>Ga0164242_10005178_pt1 | contig 14530 bp, 14 predicted proteins | sample OricomgcompostMG_FD_108783 | JGI IMG/M metagenome (GOLD analysis project Ga0164242, IMG submission 108783) | Miracle-Growth compost microbial communities from Emeryville, California, USA - Original compost - Miracle growth compost (MG) ... | reverse complement strand
GTCCAGACCCAGCTCGTCGACGTCGTAGACGGCCAGCGCGGCGTGCGCGACCTCGGCCGTGACCACGCCGTCGGCCCGGACCTCGGCGTAGTCGCGCACCCGGCGCAGCAGCCGGTTCGCGATGCGCGGCGTGCCGCGGGACCGGCCGGCGATCTCGGCGGCGCCGTCCGGGCGCAGCGTGATGCCGAGCAGGTCCGCCGACCTGGCCAGCACCTGCTCGAGTTCTCCGGCGTCGTAGAAGTCCATGTGGCCGGTGAACCCGAAGCGGTCGCGCAGCGGGCCGGTGAGCAGGCCGGCGCGGGTCGTGGCACCGACCAGAGTGAACGGCGCGAGGTCGAGCTGGATCGCGGTCGCGCCGGGCCCCTTGCCGACGACGACGTCCACCCGGAAGTCCTCCATCGCCATGTACAGCAGCTCCTCGGCCGGCCGGGCGATGCGGTGGATCTCGTCGATGAACAGCACCTCGCCCTCGGTCAGGCTGGTGAGCAGCGCGGCGAGGTCCCCGGCGCGCTCGATCGCCGGGCCGCTGGTCACCCGGATCGGCGTGCCGAGCTCGGCGGCGATGATCATCGCCAGGCTGGTCTTGCCCAGCCCGGGCGGCCCGGACAGCAGCACGTGGTCCGGCGGCCGCTCCCGCCGCAGCGCGCTCTGCAGCACCAGCTGCAGCTGCTCGCGCACCTTCGGCTGGCCGACGAACTCGGTGAGCCGCTTCGGCCGCAGCGACGCCTCGACGTCGCGCTCGTCCGGCTCCACCTCGGCGCTGACGAGGTCCTGCTCGTTGTCGGTCATCGGGTGCGTCCGAGCAGCTGGATGGACTTGCGCAGCAGGGCGGACACGTCCGGCGCCTCGCCCTCGGGGACGTCGGCGGCGACCACGTCGATCGCGTCGCCGGCCTCCTTGCCGGAGAAACCGAGACCCGCCAGCGCGTGCGCCAGCTGGTCGCGCCACGGGGCGAGGGCCGCGATGCCGGCCAGGTCCGCCGAGCCGGTGTCGGCGCCGTCGATCGCGCCGATCCGGTCGCGCAGCTCGACCACGATCCGCTCGGCGCCCTTGCGGCCGATGCCGGGCACCTTGGTCAGGCTGGCGTAGTCGCTGGACGCGATCGCTCGGCGCAGCTCGCGCGGCGGGTGCACGGCCAGCATGGTCTGCGCCAGCTTGGGCCCGACGCCGTTCGCGGTCTGCAGCAGCTCGAACGTGGCGCGCTCGTCGTCGTCGGCGAACCCGTACAGCGTCAGCGAGTCCTCGCGCACGACCAGGCTGGTGGCCAGCCGCGCACCCTCGCCGACACGCAGCCGGGCCAGCGTGCCCGGCGAGCAGGAGACGGCCAGGCCGACCCCGCCGACCTCGACGACGGCGCCGTCCGGCCCGAGTGCGGTCACGGTGCCGCGCACGCTGGCGATCACGTGTTCTCCTCCCCCAGCCGCTGCTCGGCGGCGGTCAGCGCGATGCGCGACAGCGCGGCCGCCGGCAGCTCGAACTGCTCGCGGATCGCCAGCGCCCGGGCGAAGTGGTCGCGGGCGTCGGCGTAGTGGCCCTGGTCGTACTCGTTGCGGCCGGCGTGATCGAGCGTGAACGCCTCGATGATCGGCCCGAACTGGGTGCTGGCGTTGAGCAGCTCGGTGAGCAGCAGGTTCGCCTCGGCGAACTCGCCGCGGACCTGGTGCGCGTGCGCGAGGCGCAGCCGGGCCAGGTGCTGCTGCGGCGGGGCGCCGGCGATCTCGGCGCGGTCGGCTGCGCGGCGGCCCTCGTCCAGCGCATCGTCCAGGTCGGCCAGCCCGATCAGCAGCTCGACCAGCTCGCCGCGCGCGAGCAGCTCGGCGACGTCGTCCGGGGCGGTGCGGATCTGGGTGCGCAGCGCGGCCACCCGCTCCCGGACGGCGTCGGCGTCCGGGTACACCGCGCGCAGCGTGCGCGGGTCGTAGCTGGGCTCGATCGGTTCGCTCATGCGTTCATCTTCGCCACTGCGACTGCTTCGGCGATCCGGGCCTGCGCGCCACCGCGCCAGATGTGGCAGATTGCGAGCGCCAGCGCGTCGGCGGCGTCGGCCGGGCGCGGGGTCTCGGCGAGCTTGAGCAGCCGGGTGACCATGACCCCGATCTGCGCCTTGTCGGCGCGGCCGGAGCCGGTGACCGCCGCCTTGACCTCGGTCGGGGTGTGCAGCGCGACCGGGATCCCGGCGCGGGTCGCGGCGACGATGGCCAGCCCGGCGACCTGTGCCGTCCCCATCGCGGTGCGGACGTTGTGCTGGCTGAACACGCGCTCGACGGCCACGGCGTCCGGCGCGAACGCCGCGATCGCCTCGGCCAGTGCGTCGGCCTGGCACATCAGCCGGTCGCCGATCTCGGCGTCGGACGGGGTGCGGATCACGTCCACGTGCACGAGCCGCAGCGGACGGCCCGGGGCGCCCTCGACCACGCCCACGCCGCAGCGGGTCATGCCGGGGTCGACACCGAGCACCCGCACCTGGACATCCCTCCGCGCGCCGCGTGGCTCGAACGGTCGTTCGAGACGCTCCGAGCCTAGGTGACGCGGGTGCCCGCCGGGGAGCGCGACACGCAGCGCGGCTGCGGGCGGCGGCCGCCTACGGGCGCGCGGCGCCGGCGTCCCGTACGGTCGCGGCGTGCCCGTCTACGACCTGAGCAAGCGCCGCCGTGCCCGCGTGGTCCGTCCGCACCCGATCCTCCTGGCGTTCGTGGCGGTGACGGTGCTGGGCGGCTGGCTGGCCTGGACGCGGGCGGCTGCCGGCGACCGGCTCGGCGACTTCGGCGTGTTCCTGCTGGTGATCGGCGGCTGGGTGGTGTCGCTGTCGGTGCACGAGTTCGCGCACGCGTACGCGGCCTACCGGGCGGGCGACCGCAGCGTCGAGGCGGCCGGCTACCTGCGGCTGAACCCGCTGAAGTACGCGCACCCGTTCCTGTCGATCATCCTGCCGCTGCTGTTCATCATCCAGGGCGGTATCGGCCTTCCCGGCGGCGCGGTGTACCTGCACCGGCACGCGTTCCGCAGCCGGTCGATGCAGAGCGCGGCCGCGGCGGCCGGTCCGGCGACGAACGCGGTCTTCGGCGCGCTGCTGATCTGGGCGGTCTCGGTGAACGGCGCGAGCGACCACGTGCGCTTCTGGGCCGGCGTCGCGTTCCTCGGCTTCCTGCAGATCACCGCGGCGGTGCTGAACCTGCTGCCCGTCCCGGGCCTGGACGGCTACGCGATCCTGGAGCCGTATCTGGACCCGGAGACGGTGCGGATCGGCGAGAAGATCAAGCCGTGGGGCATGCTCGGCGTCATCGTCGCGCTGCAGATCAACGCGTTGAACAATGCGTTCTTCCGGCTGGTGAACTGGTTGTACGAGCTGTCCGGCAGCGACCACCTCGCGGCCGCGGTCGGCCACGAGTTCTTCAAGTTCTGGGCGAAGCCGGCCTGGTAAGGGCCGTCGGCCCGCGCTCAGGCCTCGACGGCCGCCATGACCTCGTCGGGCACGTCGAAGTTCGCGTAGACATTCTGCACGTCGTCCAGGTCCTCGAGCGCGTCGACGAGCTTGAGCACCTTGCGGGCGCCGTCCTCCTCGAGCGGGACCTGGACGCTGGGCAGGAACGAGATGTCGGCCGACTCGTAGTCGATCCCGGCGTCCTGCAGCGCGGTGCGCACCGCGACCAGGTCGGTGGCCTCGCTGACCACCTCGAAGGCCTCGCCGAGGTTATTGACCTCCTCGGCACCGGCGTCCAGCACCGCGGCAAGCACGTCATCCTCGCCGTGGCCCTCGGCCGGGACGATCACGACGCCCTTGCGGGTGAACAGGTACGCGACCGAGCCCGGGTCGGCCATCGAGCCGCCGTTGCGGGTCATCGCGGTGCGGACCTCCATGGCGGCCCGGTTGCGGTTGTCGGTGAGGCACTCGATCAGGATCGCGACGCCGTTCGGGCCGTAGCCCTCGTACATGATCGTCTGCCAGTCGGCGCCGCCGGCTTCCGCGCCCGACCCGCGCTTGACCGCGCGCTCGATGTTGTCGTTCGGGACGGACGTCTTGCGCGCCTTCTGGATGGCGTCGTACAGCGTCGGGTTGCCGTCGGGGTCACCGCCGCCGACGCGCGCGGCAACCTCGATGTTCTTGATCAGCTTGGCGAAGAGCTTGCCCCGCTTGGCGTCGATGACGGCTTTCTTGTGCTTGGTCGTCGCCCATTTGGAATGGCCGCTCATGCCGTGCAGCTCCTCAAGTCGCAGTTCTCACCAGATCGCGGAAGTACGCGTGGATCCGTCCGTCTCCGGTCAGCTCCGGGTGGAAGGACGTGGCCAGCAGGTTGCCCTGCCGGACCGCCACGATTCTACCGGCGGCCTCGCCGGTGCTCACCCGGCCGATCGGTTCGGCCCCCGGGCCGACCTCCTGGACCCAGGGCGCGCGGATGAACACGGCGTGGACGGGGCCGCCGTCCAGGCCGGTGACGTCCACGTCCTCCTCGAACGAATCCACCTGCCGGCCGAACGCGTTGCGGCGCACCGTCATGTCGATGCCGCCGAACGTCTCGTCGAGCGGCGAACCGCCCTCGTCCACCCGGTCGGCGAGCAGGATCATGCCGGCGCACGACCCGTACACCGGCAGGCCCTCCTTGATGCGCGCCCGCAGCGGCTCGAGCAGCTCGAAGATGCGCGCCAGCTTCACGATCGTGGTCGACTCGCCGCCGGGCAGGACAAGTCCGTCCACCCGGGCGAGCTCGTCTGGGCGCCGGACGGTAAGGGCGTCGGCGCCGCAGTTGCGCAGCGCCTGCAGGTGTTCGCGTACGTCTCCCTGCAGCGCCAGAACCCCGATCGTCGTCACGACCGTCCAGCCTAGCCCGGCTCGTAGTCGCTCCTTCGCGTCACCGGCCGGCCTGTGACCGGGTCGAGCGGCGGGCAGTAGTAGTTGTTCCGGTAGCGGTTGAAGGTCAGCGTCGGCACGCGCGCACCGGGCTGCCAGGCCCAGCTGCGGTACCAGCCCCACCAGTCGATCGTGTTCTGCGTCGCGTACGGGTAGTTGACCGGCCACAGGTCCAGGTGCGCCGGAAAATGGCGGATGGCGTAGTCGCGTCGCGATTCCCACGGGTGTTCGGGCAATTCGTGATTCACCCGGCTGAGCACCGTCAGCCTGCAGTCGGCCGCGGCGAACAGCGCGACGAGCGTGCTGACACGCGGATCGGCCGTCAGGCCTGATTCGATCCGCGCCAGCGTGGACAGTGGCACCTGGGCCCGCGCGGCCAGTTCGCGCTGGCTGAGCCGGGCGATCCTGCGGGCGCGGCGCAACTGGACGCCGGCGTCGAATTCTGCGCTGGTCGGCTTCTTGCTGCTGTTCATGTTTCGCAGCGTCACCGCGGGTGCTGACAGCAACGACCCTGCTGACTGGGCGTTGTGGATATCTCGGCAGATCCGACATCGGCTGTGGATGACCGGTCTCCGCATGGCTCGACGCGGGGAGCGACTTCGGAACGCAGGGCCGGCGTGGAACGCGGGACCGGCCCGGATTCCTCGGCTGGCTGTCTCCACGCGACGGTGGCTCGCCCGCCCGCCCGCCTCCGGGAGCGGCTGTGTTCGCTGCTTCTGATCGGGGTCTGCTTGCAAGAGGGTCAGCAGAGCCCGATCGTGTTCTGCCTGCAAAGGCGCGAGCAGACCACGAATTTGCCGGTCACATGACTCGGCACATCGGGCTCTGCAGGCCCAGCCGCTAGCAGACCTCGATCAGCGGCGCCGAGCAGCCCAGAAGATCGCCCGGCAGCGACGCCGACCCACATGAGCCGAGCCAGAACAGCGGCACGCGATCAGCCGGCGATGCCAGAGTTCGACCGCAGCCGCAGCCCCAGCCCGAGCTACCAGCCGCGCTCAGCGAGACGGTGCGGCTGCGGAATCTCCTCGACGTTGATCCCGACCATCGCCTCACCGAGCCCGCGCGAGACCTTGGCGATAACGTCCGGGTCGTCGTAGAACGTGGTGGCCTTGACGATCGCCTCAGCGCGCTGGGCCGGGTTGCCCGACTTGAAGATGCCGGAGCCGACGAACACGCCCTCGGCACCGAGCTGCATCATCATCGCGGCGTCCGCCGGGGTAGCGATGCCGCCGGCGGTGAACAGCACGACCGGCAGCTTGCCGGCCTCGGCGACCTCGCGCACCAGCTCGTACGGCGCCTGCAACTCCTTGGCCGCGACGAACAGCTCGTCCTCCGGCAGGCTCTGCAACCGGCGGATCTCCTGCCGGATCTGGCGCATGTGCGTGGTCGCGTTGGAGACGTCACCGGTGCCGGCCTCGCCCTTGGAGCGGATCATCGCCGCGCCCTCGGTGATCCGGCGCAGCGCCTCGCCCAAGTTCGTCGCGCCGCACACGAACGGGACGGTGAACGCCCACTTGTCGATGTGGTTGGCGTAGTCGGCCGGGGTCAGCACCTCGGACTCGTCGATGTAGTCGACGCCGAGCGACTGGAGTACCTGGGCCTCGACGAAGTGCCCGATGCGGGCCTTGGCCATCACCGGGATCGAGACCGCCTCGATGATGCCGTCGATCATGTCCGGGTCGCTCATGCGGGACACGCCGCCCTGGGCGCGGATGTCGGCCGGGACGCGCTCCAGCGCCATCACGGCGACGGCGCCGGCGTCCTCGGCAATCTTGGCCTGCTCGGGCGTGACGACGTCCATGATGACGCCGCCCTTGAGCATCTCGGCCATGCCGCGCTTGACGCGGGCGGTTCCTACGGTGTGCTGCTGCTCGGACATGACACCGATTCTACGGCGCGCCGGCGGCGCCGATGACCAGCCGATCGGCAGCCCGTGGCCTGCGGCTCAGCCCGCGGTCAGCCCGCCCGCTCAGCTGGTGGTCGGCGTGCCCTTCGTGGCCAGCACCACCCAGGTGTTGCCGGGGTTCAGCGGCAGCGGCTTGCCCGCGGTGGTGCGCAGCGTCGTGCCGGCGTTCTCGTTCGGACGCGACCAGGTGCCCTCGATGCGCTTGCCCTGGCGGAAGACCAACACCTTGCCGGAGCCGACGGTGTAGGTGAACTGCGACGGGTTGCCCGCGACGTCGGTGTCCTGCGGGTGGGAGACCACCTTGCAGTACTGGACGATCACGTTCGTCGCGGCGATGGGTTTGCCGTCCGCGGCCTTCTGCGCGACGCCGTTGATGTAGCGCACGTACTTCTTCAGGTGCGCGCTCCAGCGGAACGTGACCGGTGTGCCGGCGCCCGGCGAGTACGAGCCGCTGACGGCGGTGGAGATCTTCGGCGCCGGCGTGGCCGACAGCCCGGCCAGGCTCGGGTTGAACGTCCAGCCGATGCTCTTCGGACGCGGGGTCTTCACGTGCTGCGCGACCTTGCGCACATTGAGGACCAGGTTGATGTAGCCGTGGTCACCGGCGTGCGGCTGCCGGCTGTAGAACGCGGCGCCGGCGTCGTTGCTCCAGCTGGTGATGCCGGAGCGGTGCACGCGCGGCAACGAGTCGTGCGCGCCGCCGGAGTACGCCTCGGTGATCTTGCCGAACTGCAGGAACAGGTCGGGGTCGCTCGGGCGCGTGCTGCGCACGTAGCCGACCGTCGTCGGCTTGTCACTGCCGAACACCGCGGCGAGCCGGGTCAGCCCGCCCTCGACCGCCTCGACGTAGACGATGTCCGCCTTGTCGATACCGACCTGCGGCCGGCCCGGGGCGGTGTCGTCGATCTTCACGATGACGGTCGGCGACTTCGGCGCCGGGCCCTCGCCCGTGAACGGGTTCACGGCGGCGGGCGCGGCCGAGCTCGTGCTCGGGGCCGGCGTGCTCGTCGAGGTCGCCGGCGGCTGCGTCGTCGGCGGCGAGCTCGGCTTGGAGCCTCCGCCGCAGGCGGCGAGCCCGGCCGTGGCGAGCGCGGCGCAGGCCAGCCCGATTGCGCGCTTCGGCATCGTCATGCGTCGTCCTTCGCTCAGGTGGAGATCGGAATCGTGCCGGTGTCGTCGATGTCGAAGAACTGCGGCATGGCCCGTCGCCCGGCCAGATGCAGCAGCCTTGGCATCCGCCTCGACCGCAGCGCCCGCGTGTCCCGGACCGCATCATTGTAAAAGCGACGAGCTACGCGAACCCGGGCGGCGCCCTCCTGCAGCTCCGCCGCGGCCACCGGGTGCAGCATCACCGCGACGTCCGCGAGCTCGCCGATCATGCGCCCCACCGTGTTCTCGGCGGCCTGGCGGCGGAACCGGTACTCGTCGACGTCCACGCTCGCGTTGCGCTTGGCGTCCTCGACGCTCAGCGCCTGCTTGGCCGCGCTGTCGCAGGGCTCGCGCAGCCGGTCCGGCGCGCCGCTGTCCGGCGATTCGGCCACGTGCTGCAACGCGGCCGCGCGGCGCACCAGCTGCGCGTCGAGGGCCGCCCAGGCGCCGTCCACGCGGGCGTGCAGCCGGTCCAGCCGGGTCACCGTGAACGTCACCCACATCGCCAGCAGGATCGCCACGCCAACGGCGAGGAACAGCCAGCCGACGGAGAGCACCGGCCGACTCTAACGGCCGGTGATGCCGGCACCCGCGATTGCCAGCTCGTACACGCGCAACACCTCGGCGGCCACCACGTTCCAGTCGAACGGGCGGACGGCCTGCGCACCGAGCGCGACGAGCTCCGCACGGCGCGCCGGATCGTCCAGCAGGGCGTCCAGAACCCCGGCCAGCGCGGACGAGTTCCCCGCCTCGAACAGGGCACCGGCACGCCCGCCGTCCAGCACGCGGCGGAACGCGTCGATGTCGCTGGCGACCACCGCGGTGCGCGCGGCCATCGCCTCGAGCAGGATCACGCCGAAGCTCTCCTGGCCGGTGTTCGGCGCGCAGTACAGGTCGACGCTGCGCAGCAGCCGGGCCTTGTCGATCTCGCTGACCTGGCCGAGCAGCTGCACCCGGTCGGCGACCGATCGCGGCAGGCGCGCACGGAACTCGTCGGCGTCGCCGCGGCCGGCGACCAGCACCCGCAGGCCGGGCCGGTGCGGCGCGAGCTGCTCGACCGCGCCGACGAGCACGTCCATGCCCTTGCGCGGTTCGTCGTAACGCCCGATGAACCCGATCGTCCCGCCCCCGTTCTCGGCGGCCGGGTGGCGCGGATAGCCGGGCAGCGGTTCGGCGTCCATGAAGTGCTCGACGGCCACGCCGTTGGGGATCACGACCGCGTCGCCGCCCAGGTGCTCGACGATCACCTTGCGCGCGGCGGGCGACACCGCGATCCGTCCGGACAGCTTCTCCAGGAACGGCTGCAGCACGGTGTCGAACATGGCCAGGAACCGGGACCGGACGGTGGCCGCGTGGAACGTCGCGACCAGCGGGCCGTCGTGGATCATGCAGGTGAGCAGGGACAGGCTCGGTGGCGCCGGCTCGTGCACGTGCACCACGTCGAAGCTGCCGTCGCGCAGCCACCGCCGCACGCGCGCCGCCGAGACGACGCCGAACTGCAGCCGCGCGACCGAGCCGTTGTACGGGATCGGGACGGCCTTACCGGCGACCACGACGTAGGGCGGCAGGCCGGCCATGTCCTCGTCGCCGGGCGCGAGCACGGACACCGTGTGGCCGAGCTCGATCAGCTTCTCGGCGAGGTCGCGGACGTGCGCCTGCACGCCCCCGGGGATGTCCCAGGAGTACGGGCAGACGATCCCGACGCGCACCGGTCAGACCGCGGCGGCCGGGGCGAGCGGCGCGGCGGACGCGTCGGGGCGCGGCGGGAGGTCGGCCAGCCACAGCCGCTGCAGCATGTGCCAGTCGATCGGGTGCGCCGCGATGTGCTCGGCGAACGCGTCCGCGAGCCGCTGCGTGCCGGCGCGCACCCGGTCGGCGAGGCGGCCGTCCTCCGGTCCGCCCAGCTCGATCGGCGGATCGATGCGCTGGCCCCAGCCGTCCTCGGTGAACCACATGCTCACCGGGATCAGCGCCGCGCCGGTGGTCGCCGCGAGCAGCGCCGGACCGGGCGGCATCTTGGCGGCCTCGCCGAAGAACTGCACCTCGACCCCGTTGCGGGACAGGTCGCGATCGCCGAGCAGGCACACGCCGCCACCGGCCTGCAGCCGCTCGGTGAGCACCGATGTCGCCGAGCGCTCGCCACCGGTCAGCGGCAGCACCTCGAAGCCCAGGCCCTCGCGGTAGGCGACGAAGCGGTCGTACAGCGACTCGGGCTTGAGCCGTTCGGCCACCGTCGTGAACGGCCGCTGGTAGCGGTCGATCAGCCACAGCCCGGCGACGTCCCAGTTGCCGATGTGCGGCAGCGCGAGGATGAAGCCGCGCCCCGCGTCGACGGCGGCGTCGATGTGTTCGGCACCGGTCGTGTTCGCGTCGGTGCGCCGGATGACGTCGGCGTGATCCATGCGCGGCAGGCGGAACGTCTCCAGCCAATATCGCGAGTACGAGCGCAGCGCGTCGCCGACGAGTTGGTCCATGCGCAGCTCGGACACCGCCGGGCCGACGACACGGCGCAGGTTCTTGCGCAGCTGCCGGGTGCCGCCGCCGTTGCGCACCGCCGCAGCGTCCGCCGCCGCGCGGAAGGCGCGTTCGGACAGTCCGGTCGGGGCGGACTTCACGACGCTCCAGCCGGCCGCGTAGCCGAGATCGGCGACGCCCGCCCGCACGCGCTCGAACATCACACCTCCGTGGCCGGTACCGGATTCGCCTTCGCCTGCTGGTACACCGTCGCCAGCCGCTGGCCCACCGTGATCGTCGACGCGGCGACCAGCAGCCACAGCGCGATGGCCTGCAGGTACGGCCAGTGGAACGGATCACCGGTCAATCCGGTTCCCGTCAGCACGATGATCAACCGGTCGGTGCGCTCGGCGATGCCCACGCGGCAGGTGAACCCGGCGGCCTCCGCGCGCGAGCGGATGTAGGACGTCACCGAGCCGAGCACCAGGCACAGCAGCGCGGCCAGCATCATCCAGCGCTGGCCGTGCTGCGCGAAGTACCAGGCGATCGAGCCGAATACGGCGGCGTCGGCGAACCGGTCGCACGTCGAGTCGAGCACGGCGCCGAAGCGCGAGCTCGTCCCGCCCACGCGCGCCACGAGCCCGTCCAGCGCGTCGAACATCGCGAGCGCCCAGATGCTCAGCGCCGCGGTCATCCACCAGCCGCGCCCGAGGAACAGGATCGAGCACGCGATCGTGCCCAGCGTGCCCACGATCGTGATCGCGTTCGGCGTGACGCCGATGCGCGCCAACCAGGCGCCGAACGGGTTGAGCAGCCTGATGAACAGGACGCGGAAGAAGGCGGTGAACACGCTGCGTGGCAATCCGTTCCGGGTGTCGTGGGCGCTCGGCCCACCGTCGGCCTGGTTCGAGCGGTCTAACGATAGCTGTATCCCTGATCCGATCAGATCGTCCGATCTGGCGGCGTCGGGTTGTCCGCGCGGGAAGTTGGGTGTCGAATGCAGGAACAGCCCCGAATACGTTCGAACGACTAGCTGGAGGCCGCCGCGATGTCGACGAAGAAGGCCGCCACCCGGACTGCGACGGCCTCGTTCGACCCGGCCGACCGGCCCGAGAAGATCCGCAACGTCGCGCTGGTCGGTCACTCCGCCGGCGGCAAGACCACGCTTGTCGAGGCGTTGCTCGCAGCCACGGGGACGATCCCCCGTGCGGGAACGATCGCGGACGGGACGACCGTGAGCGATCACGATCCGGTCGAGGTGTCGCAGCAGCGTTCCGTCGCGCTGTCCGTGTGCCCGCTGCGGTGGGACGGCGTGGTGGTCAACCTGCTGGACACGCCGGGTTACCCCGACTTCACCGGCGAGCTGCGGGCCGGCCTGCGTGCCGCGGACGCCGCCCTGTTCGTCGTCTCGGCCGCGGACGCGATCGACCCGATCACGGTGACGCTGTGGGAGGAGTGCGCGGCGCTCGGCATCCCGCGCGCGGTGGTGATCACCAAGCTGGACGCGCCGCGCGCCGACTACGCGGCAACGGTCGCGTCCTGCCAGCAGGTGTTCGGCGGTGCGGACGGGCAGGACGTGCTGCCGCTGTACGTGCCAATCGCGGCCGGCTCCGGCGAGTGCCCGACCACGCTGGTCGGGCTCCTCACGCGGACCGGCTACGACTACACCGAGGGCTTCCCGCCACGGCAGTCGTCCGAGCCCGTCGACGTGGACGTGGACGGCCCACGCGCGGCGCTGATCGAGGCGATCATCAACAACAGCGAGGACGAGTCGCTGCTGGACCGCTACCTCGCCGGCGAGCAGATCGGCCTGGAGGTGCTGGTCGACGACCTGGAGACCGCCGTCGCGCGCGGCACGTTCTTCCCGGTGCTGCCCGTGTGCGCGTCCACCGGGCTCGGGCTGGCCGAGCTGCTGGAGGTGCTGTCCGGCGGCTTTCCGTCACCGGTCGAGCTGGACCCGCCGCGGACCACGACGCTGGACGGTTCGCCCGGGCCGATGCTCAGCTGCGACCCGAGTGGGCCGCTGGTTGCCGAGATCGTCCGCACCTCCGTCGACCCGTACCTCGGCCGGCTGTCGGTGCTGCGCGTGTTCTCCGGGACGATCACCCCCGAGACCGCGGTGCACATCTCGGGACACGACGCCGCCGAGCGCGGCGACAGCACGCACGCCGATCACGACTTCGACGAGAAGGTCGGCCAGCTGCACTCCCCGCTCGGCGCGACGCTGCGTCCGATCGACCGCGCGATCGCCGGCGACATCTGCGCGATCGGCCGGCTGGGCACCGCCGAGACCGGAGACACCGTTTCCGACAAGGCGAATCCGCTGCTCATCGCGCCGTGGGACATGCCCGAACCGCTGCTGCCGCTCGCCGTCCAGGCGGCGACGCGCGGCGACGAGGACGCGCTCGCGAAGGCGCTCGGACGGCTCACCGCGGGCGACCCGACCGTGCGCGTGGAGCGCAACGCCGAGACCGGCCAGCTGGTGCTGTGGTGCCTGGGCGAGGCGCACGCGGACCTCGTGCTGGACCGACTGCGCGCGACCGGCGCGCACGTCGACACCGTCCCGCTGCGGGTCGCGCTGGGCGAGACGTTCACCGCCGAGGCGCGCGGGCACGGCCGGCTGGTCAAGCAGTCCGGCGGGCACGGCCAGTACGCCGTGTGCGACGTGATCGTCACCCCGTTGCCGCGCGGTTCGGGCGTGGAGTTCGTCGACAAGGTGGTCGGCGGGGCGGTGCCGTCGCAGTTCATCTCCTCGGTGGAGAAAGGGGTTCGCGCACAGCTCGCTGCCGGACTCGACCAGGAGCACATCCCGGTCGTCGACGTGCGGGTCACGCTCGTCGACGGCAAGGCGCACAGCGTGGACTCGTCCGACGCCGCGTTCCAGACGGCCGGCTCGCTCGCGATCAAGGACGCGGCGGCGAACGGGCGGCTGACGCTGCTGGAGCCGATCGCGACCGTGGACGTCACCGTCCCGGACGCGCACGTCGGCGCGGTGCTGTCGGACCTGTCCGGCCGCCGCGGCCGGGTCACCGGCACCGAGCCGGATCCGGACGCGCCCGCGGGGATGGAGCGAACGGTCGTGCACGCCGAGCTGCCCGAGATCGAGCTGACCCGGTACGCGATCACGCTGCGGTCGCTGACCGCCGGCAGCGGACGGTTCACGCGCGCGTTCGCGCGGCACGAACTCGTCCCGGCCGCCGTCGCCGCGACGATGCGCAAGCCCGAGGACTGACTGTTGGCCCTGTAGCAGGTGGTTGTGCGGTGTGTCGCCCCTGCTACGGGGCCAAGACTCCTACTTCTTGGGGAGCTTGAGCTTGGACAGGTCGGGCAGCTCCATGCCCGGCGGCAGCTCGCCCGGCAGTCCTCCGGGACCGCCCGGACCGCCCAACCCCGCCAGGCCGCCGGGCCCGAGACCGGGGAAGCCGGCGGGCATCTTCGGCGCGGTCGGGCCGCGTCCGCCCTTGCCCTTCTTTCCCTTTTTCCCCTTGCCCTTCTTGGCGTTGCGGCGCATGCCCGGCAGGCCCATGCCGCCGAGCTGGCTCATCATCTTGCGGGCCTCGAAGAACCGGTCGACCAGCTGGTTGACGTCGTTGACGCGCACGCCCGAGCCGTTCGCGATGCGCAGCCGCCGCGAGCCGTTGATGATCTTCGGGTTCTCGCGCTCGGCGGGCGTCATCGAGCGGATGATCGCGGCGGTGCGGTCGAGGTCGCGGTCGTCGACCTGGCTGATCGCTTCCTTCATCTGCCCCATGCCGGGCATCATGCCGAGGATGTTGCCGATCGGGCCCATGCGCCGGATCGCCATCAACTGCTCGAGGAAGTCCTCCAGCGTGAAGTTCTGCAGCCCGCCGGACAGCTTCTCGGCCATCTTCTCGGCTTCGGCCTGATCGAACGTCCGCTGCGCTTGCTCGATCAGGGTGAGCATGTCGCCCATGCCGAGGATGCGCGAGGCCATCCGGTCGGGGTGGAAGACGTCGAAGTCCTCCAGCTTCTCGCCATTGGACGCGAACATGATCGGCTGGCCGGTGACCTGGCGGACGGACAGCGCGGCGCCACCGCGCGCGTCGCCGTCCAGCTTGGTGAGCACGACGCCGGTGAAGCCGACGCCGTCGCGGAACGCCTCGGCGGTGTTGACCGCGTCCTGGCCGACCATGGCGTCGACGACGAACAGCACT
>Ga0164242_10005177_pt1 | contig 14534 bp, 14 predicted proteins | sample OricomgcompostMG_FD_108783 | JGI IMG/M metagenome (GOLD analysis project Ga0164242, IMG submission 108783) | Miracle-Growth compost microbial communities from Emeryville, California, USA - Original compost - Miracle growth compost (MG) ... | reverse complement strand
CGGCGTGGGCTGGGCGGCGCTGCGCTCGCTGCCACCTGCCGCTGAGCAGAGCAGGCTCACGGTCGCCGGCGTGGACGCGGCCTTCACCGCGATCGGCGCGATCTCGGGGACCGGCTCGCAGGCTCGCCGCGCGGCCGAGCTCGCCGAGCTGTTCGGCGCCGCGACCGCGGACGAGCAGACGTTGCTGCGCCGGCTGCTCGGCGGCGAGCTGCGCCAGGGCGCGCTGCTCGGCGTGATGGCCGAGGCGATCGCGAAGGCGGCGTCCGTCCCGGCTGCCGAGGTGCGGCGCGCGGCCATGCTCGGCGGCGACCTGCCGTCCGTCGCGGCCGCCGCGCTCGCCGGCGGGACGGACGCGCTGGCCCGGTTCCGGCTGCGGGTGGGCCGTCCGGTTGGGCCGATGCTCGCGCAGACCGCGACCTCGGTCGAGGACGCGCTCACCCGCCTCGGCGAGCGTGCCGCGTTCGAGGCGAAGCTGGACGGTGCCCGCGTGCAGATCCACCGGGACGGCACCGAGGTCGGGATCTTCACTCGGTCGCTGGACGACGTGACCGCGCGCCTGCCGGAGGTGGTCGAAGGGGTTCTCGCGCTGCCGGTCCGCGCCCTGGTGGCCGACGGCGAGGCGATCGCGCTGCGGCCCGGCGGGCGGCCGCAGCCGTTCCAGGTCACCGCCGCCCGGTTCGGGCGCAAGGTCGACGTAGCCGCAGCTAGAGCGGCTCAGCCGCTGCAGGCGTTCGTGTTCGACGTGCTGCACCTGGACGGCACCGATCTGATCGACCGGCCGACGTCCGAGCGGCTCGAGATCCTCGACGGAATTGTCCCCGCGTCGTCCCGCGTCGACCGGCTCGTCACCGACGATCCCGCCGCCGCGCAGGCTTTCCTGGACGTGACGCTTGCCGCCGGACACGAGGGCGTGATGGCCAAGTCGCTGACCGCGCCGTACGAGGCCGGGCGCCGCGGCGCTGGCTGGCTGAAGGTCAAACCGGTGCACACGCTGGACCTGGTCGTGCTCGCCGTCGAGTGGGGCTCGGGCCGCCGCGCCGGCACGCTGTCGAACATCCACCTGGGCGCCCGCGATCCCGAGACCGGCGGATTCGTCATGCTGGGCAAGACGTTCAAGGGCATGACCGACGCGATGCTCGCCTGGCAGACCGAGCGGTTCCTCGAGCTGGAGACGTCCCGCGATCGGCACGTGGTGCACGTCCGTCCGGAGCAGGTGGTCGAGATCGCGTTCGACGGCATCCAGACGTCGAGCCGCTATCCGGGCGGGATGGCGCTGCGGTTCGCCCGTGTCGTCCGCTACCGCGACGACAAGACCGCCGCCGAGGCGGACACGATCGACACCGTGCGCGCCCTGCATTCCGCGCGATCTTGATGCCTAGGCGTGGCGATAGCCGCGGGTAGCCATCAAGATCAGGAAAGGGTGCGGACTACAGGGACAGGACGGGCAGCGGCAGCGGCGCGCCCGGTCGCCTGCGGCGGCGCAGCACCACCCGCCGGGTGCCGTCGGTGTACCGCTGCACGCGGGCCAGCTCCCAGCCGCCGAACTCCGCGTGCAAAGACAGCTGCGCCGCTGCGTTGGGCCGGCTGACGTCGGCCGGAATCCGCAGCGGCGCGTACTCCCAATCGGGGTCTGCAGCCCCCTCGGTCGTCTTCATTCGACTCATTGAACGCCGGTGTTGCCCGGATCTCCACTCCGCGCCGGGGCCGGCGAGCCGAACCGCATCCGGAAGTCGCCGACCGTCAGCGTCAGCAGCGGGCGGCGGCCGGCCAGGAACCCCAGCGGTCCGGACGGGTCCGCGGCGAACCGCGCCCGCGACAGGCCCAGCCGCGACCGGGACCGCACCGGCGTCACCTTGGCCCGCCCGTCCAGCGCCTGAGCCACGCTGAACCGCACCGGCCAGCGGCCCGGCAGCCACGCGACCGGCCGGACGGTGCCGGTGGCGATCGCGTGACCGTCCGCCGTCGCGGCGAACTCGGTGCCCCGGAACTCGAAGTCGGCCAGCTCCTTGGGGATGCCCCACAGCGCGCGGCCGCCGTCGCGCGAGGGCACGCTGTCGACCCAGATCCGCGCGATGCTCGGCGCGAGGTGCCGGCCGCGGCGCACTAGGACGGTGGCCATCAGCTCGCGGTAGCTGAGCACGCCGCCGGGCTCGTACGACACCCAGGCCGTGCCGACGATCGCGAGCGGTCCCAGCCGGACCGGGCGCCAGCCGGGCGGGACCTCGTCGACGGGCACGGCGTGCAGCGGCACCAGGAACACGGACGTGTGCAGCTGGCCGTGCAGCTCCCACGGCTCCTGCGGGTACCCGCTCACTGTTGGCCCCGTAGCAGGGTTTTCGGCGGCGTGTCTGCCTGCTGGGGGGCCAAGACCGGAAGCACCAGGGCGCCGGGCGCGGTCGCGGGCACCACCGGCGAATTCGGCGGGACGGGCGCCAGCCGCCGGTACGGCGCGCCGAGCGGCGGACGGGGATCGGCCTCGCCGCGGTTCGGCCACAGCGCCAGCGCCCGCTCGGCCTGCGCGGTGATCGTCAGGGACGGGTTCACGCCCAGGTTCACCGACACCGTCGAGCCGTCGATCACGTGCAGCCCGCCGTAGCCGTACAGCCGGTGGTACGGGTCGACGACGCCGGACGCGGGCGAGTCGCCGATCACGCAGCCACCGATCAGGTGCCCGGTGACCGGCATGTTCGCCAGGTCGCCCCACGTGCCGCCGGGCACGCCGTCGATCGCGTCCGCCACCCGGCGGGCGACCTCGTGCCCCGCGGGGATCCACGCCGGGTTCGGCTCACCCTCGCCGGGTTCGGTGGACAGCACCCGCCGGAACCAGCGCCGCTTCAGCACGGTGGTGATCGAGTTGTCCAGCGACTGCATGACCAGCAGCACGATCGACTGCTGCGACCAGCGCCGCGGGTTGTGCAGCCGCCGCAGCACCCGCCGCTGTCGGCGCATCTCGGCCAGTCCTGCCCGCCAGCGCGGGACGGGCTGGTCGCCGTCGACGAGCACGGCACCCAGCAGCGACAGCAGGTTGCTGCCCTTGCCGTAGCGCACCGGCTCGACGTGCGTGTGCGCGTCCGGATGGATCGAGGACGTGATCGCGACGCCCGCGGAGTAGTCGGCGTCGGGCCGCAGCGAGCGCGCGGCCAGCACCGCCTCGGAGTTGGTACGCGTGAGCCGGCCGAGCCGCGGCGAGATGTTCGGCAGCACGCCGTCGGCCCGCATCGTGTGCAGCAGCCGCGCGGTGCCCAGGGCACCGGCCGCGAAGATCACCTGCTCCGCGCTGAACTCCAGCCGCGCGCTCCGGCGGTGTCCCGTCCGGTGCGTCGCCACGACGTACCCGCCGCCCGGACGCGGCCGGACCGCGCTAACGGTGGTGAGCGGGTGGACGACCGCCCCGGCGCGTTCGGCCAGGTACAGGTAGTTCTTCACCAGCGTGTTCTTCGCGTTGTGCCGGCAGCCGGTCATGCACTCGCCGCAGTGCGTGCAGGTGCGGCGCGCGGGGCCGAGGCCGCCGAAGAACGGGTCCGGGACCTCGCTGCCCGGGCGCGCGCCGTCCCCGCCGAAAAACACGCCGACGTCGGCGAGCCGGAACGTGTCGCCGATGCCCATCTGCTCGGCGACGTCGCGCATCACCCGGTCGGACGGGGACATGCCGGGGTACGTGGTGACGCCCAGCATCCGGCGCGCCTGGTCGTAGTACGGCGCCAGCTCGGCGCGCCAGTCGGTGATGTGCGCCAGCTGCTTGTCGGCGAACACCTCGTCCGGCGGCTGGTAGAGCGTGTTCGCGTAGCCCAGCGAGCCACCGCCGACGCCCGCGCCGGTGAGCACGATCAGCGAGTTCAGCGGGGTGCAGCGGAAGATGCCGTACATGCCGAGCCGCGGCTCGAACAGGTAGTCGCGCACGTGCCAGCTCGTCGCCGGGAAGTCGCCGTCCGCGAACCGCCTGCCCGCCTCGAGCACACCGACCCGGTAGCCCTTCTCGGTCAGCCGCAGCGCGCTGACGCTGCCACCGAACCCCGAGCCGATGATCAGCACGTCGTAGTCGAACTCGCTCCTTCTCGCCGCCGTGCTCACGGTGCCGCCACCAGGTGCGGGGCGAACACGACGGCGACCAGCCGGTGCGCGGCGGCCGACCGGGCGCGGCCACGGGTCGCGTGCAACCGCAGCGCGGAGTCCAGGCCGGGCTCGAACGGCGCGAGCGCCAGATGGGGGAGCAGCAGCACCAGCATCGACAGCAGCGCGTCGACGTCGGTGTCCGCGGCCAGCTCGCCGGACGCGATCGCGCCGTCCAGCAGCGGACGCACGCCCTGGGCGTACAGCCGGTGCACCGGTTCGCGGACCGCCTGGCGCACCTGCGGATCGAGTTCCATCGTGGTGGCCGCGGTGACGCCGCGCTCGAGCGGATGCGCGTCCATGTAGTCGATCCAGACGTCGACCAGCCGCTGGAAGAAGGCCAGGAACGTCTCGCCCGGTCGCGGGCCGCCGTCCAGGTGCGGCACCATCTCGGCGTAGATCGCCAGCGACGTCTGCTCGGCGACGTAGGCGAAGAACTCGAACTTGTCAGCGAAGTACTGGAACAGCGAGCCCTTCGCCACCCCGGCCTCGCGGGCGATCACGTTCAGGCTGCCGCCGGAGTAGCCGTGCCGGCCGAACTCCGCCATCGCGGCGTGCAACACGCGCTCGCGCCGGGCGGAGTCGAGGTTGTCCCAGGTGGGGCGGGGCATTTGCGTCCCTTCGGCGGCGGTGTCATGCTGGCCCCCAACACTATGACCACCCGGTCATGTCTACGCAAGCAGTGCCGGCAGCCTGAAGGAGCATCCGTTGACCGAACGCGTCTGCATCATCGGGGCCGGATCGTCCGGCATCGCCGCCTGCCAGTCACTGGCCGAGCGCGACATCGACTTCGACTGCTTCGAGACCGGTTCGCAGGTCGGCGGCAACTGGCGCTACCTCAACGACAACCAGATGAGCTCGGCCTACAAGTCGCTGCACATCAACACGTCGCGCCAGATCATGGAGTACAAGGCGTTCCGCATGAGCGACGAGTACCCGATCTACCCGAGCCACGAGCAGATCGCGCGGTACTTCGACGAGTACGTCGACCACTTCGGGCTCCGCGACAAGATCACCTTCCGCACCGAGGTCACCCGCGTCGCGCCCGCGAACGACGGCGGCTGGGACGTCACCGTGCGCAGCCGCGACACCGGCGAGGCGCGGACGAACCACTACCGCGCGGTGCTGGTCGCCAACGGGCACCACTGGGACGCGCGCTGGCCCGAACCGGCGTTCCCCGGCGCGGACACGTTCACCGGGCGGCAGGTGCACTCGCACGACTACAAGACGTTCGACGGGTACGAGGGCAAGCGCGTGCTGGTGCTCGGCATCGGCAACTCCGCATGCGACATCGCGGTCGAGACGTCCAAGGTGAGCGAACGGACGTTCCTCGCCATGCGCCGCGGCGCGCACGTGATCCCGAAGTACGTGTTCGGCATGCCGACCGACCACCTGACCACCTCGCCGATGGCCCGGCTGCCGTGGTTCCCCGCCCGCCGCGCGATGCTCGCGCTCACGATGTACCTCGCGCGCGGCAACGTGACCCGGTACGGGCTGCCCAAGCCGGACCACAAGATCGCGTCCGCGCACCCGACGATCTCGGATGACCTGCTGACCCGGCTGAGCCACGGCGACATCACGGTGAAGCCGAACATCGAGCGCCTCGACGGCGACAAGGTCTACTTCGTAGACGGCACCGCCGAGCAGATCGACATCGTCGTCTACTGCACCGGCTACAAGATCACGTTCCCGTTCTTCGACGACGCGTTGCTCGCCGCGCACGACAACCGCATCGGGCTGTACCACCGGGTGGTCGACCCGGACCACGACGGGCTGTACTTCATCGGGCTGGTCCAGCCGCTCGGCGCGATCATGCCGCTGGCCGAAGCGCAGTCCGGCTGGGTCGCGGATCTGCTGACGGGTGCAGGGGCGCTGCCGTCCAAGGCGGAGATGCGCCGCGAGATCGCCGCGTACCAGCGCGCGCAGGAACGGCGCTACGTCGCGTCCAAGCGGCACACGATCCAGGTCGACTTCCTGGACCACCTCGCCGAGATCAAGCGCGAGCGCGCCGCAGGTGCGCGCCGGGCCCGCGCGGTCACAGGCAGACCAGCAACAGCGTGATGCTGTGCGACGGGGACGGCGCCGACTGCGGCCCGGCCCAGTTCGCGCCGACCGTCGCCGCGACCGTGTACCGGTAGCTGGTGAGCACGCTGAAGTTCGCGTCGCTGTAGCTGGTCGTGCTGCCGTCGACGGTGGCGTACTGCGTGAAGCTGCCGCCGGTCGAGCGGTAGACCGTGTACGCCGTCGCGTGCGGCACGGCGTTCCAGGTGACCTTGATCGTCCAGCCGACGAGCGACACGCAGGCGGCGCCGATGCCGGTCGGCGCGGCGGGCAGCGGGTCGGCCCGGCCCATGCCGCCCAGCGCGCCGGACCGCGCGACCGCCCAGTTCGTCGCGGCCGCCGCGGGCCCGGCCCCCGCCAGCGCGGCGGTGGCCAGGCACGCGGCGAGCGCGAATGCGCCGGACGCGCGCCACGCTCTCGCGACGCCCGGCCGCGCACGTCGCGCCGCGGTCACGACCAGGTGTCGGTCGCCGGCGTCGTCGTCGCTGTGGCCGCGCCGCCGGAGGCCGTGATCCCGGTGAACGAGGGCATCGAGAAGTAGATTCCCGCGCACGCGGCCGGCGAGCTCGCGCCCATGGTCGCCTCGTTGGTGAAGGTCACCGTCAGCGGGTTGTTCGCCTTGCCGGACGCGGCCACCACCAGCGGCGTCGTCAGTGAGTGGCTCGACCCGGACGATCCGGTGGCTCCCGTCCAGACCACCAGGCTCGCGTTCGAGCTCGCGTTGCACCCGGCGACCGGCGTGGCCAACCCGCTGTCGCTGTACCCGGCCGCGTAGCTGGTGTTGGCCGGCAGCTGCACCGCGGTGATCGTCACCGGGAAGCTGTTCGGGTTGCTGATCGTGACGACGACGTCGCCCGACCCGCCCGGGTACAGCGTGTTGCCCGGGCTCGGTGTCGCGCTCGCGGTGATCGTCAGGTTGCTGATCGTCGCCGACTGCGCCTGGCCGTCGGAGCCGGCGCTGAGGCCGACCAGCCAGTTCGTCGCGTACGCGGCGAGTGCGGCCGTGAGCACGACGCTCGCCGCCCCCGTCGCGAGACGTGCGCGCCGCGTCCAGCGATTTCGCGGTGCGCGGTGCCTTCCGGTGTTCGACATGATGGGTCCCCGATTTCTTTCGACTACGCCGGGGACGTCGGCCGGACACCCCGCCGCGTTGAGCGCGCGGCGACGATCCCGGCACGAATGCGCGGCATGCGATGTCCGGCGTGGGTGGTTCGCCCGAATTCTCGGGCGCTGCCGTGACGTCCTAGTTGGGCGCCGACGCGCGCAGCAGGTGGTGTAGCTGGGTGCGCCGCGGCAGCGCACCGACCTGCCGGACACCGCGGGCGACGGCCGCCCCGGCGGCGTGGACGATCGACAGGTGCCGCTGCGCGCGGGTGAGCGCCGTGTAGACGAGCGGGCGCGAGAGCATTCCGCCGGCCTCGGGCGGGAGCACGACGACGACCGCCGGGAACTCCGAGCCCTGCGCCCGGTGCACGGTGATCGCCCAGCCGTGGACGAGGTCCGCGAGCGCCTTGCCCTTCACCGCCGCGGGGCCGGACGGGAACTCGACGGTCACCGCGCCGCCGCCCTCGAGTTCGGCCACGACGCCGACCTCGCCGTTCGCGTAGCCGAACGGCTCGGCCTCCAGGTGGTTCGCGGTCGCAACGACCCGGTCACCGACGTCGAACCGCCCCTTCTTGTTGCCTGGGTTGAGCTTCGCCTTCAGCGCGGCGTTGAGTGCCGCGGTTCCGGCACCGCCGCGGTGCACCGGCGTGACGACCTGGATCTGTTCGGGCAGGATGCCGAGGGCGCGGGGGATCGAATCGGTGACGAGCTGCACCACCCGGTGGGCCGCCTCGGCCGACCCGCGGGCCGGAACGATCACGACCTCGTGCGTGGGATCGTCCACCGGGGTCAGCTCGCCACCGCGCACGGCTCGGGCCAGGCGCGCGATCGTGCCGCCCTCGTCCTGGCGGTACAGCGTGGTCAGCTCGGTGACCGGCACCGCGCCGGAGTCGATCAGGTCTCCGAGCACGCGGCCCGGCCCGATGGACGGCAGCTGCGCGGCGTCGCCGACGAACAGCAGGTGCGTCCCGTCGGCGCACGCGCTGAGCAGCGCATCGGCCAGCTCGACGTCCAGCATCGACGCCTCGTCGACGACCACGATGTCCTCGTCCAGCGGCCACTCCTCGTTGCGAGCGAAGCCGCCGCCGCTGAAGTCGACGCGCTCGCTGTCGCCGCCGCTCTGCCGCGGCTGCGCGCCGAGCAGCCGGTGCAGCGTCGACGCGGGCGCCTCGCACAGCTCCTCGAGCCGCTTCGCCGCGCGGCCGGTGGGTGCGGCGAGCGCGACCGTCTTGCCGGCCTGCTCGGCGAGCGCGACCAGCGTGGCGACCGTGCGGCTCTTGCCGGTGCCCGGCCCGCCGGTCAGCACGCTCACCCCGAGCCGCAGCGCGGCGTCGACGGCGGCCTGCTGCACGTCGTCCAGCGACCCCTTCGGCCGGCCGGTGCTCTCGATCGGCTCGGCGGTCGCGAGCAGCCGCGCGATGCCCTCGGCGATGCCGTCCTCGGCCTGGACGTAGCGGGGGATGCCGATCGCCTTCGCTCCGTCCGCTTCGACGGCCAGGACGGTGCCCGCCTCCAGCGCGGCCTCCACCGCGGCCGCCGGGTCGCCGACGCCGAACTCGCGCAGCGCCGGGCCGACCAGCTCGGGCGGGGTGAGCGTGTGCCCGTCGCGGGCCTGGCGGGCCAGCACGAACCCGACGAGCGCGCGGGCCCGCCGCGGGTCGTCCCGCCGCACGGACGGCTCGAGCGCCCGGGCCAGCCGGTCGGCCTCGCCCGGCGCGACGCCCCACAGGGCCAGCAGCTGCCACGGGTCGTCCCGGAGCAGCCGGGCCGCGCCCGGGCCGAGCGTGTCGACGGCGCGGCCGGCGAGGCGGGCGTCCAGGCCGGCGGGCACGACCAGCGCGGCGACGTCGTACACCGGCCCGGCCGCGATGAATGAGGACAGCAACCGGCCGGCGCGGGTCGGCCCCACCTTCGGCAGCCCGGCCAGGTTGGTGGCGCTGACGTCGTCCGGGCCCTCGATCCCGGCGTCCGCGAGCGCGTCGACGAGCGTCGGGCCGAGACCGGGCCAGAGCCGGGCCTGGCAGAACGCGGTGAAGACCGGGTCAGCCGTCATGGGCGCGGAATCAGTCGAGGTTCTCCGGGTAGCCGAGGGCGGGCGCCGATACGTCGTCCAGCGCCGCGCGGATCTCGTCCGGCAGCTGCAGCGTCTCGCAGGCCAGCGCCGCGGTGAGCTGGCCGAGGGTACGCGCGCCCAGGATCGGGGCCACCACGCCCGGCCGGTCGCGCAGCCACGCCAGCGCGACCGCGACCGCCGACGTCGCCAGCCCGTCCGCCGCCGTCGCGACCGCCTCGACGATGCCCGAGGCGCGCGGGGCGTGGTCGATCGGCAGGGTGCGGGTGCTCGCCGCCGCGCGCGAGTCGGCCGGCACGCCGGTGCGGTACTTGCCGGTCAGCACGCCGCCGCCCAGCGGCGACCACGGGAACACGCCGACGCCCAGCTCCGCACAGGCGGGGACGACCTCGCGCTCGACGCCGCGGTCCACTAGCGAGTAGCGCACCTGGTTCGCCACGATCGGCGCGCGTCCGGGCATCGCCCGCTGCCACGCCGCCGCGCGCCCGATCCGCCAGCCGCTGTAGTTGGAGACGCCGGCGTAGCGCACCTTGCCCGATGCCACAGCCGCGTCCAGCGCACCGAGCGTCTCGTCGAACGGCACCTCGTCGTCGACCGTGTGCACGTACCAGAGGTCCACGTAGTCGGTGCCGAGCGCGCGCAGCGAGTTGTCCAGCTGCCGCAGCAGGGCGCCGCGCGAGCAGTCGACGAACCGGCCCTCGGGCGTGCGGGCGATGCCCGCCTTCGTCGCGATGATCAGGTCGGCGCGGGGCACGACGTCGGCGACCAGGTGCCCGATCAGCCGCTCGGTCTCGCCGAACCCGTAGGACGCGGCGGTGTCCACCAGCGTGCCGCCCGCGTCGTGGAACGCGACCAGCTGCGCGGCGGCCTCGTCCACGTCCGTCTCGACGCCCCAGGTCATGGTTCCCAGGCCGAGGTCGCTGACCTTCAGGCCGCTGTGTCCCACCGTCCGCAACTGCACGCCGTGAAACTACCGGCCCGGCGTAGCCGGGAGCGGCGCCGGGTGCTCGCTATGGTGGCGCGGTGAAGCTCGCGGTCAATCTCGGCTATTGGGACGCCACCAGTGCCGGCTCGGTCAACGACCTGCTGAAGCTCGCCGTCGAGGCCGAGCGGCTGGGCTACGCGAGCGCCTGGGCGGCCGAGGCGTACGGCTCGGACGCGGTCACCGTGCTCAGCTGGGTGGCCGGGCAGACGTCCCGCATCGAGCTGGGCAGCGGCGTGCTGCAGATCCCAGCCCGCACGCCGGCGATGACCGCGATGACCGCCGCGACGCTCGACATGCTCTCCGGCGGGCGCTTCCTGCTGGGGCTCGGCGTCTCGGGGCCGCAGGTGTCCGAGGGCTGGCACGGCGTCCGGTTCGGCAAGCCGCTGGCGCGCACCCGCGAGTACGTCGAGATCGTGAACCTGGCGCTGTCGCGGCGCCGGGTGCGTTACGAGGGCGAGCACTACGTGCTGCCGCTGCCGGACGGCCCGGGCAAGGCGCTGCACCTGATGGTCCACCCGGTGCGCGACCACGTGCCCCTCTACCTCGCCGCGATCGGGCCGAAGAACCTGGAGCTGACCGGCGAGATCGCCGACGGCTGGCTCGGGGTGCTGGTCTCCTCCGACCACGCCGGCGACCAGCTGGCGCACATCGCCGCGGGGCGCGAGCGGGTGGGACGGGACATGACCGGCTTCGACGTCTGCGCGTACGTCCCGCTGTCCGTGGGCGAGGACGTGACCGCGTGCGCCGTGCCGGTCCGTCCGTACACGGCGCTGTACGTCGGCGGCATGGGCAGCCGGGAGCAGAACTTCTACAACAACCTCGCGGTGCGGATGGGGTACGGCGAGCAGGCCGCGGTCGTCCAGGACCGCTACCTCGCGCGCGACTACGACGGCGCGGCCGCGGCGGTGCCGGCGGAGCTGGTGGACCAGACCTCGCTGCTCGGCCCGGTTCCCCGGGTCGCCGAGCGCATCGCCGCCTTCGCCGCCGCGGGCGTGACCACGCTCGCGGTCACCCCGTACGGCGACACGCTCGAGGCCCGGCTGCGAACGCTGCAGGCCGGCGCCGAGGCCCTGGAGAGATCCGGCGTGGCGGCGGGCGCCGCATGACGCTGCTGCAGGTACTCGTCCTCGGACTGGTGCAGGGGATCGCCGAATTCCTGCCCGTCTCCGCGACCGCGCACCTGCGGATCGTGCCGGCGCTGTTCGGCTGGCACTTCTACAACGGCAGCACCCAGAACCCCGGCTCGACGTTCACGGCCGTCGTGCGGGTGGGCTCGATGGCCGCGCTGGTCTGCTACTTCTGGCGCGAGCTGCTGCACGTGTGCGTGGCCTGGGCGCGCGGCCTGTACGACCGGTCGGTGCGCGACTCGCTGGAGTACCAGATGGGCTGGTACCTGCTGCTCGCGACGATCCCGGTGATCGTGCTGCGCATCGTGTTCAGCGGGCGGCTCGACTCCGGCGCCGGGAACCTGTGGTTGCTGGCCGGCTCGCTGATCGTGGTCGGGCTCGCGCTGTGGGCCGCCGAGATCATCGGCGGACGCCACCGGATCGAGGAACAGATCGACAGGACGGACGCCGCTGTCGTGGGCCTCGCGCAGGTGATCTCGCTGGTGCCCGGCGCGTCGCGGGTCGGCACGATGCTGACCGCTGGCCTGTTTCGCGGGCTGGAGCGTCCCGCCGCGATCCGCTTCGCGTTCCTGCTGTCCATCCCGGCGGTCGTCGCCCACGCGGTCTACGAGGTCGTCCGGATGGGCGGCAGCCACGAGCACAGCCCGGGCTCCGGCCTGATCGGGTTCGCGGTCGTGGTCGCGTTCGTCAGTGCGCTGCTCGCGATCCACGCCCTCGTGCAGTGGCTGACCCGGCACAGCGCGATGGTGTTCGTCTACTACCGCCTGGCGCTTGGCGCGCTCGTGCTCGCGCTGCTCGGCGCCGGCGTGCTGGAGGCGACCAGCTAGGTGTCCACGCTGCTGCTCGTCCGCCACGGGCTCACCGCGAAGACCGGTCCGGTGCTCACCGGGCGGTCCCCGGGCGTGCACCTGGACGAACGCGGCGAGAAGCAGGCCGCCGCGGTGGCCGAGCGCATCGCCGCGCTGCCGGTCGCCGCGATCGTGACCAGCCCGTTGGAGCGCTGCGTGGACACGGCCGAACGGATCCGCGCCGCGCAGCGGGCCGCCGGGCGCGAGCCGGACTGGAACGTCGACGAGCGGCTGATCGAGTGCGGCTACGGCGAGTGGACCGGCCGGCCCATCAAGGAGCTCGCCAAGGAGCCGCTCTGGAAGGTCGTGCAGGCCCAGCCGTCCGCGGTGCGCTTCCCGGACGGCGAGGCGCTGACCGAGGTGTCCGCCCGCGCCGTGGCCGCCGTCCGCGACTGGGACCAGCGGCTCGGCGAGGACGCCGTGTGGGTCGCGTGCAGCCACGGGGACGTGATCAAATCAATCCTCGCGGACGCGCTCGGGCTGCACCTGGACCAGTTCCAGCGGATCGTCGTCGACCCCTGCTCGGTGTCGGTGATCCGCTACACCGCGGCGCGTCCGTACGTGCTTCGCAGCAACGACAGCGGCGGCGACCTCACCGCGTTCGCGCCGCCGAAGCGGCGGGGCCGCAGGCCGCGCAGCGGCGATGCGACGGTCGGCGGCGGCGCGGGCGGCGGCTCGGTCTGACGTCTAGGATTTACAGACATCATGCCTCGCCAACTGTTCCATTTCGACCGACCGCAGCGCTTCGTCGCGGGCACCGTCGGGGAGCCCGGCGACCGCACCTTCTTCCTACAGGCCAGCGACGGTGCGCGGGTGGTATCCGTCGCGCTGGAGAAGCAGCAGGTGATCGTCCTCGCCGACCGGCTCGAGCAGTTGCTGGAGGAGGTCGTGGCGCGCACCGGGACGGTCGTCCCGGCGGCCGAGCCGGACACCGCTGCGCTCGCCCAGCCGATCGACGAGGAGTTCCGCGTCAGCGCGATGGCGCTGGCGTGGGACGGCGAGAGCGGCATGGTGATCATCGAGGCGCAGAGCGCCGCCGAGGACCCGGAGATCGCCGAACAGACCCTGCTCGAGGACGTCGAGGACGGCCCGGACGCGCTGCGGGTGCGCATCGAACCGCCGCACGCCCGCGCGTTCATCGAGCGGGCGCGGCTGGTGGTCGCTGCCGGCCGGCAGACCTGCCCGCTGTGCGGCCAGCCGCTCGAGCCCGGTGGCCACATCTGCCCGCGCAACAACGGCTACCACCGGCACACCCCGCTGGCTCCGTGACCGGCCCCGCGAGCGCGCCATGAGCGACACCGACCTGACGCCGCCGGTCGCGCTGCCCGACGACGTCGCGCTCGACCTGCTGCGCGCCGGCGAGCTGTCGATCGAGGGACGGCTCGTGGACGCGTCCAACGCGACGCTGTACTGCGCGGTCAGCCACGGCGACGTGACCGCGGCGTGCGTGTACAAGCCGGTCGCGGGAGAGCGTCCGCTCTGGGACTTCCCGGACGGCACGCTGGCCGAGCGCGAGGTCGCGGCCTACGAGGTGTCGGCACGGCTCGGTTGGCGCATCGTGCCGCCGACGGTCTACCGGGACGGCCCGGCCGGGCCGGGCATGGTGCAGCTCTGGATCGACGAGGACGAGCGGGTCGACGTGGTGCGCCTGATCCGCAGTGCCGACTCGACGGCGCTGCGGCGCATCGCGGTGTTCGACGCGGTGATCAACAACGCGGACCGCAAGGGCGGCCACCTGCTACCGGTCACCGACGGCCACGTCTACGGCGTCGACCACGGCGTGACGTTCCACGTCGAGGACAAGCTGCGGACCGTGCTGTGGCAGTGGGCGGGCGAACCGCTCCCCGCGGAGGCGATCGACGCGCTGGTCGAGCTGCGCGGGACGCTCGAGCGCGACCTCGGCGACCGGCTGCACGAACTGCTCACGACGCGCGAGGTCCGGCGCACCATCCGGCGCGTGGACGACCTGCTCGCGATCGGCCGCCACCCCGAGCCGAGCGGCGACTGGCCGGCCGTGCCCTGGCCGCCGATGTAGCTACCGGGTGGCCAGCTCGGCCAGCCGGTCGGGCGTCCCACTGCTCGGTGACCTTCGTGCCGCCGTCCGTGGCTCGAACAGGTAGCGCCAGACGTGGCCGTTGAAGTGCCGCCACGCGATCACCTTCGGCTCGTCGAACTCGATCACCGTGTTGACGATCTTGTACGGCGCGCCCAGCTTCATGTCCATGCCG
>Ga0164242_10005176_pt1 | contig 14534 bp, 15 predicted proteins | sample OricomgcompostMG_FD_108783 | JGI IMG/M metagenome (GOLD analysis project Ga0164242, IMG submission 108783) | Miracle-Growth compost microbial communities from Emeryville, California, USA - Original compost - Miracle growth compost (MG) ... | reverse complement strand
GTAGCTTGAAATCGGTGGATTCTCCGATGACAATGCTCCGGAGACGCAATATGAGGCACCTATGTGTTGATCGCGGCTGTGGATTTCGTGTCCCGCGGTGCGATTTCGGATGCAGCCGGAAGGTGAAGCTCCTTTGCGCTCACGCGTTTCGGCATCGTCGCGGCAAGCGCTTTTGTCGGGCATGAGCCCGACGCCGATGGCGAGCGGGCACCAAGGCTTGGGCCGGGAGACTAGACCATAGGCGACGCTCCTTGAAGCGTGCGTTGGGGATTGGAGCCGAAGGGATGCGACGCGTCAGCATTGTCGAGATCATGCAGCAGACCGGACTGTCGCGGGCCACGGTCGACCGTGTGCTGAACGGCCGCGGCCGCGTTCACGCCCGCACCAGGGAGGCCGTCGAGGAGACCGTCCGCAACCTCCGGGCGCTGGAGCCGGATAGGCAGGAGGGCGGGCCTGAGGCCGACATCGTCCTTCGGCTGGGGCGAGGCATGCTGGGCCTGATGCGGACCGCGTGGGAAGGGGCTAATGCCAGCGGTGCCTTTCACGACATGTATCAGGCGAACGAGCGGGAGATGGTCCGGGTCGTCGGCAAGCTCTGCGAGGACGTATCCCGGCCGCTTATCGTCACCACGATGAACACGTCCAAAGTGGCGGACGTTCTGCGCGACGCGCGACGCCGGGGCAAGAAAATCATTTCGATGATCTCCGACATCTCCGCCGATGCGCGTGACTTCCATGTCGGCATTGACGACCGCGCCGCCGGGCGCACTGCGGCGTTTCTCGTCGGCCGCATCCTCGGCGATCGGCCCACCACAGTCGGGGTCGTGGTCGGCGATATTGCTTACCGCAACCACGAAGACCGCGAAATCGGCTTCCGCACCGGCCTGCGGGCGCATTTCCCGAAAGTTGTCGTTTCGGGAGAGGCGTTCGGCGGAGACAATGTCGAAGCGACTTTCGATGCCGCGTCACGGCTGCTTGCCGCCCATCCCGCGCTCAGCGCGCTCTACAATGTGGGGGGCGCCAATTTCGGCTTGGTCAAGGCGCTGAAGGAAGCGGGGCGCTCGCAGGACGTTCTGGTAATCGGGCATGAGGTCAATTCGGTCACCGCGCCGCTCATACGCGAAGAATCGATGGACTTTTCGATCGCCACGGACCCTTCCTTGCTCTTGGCCCGCGCATTCTCACTGCTCGGCAGCAAGGAGGAAGATCGGGCGTCCGACACCGTCCTGTTGGATTTCGCCATCTACACGCGGTTCAATATGCCCTCCTTCGCCAACCTCGCGGACACTCCCTGATCTGGCGTCCCGTCGGATTGTCGGCTGATGGAAGGTGCCGGACTTTCTGGCGCCCGTTTGCGCCTGCAAGCCGCTGCGGCCGGCCTGTCGCTTGATGGGAATCCATCAAGTTGGCGATTGCCATGTCCGTGCTCCGAAGGGAAAATCCGTGTCAATGGGCTGTCTGGCTAGTCGCTCCCTGCGCGATCGGCCGCGCGCCTCCAGCCGATCTGATCCGGGAGACATCGAAGTGGACAGGCTCGCCTATCCTGCCGCAACGCCGAAAGCCCCGCCCGCCGGGCAGAATGGAAATCGCACGAGGCCGGCCGATTTGGTCGAACTCAAGAAGGCCATTGCCAGGCGCGAACTGACCTTTCCGAAGGCTATCGAGCAGGTGGCGCGCAAAGCGCTGGCGCGACCCGAAATCATTGCCCTGGACAGCTTGTCCACGATCGCGCAGCGATGCGGAGTCGGAACCTCGACGGTCTCGCGCCTGCCGCGCTATTTCGGCTTCGCGAGCTTCACCGAGATGAGGAAGTTCTTCCAGAACGCGGTCGTTACGGCGCGCGGCTGAGGTCAGCAATTCTCGCGCAGATAGATTTCGAAGGGCGTGAAGGTTTCCTGCTCGGGCGGCAGCAGGCGCCCGAAATGGCCGGCCAGGAAGGTCAGCACCGAGCGGGCGGCGACCTTGTTGTTGTTGTCGATGACCGCGTCGATCAGGCCGGCCCGCAGAAGCGCCCTGCGCGAATCCGTGAGTTCGTGCGTGATGTAGACGAGGTCGCCTCCGAGCTGCTGGCGCGCCGCCGCGACCGAGCGCGAGCCGGACGACATGTTGTAGACGCCGCGGATCGAGGGGTGGTGCTTGATTTCGTCGAGCACGATCTCGCCCGGCCGGTCCGGCACGTCGCCACTCTCACGTGAGGCTACGACATGGCATCCGGCGAAGCGCTCCGCCATGACCGCGTGGAAGCCGCGCGCACGCACGGACTGGTTCAGCATCGAGCGGAATCCCTGGATGATAAGGACATCGCCGCCCTGCGGTCCGAGGAACCGTCCCATCAACTCGCCGGCGACCCGTCCGGAGCGTTCGTGGTCGGGGCCGAAATAGGCGAGGCGGCCGCTTTCGGGAAGGTCGTTGATGAAGGCGACGAGAGGCACCTTGCTCGAAATCCGCCGCAACGCCTCGTCGATCTGCGGGGTCGCGTAGCAGGTCGCGACAACGGCGTCGTACTCCTTTTCGAGACCACGCAGCCGCGCCACGATACCTTCTGGTGTCGTGCGCTCGAAATGCATGATGAAGCTGCGGATGTTGAGATGCGACAGCGCTTCCGTTTCCTGCACCACCGCGTCGCGCAAGCCGACATAATATGGGTTTTGCGGAGAGGCCATGGCGAAGGCGACACGGATGGTCCTCAGCGGCGTGCGGAAGCTCAGCCGGTCGAGATGCAGGTGATGTGCCGCTTCCAGCACGCGCTGTTCGCGCGAAGGCGACACCCCGCCGCGGTTGTTGACGACACGGTCGACCGTCGCAAGGCTCACGCCCGCCCGATGGGCAACCAGTTCCAGCGTCGTTTTCTTGGTCATGCGGATTTTGAGGGTTTCCCCTCAAGATCTAGCTATGAGCGATCCGCCGTCAAGCTATTTTGAAAGCCTGTCGAATTGCTCTGCCGCCCCGACGGGCGGAGACGGTCCAACGCGTAGGAGCCGACCGTGGACGACACCCTGTATGGAACGCGCGACAAGCGCGGTGACTGGAAGCCGAACAAGCTGATCGAGTATCCGCCGGTGTTCGTGTGGCCGGCGCAGCCCGCGCGCTTCGTCAAATGGCTGTTCGGTTATCCCGGCTACATTCTGCCCTGGAACCTCGCTTACGCGCTGTTCGGGGTGGTGCTGTGGCTCTACCTGACCCCTTCCATGGAAACGATGAAGACGTTCTCGCCCGGCTGGATCGGCTATATCCTGGCGCGCAACTGGGTGATCGTTCTCCTGTTCTTCGGCGCCTTCCATCTGCGCTACTACATGCTGAAGCGGCAGGATCGCGCTTTCAAATACAACGCCAAGTGGCCGTCGACCGGTAACCCGGTGTTCCTGTTCGGCAGCCAGAACATCGACAACTTCATCTGGTCGATGGCCAGCGGCGTTCCCTTCTGGACGGTCTACGAAGTGCTGACGCTATGGATGTTCGCCAACGGCTACATTCCCTGGGTCGATTTCCAGGAGCACCCGATCTACTGCCTGATGGTGATGGCGCTGATCCCAACGTTCCGCGATCTGCATTTCTATTGTGTGCATCGGCTGATCCACTGGCCGCCGCTCTACCACACGGTGCACAAACTGCATCACAACAACGTCAATCCGGGACCATGGTCCGGGCTGGCCATGCATCCGGTCGAGCATCTGCTGTATTTCTCCGGCGTGCTGATCCACTGGATCGTCCCGTCGCACCCGGTGCATGCGCTGTTCCATCTCGTCCACGCCGGGCTTTCGCCCGCGCCGGGACATGTCGGCTTCGACAAGCTGGTGGTGGGCGGCGAGACCGTCGTCGATACCCATTCCTACGACCACTATCTCCATCACAAGTACTTCGAGTGCAACTATGCCGATGGCGTGATCCCGCTCGACAAGTGGTTCGGTACCTTCCACGACGGTTCGCCCGAAGCCCAGAAACGGATGGACGAGCGCTTCATGGCCCGCGCCCGCAAACAGGCCGGGAAGCGGGCGCGAAAAGACGGCACGACAGCCTGATCGACTGAGGTCGCGGACGCGGCCGTGCCGGGCATTCCGGCTCCTGGGGAGGGAGAATGAGCAAGGGGATCGGAATCATCGGCGCCGGCGTCATGGGGGCCGATCATGCGCGCACGCTGGCGGTCCATGTCGGCGGCGCCGAACTCGTCGCCGTTTCCGACGCCGACGACACGCGGGCCGCCGCTGCGGCTCGCGCGAACGGCGCGTGGCGCCACTATAGCGACGGATTTGCGCTTATCGAGGACCCCGCCGTCGAAGCGGTGCTGGTCGCCTCTCCCGATGCAACCCATGTCGGCTTCGTCCTTGCCTGCCTGAAGGCGGGCAAGCCGGTGCTGTGCGAGAAGCCGCTGGCGCCCACCGCCGGCGAATGCCTCGAGGTGATCGAGGCTGAGCGAAGGCTCGACCGGCGGATGGTCCAGGTCGGCTTCATGCGCCGTTTCGATCCTGCCTATGGCGAGATGCATGATGTCGTGAAGCAGGAGGCGCTCGGACGGCCGCTGCTGCTGCATTGCGCCCATCGCAATGCGACCGCACCGGGCTTCTTCACGCCGGAAATGTCGATCACCAACGCGGCCGTGCATGAATTCGATATTCTGCGATGGCTGACGGGCAGGGAGATCGTCGCCGTTACGACGCTGAATTGCGCGCGCAAGGGGGCGGGGCCGTTGCGCGATCCCCTCATGCTGCTGGTGGAACTGGACGGCGGCATCTTGGCCGACGTCGAAGTCTTCATGAACGCCGCCTACGGCTATGACGTGCGCACCGAATTGGTCTGCGAAAGCGGAACGGTCGACCTCGGCCGGCCGTTGCCGAACATGCGCCGGTTCGCCGGCGGCCAGCTCCAGTCGTTTCCGGGCGACTGGCGCGGTCGCTTCGGCGAAGCCTACCGGTTGCAGATGCAGGCGTGGGTGGCTTGGCTGGTCGGCGGGGAGCCGCGTGGCGCAGATGCCTGGGACGGCTATGCCGCCATGAGGGTCGCTGATGCCGCACTGCAATCGCTTGAAAGCGGCGCCCGTATCGAAGTGGCGACGGCGGGACCTGCGGTCGCTGCAGCGTGAATGTCGCTCGCTATGTGATAGGCCGAATGCCTGTGAATACGGGTCAATTGTGCGTTTGCAGTCGTCGTTTGCCAATCGAACGAGCAATGCTTGACTGATGAAGTAGGCCAGCCTGCCATGAAGATTGCAGTAAGGTTTTGACCGGCGAAGCCCTTCACATCAGGCGCACGACCGCCACACCCGACAGAATGAGAGCGATCCCGACCGCGCGCCACAGGGTCAGGCTTTGTTGCGGCAAGTCGAGGATGCCGAACTGGTCGAGCAACACGGAACTGACTGTGATGCCTGCCACGAAACAGAGATACGTAACTGTTGCGCCCAGGCGCGGCGTTACCGCCGTTATCGAACCCAGCACCAGAGCACCGATCGCTCCGCCCGTGATCGCCACGATAGGCATCGACACGATAAGGCGAGGCGAGGGGGCGGCCACCCGAAGAGCCACGACTGCGACGAGGGCGAGCGTGACCGCCGTCACGGCCGCCGAGATACAGGCGGCCCATACCGTCGTTGCGCCGCTTTTTGCCAGGTGGCTGTTCAGGAGCGCCTGGACAGGCTGTGCAAGTCCGGCGGAAAGGACAAAGACCATCGAAAGCGTTCGATCCATGATGAGGTCTCACCGTGATGTCGTCATGGGACGGCCAGCGAATGTGCTGCTTCTTATCGATGACAGTTATTCGCGCTCCGTCAAGTTAATTTGCAAATATGATGAGTCTGAAATTATCGTTGCAATATACGGCGAGATGTGGTTCAGCTTTCATGTGGCCGTCTTAGCCGGCCCGTGGAGCCTCGCGGGAGGTCTGCCGTTTCAGGCAGAGGTCGAGGTCTGAAATCTGGGAGGATTTGGAATGCGTTTCGCAAGGAAACTTTGCGCGGGCATCGCGCTTTCGATGGTGCTTTGCATGGCACCCGGCGCCTATGCTTTCGATGCCGACCACAAGGCCGAATGGTCGAAGATCAACATCCTTTTCGTGCCGTGGTCGCAATCGTCGAACCCGTTCTTCGAAGCCGTGGTCAACGGCGCCAAGGACGCCGCCGAGCAGCAGGGCGTGAACATCGACGTCCAGTTCGGCGAGGAGGACCAGCAGCACCAGCTCGGCATCCTCGAAACCGGCATCGCCAACAAGGTCACCGGCATCGCCGTCAACATCGCGGACGACAACGCCTATGTCGACGTTCTGTGCAACGCCATGAAGCAGGGCATTCCGGTCGTCACCTTCAACATCGACGATTCCCGCCACGGTGCTCCCGGCTCGACCTGCCGGCTCGCCTTCATGGGCCAGAACTTCGTCGATTCCGGCTACGTCCTCGGCAAGCGCATGATCGAGGAGCACGGCCTGAAAAAGGGCGACGTGGTGTTCACGCCCGTCGAAGCGCCGCAGGCGACCTATGCCGTCCAACGCCATGCGGGTGTCCAGAAAGCGCTCGAGGAGGCCGGCATCACCTCCGAGATCCTCGGCACTGGCAATGACCACGCCCAGGCCCTGAACCTGATGACCCAGTATCTTCTCGGCCACCCGAACACCGCCGCCGTCATCGGCCTCGGCCAGACGCCGACCAGCCAGGCCGTGCAGGCGATCAAGGATTCCGGCCTGAAGATCCCGGCGGGCGGCTTCGACATTTCCAAGGAAATCCTCGATCAGGTCGCCTCAGGCGAACTGACCGCGGTGGTCGACCAGCAGCCTTATAGCCAGGGCTACTATTCGGTCACCCAGCTCGCGCTCTACCTCAAATACGGTCTCTATCCTTCCGAGATGGATACCGGCGGCAAGGGCCTGATCGACAAGAGCAACTATCAGCTCGCCCAGAAGTGGGCCGGCCCGGTTCGCTGACACGACTTCGAGCCATCCAGGAACCGTGTCCGGCGGCGGCGCGCCGCCGGATCGTCGCCAGCCATGAATGACGCGAGGCCGCAATGACAATCAGCCAAGCCGACCATATACGCAAAGCGATAGCGGAACGCTCCAATCGGCCCTTCATCGTGAAGGTCGGGGACTGGGTCCGAGACAAGCCGGAAGGCGGCATCGCCGTCATGTTCATCCTGGTGCAGTTGGCCTGCATCATCGGCAGCCTGCTGTTCCCCGATGTCTTCCGCTACCTTTTGCCGGCGAACATTTCCGTCGTGCTGAAGTCGATCGCCGTTCCCGGCATCATGGCGCTGGGCGTCGGCATCCTGATGATTTCGGGGGAGTTCGACCTTTCGGTCGGGGCGCAATACTCACTGCTGTCGATCATCTGCGCCGAAGTGTCCAACAGCTTCATGGGCGACATCTCTGCCGACCCTGCCAGTTCGCTGGCGCCGTTCATGGGCATGATTTTCGCTCTGGCGCTGGGCGTCCTGATCGGCATGGTGCATGCGTTCATCACGCTGCGCTTCAACATACCGTCCTTCATAACCACGCTTGGCGGCATGTTGTTCTGGAAGGGCATGACGCTGCTTGTCCACGGCTCCTCGGCACTGCGCTTCAAGCCGTCCGAGCCTTTCGCGACCCTGTTCGGCGGAGAGGTGGGCATCGTCCACGCCTCGATGATCTGGTTCATCCTGTTTGCGGTGATCTTCTATTTCTTCCTGCACCACCACCGCATCGGCAACCATCTGTTCGCCGTTGGCGGCAACCGCAACGCGGCCGTCGCCATCGGTATCAATCCCGTTCGTACCAAGACCATCGCCTTCGCGCTGGCCGGGTTCATGGCGGCCTTCTCCGGCATCGTCGCGGCTACCCGCGTCGGTTCGATCCAGCCGGGCGGCGGCCTCGGCATGGAGTTGCAGACGATCGCCGCATGCGTCATCGGCGGCTTTGCGCTCAATGGCGGGCGCGGCTCCATCCTTGGTGTCGTGTTGGGCACGGCTCTGGTGTTCACCATCCAGGATGTTCTGCTGCTGCTGCGGGCGCCAGCCTTCTACTTCGATATGTTCGTCGGCGGCCTGATCGTCGTCGCCGTCGTCATGAACTCGGCAATCCGCCGCGCCAGGGCATGAGGTCAGGGAGGTACGCGCTTATGGAACCGCTTCGTCCCATCGACAACGCCGTCAACGATGACAGGCCAGCCGCGAGGCCCGGCGCCGACGAAACGCCGCTTTATGAAGTCCGCGACGTCACCAAGAAATACGGGTCGTTCATCGCCCTCAACAAGATGAACTTCCGCATCAAGCCGCGCGAGGTCGTGGGCCTGCTCGGCGACAACGGCGCCGGCAAATCGACCCTGGTGAAGATGATCTCGGGCATCAATCCGCCGACCTCGGGAGAGATTTTCGTCGGCGGCAAGAAGACCAGCATCCGTAACAGAGCGGATTCGGAAGCGGCGGGCATCGAGACGATCTACCAGGACATCGCCCTGGTCGATTCCATGTCGATCACGCGCAACATCTTCATGGGGCGCGAGATCACCGACCGCTTCGGCTTCATGGAGCACAAGAAGATGCGCGACATGGCCGTCGAGATCCTCGGCAGCGCCGTGCAGATTTCCGGCATCGACGATCCGGACAAGGAGGTCGGCTTCCTGTCCGGCGGCCAGAAGCAGGCCGTCGCGATCGCCCGCGCCGTGCATTTCAAGCGCAACATCCTGCTGCTGGATGAGCCGACCTCGGCGCTTTCGGTGCGCGAGACGGAGCATCTTCTCGCCTATGTCCGCGATCTCAAGGCGGACGGCACGTCCAGCGTTCTGGTCACCCACAACCTCTACCACGCCTTCATGGTGTGCGACCGCTTCGTGGTCATGAGTCACGGAACCAAGGTGTTCGAGGCCGACAAGAAGGACACCACCATAGAAGAGCTGACGGATCATGTGATCCGGACCTGAAGCCGAGCCCGTGTGTCGGATGACAGCGCCCGACCGCATGGGAAGAAGCGCGTCGGCAGCCTCTTCGGAGCGCCAACCTGGGAGAATGAACGGATGAGCCTTGTCGCATCGCAGGAGACGCGGTTTCCGCCAGTCGAGCGTCGTCTCAGGCTTGGCTTTGTCGGCGGCGGCCGCGGCGCGCTGATCGGCCAGGTTCATGCCATGGGCGCGCGCCTGTCCAACCGCTGGCAGGCTGTGGCGGGAGCGCTTTCGTCCGATCCGGAGGTGGCGAAAGCTTCCGGCCGCGACTGGCTGCTGCCGAAAGACCGTATCTATACGGACTACCGCGACATGGCCGAGAAGGAGGCCGTCCGTGCCGACGGCATCGAGGCCGTGGTGATCTCCACGCCGAACTGGACGCACAAGGACATCGCCGAGGCCTTCCTGCGCAGGGGCATCGACGTGATATGCGACAAGCCGCTGACTACGACGCTGGAGGATGCGCTGGCGCTGGTGAAATTGCAGAAGGAAACCGGTCTGGTCCTCGGCGTCACCTATCCCTATCCGTCGCACGCCATGGTCCGGCAGGCGCGCGAACTCGTCCTGTCCGGCGAACTCGGTCGCGTGCGGCAGGTCCATGTCGAATATATGCAGGACTGGGCGACCGAGCCGGACGATCCGAACTTCAAGGGTGCCAGCTGGCGGCGCGATCCCAAGCGCATGGGACGCGCCTCGGCGACCAACGACATCGGCACCCATGCCTTTCATCTGGCGCATTTCGTCACCGGCCTGGAGATGGTCGAATGCCGGGCGGAGTTCCATGTCTGCGGCGCGCCGAAGGCGATGGAAGACACCGCTTTCGTGCAGACGCGCTACGAAGGCGGCGTGCCGGGCACGCTCTGGGTGACGCAGGCTGCGCCGGGCAACTATTGCGCCCTGCGCATCCGGGTCTACGGCGAGAAAGCAGGCCTGGAATGGGATCAGGAAAAACCGGAATTCCTGCGCTTCAACCGGCTGAACCAGCCTGAAACCGTGTTTGTGCGCGGGCACGGCGCTGGCATGCGTGCGCAGGCCGAGCGCCTCGTTTCCCTGCCGCGCGGCCATCCCGAGGCGCTGTCGGAGGCATGGGCCAACCTCTACACGGAATTCGCCATCGCGATCGAGGCGCGGCGCGCCGGAAAGAAGCTTCCCCAGGGGTTACTGAACTACCCGACCGTCCTCGACGGCGCGCGCGGCGTCAAGTTCGTCGATGCCTGCGCCGACAGCCACGAAGCCGGAAGCATTTGGCAGGATTGCAGGCTTTCGGCCTGACGGGCCGCACGGATGCGACGGACCGCCGGCATGCGGTCGAACCATGGACGAGGACTTCAGAATGCGACTGGGATTGGGCCTGATCGGTTCGGGCTTCATGGGCAAGACCCATGCTTTCGGCTTTATCGACGTCAACCAGACTTTCGATCTCCCCGTCAAGGTCGATCGGGTCATTCTTGCCGATGTCGGCAGCCGCGCCGAGGCCGCTGCTTCTGCCCTCGGCTTTCCCGCTTTTACCAGCGACTGGCGGGAGCTTGTCACGCGCAAGGATGTCGACATCGTCGACATCACCACGCCCAACGCGCTGCACAAGGAGATCGCCCTGGCGGCGATCTCGGCCGGCAAGCACGTCTATTGCGAGAAGCCGCTGGCCCCGCTCGCCGCGGATGCGCTGGAGATGGTGCGAGCGGCGGAGGCCGCGGGCGTGGTGACCGCCGTCGGCTTCAACTATCTGAAGAATCCGATGCTGAAGCTCGCCAGGGAGATCATCGACAGCGGCGAAATCGGCGAGGTGCGTTCCTTCAACGGCATCCATGCCGAAGACTACATGACCGACGCTGACGCGCCATGGACATGGCGGCTCGATCCGGCCGGCGGCGGCGGCGCGCTGGCCGACCTCGGCAGTCATGTCGTTGCGACGGCCCGCTACCTCGTGGGGCCGATCGCCGAGGTGCTAGGCGACGTCAGGACTGTTATCGCCGATCGCCCCGATGCGCCGGAATCGAAGACGCGTCGCAAGGTCGAGGTCGAGGATATCGGCCGTGCTTTCGTCCGCTTCGAGAATGGCGCCACGGGCTGCATCCAGGCGAGCTGGATCGAAACTGGGCGCAAGATGCAGCACGATTTCTCCATCGCCGGTTCGAAGGGCGGCATCGCCTTCAGCCAGGAGCGCTTCAACGAACTCGATCTCTACCTGACGTCGGATCAGTCCGGCCGGCGCGGTTTCCGCAAGATCTTCGCCGCGCCCGAACACGAGCCCTACGGCGACTTTTGCGTCGCGCCCGGCCACCAGATCGGCTTCAACGACCTCAAGACCATCGAGGTGCACGATTTCCTGCGGGCGATCGCCGGCGAGAAAACGGATCACGCCGATTTCCGCGAAGGTTTTGAAGTGCAGCGCACCGTCGAGACGATCTACCGCTCCTCCGAGGCCGGGGCCTGGCTGAAGGTGGCATAGCAAAGCCATGGACCTCTGTTTCGCCATCAACCGGACCGTCTCGCCTTTCCGCGACCTCGACGGGTTCCTTGCGCTGGCGCGGCAGGCCGGCGTTCAGGGCGTGGAGATTCGCAACGACGTCGAGGGCCGGGAATTCGCCGACGGCACCCCGGCAAGCGAACTCAAGGCGCGTGTCGCCGACGCCGGGCTGGCCATCGCCTCGATCAACGCACTCCAGCGTTTCAACGACTGGAACGCGGAGCGGGCGGCCGAGGCGCGCGCCGTCATCGAATATGCCGGCGCCTGCGGCGCTCCAGGACTGGTGCTCTGTCCGGTTGTCGACGCCGCCGACGGCCGTGGCCCCGCGCAGCTCGAAAAGGACCTGCGCCGCGCTTTGCTGGAACTGAAGCCGATGCTCGGCGCCAACGGCGTAGTCGGTCTGGTCGAGCCGCTCGGCATGGTCGAGAGCACCTTGAAGTTCAAGGCGCCGTCCGTCGAGGCGATCGCCGAGATCGACGGCTTCGCCGATTTTGCGCTGTGCCATGACACGTTCCAGCATTTCCGCTGCGGCGACACGGCGTTATTTCCTGAATATACTGGCATCGTCCACGTCTCCGGCATCGTCGAACGGACGTTGCCGCGCGAGGCCCTGAAGGAGCCGCATCGCGGCTTCGTCGACGGCGATGACATCAGCGGCAATGTCGAGCAGGTCGCCGTTTTCCTCGACCGGGGCTATGCGGGGTTCATATCCTTCGAGCCCTTTGACCCGGCGGTGCAGCGTCTCGACGATCCCTGCGCGGCGCTCGCTGCCAGCATGGCCTATCTGCGCTCGGCCTTGGCTTCGGCTCGACCCGACGGGTCCGCCTCACCACGCACGGGCGCCCACGCCCGCAGCCAATCAGGTCCGGCTCTCGGAGAAAGGTAGCGTCATGAAGATCGCCCTCGACCCCTATATGCACCGGCATCTGCCGCTGGTCGAACTGCCGCGGCTGGCTGCCGATCTTGGTTATGAATACATCGAGTTGTCGCCGCGCGCCGATTTCCTCGACTGGTGGGTGCGGCCGCGGGTCTATCCTGACCGCATCAGGGCATTCCGCAAGGCGTTGTCGGACCATGGGGTCAAGCTGGCTTCGCTACTGCCCATGTATCGCTGGGCGAGCCCGCACGAAGACGAACGGCAGGCCGCCGTGGAGAACTGGAAACGCGCCGTCCAGGTTGCCGTCGACATGGACTGCGACACGTTGAATTCGGAGTTCGGGCGCGGACCGTCGCCGCATCGTGGCCATTCGACATGCTGCGGCGGCCAGCACACGGCCGAATCGAGCGAGGCCGCCTGGTGGCGCTCGATGGAAGAGCTGGTCCCGATTGTCGAGCGGGAGGGCGTCTACCTCCACATCGAGCCGCACCCCGAGGATTTCGTCGAGACGCTTCATCCGGCCGTGGACATGATCAGGACGATCAACTCCAAGAACGTCCGTTTTCTGTACTGTTCGCCCCACACCTTCTATTTCGGAGACGACATCGCCCAAATGATCCGCGATGCCGCGCCGATCTTGGCCCATGTCCACGTCGCCGATACCTTCAACCATAAGGCGTCGTCGGGCTTGCGTTACATCGTCAATCCGCCGGGTGCCAAGGTCACGGTGCACCAGCATCTCGACATCGGTCAGGGGGAGGTCGACTGGGACGTCTTTTTCGGCACGCTGGCCGAAGTCGGTTTCGACGGCATCATGACGGCTTGTGTTTTTGCCTGGGAGGAAAGGGCGGAACAGTCCTCGCGCTTCATGCGCCAGGAAATGCAGCGCTACGTCGACAAATATTGGCCGAAATAGACTTCGGCCGGCTCTGTTATCTTTCGCTTTCGGGAGGGCATCGTGACCGACACCTGTTTTCTGAGGAACACCGATACCAACGCCGTCATTACCGGCGGCACGCAGGGGCTGGGGCTCGAGGTGGCGAAGCGGCTTGCGCGTGAAGGCGCTGCCAACATCGCGATCTGCGGGCGCAACCGGGAGCGCGGCGAGGCTGCCGCGAGCCAGGTCCGCGAACTGGGAAGCAACTGTATCTTCATCCATGCTGACGTTGCCGACGCGGACGACTGCCGTGGCCTGATGCAACAGGCGATCGCCGCGTTCGGCACTGTCAACGCGCTGGTGAACTCGGCTGCGTCGACCAACCGTGGAACGCTGCTGGAGACGTCGCTCGATCTGTGGGACGAGCATTTCAACACCAATGTGCGCGGCCCGTTCCTGACCATGCAGGCACTGGTGGAGCATCTGCTGGAAAAGCGCAAACCCGGATCGATCGTCAATGTGCTGTCGATCAACGTCCATTGCGGACAGCCGTTCCTGCCGGTCTATTCTGCCTCCAAGGGTGCGTTGGCGACCTTGACGAAGAACGTGGCCAACGCCTACCGTTTCGATCGCATTCGCTGCAACGGCATCCAGACCGGCTGGATGGACACGCCGGGCGAGACCGTCGTGCAGAAGAAGTTCCATGGAGCGGGCGACGACTGGCTGGCCGAGGCCGAACGGCGGCAGCCGATGGGCCAGCTTGTTAAGCCGGATCAGCTCGCCAGCCTGATCGCGTACATGCTCAGCCCGGAGTCCGGGATCATGACCGGCTCCCTAGTCGATTACGACCAGAACGTCATCGGCGCGATGGCCTGATCCCAAAGCCGTTGCTACCGGTCAGGCTGACAATGGCGACGACGGGATCGCTCGCGGATCGCCGCAAAAGGGGTCGTAAATTCGGCCTAGCAAAAACATGGCCGTCGCTTCATTGTAAGTTGCAACGAAAATTGCAAAGGACTTCGCGATGCTTACGACCTCAGCGCCGAAAGAGTACGAGGACCTGATACGCGTGATCCATGAGCGCTACGACGACATGAGCAAGGCGTATCAGAAAATCGCGATATACCTGACCCAGAATCCGAACGACGTGGCCGTTCATTCGGTCAACTTCATCGGCGAGCGGTGCGGCATTCACGCATCCAGTCTGGTGCGGTTTGCCCAGGCGCTGGGCTATGAGGGCTTCAAAGATCTGCAACGGCTTTTCCAGAAACGGCTGTCGACCGCCGCTCCGGGCTTTGAAGCCCGCATCAGGGCCCTGGAGGACGATCTGGGAAGCCGGGTGGATCAGAGCGAATTTGGCTTCATGCGCGATCTGGTCATCCGGGACATCGCCTCGCTTCAGGACATGCTCAACGACATC
>Ga0164242_10005174_pt1 | contig 14536 bp, 11 predicted proteins | sample OricomgcompostMG_FD_108783 | JGI IMG/M metagenome (GOLD analysis project Ga0164242, IMG submission 108783) | Miracle-Growth compost microbial communities from Emeryville, California, USA - Original compost - Miracle growth compost (MG) ... | reverse complement strand
GCCTTCGTGAAGATCATCGGCAGCGAGGAGGGCCTGGCCGCATGAAAACGCTCACCGTCTTCCTGAAGGAAGTGAAGGAAAGCCTGCGCGACAAGCGCACCGTGCTCAGCGCCCTGCTGTACGGCCCGCTGATTGGTCCGATCGTCATGGTGTTGCTCATCAGCACGACGATATCGCACCAGATGGACAAGGCCGACCAGCCGCTGAAGGTGCCGGTGATCGGCGCGCAGTACGCACCGCACCTGATCGATGCACTGAAGCAGCAGGGCCTGGTGTTGCAGCCGCCGATGGCCGATCCGGATGCCGCCGTGCGCAACCAGGATGCCGATGTGGTGCTGCGTGTCCCGTCGAATTACGGCGAAGCCTGGACGAAGGGCGAAGTGGCACAGGTGGAGCTGATCTACGATTCCTCGACGCGATGCCAGTGCCTCCGAAGAGCGCCTGGCACGCATGCTCAAGGCGTATGCGGGCACCCAGGGTGCCATGCGGCTGATCGCACGCGGCTTGTCGCCGGAGCTGATGGTGCCGTTGCGGGTGGATGCGCGCGACCAGTCCACGCCCCAGTCGCGGGCCGGGATGATGTTCGGCATCCTGCCGTACTTCTTCGTCATCACCGTGCTCGTGGGCGGCATGTACCTGGCGATCGACCTCACCGCCGGCGAGCGCGAGCGGCAATCGCTGGAGCCGCTGTTCGCCAGCCCGCTGCCGCGCTGGAAGATCCTGCTGGGCAAGCTGGGGGCAATCTGCACGTTCTCGCTGGCCAGCCTGCTGATCTGCGTGGTGGCGTTCGCCGTGGCGGGGCGTTTCCCGCCCACCGACCAGATGGGCATGACGCTGAACCTGGGCTTCGCGTTCGCCGCCCAGGTTTTCCTGCTGATGCTGCCCCTGGTGCTGCTGTTCGCGGCGCTGCAGACGCTGGTGGCGGGTTTTGCCAAGACCTACCGCGAGGCGCAGACCTACCTGTCGCTGCTGATGGTGATACCGATGCTGCCCTCGATGCTGCTCACCTTCATGCCGGTGAAAACCGCCGACTGGATGTACGCGGTGCCGCTGCTCGGCCAGCAGGTGGGTATCACCCAGCTGCTGCGCGGCGGCGCGGTGGGCATGCCGAACACCGCCATTTGCCTGGTCAGCGGTTTCGTGGTGGCGCTGCTGGTCACGCTGGTGACCGCGTGGGTGTATCGCTCCGAGCAGCTGGCGATTTCGGCGTGAGACGTTGCGCCCGCCCTGGTGGACGGGGCGGGCGCAACCGGTTCAGAGTTGCGTGCACTGGTGGCGAATTTCGTCGCACATCAGTCGCGCGATTGGTGAAGGGACGCTGTTGCAGCGAAAGGTGAAGCCGATCTCGCGCCGGGTGAAGTCGAGCGCGAAATCGAGTGCCGCCAGTGAGCCGTTGTCGATCTCGTACTTCAGTTGCTGTGGCGAGATCGCCGTGATCAGGTCGGTATGCAGGAGCAGGCCGCGTAGCAGTGCCAGGTCGCCGGTCTCCACCAGCGGCATGGGCGGCGCCAGGCCCATTCGCTCGAACGAGTGGGCGAGCAGTTCGCGCGTGGGTGAGCCCTGGCGCGAGAGTGCCCACCGGGCGTCGATCAGTGCGGCCTTGGTGGTCTTGCCGGGGCCGTGCAGCGGGTGTCCGCGTCGCTCCACCAGCGTGATGGGTTCCACGAACAAGGGTTCGGTTTCGAGTTCGTCGGTCTTGCGTACCGGACGCAAGGCGCCGACGATGAAATCCAGGTCGCCCGACAGGAGTTGTGCCACCAGCGCCTCGTAGGGACTTTCCACGTTGCGTATGCGCACGTGCGGGTGGCGTTCGATCAACGCGATGATGGCCTTGGGCAGCAGGACGGTGCGGGCAAATGGCAGGGCGCCGATCGTTACCGTGCCTTCCATGGTCCCGCGCGTCGCGGCGATCTCCTGCCGGATGACGCGCAGCTCGCCGAGTGCGCGGCGCACGCGGAACGACAGGGCGCGCCCCGCGTCCGTCGGCAGCAGGCCTTTTGCGGAACGTTCGAACAGCTTGAGTTTCAGGTGCTGCTCCAGCTGGCGAATCGCCATGCTGACCGCCGCGCGGCTCAATCCACGCTGGTGGGCGACGGAAGCCAGGTGGTGGTGCCGGGTCAGCTCGACGAAGGTTTGCAGTCGCTGCTCGTTCAACAGTACGTGGACCAGCGCATTGGGTGCCGGGGTCTTGCGCAGGGTGGCCAGATCCTCGCAGCACATGAGCAGCTCGCCGTGCACGCGCCGGGCGCGCATCTGCACGATCCGGCAAAAATCGTTGAGCAGCATGCCGCGCGCCCGGCGCTCGAACAGTTCGACGCCGAGCTCCTCTTCCAGTGCCTTGATCGAGCGCGTGACCGCCGATTGCGCGCGAAACAACCGGTCGGCGCTTCGCGTCACGCTGCCGGTGTCGGCAACGGACACGAAGACGTGCAGGTTTCGCAGGCTGGGCAGGCGCTCGATCAAGACTGGCTCGTGGTGTGGCGGCTACCTCATTCTCACACCGAAGCGCACGCCGACGTAGCGCGGATCGGAGATGCCCGCGTCGTAGTTGCCGCCCACGGAGGTGAGCTGCACTTCGTTCTCGATGTTCTTGGCGAACACTTGTACCCAGTAGCGGTCGCTGGGCGAGGTGTAGGTAAGGTCGGCCTCGCTGCGCGTAAAGGGCTTCTGCCGGTACTGGATGGCGTTGACGAAATCGCTGACGTAGTAGCCCGAACTGTACTGGCTGGACAGGTGCAGGTCGACGTAGGCGCCGCTGGCCATGGCCCATTCGTGGGAGTATCCGACCTTCACCACCGCGTGCGGCGTCTTGTCCATCGAGCGACCCGACCAGTCCACGTTGGTATTCAGGCCGGTCATGAAGCGATCGTAGCGCGCGCGTTCAAAGGATGCCGAGGCGGTGAGGCGATCATCGCGCGTCGCCTGCCAGGTCAGTTCGTTTTCCCAGCCGTAGATGGTGGCCGGTATCGAACGGGTGTAGACGATGGGCAAACCCGCGACCATGGTCAGGCTGCTGATCTGGTCCCGGGCGTAGTCGTAGTAGAAAATGTCGGAGTCGAAGTGCAGCGAATCGCTCGGGTGGCCTTTGTAGCCCAGCTCGTATGCGGTCAACTGTTCCGATGCGTAAGGCGCCACGCTCAAGGTCTTCGGATCGAAATCGTTGAATCCGCCGGGCTTGTAGCCGGTGGCGACCGATCCGTAGAACATCTGCTGCGGCGTAAGGAAATACTGAACGCCCAGCCGGTACGTGGCCTTGGTGTCCTTTTCCGAGCCGTTGTTGGGCCCGCCGATGCAGTCCTGCAACGCGTCGGCGCAACCGGGACTGGGACCGGCGGCGAACGTGCCGACGCGCTTCAGCCGGTCGCTGGAGTAGCGCGCGCCCGCGCTTGCCGCCCACTGTTCGTTGAAGTGCCAGGTTACCTGCCCGAATACGCCCCCCGACTTGTGCGTGGTCTCGTTGACCGGATCGATGGCGTTGACACTGGCCGCGATCGTCGGGTCGGAGACGGGCGCATTGAGGTTGTGGTCGCTCTCGTGGATGTCTTCGTCCACGTAGCTGATGCCCGCCACCCAGTCGATGGTGCCCGGGGTCCGGTTGGAGAAGCGCAGCTCGTTGGAATAGGTCTTGAAGTGGCCGCGGTAGTTGCGCCATGCGTACTGGGCTTGGCCGAACGGCGACGGGTTGTCGGCCGGGTCGGCAGTGGCCGAGGTTTGCTCGTGCGCCGAATAGTTGCTGACGCCGCCGACATAGGTGAGCGCGATGTCTCCAAAGGCGGTCTTGAAGGTCGTGTCGAAGGCACGGTGATAGTCGTCGAGACGGCCGCCGAAGGGGTTGCCGTAGCCTGTCCTCTGGGCGGCGCCGGAGCCGTTGTCGAGCACGTTGTCCAGCGGCACCGTGCCGTAGCCCACGCCGGTCACCCGGTTGCCGGTGACGCCCAGCAGCAGGCTGGTGTCGTCGCTGAAGGTGAACAGCCCCTGGATCCTGGCCGAGCGGTCGTGCTCGTCGTTGCGCGCCTTGCTGCCGTCGTTCAGGCGCAGGTAGCCGTCGCGGTCGTTCGCGTTGACGGCCGCGCGCAATGCGAATATCGAGCTGACCGGAATATTCACCATCGCGTTTTCGCGGTGAGTGCCGAAGTTGCCGATCTCCACGTCGGCCGAGGCGTCCAGTTGCTGCTCCGGCTTCTTCGTCACCACGTTGATGACGCCGCCGGTGGTGGCGCCGCCGTACAGTGTGCCCTGCGGGCCGCGCAGCACCTCGACGTGATCAATGTCGAAGAAGCTCAGGCCCATGACCAGCGGGCGCCGGATCGGCACGCCATCGACGTAGAAACCGATGCCCTGTTCGCCCTTGCTGGTCTGGTCGGTGGTGGTGACGCCGCGGATGTTGATGTTCACCCCGAACGGATCGCGGCCCATGATGACGCCGGGCGCGACGTCGCCGATCTGGGTCACGCTGGTGATGCCCTGGGTCTTGAGCTGTTCGCCACCGATCACCGACAGCGCGGCAGGCGTCTTCGAAGCCGGCTGCGCCGTCTTCAGCGCGGTGACCACGATTTCCTGCAGGTTCTTGGCTTTCGGTTCATTGGCCTTGGGCGGTTGTTCCGTTTTCGACGCACCCGGGATAGCGGCCGGCGCCGTGGACGTGGATTGCGCGTGCGCTGCGACGCCACCGAGCAGCGCCATCGAAAGTGCCGCGGCGAGCGCGCGGCGCCGCAGGTGTCGCTCGTGCTGTGTGTAGACAACTGACATGAACATTGAACCCTCCTCCCACTCGTTTGGCCTTGAATCAGGCAATACGCGACCGTCCGCGCCGTAGCGCGGGTGTCTCGTGCTGTTTTTGGTCAATCGCCCCGCCTTGGCCGCCTCTCTGGGCGCGCAGCTATTCTTCGTGCTTTTTTCCAAGTTCCTCGATGGCGGTACTGTCGCCCGCCACCGAGTACAACGCGCCCGGGGCATTGCGCGTCTGCATGAACGTCTCCAGCGTTTCGCCGCGCATGGCGGCATAGATGTGCAGGTTGCTGATGCCCTGCATGGCGCCCAGCTTTTCCAGCAGGAAAAAGATCACCCCATAGCGGATCATGCCGATCCAGTCGCGACCGTCCACGAGGCGACGTTCCTCGTCGCTCAGCCCGGCGTCGGCGTAGCAGGCTTGCGGGTCGGCGGCGAAACGCGTGCGGAATGCCGGATCGATCAGTTGGTGCAGGAAGCGGTTGAGGCGATAGGCGCGCACGCTGGCCTCCAGCGTGAACGGATAGGTGCCTGCGAGCTGCTCCAGCCCCGCCGTCTGATGGTGGGATTGCGCTAGGTAGGCAACCTTGTCCAGCGGCACCGCCTGCGGCTCCGGCTCCTCTTCGTAGATTGCCGTGGCGATGGCGGTCATCGACGGCAGGCAGTAGGCGCGATGGATGCGGCGCAGCCTTTTCGCCAGTGCGCCGCGCACCAGCAGCCACATCACCACTTCCGCGCTCTCGTAGCCGCCGCGTCGCGCGAACTCGGCCAGGGTCACGTCGAGCAGCGACTCGGGATCGCTTTCGAAGCGGTCGAGGAATTCATGGTCCCATGCCGGATTGTTGAAACCGCAGCGCTCGCCGTGCACCTGGTGCGAGAGTCCGCCGGTGGCGATGAGGGCGACGCGCAAGTCGGCGGGGAAGCTGTCGATGGCGCGCCGCAAGGCCTGGCCGAAGCGAAAGCAGCGGCGTGGCGTGGGTACCGGGCATTGCAGGACGCCCAGTTGCAGCGGGACGATCGCGCCCGGCCAGCCGTTCTCGCAGGGCCACATTGCCGACAGCGGCGAGAACACGCCGTGGTCGAGCGGCTTGTCCTGGAAAAAGGACAGATCGAATTCCTCGGCGACCATGCAGCGACCCACATGCGCGGCCAGCTCGACGTGCCCGGCCACGGGCGGTAGCCGGCGTGGGCCGCCGCCTTCGTCCGCGGGGGCATAGCTTGAGCCGATGCCCAGCGCGAATGGCGAATAGTGGTCGAAGAAGAACGAGGTGACGTGATCGTTGTAGACCACCAGCAGCACGTCGGGGCGGTTCGCATCCAGCCACGCCTTGACCGGTGCGTAGGCCTTGAAAATCGGCTTCCAGGCCGGATCGTCCCGGCGTGCGGCATCCTGTGCGAAACCGATCGTCGGCGTATGCGATGTGGCGATGGCGCCGATCAGCGTGGCCATGGCTAGTGTCTCCCTGCGTGCAAGGCGTGGGCGCGGCCGCCGAGGACAGCCAGCGCGGCCAGGATGCCCGGGACGGTCAGCGAGGCGAGAATGGTCGCCGCGCTCCAGCCTGCGGTCAGCATGACACCGCCGATCATCGAGCCGAAGATGCTGCCGAAGCGCCCGATGCCCAGCATCCAGCTGACGCCGGTGGCACGGATTTCGGTTGGATAGCAGGCGGGCGCGTGTGCGTTGAGGCCGGTTTGTGCACCGCTGATACAGAAGCCGGCCAGGATCACCACCGCCACGAACAATGCCGACGCGGCGTGGATGACCCCGAGCAGCAGGGCCGCCGCCGCGCCGCCCAGGTAGGCGATGGCGATGACCCGCTGCGGCACGCGACGATCCATCACGAAGCCGACCAGGATGGCGCCCACGGTGCCGCCGACCTGGAACAGCGCGGTGACGTTCGCCGCATGCTCGATCGACAGGCCGGACGCAGTGATCAGTGTCGGCATCCAGCTGCTGAACAGGTAGATGACCACCAGTCCCATGAAATAGGCCGTCCACAAGGCCAGCGGCGTGCCCCGGAACGCGGGTTTCAGCAGTGCAGCCACGCGCCGTTTCGGTGCGACCTGCGGCTCGTCACTGACAAAGCGCGTGTCCGCGGCGATGTCGGTACGGCAGACCCCGTTGAGGGTGCGGGCGATACGCGCGGGCGGTGCGCGACGGACGACCATGAAGCGTGCCGACTCCGGCAGCCAGCGCCAGTAGAACGGCAGTGCCAGCAGCGGCAGACAGCCGCCCACCACCAGCACCGCGCGCCAGCCGTAGGTCGGGATCATGGCGGCTGCAATGAAGCCGATCAGTGCCGAACCAAGGTTGAAGCCGGTGAACATGCAGGTGATGAGCAGCGAACGCGAGCGCGTGGGCACGTACTCGGAGAGCAGGGTGGTCGTGCAGGGCATGGTGGCGCCCAGGCCAAGCCCGCTGATGAAGCGCATCACCACCAGTTCGGTGATGCTGCCAGCCAAGCTGGCGGCAAGGCTGAACAAGCCGAACAGCAGCACCGAGGCGAGCAGCACGCGCTTGCGCCCATAGCGGTCGGCCCGCGGTCCTACCAGCAGCGAGCCGACCGCCAGGCCGATGGGCGCGGCGCTGAGCACGATGCCGAACATCTCGTGCGAGACCCGCCATTCGCGACTGATCGCCGGCACCAGGAAGCCCATGATGGCGACGTCCATGCCGTCGGCGACGACCAGCAGCATGCACAGCACGAGCAACAGCCATTGCCGGCTGGACATGCCCCGCGCGTCGATGAATTCGCGTACATCGATGACGTGCGGCGAGGGCGGGTTTGCGCGGACGTCGACGACCACCGCGGCTTCAGGCGTGTTCGACATAGGTCAGCCCCGCTGCTTCCAGCGCATCGCGCATGTTGTAGAGGTCCAGTCCCAGTTCGCCACTCGCCAGCCGTTTGCGGTTCGCTTCTTCCCGTTGCAGGCGCGCGTGCGTGGCCTCGACCGCGCTGGCGGCGTCCGCGCAGGGCACCACCACCACGCCATCCTCGTCCGCCACGATCACGTCGCCTGGATTGACCAGCGCGCCGGCGCAGACCACCGGCACGTTGACCGCGCCGAGCGTGGCCTTCACCGTGCCGCGCGCCGAAATGGCCTTCGACCATACCGGGAAGCCCATTTGCCGCAGCGTTGCCACGTCGCGGCAGCTGGCATCGATCACCAGGCCGGTGACGCCGTGCGCCACAAGCGAGGTGGCCAGCAGGTCGCCGAACATGCCGTCGGTGCTGGGTGCGGTGCAGGCTACGACCAGGATGTCGCCGGGTCGGCAGACTTCCACCGCGACGTGCAGCATCCAGTTGTCGCCGGGTTGCGCGAGCACGGTCACGGCGGAGCCGGTCGCCGCCGCACCGGTATGGATCGGGCGCAGGTAGGGCTGCATCAACCCGTTGCGCCCGATCGCTTCGTGCACCGTGGCGGTGCCGGCGCGGACGAGTTCGGCGATGTGTTCCGGTGCGGCACGGGGAATGTTGCGGACGACGACGTTCTTCACGACAGCTCTCCGGTGACTTGCGGGAACACGCGCTGATAAGCCTCGGCGTACACGATCTTGCGGCCGGAGTTGCGCGTGGCCTGCACGCCGCGCTGCAGGGCAACGCGCGTGTAGTAATCCCACAGGTGCTCCTGCGCGGCCATCAATTCGAATGCCTTGCGCTTGCTGTCCCAGGCCATGTCGATGTCGAGCAGCACCTGCGGCTTCCACTGGCACTGTTCCGGCTGGTGCGGCTCGAACAGGAACACCGGCGGCGCGCCGAGTACCGGCACCTCCGGTCGGTGGCCGTGCGCCTGGGCGATCACGCGGGCTTCCTGGGCGACGCGCGTGGCCAGCGGGTGGTCGAAATTGTAGGGATCTTCCAGCGAATGGCTGAGCACGAATTCCGGACGGATCCGGCGGTACAGGTCGGCAAGCTCGAACAGCGCCTCGTCCGGCACGCGCATCGGGTAGTCGCCGACATCGAAGAAATGCACCGAGGCGGCGCCCAGCACATCGGCGGCCTGTTGCGCCTCCGCGCGTCGGGCGGCCTTCACTTGTTCCAGGGTCATGCCCGGTTGGCGCCACAGCTTGGCGGACTCGCCGCGCTCCCCGAACGACAGGCAGACCACGTGCATGTCCCAGCCGCGGCTGGCGTAGAGGGCGATAGCACCACCCGCGCGCCAGACGAAATCCGCGGAATGGGCGCTGACGACGAGCCCGGTTTTCCTATCTGCCATGGAACACTCCAGTATTGGGGAAGGGGATGTGAGGGGCTGCCGGCGCGGCCTGGCGCGGCACCAAAACGTGGCCGTGGAAGAGCGCGCGCGCGGTGCGCATCAATGCCGCGCCCTCCAGGCTTGCATCGGTGGCGGAGCGGAACAGGCGCACGTCGAATACGCCGGTGGGGTGTTCGATCGCCACGTCCAGCACGGGGCCGTCGCCAACCGGGCGGAAAGCTTGTGCCACGGTGTCCGGGTAGAGCGTGGCGCTGGCGACGGAGACCGCCCCCAGTACGCCGATGGCGTCGTGGCACTTGTGCGGGATGAACGTGCGCGTCGAGCAGTGGCCCGCGTTCCGCGGAGGCGACAGCAGGGTCACCTTGGGAATGACCTTGTCCGCGACGTCGCCCAGACCCATCAGGCGGCCCGCCTGCCGGCGGATCGTTTCGATGCGCCGCTTCAGTTCGGTTTGGGCGTCCAGTTCGGCGGGGGATTCGTCGCCGCGTATGCCGAGATCCTGCGCCCGCATGAGCACCACCGGCATGCCGTGGTCGATGCAGGTGACGTCGATGCCGTCGCAGGTGTCGTGCTGGTGGCCGCTCGGGAACAGGCTGCCGCAGGTCGAGCCGAGGATGTCTTGGAAGCGCAGGTAGATCGGCGCTGCCGTGCCCGGTACGCCGCTGATGTGCGCATGTCCGGCATGGCTCACGGCGCCGTCGCGGGTGGGCACGGTCGCGGTGCAGCGGGCTTGCGTGTTGCACATGTGGATGCGCACGGTCGTTTGGGTCCCGCTGGCTGCCACCCAGCCCTGTTCGATGGCGAACGGCCCCACCGCGGCGAGGCTGTTGCCGCAGGTGGGGGCGTAGTCGACCCGGCTTTCGGCAGGCACGACCTGGGCGAACAGGTAATCGACATCGCAGTCGTCGCGTTGCGACGGCGACACGATGGCGACCTTGGTGGTCAACGAGGTGCCGCCGCCGATGCCGTCGATCTGCCGGACGTCCGGATGGCCCATGGCGGCCAGTAGCAGTGCGTCCCTGTCGGGCCCGGCGGGCGGCAGGTCGGCGGCGCGGAAAAAAGCCGCCTTCGACGTGCCGCCGCGCATCAGCGTGCAGGGCACTGCAGTTTGATCGGTCAGACGCATGTCGTTCCCGTATCTCAGTGGCAGGCCAGTTGACCGTTTGTCACGGCGCACTGTTTCTGGGGGGCGGGTGCATAGAACACGCTGCCGAGCCACGCCGGGAGGGTGGTGTCGTGAGCCGGTTTCGCTGCCACGAAATTCTCCGCGTCATTGATGTCGCCCTTGCCCACGTAGCGGGCTACCCGAGGGTAAGGAAAGACCGGGCGGGTGCGATTGACCGGTTGCAGGCCCTGCGGGTCCAGCGACGGGGGCGGCGGTCCGACGGGTGGTCGATGGCCCTTGGTGTCCGGCGGTGGCAGCGCCGGGCGACCGTGCATGGACGCAGCAGGTCGGCCGGCGATGATCCGGTCGGGTGCATGGCCGCTTTCCACCCAGGCCATCAGCGGGGACAGGATGTCGAACTGGTTGGGACCTTCGCCGCCGCCGCAATGTCCCATGCCTGGGAACAGGAACAGCCGGACGGATCGCCCGGTGCGTGCGCCCAGCCGCTGCTTCACTGCCTGGTAGTAGGCGATGCTGTTGAGCGGCGAGATGTGTGGATCGGCCCAGCCGTGCCACAGCAGCAGTTTGCCGTCGTGCGCGATGAAGCCGGACAGGTCGGGATTGGTGGCGTCGTACAGGCTGTGCATGGCGGACAGGCGCGCGAAGGTGGCCGTGTCGAAGTGGAAGTCCGCGAGGGTGAAGCCGGACGGCGGGTTGTTCGCGAAGATGAGATGGCGCAGCGATTGCGTGGCGATGTCGGTGCTCATGATCGGGCCGTCGCGCGTGTCGGGCACGAAGACGCCGCGCCACTGCAGTTCGGATCCCACCTGTACGCTGCCCACCACGAAGCGATGGCCCTGGTTGTCGTGTGGTCCTGCATAGAAGCGCCGTGCGGTCTCGACCTGGGCGGCGGTAAGGCACGTCGAGGTATTGGTGGCGCCGGGTTTGCACTGAAGTACGCCCGGGTCGAAGTGACATCGGCGCGGGTTGGTGATCTGCCCGTCCTTCAGGCCATCCAGGGCATCGCACTCGGCGAGCGCGGCCGCGTGCAGCAGCGGCAGCTTGTCGGCGGTGAGGATGGCGCGGCCCTGGCTGTCGGTGTTCGAGCGCGCCATCCATGCGTGATAGAAGCTGTTCTGCGCCTCGAAGTTCATGGCGGCAGCGCCGGCGGCAATGCCGTCGAAGTCGTGCGGGAAGCGCTGTGCTTCCATCAGCGCCTCGCGTCCGCCGTCCGAGCAGCCGGAGAAATAGCTGTAGCGCACGGCCTGGCCGTAGTAGCGGGCGATCAGCGCCTTAACCGCCACCGCCGTGAGGTGCACGCCGCGGTAGGCGAAGTCGATCCGCAATTGCGGATCGTCGCCGAAACGGCCGTCGCCCATCGACGATTCGTGGTGCCCCATGTCGGTCGAGGCGGTGGCCAGGTGGCCGTCCTGAAACGGTTGGCATGCCTCGGCATGGTCGACGCGGACCTGGAGGATGCCGCAAAGACCGCCGCAGCCGACCTGCACGTAGCGCTGGGTCCAGCCATGCACCGGCAGGTGCGCCTCGAAGCGGATGTGTGGCGCGATGTTGCCCTGGACCACGCAGACCGGACCGGTGCGGGCAGTTTTCGTCGTGGCCTGCAGCACCTTGGTCCGCGCACCGACTGCGGCGGAGAGATCGGCATGGACCAGCGCTGCGCAATCGAGCTTGGCAGAGATTCCGCCCAGTGCGGCGAGTCCCGATGGAGTTGTCGCCGGTGCGGCATTGCACAGGAGCGAGAGAGCCAGCAGCCAGATCATCAGCAGACTGGTGCGTGCGGTAAGAGGGAACTGCCGGTTCGCGGATTGTTTCATGTCGTTGCCTGTCGAAAGGTGGCTCGTTGGCTCCTCTCGATTCTGGCGCGACGGCGCCGCGTGCGGCATCGAATCAGTTTGCTATATCCATCTAGAAAATTGAACGTCAATCTCTGGGTGGAATGGTTTTCATGTTTTACGCATATTGCGTCGCACAATAAATGTTTCGACGAAATGGTAGTTTATTTAGACGGTTCAATACCTTGGATGGTGGGTTCGTATGCGGCCAATCATGGATTGGCATACCTTCCAATAAGGCGAGTACATCGATTTTTCTTGCATGCACGTCATGCTGTGACAATGCCGCGTGGTTGAGGCAGCGTGATTTGCATGGAACGGCATGTGGTGCTCAGGCGTTGGCGCGGCTCAGCAACCACGTCGCCACCGCCTGCGGATGTTCGAGGTGCAGGTGGTGGCCACCATCCATCGATTCGACATCGATCCGCGGCACGCAGGCGGCGCGCTGGCGCATCAGCGCATCGGGCAGGTACGGCGTGGCAGGTCGTGCCAGCAGCAGCGACGCGGGTGCTGCGATGCCGGCGAGCAGGGCGTGGATCTGCGTCTCCGCCAGGCGAATGGCGGTGGGGCGGGTGAGGCGCGGGTCGCTGCGCCAGTGCCAGCCGTCGGCGGTTTCTTGCAGGCCGCGTTCGACGATGGGACGGGCCAGTTCGGCGTGCAGGCCGCTGGCGCGGGTGCGTGCATCGACGGCCTGGTCGACGTCGCGGAAGCGGCGCAGCGGTCTGCCGTCGGGTGTCGGTGCGGCGAGTGCCTTGCGGAAACGCTGCAGCGTCTGCGCGCCGTCGTCGCCGAGTGGGCCAAGGCCTTCGATCAGATACAGGCGTTCGACTCGCGTGGGCGCGGCGGCCGCGACCAGCGAGGCGATGCCGGCGCCCAGCGAGTGGCCGAGCAGGGCGAAGCGGTCCAGCTTCAGCGCATCGGCGGCGGCCAGCACGGTGCGCACGTAGTCGGAAAAGTGGTAGTGGGTGCCGGCGGGCAGGTGCTCGGCGTGGCCGTGGCCGGGAAGATCCAGTGCGATCACGTGGAAGCGCGCGGCCAGCAGCGGCGCCAGCCTGGCGAAGCTGGCGGCGTTGTCCAGCCAGCCGTGCACGGCCAGCAGCGGCGAAGCGGCCGGATCGCCCCAGCTTTGCGCGGCGAGCGTGAGCGGACCCAGCGCGACGCGTTGCTCGGTGGGTTCGATCATGCGGAAGCGTCGGTGCGCAGGACCTTGGCGCGCTGTTGCTTGGCGGCTTGCTGCGCTTGCGCGGTGTTGGCGTCGTAGTCGGCGGCGAATTCCGGCCAGCCCTGCGTGTGGCGAAGGATCAGTGCGGCGAGGCTGGCGACCTGTTCGGCGCTGTCGTTGAGCGCGGGGATATAACGCAGCTCGCGGCCACCCGCGGCGGTGAAGAAGTCGCGATTCTGCATCGCGATCTCCTCCAGTGTTTCCAGGCAATCGACCGCGAAACCGGGGCAGGCGACATCGAGCCGGCCGACACCTTCGGCGGCGAGCCGGCGCACCGTTTCGTCGGTGTACGGGTGCAGCCAGCGTTCGCGGCCCACGCGCGACTGGAAGCTGACCACGACCCCGGATTCATCGAGCCCCAGGCGCTCGCGCAGCAGGCGCGCGGTGGCGTGGCACTGGCAGAAATACGGGTCGCCGGCGTCGCGGTAGCGTTCGGGGATGCCGTGGAACGACAGCAGCAATCTGTCGCCGCGGCCATGCGTTTCCCACCAGCGTTCGATGCTGTGCGCGAGCGCGTCGATGTGGCCGGGATCGTCGTGATAATCGTTGACGATGCGCAGCTCGGGCGGCCAGCGCAGCGTCTTGATCGCGTCGGCCAGCGCATCGAGCACCGAGCCGGTGGAGGTGGCCGAATACTGCGGGTACAGCGGCAGCACCAGCAGCCGCCGCACGCCGGCGCGCTGCAGTTGTTCGATCTGTCGCGCCACCGCCGGCGTGCCGTAGCGCATCGCCAGCGCCACCTTGACCGGTCCCGGGCGCTGCCGTCCCAGTTCGGCCTGCAGCGCGTCGGCGAGCGCTTCGCTGCCGAAGCGCAACGGCGAGCCGCGCTTCTCCCAGATCCGCGCATAGGCATGTGCCGAGCGCGCCGGGCGCACGCGCAGGATCACCCCGTGCAGCACCAGCCACCACAGCCAGCGCGGGTATTCGATCACCCGCGGATCGGACAGGAACTCGGCCAGGTACGGGCGCAGCGCCTTCGCCGTGGGCGCCTCCGGGGTACCGAGATTGACCAGCAGCACGCCTGCCTGAACGGTGGGCGCATTCGGGGCGTGGGGCAGGTCGGCAAGGCCGGTATAGTGGCTGCGTGACATGAGTGGGCCGGCGGCTGGAACGATCAGCAAGTCTGCCATAACCTGCCGTGGGCGCCGCGGGGTGAACTTGCGACCGCTGGTCGCATCCAAGCCCCGTCGAGCCATCCGTTTGCCGATCATCTGCCTGGAGACATCCATGCTCAAAGCCTCCCTGCGTCGACTGCTTCCCGTTGCCCTGGCCCTGCTGCTGCCGGCGATGGCCGCGCACGCCGAGGACCCGCCGCTGGTGCGCGCGCAGAACGCGGTGCGCGTGCTCAACGACATCGAGCAGGCGCCGGACAAGTCCATCCCCACCGACCTGCTGAAGGAAGCCCACGCG
>Ga0164242_10005173_pt1 | contig 14536 bp, 16 predicted proteins | sample OricomgcompostMG_FD_108783 | JGI IMG/M metagenome (GOLD analysis project Ga0164242, IMG submission 108783) | Miracle-Growth compost microbial communities from Emeryville, California, USA - Original compost - Miracle growth compost (MG) ... | reverse complement strand
GTATCGACACGGGAGCCGTTCATGCACAGCCGCCATCCGAAACCCCATGACGTCATCATTGCCGGCGGCGGTCCCGTCGGCCTGTTTCTCGCCTGCGAGCTCAGGCTCTTTGGCCTCTCGGTCCTGGTGCTGGAGCAGGCCGAGCATCCCGACTCGCCCCTGAAGCGCCTTCCGTTCGGCATGCGCGGGCTTTCGGCGCCCACCCTCGAAGCCTTCTACCGGCGCGGCCTGCTGGATGCAGTCATCGAGGCCCAGCGCGCGAACGACACATCCGGCACCATCCGGGCGGCCGCCCACTGGATGCAGCAGGCCCGACGCCCGGCTGGCCATTTCGCCGGCATCCCGTTCTTCCACGATCGCGTCGATACCTCCCGATGGTCCTACCGCCTGCCAGGTGCCGCAGGCGCCGGCCTGGTGGTGGACATGGAGTCCCTCGAAACCGTTCTCGCAACCCGCGCGGGCATCCTGGGCGTCGAGATCCGGCGCGGTACTCCGGTCGAGGGATTCGAGCAGACGGACGAGGGCGTGATCCTCCACGCCAGGGGCGGGACCTTCCGCGGCCGCTGGCTGGTCGGCTGCGACGGCGGTCGCAGCACGGTGCGCAAGGCAGGCGGTTTCGACTTTGTGGGTACCGATCCGGAGTTCACCGGTTATTCCGTCGAAGTCGAGGTGGACGATCCGGACATGCTCCGGCCCGGCCGTACCTTCACGCCCACGGGCATGTACACCTACGCCCGGCCCGGGACGATCGCGATGGTCGATTTCGACGGCGGCGGTTTTCACCGGACGTCGCCGATCACGCTCGACCATGTGCAGGCAGTATTGCGTCGTGTCTCCGGAACCGGCATCACGGTGACGGCCCTGCGGCTCGCCACCACCTGGACGGATCGCGCCTGTCAGGCAACCACCTATCGCAAGGGGCGGATCCTGCTCGCCGGGGATGCCGCGCACATCCATTCGCCACTGGGCGGGCAGGGGCTCAATCTCGGGCTCGGCGACGCGATGAACCTTGGGTGGAAGCTCGCCGCCACGGTTCGCGGGAATGCGCCGGCCGACCTGCTGGACAGCTATCTGGACGAACGGCACCAGGCGGGGGCGCAAGTCCTCGACTGGTCGCGCGCCCAGGTCGCGCTCATGCGCCCCGACCCCGGTGCACGTGCGCTCGGAGCCATCATGCGCGATCTCGTCGACACGTCCGACGGTGCAACCTGTTTCGCCGAGCGTGCATGGGGGATTTCCCTCCGCTACGACCTCGGCAGCAGCCATCCACTGGTGGGTCGCAGCGTCCCCGACTTCGAGCTCGCCGACGGTATGAAGGTCGGCACCCTGCTCAACCAGGGAAAGGGCCTGTGGCTGGACTTCGATACACGTGCCCCGGGACGGGAAATCGCGAGCCGCTGGCGTGGCCGTGTCATATACGTCGCAAGCAACGCCAGGGACTGCCTGGGCCTGGACGCGGTCCTCGTGCGTCCCGATGGCGTCGTCGCCTGGGCAGGGGAGGGCGGCTCCGACCTCGCTGAAGCGGCCCGGGCGGCTTCGCGGTGGTTTGGCGAGCCAGTGTCTGTCGATTGATGGGGTAATGGCTTCGCCCTGATCCATTTCTCGCCGTTGCACCGCGGTAGTGACCAGGGTGCGGCTGGCAGGACAGGGCGACACGGATGTCCGCTTCGCCCCGCACACGTCCCGCTTGCCACATATCGGAGCGTGTCCGCTGCCGGCGCCACTACACTCGGGCCCGATGAACATGCCATCTCGCCTACCTTCGACGGGTACCCACGCCGACTGCGCTGCAGCGTTCCCCCGAAGAAGCATGGCCGCGTTGTGGGGATTGTGGGCGGTGTTCTGGCTACTCATGATCGGCGTCGCCGTCGAGGACCAGCTTCGCGACCCGCTCACACGATGGTGGGAGCCGGTCCTGACGGAGGGGAGTTCTGCGCTGGTCTCGACGGGATGGATGTGGCTGGCCATCCGGGTTCGCGGACGCCATGCGCGGTATCTGGACAAGCCTATGGTCTGGTTCGCCAGCTACCTGCGGTGGCTGCCGTTGATCTGCATCACGTGGATTACGGCGGTTTACACCATCCGGCATGGTGTCTACGCCGCCCTGGGCCGCACCTACGATCATCCGGGCTGGAGCTTCGTCGTCGTATACGAGAGCCTCAAGATCACATACGACACGGGGCTGTGGCTCGGGGTGCTGTTCGGCATCGATTCGTACGGGCAATGGCAACTCCAATGGCGCCGCCTGTTGCAGACGCAGAAGGCGCTGGCCGAAGCGCAGCTCGCACAGCTTCAGGGGCAGCTACGGCCGCATTTCCTGTTCAATGCACTCAACACCGTCTCGGCCCTGATGCATACGGACGTACCGCGAGCCGACCGCCTGGTTGCTGCACTCGGCGACCTGTTGCGCATCAGTCTTCGGTCCAACGAGCACGAGATGACGCCGCTCGCCGAAGAACTGCGCACGCTCGAGCTGTATGCGGGCATCATGCACGAGCGGTTCCGGGACCGCGTGACGCTGGACTGGCAGATCGACCGGACCGTCGTCGATACTCCCGTTCCGGCACTGCTGCTGCAACCCTTGCTCGAGAACGTGTTCAAGCACGGCGTCGAGCGTACGGCGGCGCCCGTGCGTATCCATATCGGCGTCCGTCGCGAAAGCGGTTCCCTGGAAATCGTCGTCAGCAACTCGGGCTCCACGCTGGCGCCGGGGCATCGTGACGGAGTGGGGTTCCGCAACTGCCGGGAGCGGCTGGCCATCATCTACGGCAATGCGGCGTCCCTGCTTGTCCGCAACGAGGATGGCGGCGTGGTCGCGCGTGTCGCCATCCCCCTGGCAGGCAGCCTTTCATGATCCGCGCCGTGGTCGCCGACGACGAGGTACCGGCGCGCGAGAAACTCGAACGCTGGATAGCCGAGCAACCAGGCATGGCCGTGGTGGGATCGGTCGAGGATGGGTTGTCCGCGGCGCAGTGCATCGAACGGCTCCGCCCGGATGTGGCCTTTCTCGATGTCCAGATGCCGGCGTTGTCGGGACTCCACGTCGCGGCGCAGCTCGAGCCATCGAACGCACCGCTGATCGTGTTCGTGACCGCATTCGACGAGCATGCGGTGAATGCGTTCGACCTCAACGCGGTCGACTACCTGCTCAAGCCTTACGACCGGGATCGTTTTGCGCGCACCGTGCAACGCGTCAGGGAACGCCTGCACGCCCACGAGTCCGGTGCTGCGGCGGTCGCGACTGGGCGGGCGCAAACGACTTCCTGCGAGCGCCTGCTGGTGCCGGATGGCGAGCGGCTGCAGCTGATCGATGCGGCAGCCGTCGAATGGCTCGAAGCCGACGACAACTACGTCCACGTGCACACTGCCGCGCGCAGCTACCTGCTGCGCAGGACATTGCAGGACCTGTTGTCCCAGTTGGGCGAACAGCGCTTCGTGCGTATCCACAAGTCGACCGCGGTGAACCTCGGTTCGATCGGATCGCTCACCCCGCTCTTCAAGGGCGACCACGAAATCCATCTGCGCAACGGCCGCATCCTCCGGCTCAGCCGTCGATATCGCGAAGCGTTGTTCGCCCGCATGGGCCGCTAGCGTCCACTTCGCCACGCCGGCGTCTCCGTTCACCACCTATCCGCTGCCAACCAGTCGCAAGCGGATCAGGCTCCTGCTTGTCGCCTGATGCGCGTCCCGCCGCACCTGTCTGCAGCGAGACGAAGCGTGCGGGTCGCCCGGGCTTCGACTTGCCGAAGTGGAAGTGAATCGAGGAGAAAAGGAATGTTCGGCTATTACTTCGACCTTGCCTTGCGCAGCCTCCGGCGCAACAAGGTGCTCACCGCGCTGATGGTGCTGGCGATCGCGCTGGGCATCGGCGCCAGCATGACCACGCTGATCGTATTGCACGTGCTGTCGGGGAATCCGCTGCCGGGGCGCGGCAGCACCTTGTATGCACCGCAGATCGATCCGCGCGACATGGGCGGCTACCGGCCCCAGGCCGAACCGCCGGATCAGGTGACATGGACCGACGGCATGAACCTGTTGCGGGCGAAACGGGCGGATCGCCAGGCACTGATGACCGGCGGTTCGGTAGCTATCCAGCCGGCGCAGTCTGCGCTCGATCCGTTCTACGAGACCGCGCGCTACACCACGGCCGATTTCTTTCCCATGTTCGGCGTGCCGTTCCGGTATGGCCATGCCTGGGGCGCGTCCGAGGATGCGGCCAGCGCCGCCGTGGTGGTGATCAGCAGCAGGCTCAACGACAAGCTGTTCGGTGGCCGCGACAGCAGCGGACGCATGCTGCGCGTGGAAGGTCATGCCCTGCGCATCGTTGGCGTGCTGGGCGACTGGCGGCCGAATCCGCATTTCTATGACCTCCGCGTGAAGAACTATGGCGGGGACGAAGGCGTCTACCTGCCGTTGTCCACCTCGCAGGATCTGCATCTGGCACATCTCGGTGGCGCCGACTGCTGGGGTAACGGTGGTGCCGATGCCACGCCCGCAGCGCCTTGCGCGTGGCTGCAGTTCTGGGTGCAACTGGACACACCCGCCAAGGCCGTCGCGTACCGGCAGTTCCTGATCCATTACTCGCAGGAACAAAAGTCGCTGGGCCGCTTCCAGCGCCCACCCAACGTACGCCTGCGCAACCTGGTGCAGTGGCTGGATTACGAGCAGGTGGTGCCCGGCGACGTACAGCTGCAGACCTGGCTGGCCCTGGGTTTCCTGCTCGTATGCCTGGTCAACACGGTAGGCCTGATGCTGGCCAAGTTCCTGCGCCGCTCTGCCGAACTGGGGGTACGCCGTGCGCTGGGCGCCTCGCGGCGCGCACTGTTCATGCAACTGCTGGTGGAGTCCGGCGTGATCGGACTGGCCGGTGGTCTGGGCGGCCTGCTGCTGGCGTATCTGGGGTTGTGGCTGGTGCGCCGGCAACCGGCGGACTACGCGCTGTTGGCGCACCTGGATGGCGCCATGCTGCTGCTGACGCTCCTGCTGGCGGTGGGTGCCAGCCTGCTGGCCGGGGTGCTGCCGGCCTGGCGCGCCTGCCATATCGCCCCAGGTCTGCAACTGAAAAGCCATTAGCGCGCTTTCCTTGCGCCTGGAAGCGGCCATCCATGGCCGCCCTCCTCAAGAAAACCCGCTTCGATCGAAGCAAGAGGCAAACATGGATATCCGACCGATCCTCTCCACCTTGCGCCGGCACAAGGTCACCGCGTGCCTGCTGATCCTGCAGATGGCGCTGACCTGCGCCATCGTGTGCAACGCCGTGTTCCTGATCCATCAGCGTCTGCAGCGCATGGATATTCCCAGCGGCATCGCCGAGCACGACCTGCTGCAGATCCAGTTTGCGTACATCGGCGATCGACCGGATGCCTACGCACAGGCGCAAACCGATCTGGCGACATTGCGGCAGATCGCCGGGGTACAGGCGGTGGCCCTGGCAAACCAGTTGCCTCTCAGCGGTCACGACATGTCCACCAGTGGGCTCAAGCTGCGCCCCCACCAGCGGCAAAACACGATCGAGGCGGCGAGCTACTACGGCCAGAACCTGTTGGCCACGCTGGGCGTGCGGCTGATTGCGGGGCGTGATTTTCAGCCCGATGAGCTGCTCGACCTGAACACCGTCATGCCTGCGCTGCACCGCGACGACATGAAAAACCTGCCGCACACCGTGATCGTCACCCAGGCCGTCGCCGCGCGCCTGTGGCCCGGCCAGAACGCGCTGGGGAAAACGATCTACGTCGGCAACGACATTCCATTGCAAGTGGTCGGCGTAAGTGCGCCGCTGGCACGGCCGGACAACCTGCAGATGGGCGCCCAGTACAGCGTCGTGTTTCCGATACGCCTGACGGCGGGGGAGGGCGGAAGCTACGTGATCCGAACTACCCCGCAGAATCGCGGGCAGGTGCTGAAATCCGCACTGGCTGCACTCAAGCGCGTCGATCCCAATCGCATCGTGCTGGAGCAACGCACCTATGACGAACTGCGCCGCGGGTTCTTCGAGAACGACCGCGCCATGGCCGGTATGCTGGCGGGTGTCATCGTGGCGCTGCTGATCGTCACCGCGCTGGGTATCGCGGGGCTCGCCAGTTTCTGGGTCGGGCAGCGCCGCCGTACCATCGGAGTACGCCGCGCACTGGGCGCCACCCGCACCGACATCCTGCGCTACTTCCAGACCGAGAACTTCCTGCTCGCCACGTTCGGCATCGCACTTGGCATGGTGCTGGCCTACGGCATCAACCTGTTCCTGATGCGGCATTACGAACTGCCGCGGCTGCCGGCGATCTACCTTCCGGCCGGCGCGATCACCCTGTGGCTGGTCGGACAGCTGGCCGTGCTGGCACCGGCGTTGCGTGCCTCCGCGGTATCGCCAGTGGCGGCGACCAGGAGCGGTTGAGCATGGAGCAGGCCGGTGGTCACCCGGTCTAAGTTTCATGGTCGCATTCAGCCGCTTCGCGATTAGCGCAGCTAGGCGCGTGCCAGCCTTTCGGAGCCACTGCAGATAATTTTACATAATAGACAGTGTTCGCCTGTTATGTGCGCGGAAACCGGGGCAGCGTGTACCTGCTGTAGCCCGATCGTCAGCGTGAGCGCCGCAGCGACTTGCGCAAGTCGAAGCCATGCCCGGCGAGCGCCGGGCGAGCGTGCGCGCTCCGCTTCGATCAGCGGCAACCAGCGGGCGAGGGGCTCGCCGATGGCGTCGCACATCTTCTCGATAGCGTCGGCTTCTGCATGCCGGTGGCCGTGACGCCATGCGCTGATTGCAGAGCGTCCGAGACCAAGCGACTTGGCAGCGGCCATGTCTGTAGCGATGGAGCACACTTGCTCGTATTTGTCAAGCAATTTAATTGTGTTCGACATGTTCGCTACCTGTGGACATTGGATGTTCGCGGGGAGTATACATAGCTCCGCTGTTCGCAGATCGCGAACATCGACAGGGGCTATTCATGCACGATCTGCTGGTTGTTCTCGCCTTCCTTTGTGCCGCGCTGCTGTTCTTGTGCGTGCATCGCGCGGCTCATGCCTTCGAACTGCTCGGCTGGGCTGACAGCACGCGAGGTGCTCGTCTCGCGTCCTACTGCGGCTACAACTACTGCTTCTTGCCGGAGCGTGTTGTTGCCACCGATCCGACGTCGCTCTGCCGCTGGTCGAGGTGGTGAGCATGGATCCGATGATTCGCCTTTGTCGTGAGGCCATCGTGCGCAATGCGCAGACGGTGGAATTGGCTTTGCGCTGTGAAGCGATGGCGGTGGAGCGCGGCGATTTCGTGCACGCGGCGGCAATGGCGGACGGTGCCGAGCGTGCAGCGCTTAGCGCTTTCGAGTGGTCAGGCCGCTTGCTGTTGGAGCGCGCTGCATGAGCCGGCGCGCAGCGCCGGAGGTCCCGTCGGCTAACAGGGGACCTACTACCCTGAACGGCCCGTGTGTGCCGGCTGTTGTGGACTTTCTGCGGGCGACTTTCCCGCAGGCGTACCTCGGCCTGGACGATCCGGCGAAGGTTGAAGGTCAGATTCTGGACTTTCTGCGGACCTTCGCGCCCAACAGCGGCCTGGCCGTCGAGCAGGGCATCAAGGGCGGCCGGCGCGGCTACGTCCACCACGTTCAGATTCTGACGCCGGATGGCGAGCCATGTGGTGACCTGTGTTGGGGCGGTGAACGTCAGCAGGGCACGGTGTCGATGGAACTCACCGGTGCAGGCTGTGCGCGGGTCGCGGCGGCGCGGCCCTTCGCGGAAGCGTGGGGCCACGCCAAAGCGGTGTTGGAGACGGTACAGGCGCGCCTTACCCGCCTGGACATTGCCCACGATGACTACGAGGGCAAGCACGACCGTTCCGAGGCCAAGGCCATGTACGAGTCCGGTCGGTTCGATGGTGCTCACGTGCGCCCAGCAGCGAACGAGCAGGGCTGGAACGATGGTAGCGGCCTGACGCTGTACATCGGCAAGCCCATGGCGACCCGGCAGCTTGTGGTCTACGACAAGGGCAGGGAACAGGGCGCGCGGGACGGCGATCCCCTGGCGGATTGGGTCCGCTGGGAGGCCCGTTTCTACGGTCGCAATCGTCCGGTGCCTCTCGATGCGCTCGACGCGCCGTGGGAATACATGGTTGGCGAGTATCCCGCGCTCGACTGGATCAGCGCCGTTATGCACGTGGTTCGCGTGGCGGTCGAGCGCAGCAAGTCGAACCTGTTCGCAGCCATGCGTCATTGCAAGCGCCAGTACGGCGGTCTGCTCGATCTAGTCATCAAGCACAAGGGCGACGAAGCCCTCCCTTTCCTTCGCAAGTATCTCGCCCGCGCCACGGTCCCGGTGTGGGTGCGTCGTAATCCGTTCGGGACCCTCTCGTTACCGGTGGCCTTTCGCTCACCACAATTAGCCATCTAGACGTCCAAGGAGACGCATCATGTCCAATGCCATCATCCGTGTTACGGCCAACGTTCGCACCGTTCAGGGTCGCAAGGATCCCAGTCAGTCGTATGGCTTCCAGACCTGCGGTCTCATGACCGGAAACGGCATGTTCCAGCAGTTCGACCGCATGTTCAGCCCGAGTCGTAGTGAGAAACCGCTTCCGGAAGGTGACTACGAAGTCCAACCCAAGCCGGCCTATATCGATCAGAAGGGCAACCTGCGTATTGGCTTCGACCTCGTGCCGGTCTCGTCCAAGAAGGCGGCCTGATGTTCGGCCCCGTGCCCATTGTCTGCGCTGACCTATCCACGGTTTGGACCGTGGTGTGTGTGGTCGGCGTGGCGTTGGTGTACGGGGCTCTGCTGTTCGTTCGTTCGCGGAAGTCGGCCCGGTCCATCGGACCGGGAAAACCTGTGGACGGTCCCCATTCGTGCCCAGGCGTGCTCGTGATCTGCATGCAGAACGGGGAAGGTGCGCAGCACCTTTTTCGGGCTGCATGTGCTTTCGCTCTGGCTTCGTTCCGTGCGCGGAAGTCGGCCCGGTCCATCGGACCGGGAAAACCTGTGGACGGTCTCCATTCGTTCGCAGGCCTGCTCGTGATCTGCAAGAAGAACGGGGAAGGTGTGCAACACCTTTTCCGGGCTTCTTGTGCCTTTCGCTGTTGCCCCTGTATGTGCGCGGAAATCGGCCCGGCGCTCTTTGCCGGGAAAACCTGTGGACGGTCCCCATTCGTGCCTGGGCGCGCTCGTGATCTGCAAGAAGAACAGGGCAGGTGTGCAACACCTGTTCTGGGCTTCTTGTGCTGTGGAGGTCTGTTGTGACGCCGGTCTACATGGCGTGCGATTCCGCCAACGTCGATGCCACGACGGGGCAGTGCAGTCAGCCCGTGTGGCTACCGCAACCTCAATTGTTTCCTGATCTTGATGCCGCATCCGGCATCGCCATCGCGTCGGCAATTCTTACCTGCTGGGCCGTCGCGTTTGTCTATCGTGCTCTCCGGCGGGTAGGAGGTTAACCATGCGTTTCAATTTCAAGCGTTACGCGGCTGTGGCCGTGGCTTCCACCGCTCTCGTTGCGGGTTCCTGTTTCGCGCAGGCCACTCCCATCGATGTTTCCAGTGTCACCGACGTCATGTCCGCGGCCGGTGTTGCGGTGGCGACCATCGGTACGGCCGGCCTGTCGCTGTACTACGGCATCAAGCTGTACAAGTGGTTGAAGGGTGCCGGGGCGTAAGCCATTGCTGTTCGGCGCGGGGCGCAATGCTCCGCGCCCTTTTTTGTGAGGACAAGGGGATGGCAGGATGGTTCGTGATGCTCGCATTGCTTGGCGCTGGCTGGATCTTGTTCCAGCGTTCCGACGACTGACGTTCTTGGTTCTTTTTTTGTTTTCTGCGTCTGCGTTTTCGGCTTCGCCGCCTTCACAGAGTTCTCAACCGAGTCAGGCTGCAGCGTTAGCTGCTTGTCAGGCGGATCTTTCCTACTGGCAGCGGAATTACGCCGGCTTCGTCGCTTCATCCTCTTGCGTTTACACGTCTGATCCCGCTGAGGGTGGTGCACCCTCCTATTATTCTTATGCGACGGCGGGGGCGTCGGTGTTCAACGAGTATTATTGGTGGAATGGCACCTTTTCTGGCCCTAGTCCGTGTGCTTCGCTGTCGCCGACCACTGGGATGTTCGGCGGTCCGTTGGCCGAAGGCTGGTCTACGACGATTCCGGAGACGGATTCTTCCGGGGCGATGGTGCGGTGTACCGTCGTTTATCACGCCATTTCTCCGTGTGTCTATACGGCCAAATACGGTTGGCAGTGCTACGGCACTCTGACGCCTACCGGCAATCCGGCCACTGATGGCGGTGGTTCGATGGGTGGTCCGGGCGATTGGGTGGACTCGGGTTCGAACCCGCCTGCAGTCACGCCGCCCAAGCTTCCTGATCCGTTGCCGCCCACGAACACCAGCCCTCCGCAAGAGTGCGGCGGTGGTAGTTGCTACGACCCGACCACGGGTAACTACTGCGCGGTGATGGGCGGCTCGCAAGTCTGTTTGCCCGGTGACACGGCTCGTACGCCGCCTGGAGGCTGTGTTTACTCGTCGGGTGGTGCCCTGTGTGCCGGCTCGCCGAACGCGCCCGGTCCGGATCCGACGAAGATCCCGAATGCGCCTACGGATGTTCGTTCGACGGACCAATACAACCAGACCACGACGTTTGGTGCTCAGCCGATCACGGTGACGACGAATGTGTTTGCGAACCCGGGAACCACGACGAGTAGTGGGCAGACGTCTTCCGATACTGGCCCAGCTAATGGCGGTCAGCCGACGACAGGTAACGACGGTCCGGCCAGCAGTTCCAGCGCGCCCAGCACGGGCGGCACGTACGGCGGTGGAGGCGACTGCAACACGCCGCCGATCTGCACCGGCGATGCGGCTACATGCGGCGCAGCGCGTCAGCAGTGGGTCGCGATGTGCTTGGCGCATGGCGACCAGCAGCAGTTGCATAAGGACCTGACCGGCGATGGGTCAGACCCGTCGATACCGCCTGGTCCGTCCAAGGCGGATGTGTGGACCGATGGTACGTCTACCGGCGATAGCGAAGCTGATGCTGCGAATCAAGGTAGCTACGACACGTCGGGTTTTGGTTTCGACAAACAGTGCCCGTTGACTGTTTTGACCGTGCCGCTTCCTGGCGGTAAATCGTTCGAGTTTGACATGTCGAAAGGTTGCTTCGTCGGTCAGTGGTTACACGGCATCATCATTGCCTTTGCGCTTTTCGCTGCGGCGAAAATTACAGCGGGAGCGAACTGACATGCCTGTCTTTGTCGAATGGATCGGCAAGATGCTGATGACATATGTGGGTGCGATGGCTTTGCAGGCGTTGGTCGGCCTTGGCGTTGGCTTCGCGACTTACAAGTTGGCTGTGAAGCCAGCTGAAGCGATGGTTTCTTCTTACCTTTCCAGTGCCGGCGACGTGATGGTGAACTACGTGGGTTGGCTTGGCATCGATCAGGCGATCACTATCGTTTTTTCTGCGCTGGTTGGCCGCACTGCTGTGGGTGCGGCGAAGGCTTTTTTGGTTAAGAAGGGTTGATCGATGACCGCGCCGATTACGCTTTTTACTGGTCTCCCGGGTGCTGGGAAAACAGCCCAGTTGGTGGCCGAGATTGTCCGTCTTCGGGAGGCCGAGCCAGGACGGCCGTTGTTCGCGATGGGCATTAATGGGTTGCAGGAAGGTCTTGCTGCCGAACTGACCGAAGAACAGCTGCATGCGTGGTGGGAGTTGCCTCCCGGCTCGATTATTGCGATTGACGAGTGCCAAGAGCCGCATTTGATGCCCAAGGATCGTGGCACGCCAGCTGACTGGGTACAGCGGTTGGCGAAGGTCCGCCATCACGGCATGTCGTTTCTTCTGACCACGCAAGATCCGCGGAATATGAGCGCCTATGTGCGCCGTCTCGTGGGTCGGCATGTGCATACCGTCAACAAGTTCCAGTCCGGCATGCTTCAGCGTTTCGAGTGGGAGCGCTGTATTGACGATACGGATTCACGTGCTGAGCGTAAGCGTGCCGTTGAGTCGGTCGGTCGGCTCCCCGCTCAAGTGTTCGACCTTTACAAGTCGAGTCAGCTCCACACTATGAAGCGTCGCGTTCCGAAGAAGCTGTATTTTTTTCTAGTCCTGGTTGTCGTCGCGATTTGTTCCGTGGTTGCTGTTCCGTTTGTTCTTAAGCATGCGAAGGAAAAGAGTGCTGCGGCGATTTCTGCTCGTGCGTCTGCTCAAAAGTCGGACAAGTTATCTGCCGCTGAATTGGCTGACAAGTCGATGCGGACTGAAAACTATGCTGGGTGGATGACCCCTCGTGTTCCTGGTGTGCCTTGGACGGCTCCGGCCTTCGATTCGTTGAGTGTGAAAGCGCAACCGAGGTTGTTTTGCGTTGCTGGCGATGATGGTCGGTGTATTTGCGTGACCGAGCAGGGGACCCGTTACGATGTTCCGGGTTCTACATGTAGGGCTGTTGCCGCCGGTGGTATCTACAACCCCTTTAAGGCCCCTTCTGACGGCGATGGGAGCCGGCAGGGAGGCCAGAGCCGCCGGGGAGCGGCTTCGCCGCCCGCCGGCTATGGTGCCCTGCCGGCTGTCGTCGGGGTAGGTGGGCCTCATGGGGATGCCCGTGCCACCGCTCCGGCTTATGTGCCCCCGACCTATGGCCCATGGAACCCGCAGGCCCTATGATCGGGTGAAGCGGAATCGTTAGATTCCAAGCATGTTTGTTGCGTTCTGTCAATAACGCATCAGTCGTGCCAGTTAACTTGCGTTCATGTTTCAGTTAATCTTCGTTCACTTACGGCGGTCGACGCTCTTTGGGCCGCAGGCCCGAGCCCGGGAGGGCGTCCACCAAGGGCGGCCCGGACCTCTCTCCGTGCTGATCGTTGACCCCGCCCGTCTTGTCGTCCCGTAAATTCCGGGGCTGTCACCTCTTCACGCAAACCCGCTTTTTGCCGGTCCGTGCGCGGAAGTCGGCCCGGCACTTGTGCCGGGAAAACCTGTGGACGGTCCACATTTGTGCCCGGGCATGCTCGTGATCTGCAAGAAGAACGGGGAAGGTGTGCAACACCTTTTCCGGGCTTCTTGTGCTGTTAAGCTTTGCGTTGACAGGGGAGGGGACATGGACGCGGCAAACAAAATCGCGCTGGGCGTCGTCGGTGCAGCGGCGCTTTTGCTTTTCGGCTTCATCGGCTACCGCGAGTATGCCCGGCAGCGTGATATCAACGAAATGCAGGAAGCGCTTCAGGGTGTGGTGCAGGTGGGCCAGCGAGTTATGGCCGAATCGGCCGCTCAAACGCGCGCTTGGCGTGCGCAGCAGGTCGCGAAGGCCCAGGCTGATCGTGTGCGGCAGGCCGTCGAGTCGGCGCGGTATGACCTCGCACCGGATCAGCGTTGTGTGGGCGGGGTTGTGCTTGAGGTCCGCGGCAACGTCTACACTCAGGTTGGCAGCATTGCGCAGCCTGTGCACTGCACCGGGCGGCGTGCGGATCGACCGCTACGCTAGTTCTGCTTTGCCGATCTTCGCCAGTAGGTTGCGTGCTGCGTCACAGTTCGACAAGTAGCGTTCGCCGCGTTCGACCCATGCGGTGAAGATCTTGGCGGTGTCGGGCCGCAGTGCGTAGCCGCCGCCGTAGGGCGGCATCAGGCGTGCGCCGCGCACTCGCCATCCGGTCCACGGACCGTGCAGGTCGATGTTTGAGGTGTGGACGCCGTAGCGCAGCGCGGCGAGTTCGTGCAGGGTCACCACGCCGGCGGGCGTGGTGAACTGCTGTCGCGTATCGTCATACGCCCAGGGCAAGCGGTTGCGAGGTCGAGCCACGCGAGCCTCCATGCATCAGGTGGGCCAGTAGCGCAGCAAGGCGCGTGCCAGCTTTCCGAACCGCCTCCGTAATTTTACATAATAGACATTATGCGCAATTACGATCGAACCCAGAGCTTCTAATTTGGCTGCTGGCAGCGGTCTCCCGATAACGCGACGTCCCCCCGGTTTTGAGAAGCTGCTGGCCGAGCCGGTGTTTGAGAACGAAGTCATCAAGGACGCCCTGCGAAAAAAGTGGTGAGCGCAGCTGCCTAGCTGAGGACGAAGTGCGCCAACACGTCCCACGTTGATGCACTCCCCCATGCCGTGAGTCGAAATGCCGCAGCAGCGGCGACCGCGCGCCGTGTCTCGCTGCAACCGGCGTGGCACTCCACCTCTAGCCATCCGACGACGAACGAGCTGATGCAGATCAGGTGGCGTCGTCTTTCCTGCGCCTAGCATGCCGCCCGCTTGCCCCCTACCCATCACCAGGAGAGTTGCATGGCCTCAGCCACGTTGCCTGCGGAGCCCGCCGGCCCGCAGGATCGCATCAGCCGGATACTGATCTGGATACTCGTCGCCGTCACCATCGCCTGTTCCGCCGGCATGGTGGCGGCGACACGGGCCACCTACCAGCAGAGCGCACCCATCCCGCAGTCGATGACGGCGCCCGATGGCACCCCGGTACTGACCTACGCCGACATCATCGCCGGCAAGTCCGGCTTCCAGCAGGCGGACCTGATGGACTACGGCAGCCTGTACGGCATGGGGTCGTCGTTCGGCGAGGACTACACCGCCGAATACCTCGTG
>Ga0164242_10005172_pt1 | contig 14537 bp, 13 predicted proteins | sample OricomgcompostMG_FD_108783 | JGI IMG/M metagenome (GOLD analysis project Ga0164242, IMG submission 108783) | Miracle-Growth compost microbial communities from Emeryville, California, USA - Original compost - Miracle growth compost (MG) ... | reverse complement strand
CTTCCGGATGCTGGCCGATGCCACTCGCGTGCAGGTGCTCTGGTCGTTGACCGACCGCGAGATGTCGGTCAACGAACTCGCCGAGCACGTGGGCAAGCCGGCACCGTCGGTGTCCCAACACCTCGCCAAGCTGCGGATGGCCCGTCTGGTCCGCACCCGCCGGGAGGGCACCACGATCTTCTACAGCCTGGAGAACGAGCATGTTCGCCAGCTGGTGATCGACGCGGTGTTCAACGCCGAGCACGCCGGTCCCGGGGTGCCGGGTCACCACCGCGGCGAGGGCGGGCTCAAGTCGGTGGCCGCATCGTCACGCCACCGGCCGCGCGGCGCCGTGCGCTGAGTCAGCCGGCGGCACAACGTATTTCACGCAAGTATTTCACGCAACGGAGAACATGATGAGCGAACAGCACACCCACGACGCGCCGCACACGCACGAACATCAGCACGGCGGCGTGACGCACGCGCACGCGCACACCACGCACGAGCACGACCACGTCGAGCACGAGCACGCCCACGCGCACACCGACGGCACCGAACACACCCATCGGCACGTGCATCAGGCGGGCCTCGAGGACGTGCACCAGCACGCCCACGCCTAAGCCCGTCGGCGCCCGGCTACGACACCATCGGGCAGTAGTGCTTGGGATTTCCGCGTTCGTCCTCGGGCGGCAGGTTGCGCGCCGGGGTCTGCACCAGCGGGGCGTCGAGCGGGATCCGGCCGCTGGCGCGGTCCAGTCCGGCGCGGGCCCGCGGGTGCTTGCGGAATCTGCTGGGCACCAAGGCGAACACGATACGAACCAGGTCGCCGAAGCGCCGGTGCAACCACTCGTCGCGGGCCGACCACCGGTAGCCCATCAGCTCCCGCACCGGCGGGTCGTACAGGCCGACCGTCACCCAGACGAAGAACGGCGCCAACAGTTTGCGCTGCGCGGCCCACAGGCGGTTCGGAATCCGTTGCGCGAACGGCGGTCTGGGCAACTCGGTCAGATCCAGCACGGCCCGGGCCGCCTCGTTGTTCTCCAACACGTTGCGGCACATGTGATCCCAGTACTCCTGGAACTCCTCCCACGACTTGGGCACCGGGCGCATGCTCATGCCGTACATCCGGTACCACTGCACGTGTTCGTCGAACAGCTGCCGCTTCTGCTCCTCGGTGATGCCGCCGCAGAACCGTTCGGCCACATGGATGGTGCCGACGAAGAAGGTGGAGTGCGCCCAGTAGAAGACGTCGGGGTTCAACGCATGATAACGCCGGCCCTGCTCGTCGACGCCCTTGATGTCGGTGTGGTAGTCGCGCACCTCGGCGCCGGTGATCGGGGCGCGATCGCCGTCGAACACGACGCCGCCGATGGGATACAACGAGCGCAGCAGCCGCGGCCAGCGCTCGCGGAAGAAGGTGGAATGGTCCAGCACGGCCGCGCCCAATTGCGGGTGCATGTTCTGCATCGAACCGGCCCACGGGCCCTGCAGCATGCCCCGCCAGTCCCCGAAGTACTTCCAGGTCAGCGAGTCAGGGCCGAGCGGCGCGGGCGGGGCCTCATAGCCCAGCGGCGAAACCGGGCAGCCGACGGCGAGCGCGGCGCCGGCATCCGCCGGCCGGGCCGAAATCGACTGCTCAGTGCGACCGGCCGCATCGCTGCCCGTTACGTCGCTGGTCAGGGGGCGCGATGCGGACGTATCTTGAGTCACTATTGGATTCCTGTGGGTATGTGAATTTTTGACTACAACCGTTGTCAAGTTTTCAGCTTAGGAGCGATGTGCAGACGGGTCAACGACGGGGCCGCTGGACCGGCGTGCCCCTGGAGAGTCGCCTCGCGCTTCGCCGCGACAACCTCATCAACGCCGGGGTGCAGTTGCTCGGCGGTTCCGGCGGCCCGGCGCTGACCGTGCGCGCGGTGTGCCGCAAGGCCGCGCTGACCGAGCGCTACTTCTACGAAAGCTTCACCGACCGTGACGAGTTCGTGCGCGCGGTCTACGACGACGTGTGCACCCGCGCGATGAACACCCTGACGTCGGCGACCACCCCGCGGGAGGCGGTCGAACGGTTCGTCGAGCTGATGGTGGACGACCCGGTGCGCGGCCGGGTGTTGTTGCTGGCGCCGGCGGTGGAACCGGTGCTGACCCGCTCCGGCGCGGAGTGGATGCCCAACTTCATCGACCTGCTGCAGCGCAAGCTGTCCCGGATCGGCGACGCGGTGCTGCAGAAGATGATCGCTACCAGCCTGGTGGGCGGGCTGTCCAGCCTGTTCACCGCCTACCTGCACGGTCAGCTCGGAGCCACCCGCAAGCAGTTCATCGACTACTGCACCAACATGCTCTACATCACCGCCGCCCCGTACGTGTCGGCCGGCGAGCTCGGCAAATCGCAGTAGCGGGTTTGCATCTCGGCCGGATCGGCAAGCCGTATCGCTGGGCCCGGCACGGCCGCACGGGGCCGGACTGGCCCGGAAACCGGCACCAAAATCGCCGCTTGCCGCGCCGGACGAGGAACTTGATGCTACTGAGGTACACAGATATATTGAGTGCTACCCATCGACACAGATAACTGGAGGCCTTATGTCAGCCGAGCTGACAAACCTACAGCTGCTGCAGGAGCTCGAGCCGTTCGTCGAGAAATACCTGAACCGGCACGAGAGCATGCACAAGAACTGGAACCCGCACGACTACATCCCGTGGTCGGACGGCAAGAACTTCTACGCGCTCGGTGGGCAGGACTGGGAACCCGGCCAGTCCAAGCTTTCCGACGTCGCCCAGGTGGCGATGGTGCAGAACCTGATGACCGAGGACAACCTGCCGTCGTACCACCGCGAGATCGCGATGAACTTCGGCATGGACGGCCCGTGGGGGCAGTGGGTCAACCGCTGGACCGCCGAGGAGAACCGGCACGGGATCGCGCTGCGCGACTACCTGGTGGTCACCCGCGCGGTCGACCCGGTCGAGCTGGAGAAGCTGCGCATCGAGGTGGTCAACCGTGGCTTCAGCCCGGGCCAGAACCACCAGGTGCGCGAGGACCTGTTCGCCGAGAGCCTGTTCGACTCGGTCATCTACGTCACCTTCCAGGAACTGGCCACCCGGATCTCGCACCGCAACACCGGCAAGGCCTGCAACGAGACGATCGCCGACCAGATGCTGGCCAAGATCTCGGCCGACGAGAACCTGCACATGATCTTCTACCGCGACGTCAGCGAGGCCGGCTTCGCGATCGCGCCCAACCAGGCGATGAAGTCGCTGCACAAGGTGCTGCGCAACTTCCAGATGCCCGGCTACCAGGTGCCCGAGTTCCGGCGCAAGGCCGTGATGATCGCCGTCGGCGGCGTCTACGACCCGCGCATCCACCTCGACGACGTCGTCATGCCGGTGCTCAAGAAGTGGCGCATCTTCGAGCGCGAGGACTTCACCGGCGAGGCCGCCGCGCTGCGCGACGACCTGGCGCTGCTGATCAAGGAGCTCGAGACGACGTGCGACAAGTTCGAGATCTCCAAGCGGCGCCAGCTCGAGCGGGAAGCCCGCACCGGCAAGCGGACCACCGCGCTGGAGCTGCACACCACCGCGGGCACGCTGACCATGAGCCGGCGGTAACCAGCGTTGCGTATCGGCCCCATCGAGCTGGCCAGCCCGGTGGTGCTGGCTCCCATGGCCGGGGTCACCAACGTCGCGTTTCGCACCCTGTGCCGTGAGCTGGAGCGGGAGCTGGTCGGGACGGTCAGCGGACTCTACGTCTGCGAAATGGTGACGGCACGCGCGCTCGTCGAGCGGCACCCGGCCACCATGCACATGACCACGTTCGCCCCGGACGAGTCGCCGCGGTCGCTGCAGCTCTACACCGTCGACCCGGCCACCACCTACGCGGCGGCCAAGATGATCGCCGACGAGGGCCTGGCCGATCACATCGACATGAACTTCGGCTGCCCGGTGCCCAAGGTCACCAAGCGCGGCGGCGGCTCGGCGCTGCCCTACAAACGACGCCTGTTCGGGCAGATCGTGGCCGCGGCGGTGCGCGCCACGCAGGGCACCGAGATACCGGTGACCGTCAAGTTCCGCATCGGTATCGACGAAGAGCACCACACGCATCTGGATGCCGGGCGCATCGCCGAGGCCGAGGGTGCCGCGGCGGTCGCGCTGCACGCCCGCACCGCGGCGCAGCGGTATTCCGGCACCGCGGACTGGGAACAGATCGCCCTGCTCAAGCAGCAGGTGCGCACCATTCCGGTGCTGGGCAACGGCGACATCTACGACGCCAGCGACGCGCTGACCATGATGGCCGCCACCGGGTGCGACGGCGTGGTCATCGGCCGCGGCTGTCTGGGCCGGCCGTGGCTGTTCGCCGAGCTGTCGGCCGCGTTCACCGGCAGCCCGCCGCCCACGCCGCCCACCCTGGGGCAGGTGGCCGACATCGTGCGCCGGCACGGGCGGCTGCTGGCCGCCCACTTCGGCGAGGACAAGGGCATGCGCGACATCCGCAAGCACATCGCCTGGTACCTGCACGGCTTCCCGGCCGGTTCCGAGCTGCGGCGCGCGCTGGCGATGGTCAAGACGCTCGACGAGCTGGACCGCCTGCTCGACCGGTTGGACGGCTCGGTGCCGTTCCCGGACGAGGCGACCGGGCCCCGGGGGCGGCAGGGTTCACCCGCCCGGGTGGTGCTGCCGGAGGGCTGGCTCGACGACCCGGACGACTGCACGGTGCCGGCCGGCGCCGACGTCATGCACTCCGGCGGCTGAGTCACCGCGCGGAATCGCGTCCGGACCGAGAACTCAGTACGATGTGGGCTTTGTTGCATGCGCATGGGTGGCGGATGAGGTTGGCACGCACCGGGCGAACGCGACGAAAAGGGTGGCACCAGCGGCGGCACCGGGGATGCGGTGCCGCGCTGAGGGCACGCCAACACGCTGACGTCTGCATCAGAGCTTCGGAGGCCGGTAGGACATGAGTGACGCCGAGAGCGACGGCACTCGTAACGGTCGGCACGGACCGGGCGCGGCTCACGTTCAACCGATCCCGGTCGGCCCGTCGCCCAGCTTGGCCGCCGCTCCCTGGGAGCGCTTCTTCGAACCCCCGCCCGACGACCGCCTGCACCGATGGCGACCGGACGCCGCCCTCGAGCCCGTCGCCGCACCCGAGGACGACGACGAGCCGGGCGGATGCCACACCGGCGGCGGCGTCACCGTCGCCGATCTGATCGCCAAGGTCGGCGCCCCGAACCGGCCCGTGCACCGTCGCGCGGCTCCGGAGGAGACCGAGCCGTTCGAACCTGAGCCTGTCGAACCCGAGCCCGTCGGATCCGAGCCGCCCGGGCCCGCGTCGGGGCTGCCGCTCGAGCTGCAGCAGACCCAGGTGATCGACGACCTGGCCTACTCGGTGGACGCGGTCTCCGAGCTTCGCGAGCTGATGGCCACCGACTACCCCAACGACGGGGACTCCGACCAGCAGAGCGCCGACGCCGCCGATACGGCCGCCGGGGAACCCCGGCGCCGGCGCCGTCCGATGCTGATGGCCGGGCGGTCGGTGGCGGCCCTGGCCGCTGTGCTCGCCCTGGCGACGACCGGCGGGGCGTGGCAGTGGAGCGCGTCGAAAAACGCCCGGCTCAACACGATCAACGCGCTCGACCGCAACTCCAGCGACATCCGGGACCCGGGCGGACAGTACGGCGACGAAGACTTTCTGATCGTCGGCCTGGACTCGCGCGCCGGCGACAACGCCAACATGGGTGCCGGCAGCACCGACGACGCCGACGGCGCCCGCTCGGACACCGTGATGCTGGTCAACATCCCGGCCAACCGCAAACGCGTGGTGGCGGTGTCGTTCCCCCGCGACCTGGCGATCACCCCGATGCAGTGCGAGGCGTGGGACCCCAGCACCGGCAAGTACGGGCCCATCTATGACCCGAAGACCAAGAGCTGGGGCCCGAAGATGGTCTACACCGAGACCAAATTGAACTCGGCGTTCGCGTTCGGCGGCCCCAAGTGTCTGGTGAAGGAAATCCAGAAGCTCTCCGGTCTGAGCATCAACCACTTCATCGCCGTCGACTTCGCCGGGTTCGCGAAGATGGTCGACGCCCTGGGTGGTGTCGAGGTGTGCTCGAGCACCCCGCTGCACGACTACGAGCTGGGCACGGTGCTCGAGCACGGCGGTCGCCAGGTCCTCGACGGCGACACGGCCCTGAACTACGTGCGGGCCCGCCAGGTCACCACCGAGGTCAACGGCGACTACGGCCGCATCAAACGCCAGCAGTTGTTCCTGTCCTCGCTGCTGCGGTCGCTCATCTCCGCGGACACCCTGCTCGACCTCAACAAGCTCAACAACGTCGTCAACCTCGTGATCAACGACACCGTCGTCGACAACGTGAAGTCCAAGGACCTCGTCCAGCTCGGCCAGTCGTTGCAGGGCATGGCGGCCGGCCACGTCACCTTCGTGACGGTGCCGACCGGCGTCACCGACCAAAACGGCGACGAGCCGCCCCGGATGTCGGACATGCGCGCGCTGTTCGACGCCATCATCAACGACGACCCGCTGCCCGAGGAAAACGACCAGAACGCACAGAATTTGAGCGCTTCCGGTTCGACCACCGGCGCGCCGAAGGCGCCCACCACCCGCAAGTCGCCCACCCCGACGCCGGAGCCGCAGCGCGAGCAGGTCACCACGACCTCGCCGAGCGGTGTGACGGTGCGGGTTTCCAACGCGACCACGCAGAGCGGACTGGCGGCCACGGCGACCAGCCAGCTCAAGCGCGACGGCTTCAACGTGATGACCCCCGATGACTATCCGAGTTCGGTGAACACGACGACGGTGTTGTTCTCGCCGGGCAACGAGGAGGCCGCGGCGACGGTGGCGTCCTCGTTCGCCAACGCGAAGGTGCAGCGGGTGTCCGGCTACGGACAGGTCGTGCAGGTGGTGCTGGGCCCCGATTTCAAGTCGGTCACCGCTCCCTCACCCAGCGGCTCGACGATGAGCCTGCAGATCGAACGGGGCTCGAGCAACGCGCCGGCCAAGCTGCCCGAGGACCTGACGGTCACCAACGCGGCCGACACCACCTGCGAGTAACCGGTTTTGACGGCGTTCCGCCGACTGTTTCGGGCGCGAAGAACGTACGCTGGACCACATGCGAACCGCCTACCACGAGCAGCTCTCGGAGTTGTCCGAGCGGCTCGGCGAGATGTGCGGCTTGGCGGGGGTCGCCATGGAGCGGGCCACCCAGGCGCTGCTGCAGGCCGACCTGGTGCTGGCCGAACAAGTGATCAGCGACCACGAAGCGATCGCCGCGATGAGCGCGCGCGCCGAGGAAACCGCCTTCGTACTGTTGGCGTTACAGGCGCCGGTGGCCGGCGATCTGCGGGCCATCGTGAGCGCCATCCAGATGGTGGCGGACATCGACCGGATGGGCGCGCTGGCTCTGCACGTTGCCAAGATCGCCCGTCGACGCCACCCCCAGCACGCGCTGCCCGAAGAGGTGAACGGTTATTTCGCCGAAATGGGAAGCATCGCAGTCGAATTGGGCAACAGCGCCCAAGAGGTGGTGTTGTCCCGCGACCCGGAGAAGGCGGCCCGGATCCGCGAAGAGGACGACGCGATGGACGATCTGCACCGGCATCTGTTCTCGGTGCTGATGGACCGTGAATGGAAGCACGGCGTCGCGGCGGCCGTCGACGTGACGCTGCTGGGCCGGTTCTACGAACGCTTCGCCGACCACGCCGTCGAGGTGGCCAGGCGGGTCATCTTCCAGGCCACCGGCAGACTGCCCGAGGAAGAGACGAAACCCGCCTCGCAGTAAGCGAATCGGGCTGGGTCCGATTGCCCGACTCCTCACACCTCGCTACGCGAGCTGCTTGGTCGCCGGGCTGGGTCCGATTGCCCGACTCCTCACACCTCGCTACGCGAGCTGCTTCGTCGCCGGGCTGGGTCCGATTGCCCGACTCCTCACACCTCGCTACGCGAGCTGCTTCGTCGCCGGGCTCAGTTAACCGAAGCGGCCCGAGATGTAGTCCTCCGTCGCCTTCTGGCTGGGGTTGGAGAAGATCTTCTCGGTGTCGTCGACCTCGATCAGTCGTCCCGGCTTTCCGACGGCTTCCAGGTTGAAAAACGCGGTGTAGTCGCTGACCCGGGCGGCCTGCTGCATGTTGTGGGTGACGATGACGATGGTGTAGTCCTGCTTCAGCTCGCTGATCAGCTCTTCGATGGCCATCGTCGAAATCGGGTCCAGCGCCGAGCACGGCTCGTCCATCAGCAGCACATCCGGTTGCACCGCGATGGCCCGCGCGATGCACAACCGCTGCTGCTGCCCGCCCGAGAGTCCGCCGCCGGGCCTGTCCAGCCGGTCCTTGACCTCGTCCCACAGGTTGGCGCCGCGCAGCGAGTACTCGGCCGTCTCGTCGAGCACCTTGCGGTTGCGGACCCCTTGCAGCTTCAGGCCCGCGACCACGTTGTCGCGAATTGACATGGCGGGGAACGGGTTCGGCCGCTGGAACACCATGCCGATGGCCCGGCGCACCCCGACCGGGTCGACACCGGGGCCGTAGATGTCTTCGTCGTCGAGCAGCACGCTTCCCTCGACCCGCCCGCCGGGCACCACCTCGTGCATCCGGTTGAGGGTGCGCAACACCGTCGTCTTGCCGCAACCCGACGGGCCGATGAACGCCGTGACGCTGCGCGGAAGCACCGACAGCGTCACCTCCGCGACGGCGTGAAACGACCCGTAGTAGATGTTGACACCCTTGAGGTCCAACCGTTTGGCCACTCGTGCTCCTGCCTATGACTTTCTGGCGCCAAGGAACTTGGTTATCACCCGGGCCACGATATTGATCGTGGCGATCACCAGGATGAGGGTCAACGCGGCACCCCACAACCGATCCGTGGGGATGGGGTTGATGCCCGCGCCGGCCGACGCCTGGTTGTACATCATGCCGGGCAGCGTCCCCATGAACCCGCTGAAGATGTCGAAGTTCATCGACTGTGCATAGCCGACCAGGATCAGCAGCGGCGCCGTCTCCCCCATCACCCGGGCCATCGCCAGCAAGATGCCGGTGACGATGCCGGACAGCCCGGTGGGCAGGACCACCCGGGCGATGGTCTTCCACTTGGTGATGCCCAGCGCGTAACTGGCCTCGCGCAGATCCACCGGGACGATCCGCAGCATCTCCTCGGTGGCCCGCACGATCACCGGCAGCATCAGCAGGACCAGCGCCAGCGACACCGCGAACTCCGAGCGCGGCAGCCCCAGCGTGGCCACGCACAGCGCATAGACGAACAACGCCGCCACGATCGAGGGCACCCCGCTCAGGATGTCCACCATGAACGAGGCCAGCCGGCCCAGCGGGGTGCCGCCGCCGTACTCGACCAGATAGATGGCCACCATCAGGCCGATCGGGATGGAGATCGCCGCGCACACCAATCCCTGCAGCACGGTGCCGACCAGCGCGTGATAGGCACCGCCCCCGGTCACGAACGCGGTCATCCCGGCCTGCGAGTGCGACCACCACACGGTCGAGGTGATCGCCCTGAACCCCTTGACGACCACCGAGCACAGCACCATCACCAGCGGGGTCACCGCGACCAGCAACGACAACGAAACCAGCACGGTCGCAACGGAATTCGCGGCTCGACGGCGTCGGGACAGCGGCGAGAACGTCCGCGACTTGAGCGGGCGGTCCAGCATCGAGGTCATGGGCCCGCCCGCCTGCCCACCCCGGCGACGGCGCCGCGCGCCAGGGCGTCGACCACGAAGGTGAGCACGAACAGCGTCAGCCCCGCCGCGATGTAGGCGCCGGCCTTGAAGCGGTCGTCCAATTCCGCCGCGGCGCCCGCGATCTTGGTGGCGAAGGTGGAGCCGCCGTCGAACAGCGACCAGCCGAACGCCGACTGGGTGCCCCGCAGGATGATCAGCAGCGCGACAGTCTCACCCAGGGCGCGGCCCAGCCCCAGCATCCCGCCGCTGATGTAGCCGGACCGGCCGAACGGCAGCGTGACCGTCCGGACCACTTCCCAGCGGGTCGCGCCCAGCGCCAGCGCGGCCTCGATCTGGTCGTGCGGGGTCTGGATGAACACTTCGCGGGTGACGGCGGTGATGATCGGCAGGATCATCACCGCGAGCACGATTCCGCCGGTGAAGATGGTGCCGCCGCCGCCCGCAGAGGTGTTGCCGTCGGCGAACAGGAAACACCAGCCCATCGAGTGGTTGAGCCAAGTGGCGACGGGTCGAAGCTGCGGCGCCAACACGTACAGGCCCCAGGCGCCGTAGATGATCGAGGGCACCGCGGCCAGCAGGTCGACGGCGTAGGCCAGCGGGGTGGCGGCGCGGCGCGGCGCGTAGTGGGTGATGAAGATGGCGACGCCCAGCGCGACCGGCATCGCCAGGATCAACGCGAACAGCGACACGAACACGGTGACCGGCAGCAGGCTGGCGATCCCGAAATGCATCGCCGAGGTGTCGGTGGTGACCCAGTTACCGCCGTAGCCGAAGAAGTTCTCGCGGTTGCGCTGCAGCGCCGGCACCGCGCGGTCGAGCAAAAACACCGCGATCGCGGCGATCACCAGCACGATCAGCACCCCGGAGGCCTGCGCCAGTCGGCGGAAAATCCGGTCTCCCGCATGCGGTCGCCCCTGCCCCCAGGGGCTGATGGGGGTCGCCGACGGCTCCGGGAACGGCGCGGCGACCACCGCGCCCGAGCCCGCGTCGGTGGGATTCGGCCCGGAAAACCCCGTCACGGTGCGCCCACCACAGTCCTGCCGTCGCTCCCTGAAACCCCGGCCCGCCGGCTACTGCAACGCATTGATCGCGGTCACCAGTCGTTGCCTGACCTTATCGGGCAGCGGGATGTAGCCGGCGGTGGAAAGGCCGTCCTACCCGCTGGTGGCGGCCACGCCCAGAAACGATTTCACGGCCGCCAGCGTCTCGGGGTCGTACCCCTTCGAACACACGATCTCGTACGTCACCAGCAGCAACGGGTAGACGCCCGGCTCCTGGGAGGCGTACATGGCGTGGAGGTCGAGCACCAGGTCGTCGCCCTCGGACAGGAACTTGGCCGCGTTGACGGCGTTTCCGGCGGTCTCGTTGGTCAGCGGGACCACCCCACCGCGGGTGGCGATCTTGGCGTAGGGCATGACGGCCTGGTCGGCGAAGCCCTTCTCCACGTAGCCGATGGCCCCGGTGGTGGCCCGCACCGCCTGGATGACTCCCGCAGACTTCGCGGCGCCCTCGCCGACGCCGCCCTGGAATTCGGTGCCGACGCCCTTGGCCCAGCTCTGCGGCGCGGCGGCGGTCAGATACTTCTGCACGTTATCGGTGGTTCCCGACGAGTCGGTCCGGTAGATCGGGGTGATCTTGGTGTCGGGAAGGGCCACCCCGGGATTGAGGGCCGCCAGGATCGGGTCGTTCCAGTTGGTGATCTTGCCGGTGAAGATCTTGGCCACCGCGTCACTGCTGACCACCAGGGCCGGGTTGCCGGGCAGGTTGTAGGTGATCGCGATCGGCCCGAACACCAGCGGCAGGTCCCACGCCGGGTTGCCGCCGCAGCGCTGGGCGGCCGGGCCGATCTGGTCGGCGACCAACGGCGAGTCCGCGCCCGCGAAATCCACGTGCCCGGCGATGAACTGCTCGCGGCCGGCGCCCGACCCGGTCGGGTTGTAGGCCAGGCCCTTGCCCGGGCAGTACTGGCCCCACACCTGGTTGAACATCGTGATCGCGTTTTCCTGCGCGGTCGAGCCCTCCGCGGTCAGCTTGTTCTTGCCGCCGCAGCCCGCGGTGCCGGTGGTCCCGCTGATGCTCGGCGCGGCGGTCCCGCGGTGGTTCTCGTCGCTCCCGCAGCCGGTCAGCGCCGCGGCGCCCAGTGCCGTCGCCAACGCCGCGGCGGCCAGCGCCCCGCCCTGCCTGTCCAGCCTCACGATCTCGCTTTCTTGACACGTTCACCGACGCGTGCGGGCGCCGCGGGCATGACTGTCAGGTTGCCAACTCGCGGCGAAAATATGCGCCGACGCGGCGCACAGCAACGTCTGGGTAGTAAGGACCAGATTAACGATCTGGGCGGCCGGGGTTCGTACCCGCGGTCAGTGGGCCGCCGGTGGGACCGCGTATGCGGTGTCGACGCTGTAGGTGGTGAAGCCCAAGCGCTGGTAGGTGCGCACCGCGGCGACGTTGTCCGCCTCCACGTAGAGCATCACGGTGGGGTCGGCCGCGGAGTCGCCGGCACCCAGCCGTCGCGCCAGCCATTCGATCCCGACGGCCGTCAGCGCCTGCCCGAGCCCGCGGCCCTGCGCGCAGGGGTCGACGCCGACGACGTACACCTCCCCCAGGCCGGGCTGGTCGAGGTGCACCTTGGTCCAGTGGAAGCCCAGCAGCCGGCCCGGCCGATCGCTGTCGTCGTCGCCGAACGCGAGGAACAGGCCCGCCGGGTCGAACCACGGTTCCGCGCGCCGCTCGGCCAGCTCGACGTCGGTCCAGCCGCCCTGCTCGGGGTGGTAGGCGAACGCGGCGTTATTGACCCGCAGCAGCTCGGCGTCGTCGGCCGGGCCCGCGTAGGTGCGGATGCGCACCCCGGGCACCGCGGGCACGCTGTCGGGGAGGTCGCGCAGCGAGCGTCGCATCTGCATCAGTTCGCGCACCGGCGACAGGCCCAGCGCCGCCGCGGTCGCCCGGGCCGGCTCGAGCGTGCCGTGCGCCCAAAACCGGTTGGCCGCACCGGTTTTCGCCAACGCCGCGCGCGCCAAGGCGGATCCAATGCCGCGCCGACGGGCCCGCGGGTGCACCACGAGTTCGGCCATCTGGGGCTGCGCGTCGCGGGGCGGGGTGAGATTGAGGTAGCCGACGACGGCGTCGGCTGCGCCGCCGGACACCGATCCGCGAATCAGCAGGTGCTCGGTGCGGTCGTGCCCGAGCTCGCGCAGCACCTGCTCGCCAACGGGCGCCACCGCATCGAATTCGGTTGCCGCACCGACGAGTTCGCGCACCTCGCGCTGCTCCTGCGGATTCAGCGTGCGGCGCCAGTCAGCCGCGGTCACTGAGTGTGCAACGGATCGACCAGCGGATCGTGGACGTCCTCGGCGTCGGATTCGGACGCGGAGTCGGACTCGGACTCGGCGTCGTCGGCCTCGGCCACCGGCGGACGGCCGCGGGCCGGGCGCACGGCCTTGTAGCCGACGTTGCGCACGGTGCCGATCAGCGCCTCGTACTCGGGCCCCAGCTTGGCCCGCAGCCGGCGCACGTGCACGTCGACGGTGCGGGTGCCGCCGAAGAAGTCGTATCCCCACACCTCGTGCAGCAGCTGAGCGCGGGTGAACACCCGGCCGGCGTGCTGGGCCAGGTATTTGAGCAACTCGAATTCCTTGTAGGTGAGGTCAAGCGGGCGGCCACGTAACCGGGCGGTATAGGTGCCCTCGTCGATCACCAACTCGCCCAGGGTGACCTTGCCGGCGCTTTCCTGGTCCGCCAGCCCGCCCCGGCGCCCGACCACCAGCCGCAGCCGCGCATCGACCTCGGCGGGCCCGGTGGTGGGCAGCAGGATCTCGTCCAGACCCCAGTCCGAGTTGACGGCCACCAGCCCGCCCTCGCTGACCACCGCCAACACCGGAACCGACCGGCCGGCCGTGCTCAGCAGCCGGCACAGCCCGCGCGCCGACGACAAATCGGTGCGCGCGTCGACGATGACGGCGTCGGCCGTTCCGGCCTCGAGCAGCGAGGAAGGTTCGGGCGGCGCGGTTCGCACGGTGTGCGCCAGCAGCGACAACGACGGCAGGACCGGATCGGGATGCAGCTCCGGGGTCAGCAGTAGTAGCTCCAACTAGTCCCTCCAGTTCGGGGGAACGGCATCTCCCAATTCTCAACGCCATCATGACCAGGTCATCTAACGATAACGTGTCACCTGGTTTTTTCGCGTGGCACATGAGCCGGTGTGAGCCCTGCCACCGGCGGTCCGCCGGCGACCGTCTCCCGGGGATTACGCCACAATATGCGGGTGCGCAAGGTGCTGATCGGTGTGGCCGCGACGGCGATCCTGGTGGCCGTGGTCGCCCTCGGCGCGATCGGCGTCGACTACGGGACCAGCATCTATGCCGAATACCGGCTGTCGTCCAGCGTGCGCAGGGCCGCCGACCTGGGCACCGACCCGTTCGTGGCGATCGTCGCGTTTCCGTTCCTTCCGCAGGCCCTGCGCGGCAACTACAACCAGCTGGAGATCAAGGCCAACGCCGTCAGCCATGCGATGACCGGCAAGGCCACCCTGGAAGCCACCATGTACTCGGTGGACCTGGCGCAGGCGTCCTGGCTGATCGCACCCGACGCCAAGCTCGCGGTGCGCAAGCTGGAGAGCCGCATCATCATCGACTCCACCCACCTGGGCCGGTATCTGAACATCAGCGACCTGATGGTGGAGGCGCCGCCCAAGGAGACCAACACCGCCACCGGGGGCATCACTGCCTCGGGCATCTCCGGCAGTCACGGGCTGGTGTTCACCGGCACCCCCAAATCGGCCGGCTTCGACCACCGGGTGAGCGTTTCGGTCGACCTGTCCATCGCCCCCGACGACCCCGCGACCCTGGTGTTCACCCCGACCGG
>Ga0164242_10005171_pt1 | contig 14539 bp, 15 predicted proteins | sample OricomgcompostMG_FD_108783 | JGI IMG/M metagenome (GOLD analysis project Ga0164242, IMG submission 108783) | Miracle-Growth compost microbial communities from Emeryville, California, USA - Original compost - Miracle growth compost (MG) ... | reverse complement strand
GGTTCTTGACCTCTTCGTCGGGGATCTTGACGTCGAACTTGTCCTCGGCGTTGACCACGATCGTCATCATCGAGATCGAGTCGATGTCGAGGTCGTCGGTGAAGGACTTATCCAGCTCGACCGTGTCGGTCGCGATGCCGGTCTCGTCGTTGATGAGCTCGGCCAGGCCGGCCAGGACCTCTTCGCGGGAAAGTGCCATTTCTTCGTTTCTCCTTGGGATGTCGGGTGACAGCAGAACAGTCTAGGTGGGCTGTTCAGGGCAGCAAGACGACCTGGGCGCCGAACACGAGGCCCGCGCCGAAGCCGATTTGCAGAGCGAGCGTGCCGCTCAGTTCCGGATGCTCCGCCAGCAGCCGGTGGGCCGCCAGCGGAATCGAGGCGGCCGACGTGTTGCCGGTCGTCTCGATGTCACGCGCGATCACGACGGATTCTGGCAGCTTCAGCTGCTTCGCGAACTCGTCGATGATGCGCATGTTGGCCTGGTGGGGAACGAATGCTCCTAGGTCGGCGGACGTGATCCCGGCCGCCTCCAGCGCACGTCTGGCGACCTTGGCCATCTCCCACACCGCCCAGCGGAACACGGAAGGGCCGTCCTGCCACAGTGTGGGCCACGATGCCTCCCCGTCGCGGAACTCGACCAGCGTGTGGTCCATGCCCACGGCATCCGCCCGCGAACCGTCCGAGCCCCACACGGTGGGCGCGATGCCGGGCACATCGCTCGGCCCGATCACTGCGGCACCGGCGCCGTCGCCGAGCAGGAACGAGATGCTGCGGTCGGCCGGATCCACGATGTCGGAGAGCTTCTCAGCCCCGATCACGAGTGCGTAGTGTCCGGCTCCGGCTCGGATCAGCGCATCGGCCTGTGCGATCGCGTAGGCGTAGCCGGCGCACGCCGCGTTCACGTCGTAGGCCGCGGCCGGGTTCGCACCGACGCGTTCTGCGACGACGGCAGACATCGAAGGGGTCTGCTGAACGTTGCTGATCGTGGCGATGAGTACGAGGTCGATCTCGGCGGCCGCGACGCCGGACTTCTCGATAGCCTCACGCGCGGCCGCCGTCGCGAGGTCGATCGCCAGCACGTCGCGCGGGGCCCTGGTCCGCGTGATGATCCCGGTGCGCTGCCTGATCCACTCGTCGGACGAGTCGATCGGGCCGACGAGGTCGTCGTTCGGCACGACCATGCTGCCGCGCGCGGCACCGAACGCGAGGATGCGCGTGTACTGGGCGCCGGTCGACTGACGGAGACGGGGTGCACTCATCGGGTCAGGCGTCGCTTCCGCCGTCGAGCAGCTCCAGTGCAGCGGGGAGGTCGTCCGGAGTCTTGATGGCGACGGCGGGCACGCCCTTCAGCCCACGCCTGGCGAGGCCGGTGAGTGCGCCGCCCGGGGTCAGCTCGATCAGCCCGGTGATGCCTGCCTGCTCGAAGGATGCCATGCACAGGTCCCAGCGCACCGGAGACGCGACCTGCCCCACCATCAACTCGAGGAACTCGGTTCCGGAGCCGACGACCGAGCCGTCGCGGTTCGTCCAGATGGTCAGTGCCGGATCGTGTGCGGTGAAGTCCGCGGCCTCCTTCGCCAGCCCGTCGCGTGCCGGCTGCATGTAGCGGGTGTGGAAGGCGCCTGCGACCTGAAGCGGCACGACCCGCGTTCCGCGCAGTGGCTCCTCGCCGAGCCGCGCGAGCGCGTCCAGGTCTCCTGCCACCACGATCTGACCGCCGCCGTTGTAGTTGGCCGGTTCGAGGCCGAACCCGGAGACGTACTCGACGACGGCATCCGGGTCACCGCCCAGCACCGCGCTCATACCGGTGGGAGCCGCGGCGGCCGCATCGGCCATGAGCAATGCGCGGGCGCGCACGAACCGCAGCGCATCTTCCTCGGAGAGGATGCCCGCACCGGCGGCGGCTGCGGCCTCGCCCACCGAGTGGCCGGCAATGCCGTCGATCACAGCATCGGGTGCTGCGGCGCGGAGCGCGCGCAGGGCGAGCAGACTGGCCGCCACGATGAGGGGCTGAGCAAGAGCGGTGTCGCGGATCGTCTCGGCATCGGACTCGGTGCCGTGCTTCACCAGATCGACCCCCGCGACCTCCGAGAAGCGCGCGACGAGGTCACGCGAAGCGGAGTCCTCCAGCCAGGGCGCGAGGAATCCGGGGGTTTGCGAGCCCTGTCCAGGGCAGGCGACGACAATCACTGTTCTAGTCTGCCAATCCTGAGAGGGCCGCCCGTGTCGGTCTTCCATGAACTCGGGCGGAATCGTTTGTCGGTGTCGTACAGCACGTCAGCGCCGCCTGATGGGCGCATCCGGTTCATTGATCGATCCCACGATGAGCGCCGCCTGCAGGATGAGCGCCTCTCGCGCGCCCGTCGCGTCCCAGCCGATGACATCCGTGACCCGCTTGAGTCGATAGCGCACCGTGTTCGGATGCACGAACAGCTCCCGCGCGGTCGCCTCCAGCGACCGGCCGTTGTCGAGGTAGCTCCACAACGTGTTCAGAAGTTCGGGGGAGTGCGCCTGCAGCGGGCGGTAGATGCGGTTCACGAGCGTGCTCCTGGCCAGCGGATCCCCGGCGAACGCGCGCTCTGGAAGCAGGTCGTTGGCGTGCACCGGCCGTGGACAGTTACGCCAGCCCTTGGCCACCGCGAAACCGGCCAATGCGGCGCGCGCACTCTTGGAGGCATCCACCAGCCCCGGCACCTCGTGACCGAGCACGAGATGCCCCGGGCCGAACTGCGGCTCCAGCTGCCGTGCTATCTCCATGAAGCCGATCGAGTTCGAAGGGCCGACCTCCTCGGATTCGCTCGCCCTCGGCTGCGCCCGCCCGATCACGAGCACGAGACGGGAACCCTGCACGCCGATCAGCACGTCGGCGCTCATGTGCCGTGCAATGCGCCGCAGCTGGTCCACGTCGAGCTGCTTCGGTGCCGTTCCGACCAGCACGCTGACCTCGCCGTGGCCGTGCCAGCCGAGCGCGGCGATCCTGCTGGGCAGCTCGTCGTCGTATTCGCCGGTGAGGATCGAGTCGACGACGAGGGCCTCGAGGCGCGCATCCCACAGCCCACGCGCCTCCGCTGCCCGGGCGTAGACATCCGCCGCGGCGAACGCGATCTCCCGGGAGTAGAGCAGGATCGCCTCGCCGAGCTCCTCGTTGCCGCTCGTTCGCACGCGGTCCTCGACCACCTCGACGACGACCCGGATGAGCTGCAAGGTCTGCTGCAGCGAGACCGACCGCAGCAGCTCGCGCGGCGCCGCCCCGAACACGTCAGCGGCGATCCACGGCGTCGAACGCGGGTCGTCGAACCACGAGATGAACGACGTGATGCCCGCCTGCGCCACGAGCCCGACGGCGGACCGCCGCCCCGGCGGCATCTCGCTGTACCAGGGCAGTGTGTCATCGAGTCGCTTCAGCGTCGCCGTCGCGAGCTCACCCGAGATCTTGCGCAGCCAGGCGAGTGTCTCCTCTTTGCTCCTCGGCTTCGCCACGCGCGTCGCCTAGCTCTCGCCGCCGGCGACTCCGGTGGTGCCCGCATTGACGTCGTAGAGCCGGTAGCGCTCGATCGCCTGGGCAGGCACCGACGGGTCGACCTCACCGCGTGCGGCGAGCAGCTCGAGAGTTCGCACCACCATCGACGGTCCGTCGATCTTGAAGAAGCGCCGCGCGGCTGCCCTGGTGTCCGAGAATCCGAAGTCGTCGGCGCCCAGCGTCGCGAACTCGCCGGGCACATACGCGCGGATCTGGTCCGGCACCGAGTGCGCGTAGTCGGTGGTGGCGATGAACGGCCCCTGCGCGTCGGCGAGCTTGGTCGTCACGTAGGGGACCCGCTTCTCCTCGTCGGGGTGAAGGAAGTTGTGCTCATCGGCGGCGAGCCCGTCGCGACGCAACTCGTTCCAGCTCGTCACGCTCCAGACATCCGCGCGCACGCCCCAGTCGTCTGCCAGCAGCTTCTGCGCCTCCAGCGCCCACGGCACCGCGACACCGGATGCCAGCAGCTGTGCGCGCGGACCTTCGCCCTCGGCGCTGCTCAGCTTGTAGATGCCGCGAACAACGCCTTCGACGTCGAGGTTCTCCGGCTCCGCCGGCTGCACCATCGGCTCGTTGTACACGGTGAGGTAGTACATGACGTTCGGGTCGGGGTGATTGCCGCCGTACATGCGCTCGATGCCACTGCGCACGATGTGCCCGATCTCGTAGCCGTATGCCGGGTCGTACGAGACGACTGCGGGATTCGTGGCGGCCAGCATCGGGGAGTGGCCGTCGGCGTGCTGCAGACCCTCGCCGGTGAGCGTGGTGCGTCCGGCGGTCGCGCCCATGATGAAGCCTCTGGCCATCTGGTCGCCGGCCGCCCACATGGCGTCACCCGTGCGCTGGAAACCGAACATCGAGTAGAACACGTAGATCGGGATCAGCGGCTCGCCGTGCGTGGAGTACGAGGTACCCACGTTCGTGAACGCGGCCATCGCACCGGCCTCGTTGATTCCGACGTGGAGGATCTGGCCCTGGGCGCTCTCCTTGTACGAAAGGAGCAGCTCGCGGTCCACCGATGTGTAGTGCTGCCCGTTGGGGTTGTAGATCTTCGCGTTCGGGAAGAACGCGTCGATGCCGAACGTGCGGGCCTCGTCGGGGATGATCGGCACGATGCGGTGCCCGAAGTCTTTCGCCCGCAGCAGGTCCTTCAGCAGACGCACGAACGCCATCGTCGTGGCGACCTCTTGCGTTCCCGACCCCTTCTTCGAGATCGCGTACGCGTTGTCGTCGGGCAGCGGGATCTGCGTGTATTTGGTGCGGCGCTCCGGAATGAATCCGCCGAGCGCGCGACGACGCTCCAGCAGGTACTGGATGGCCTCGTCGTTCTCGCCGGGGTTGTAGTACGGCGGGAGGTACGGGTTCTCGGCGAGCTGCTCATCCGTGATCGGGATGTGCATGGAGTCGCGGAACTTCTTCAGGTCCTCCAGCGTCATCTTCTTCATCTGGTGGGTCGCATTGCGGCCCTCGAAGTGCGGACCGAGGCCGTAACCCTTGATGGTCTTGGCGATGATGACCGTCGGCTGGCCCTTGTGCTCGAGCGCCGCCTGGAACGCCGCGTACACCTTGCGGTAGTCGTGGCCGCCGCGCTTGAGATTCCAGATCTGCTCGTCGGTGTAGTCCTTGACGAGTTCGAGGGCGCGTGGGTCCTTGCCGAAGAACTGTTCGCGCACGTACGCGCCGTTCTCCGCCTTGTAGGTCTGGTAATCGCCGTCCGGCGTCGTGTTCATGACGTTCAGCAGGGCGCCCTCGGTGTCGCGCGCGAGCAGCGCATCCCACTCCCGGCCCCAGATGACCTTGATCACATTCCAGCCGGCACCGCGGAAGAAGCTCTCCAGCTCCTGGATGATCTTGCCGTTGCCGCGCACCGGCCCGTCCAGGCGCTGCAGGTTCGCGTTGATGACGAATGTGAGGTTGTCGAGGCCCTCGTTCGCAGCCACCTGGAGCTGGCCGCGGCTCTCCACCTCGTCCATCTCGCCGTCGCCGAGGAAGGCCCAGACGTGCTGGTCGGAGGCATCCTTGATGCCGCGGTTCGTCAGGTACTTGTTGACCTGCGCCTGGTAGATCGCGTTGATCGGGCCGAGGCCCATGGAGACGGTCGGGAACTGCCAGAACTCCGGCATCAACCGTGGGTGCGGATACGACGAGAGGCCGTTCGGCGCATGCGACTTCTCTTGACGGAAGCCGTCGAGCTGGTCGGCCGTGAGCCGGCCCTCGAGAAATGCGCGTGCATAGGTGCCGGGCGATGCGTGGCCCTGGATGAAGATCTGGTCGCCGCCGCCCGGGTGGTCCTGGCCGCGGAAGAAGTGGTTGAAGCCCACCTCGTAGAGCGCTGCGCTGGATGCGTAGGTGGAGATGTGACCGCCGACGGCTATTCCAGGACGCTGTGCACGGTGCACGAGGATGGCCGCGTTCCAGCGGATCCATGCCCGGTAACGGCGTTCGATGTCCTCGTCGCCGGGGAAGTGGGGCTCGTTCTCTGGTGCGATCGTGTTGATGTAGTCCGTCGTCGGAACCATCGGCACGCCGAGGTGGAGCTCCTTCGACCGCTTCAGCAGGTTCAGCATGATCTCGCGAGCGCGCTGCCGACCCTCCGCCGCCACGAGCGCGTCGAGGGACTCCTGCCATTCGGCGGTCTCCTCAGGGTCCGAGTCGATGTAGTTCACCGAATACGGGTCCTGGTCGTTGACAGTCACCGCGACCTCTTTCTTTGTGTGGATCGATCGTGGGCTGCGCCCAGCGCTGTCGGGTTACGACAGTCGGCGCGCCGTACGCAAGGATAGCGTGGCAGGCGCCGCGCGGTGGCCCGCGGTCTATGCTGTCGTACCGTGCGCGCTCATCGCGTGCACACGGATGACGACGACGACCTTCGCCGGTGCGAGAGGAGAGACGGTGGCTCTGGAGAACGACACCCAGGCGCCCGATTTCGAACTGCCCAACCAGTTCGGCGAGCACGTTCGGCTCAGCGATTTCCGCGGCAGGAGTGCTGTCGCTCTCGTCTTCTTCCCGCTGGCCTTCTCCGGCACCTGCACCGGCGAGCTCTGTGAGTTGAGGGACAACCTCGAGCTGTTCCGCGCGGGAGGTGTCGAGTTGATCGGGATCTCCGTCGATTCCAAGTTCACGCTGCGCGCCTGGGCCGAGCACGAGGGATACCGGTTCACCCTGCTCAGCGACTTCTGGCCGCACGGCGACACGGCGAAGCAGTACGGCGTCTTCCTGGAAGACAAGGGTTTCGCCAACCGGGCGACGTTCCTCATCGACTCGGCGGGCATCATCCGCGAGAGCTTCATCACCGCTCCCGGAGAGGCGCGCACGCTCGCGGCGTACCGCATCGCGCTCGAGGAGCTGAAGGCGGCCTGACGCCACCCGTCCGCTCGTCGCAGCCGCACCCTGCTAAGAGACCTGCCGGTCGGAGGCAGCCGCTTGCACGGCCTCCCGGAAGGAGACCACAGCGTCGCCGTGATCTCGTGCCCAGGCGGTCAGGCCTTCGATGGGATCGATAAGGGTCTTGCCGAGATCCGTGAGCCGGTACTCGGCGCGACCCGGCTTCTGATCGAGTCGTTCGACAAGGCCGAATTCCCCGAGCCGACGCAGCGTCTGCGTGAGCATCTTGCGCGAGATGCCTCCGATGAGTTCGACGAGTTCCCCGTGCCGGCGAGGCTTCTGGCTGAGCCCGAACAGAACGAGCACCGCCCACTTGTCGGAGATGATCTCGATCGCCAGGCGGGTGGGACAGTCCGCCAGAAAGACCGGTCCTGCAGCGTTCTGCATGAGGTCAAAGGTACTTCGAAGTAACACGCGGCTCTCTAGCGTGGTGAAGCGGAGTGCGTAACCCGCATCCGATGCAGAGAGGAGCACCATGTCGCGAGTCGCCGAGTTCGATCGGTTCGGTGGACCAGAGGTGTTGCACATCGTGGAGACACCGACCGTGCAACCCGCGGCGGGGGAGGTCACGGTTCGGATCGAGGCGTTCGCCGTCAACCCGCTCGATGTGATGATGCGTTCCGGCACCTCGCCGGCTCCGGTCCCGTTGCCGCACGCTCGCCTCGGCATCGAAGGCACGGGGGTCATCGACTCGGTCGGGTCCGCGGTCACCGGGCTCGAAGTCGGTGACCCGGTTATCGTCGCCGCCATCCCCGATGCCGCCGTGCGAGGCAGCTACGCGGAATACATCACCCTTCCAGCCACGTGGGTCATAGCCCGCCCGGCAGCACTGGAGATCCCTCAGGCAGCAGCTATCTGGGTCGCGTACTCCACTGCCTACGGCGCGCTCATGGAGGTCGCCGGACTGCGGCCGGGCGACCGCCTCCTCATCTCAGGGGCGTCCGGTGGTGTCGGCCGCGCGGCCATGCAGATCGCGGCCCAGATCGGAGCGACACCCATTGCCGTGACGCGGAACCCGGCGAAGACCGCCGAACTGCTCGCCGCCGGTGCCGCCACCGTCATCGCCACCGAGACGGCGGACCTCGTCGATGCGGTGTGCCGTGGAACAGGTGGGACCGGCGCCGATGTGACCCTCGATCTCGTCAGGGGACCGGGTCAGCGAGACCTGCTGAACGCGACCCGGCCAGGCGGAAAGCTTGTCGCTGCAGGGTTCCTCGATCCGCGCCCCACCCCGCGTCCCGCCGACTCCGCGATCACTGTCATCGACTACCGCGGCTTCGACTACCTTCTGGATCTCGCCGTCGTCGGACGCATGGCGGCTTTCCTCGACGCCGGTGTGCGGCTGGGAGCACTGCTGCCGGCGGTCGGTGACCTGTTCGCCTTCGACGAGATCGTTGAGGCTCACCGCCGGTTCGAGAAGGGCATCCGCACCGGCAAGGTCGTCGTCATGATCTAGCCGCTGTCCCGCTCCGGCGTTCTCGCTCGCTAGACTCAGCCCGCGGGCCTTTAGCTCAGTTGGTAGAGCGCCACGTTTACACCGTGGATGTCGTCGGTTCGATCCCGGCAGGGCCCACCCGAGGCGGTTCCAGTGAACCCTGGATTCTCTGCTGGACGCTCGGTCCCACGGGTGACGTTCACGATCGAGTTGGGGCGCCGCGGGCCGTTGTGACCACGAATCGAGCGAGAGGGGTAGCGGTGAGTCTGGCGATCCCGTACATCCTCGACGCAGCTGCGGAGGCATCGCCCGATGCCGTCGTGCAGGTACTCCGGCACCACCTCACCGTCACAGAGCTGAACCGGCGCTCCATCGTGAGGGCCGAGCGCTACCTTCACGAAGGCTATCGGCCGGGGGATCGAATCCTGTTGCCGCCGATGATCACAGTCAGCCAAGTGATCGACGTGCTCGCCGCGACACGGATCGGTCTGGTGCTCTCGGGCGACCCCGCTCCCGAGCCGTCACGCCCTGATTCACCCGGCCCGGATCGGGAGGTGGCCGAGAGCCACATCTGGTCGGAGGTGCCCGTTGCGGTCATCGGCTCACGAACTCTCACTCATGGCGAGGTGGTCGAGGCAGCCGATCGTGCCGACACGCAGGAGCTAGAAGCGCTCCATCCATTGCTCGCAGTGCTCCGTGCGATCGGAGAGGCTGCCATCGGAGAGGGTGCCATCGGAGTCTGAGTGACCTTGGGTCCACAATTGCCGCTATGGGCTGGGATGTGTTCGAGGTCGCGGCTGCCGAGACGTATCCACTCCGTGCGGAGCTGTTGCGCAGCGACCGCACGGACCTCGACCTTCACCTGCCGGAAGACGACGTTCCCGGCGCATTCCATCTGGCGGTGACCGACGACAGCGGCGCGATCATCGGCGTCGCGAGCGCGACGCCTGCCGCTCCGATGTTCACCGCTCCCATGCCCGCATGGCGGTTACGGCAGATGGCGGTGGCAACGGCCATGCAAGGCTGCGGCGTGGGCACGGCGATATTCGGCGCTCTGCTCGAGCGTCTTCGCTCCCGGCACGCGGCGACGTTGTGGGCCGAGTCGCGCGATCGAAGCCTCGGCTTCTACATGGCAAGAGGCATGCATCCGGTGCCCGGCCGCCACCATGTTGTCTCAGGCGTCGACTACACCGATGTCGTTCTCGACCTGCGCGGTGAACGCGTACCCGAACCTACTGCCCGAGCGTGACGCCACGATCGGCGAAGAACGGCATGGGATCGATCGCGGTGCCGTTCACCCGCACCTCGATGTGCAGATGACACCCCGTCGATTCGCCCGTGCTGCCGACGCGCGCGATCGGTTGCCCGGCGGTGACCTGGTCGCCCGGTGCCACCATGATCGTTCCATCGGAGATGTGTCCGTAAGCGGTCTGCACCCCATCGCCGTGGTCGATCAGGATGAAGTTGCCATAGCCGCTGTAAGGGCCTGCGTAGCTCACGGTGCCGTCCGCGGCCGCAACGATCACACTCATGCACGCCGCACCGATGTCTACGCCCGGGTGGAAGACCGGGGTGTCGGCCGGCCGAGACGGCCTTGGACCGAAGACATCCGTGATCGGACCTTTCACCGGGTCGACCCAGGTAGCGGGCGCGAGCGTGAAGGTGTCGATGAAGTCGCCATCGGCGCCGTTGCTCGACCCAGCGATCATGGCTTCGGTGGCTGCGTCGAGGGATGCCTGCGCGGCATCGACCGTGGATTGCGCCGCCTTCTGCGCTGCTCGCTTCTGCGCCAGGGGGATCGACGCGAGCGTGGCATCCGCTTTCGCCGCCGCCGCCTTCATTGCGTCGGCATGCTTGGCTGTCGACTCCGCACGCTTGGTCAGAGTGTCGAGCGAACCGTGCATGCTGCCCAGTTGACTCGCGGCGGTGAGACGCTGCAATAGGTCGGCGTTCCCACCGGCGGCCTCACCGCCGAATATGGCGCCGATCGTGGTCGTGGTCTGATCAGCGTGCGTCTGCTGCAGCGCCACCATGAGCTTGGCCACTGCCGCCTTGGCGGCGCTCTGGGCGGACTTCGCGATGGCGTCCGCCGAGGTCGCGAGGTTCTTCGCGTTCGCGTATGCGGTCTTCGTTGCGTCGTACTCGGATGTGGCCGAGTCGAGCACGGACTGGGCGGAATCGAGCGCGGCCTGCGCCTTGTCGATCGCCGCTTGGAGCTTCTGCATGGCGTCGTCGCTCAAACCGGAACCATCGACTGCGGCAGGCGTGCTGTCACCGTCGGTGGTCGGAGTGGAGGATGGCGTGTCGCTCGTCGAACCGTCGCCGGGCGGAGTCGACGGAGGTGGCGTGGTCGGCGGAGGCGTCGTGGGGGGCGGTGTCGTAGGGGGCGGTGTGGTCGGAGGAGGCGTCGTGGGCGGCGGGGTCGTCGGGGTGCTCGTCGGGGTGCTCGTCGGGGTCGGCGTGCCGGTACCGGGGTCAGGCGTCGGAGTGGGTGTGCCGGTCGAGCATCCGCTGACGCAATCGTCGGCGGGAGCAGCACCGATGCCGGCGGCCGACGCCGTCAGGAGCACTGCGAAGAGAACCGCGGCCCCCCGGAAGCTCGCACGACGCGCCGACTTCGCCGCCGACGTTTCAGTCATGTTCTCGCGATCCATGCATGCCACCGTGCCGGGGAGCGCCCGACCCGTTTCCGAGTCTCGCACTCCTGCCGAAGAGCGGCAACGGTGTGCCGTGCTTTCTGGGATAATGGACGACATGATCGAAGCGCTGCTCTGGGGATTCATCGGCACCGTCGGCATCGTCGGGCTGATTCTCGGCCTCGCAGCGGCGTTCCAGCTCGGCCGCTCGGCGTACCGACAGCACTGAACATCAGGGTTGCTGCGGCGTCTGCAGCGACCGTGTTCAGCGCCGCACGTAGGTGAGGAAGCGGTAGCGAAGTCCCGATTCGGATGTCGCCCAGCCGCTCTCCGGTTCGGCGCGGGTGAGCACCCACTCGTCTCCGATGACCGGTGCGCGGGTGTCACCGTCGAGTTCGGCGTCGATCTCCGTCACCTCGAGACGATCGGCGCGCCCGATCGACTCGGCGTAGATCTCGCCGCCGCCGGTCACCCAGCCGTCGCCCGTGAGCATCCCGAGCGCCTCGTCGACCGAGCCTGCACGTTCGGCGCCGACGGCCGACCAGTTCGCGTCACGGGTTATGACGATGTTGCGCCTCCCGGGCAGCGGGCGGAAACGTGGTGGCAGCGAGTCCCAGGTCTTGCGGCCCATGACGACGTCGCCGCTCATCGTCAGCGCTCGGAATCGTCTGCTGTCCTCCGGCACTCGCCACGGGATGCCGCCTCCCGCACCGATGACGCCGGAGCGTGCCTGCGCCCAGATCAGTGCGATCGTCATACGGCCACGGCCGCGCGAATGGCGGGGTGGTGCTGGTATCCGATCACCTCGAAGTCCTCGAACCGGTAGTCGAAGATGCTGTCTGGATGCCTGGTGATCGCCAGCCGAGGTGCCGGGAACGGCTCGCGGGACAACTGCTCCGTGACCTGCTCGATGTGGTTGTCGTAGATGTGGCAGTCGCCGCCGGTCCAGACGAATTCTCCGACGTCGAGTCCGACCTGATCGGCCACGAGGTGGGTGAGCAGCGCATAGCTCGCGATGTTGAACGGAACCCCGAGGAAGAGGTCCGCGCTGCGCTGATACAGCTGGCAGGAGAGCTTGCCGTCGGCGACGTAGAACTGGAACAGGGCGTGGCACGGCGCGAGGGCCATGTTCGGGATCTCCGCGACGTTCCAGGCCGACACGATCATCCGACGCGAATCCGGATCGCTGCGAAGGGTCTCGAGCACCGCGGAGATCTGATCGAGGTGGCGCCCGTCGGGAGCCGGCCACGACCGCCACTGAACGCCGTACACCGGGCCGAGGTCGCCGTCGGCATCCGCCCACTCGTCCCAGATGGTGACGCCGTGCTCCTGGAGCCAGCGCACGTTCGAGTCGCCGCGCAGGAACCAGAGCAGCTCGTACGCGATGGATCTGAAGTGCACCCGCTTCGTGGTGATCAGCGGGAAGCCCTCCGCCAGGTCGAACCGGAGCTGGCGTCCGAAGACGCTGCGAGTGCCGGTGCCTGTACGGTCCGACTTGTGCGTTCCGTGCTCGAGAACGTCGCGGAGCAGGTCTTCGTAGGGGGTGGGGATCGCCGCGTCCATGATACGAAGATCGTACGTCGTCGGCCCGCCGCAGATGGATGCCTCGCCGCCTGACTGCCCGCGTGCGAGCGGTGTGGAGAACGCGGGTGTGCTGGGGCCCGGAACAATAGACTCGCGCTATGGGGACCGAGGTGGGGGAGCCGGAAGGCGTCGAGCTTGCCGAGCCTCCGCGACGGCGTACCACGTTCGTCCCTCGCCCGTCGGAGCATGATGCGACTGCCAATGAGGGCAGGGGTGCGGCATCCGAAGTGCACGACGATGACGAGCTCGCCGGCGCGCTGGAGAACGAGGTTTCGCTGCTCACGGCGTCGTTGCCGATCATCCGTCCGCAGTCGCTCTTCCTGCCGGTTCGGCCGCCGGAGCCGGCATACGAGCCGCGTACCGATGCAGAGCGCGAGATAGCGGCGCAGGCCGAATCGGGAGACACTCTCGCCGCCATCGAGCGACTCGAAGAACTGCTCGCAGGGCGGCACACGCCTGCGGCTGAGCCGGGCCGGAGGAGCGCTGAGCCGCGGAGCACTTCACCACAGAGCACCGCACAGTTGGTCGTCGAGCAGCGGCCCGCGGGGAGGAGGCCTCGACTCTGGCTCTGGTTCGCGGCCGGAGCCTCGGTGCTGGTCGCCGGCGGAGTCGGCACCGCCTCATGGCTGCTCTGGCACTGAGCCCTGTGCGAGATGGGATGCCCATCGGGCGCATCCCATGCTCGTCCGGCGTGATGCTCGTCGACGCCGTAGGCTCGAACGGTGCCGACGATCGCCGAGTTCCTGTCCGTAGCCGAGCGCCTGTGGCCGGTGTCGGGAGCCGAGCAGTGGGATGCTCCCGGGCTCGTGACCGGAGACCCGCGAGCATCCGTCTCCCGGGTTCTTCTCTCCGTGGATGCCGTCTCCGACACGGTCGACGAGGCGGTGGAGGGCGGGTACGACCTGCTGCTCGCGCATCATCCGCTGCTCTTGCGTGGTGTCACCAGCGTCGCCGAGGACAGGTACAAGGGTGCGCTCGTGGCGCGGCTCATCCGATCCGGGTGCGCGCTCGTGACGGCGCACACGAACGCCGACGTCGTGCCCGACGGGGTGTCCGACGTCTTCGCGTCGCGGCTGAGCCTCGTGGATGCGCGACCCATCGTCACGGGAACCGACGACGGTTCCGGACTCGGCCGAGTGGGAACGCTGCCCGAAGCAACGACGCTCGGGCATCTCGCGCGGAGCATCGCAGGCATCCTTCCGCCCACCGCAACCGGAGTTCGCGTCGCCGGCGAGTACGCGCGGCCGGTCACCACCGTCGCACTGTGCGGTGGAGCGGGCGACGCGTTCCTCGCCGAGCCTGCAGTGCGTGCTGCGGATGTCTACATCACCTCCGATCTGCGTCACCATCCGGCATCAGAGGCGATCGAGCAGGCCCGCGTGGGCGGCGGTCCAGCGCTGATCGACGTGTCGCACTGGGCAGCGGAATGGCTCTGGCTCGATGTCGCCGCGGAGCAGTTGCGGGAGGCCCTGCCCGGTCTTCATGTCGTGGTCAGCGAGCTGCGAACGGATCCGTGGGACTTCACGGTCGTGCAGTGACGCCCATGCGAACGCCGTGCAATAACGTAGAGCAGATCGACACCCGGACTTCCACGACGAGATGAGTGCTGTGAAGGCTGATCCACGCGACCAACGCGAACTCTTGCGCGTTCAGGAGCTCGACAACGCGATCGCGCAGGCGACTCGGTCGATCGCGAACCCGCCGCAGGCGAAGCAGCTCGCCGAACTCGAGCCGCAGGCGGCGGAGATCCGCGGGCGCCGGCTCAGCGTGACCGGCGAGCTGGAGGACGCTCGAGCAGAGCTCTCCCGTCTGGAGTCGGATGTCGAGATCGTCGAGGCTCGCATGACGCGGGACTCCGAGCGCGTTCAGCACACCGCATCGGTGAAAGACGTCGCCGCCCTCGAGGCGGAGCTGCAGTCGTTGCGCAAGCGACGCAGCGATCTCGAAGACATCGAACTGGCGATCATGGAGCGCATCGAG
>Ga0164242_10005169_pt1 | contig 14547 bp, 14 predicted proteins | sample OricomgcompostMG_FD_108783 | JGI IMG/M metagenome (GOLD analysis project Ga0164242, IMG submission 108783) | Miracle-Growth compost microbial communities from Emeryville, California, USA - Original compost - Miracle growth compost (MG) ... | reverse complement strand
TTGGGCCCGTAGAAAGCACCGCCGCAGTTCTCCCGCAGGACGATGAACTTCGTACCCTTGACAACCTCCTCCTTGAGCGGGGTACGGCCGCCGGGGAAGTACTCGCAGGGCCTGATGTTGGCGTAGACGTCCGTCACCTCGCGAAGGCGGAGCGTGGCACCCTCGGGGCCTTCGAAGCCGCGTCGCTTGCCGTCCCATTTTGGGCCGCCGACTGAACCCATGAGGATGGCGTCGCATTGCTTCCCTTGCTCTAATGTCTCGTCGGTGACGGAAACGCCATGTTGGTCGATTGAGGCGCCGCCAAAGGGGCGGTGGATAAATTTGAAAGTTGCGCGGCTGGAGGGGAGGGAGTTAAGGAGTTCGAGGACGGCGACGGCCTCGTCGCAGACCTCAGGGCCAATGCCGTCGCCGCCTATGACAAGGATAGAGAACTCGGGCTTAGTCATTTTTTATTGGTGGATGGAGATGAGATGTCCAATGTTTTCGAAGGTGTGCGAGAAAGGGGGCAGGGAGGTTGATTGTAGTTAATATTTTAGACACACTTTTTCGTCGGCCATTTTATTCCTAGGGGTATATGTCTGCATATGGCTGCATGGCTTCGATCGCGCCGGGCTTGCGAGTACTCTCGAACAAATGCGCGACGATCCCGAAGGATACTCGCAAGGTAGCCGCCCACAGCAAATGGCTAGGAAAGGGCGTTAGCCCATTGCCCAAGCCGCGCTAGAGCCTTGTGTGTCTGCAATGTCGGACACATCACCGAGGATGTGTCCGCAGACTAGAGCATATTCACTAGCGTACAAAAAATCCGATAGCCCCGAAGCGACAAGAGTCGACTTGGTCATACCGTAGAGTCCCTTAAGGCCCGGCATCGCTGTTGTGGCCGAACTTGCATCTTATCGTCCCCGTGGGCAAAATTGGACCACGCATTGTGACTTCACACTAATCGGTAGGTGGAGTACAGGCTAGATTTCTCCCAAGCCTTTATTGGTCGTTTCCCCATGGGGTAATTGATTGAGTGCTGGGATTGTCTGAGGGATGACCACGGCTGTACACACGCCTGGATATATAATCGGGTCCACTGTGCTTCTTAAGTCTGTGGTTCTTGCATCTCGATACCAAGAACAATCGCTTTACGGTGAATTTCTTGGAGGCAAAACTACAGTGCAAACGGTGGACACCAGCCCTCGACCAAATGGCCGACACACGAGACCGCAAGGTTTTGCCAGGGGACGTTGAGGACCTTACCAGCCACACTCACGACGAGATGTTTTCCAAGGATACAGAAGCCCAAGGAGAACTGGACGCTTTTGGGGCTCAAAAGAAGAAGATCGATCCCGTTGAGATTGCCCTTGTGAGGAAGCTCGATTGGTGGATTATGGTATGTCTGAATCCTCCAACCCTTGCTCCTATCAACTAACGACTGACGACCCCCGCCGCAGCCCATGCTTTGGGTCATGTATTTTATTAACTTCCTAGACCGCAATGCTATGATCAACGGGAAACTCGATACCCTTGTGGAGGATCTCAATCTCAAGGGCACCCAGTACAACACATGCGTGTCGATTTTCTTCGTTGGTTATCTGGGTGGCCAGGTACCTTCCAACATGCTTCTAAGTCGTGTTCGTCCTTCTTGGTACATGGCAGGTATGTTGCGTAATAAGGAAGTGCAGCTGGCTATGTGCAGATTTATTGACGAGTTATTAAGGATTCATGATGGCCTGGTCTGTCATCAGTTTGTTGACCTACATGGCACACGACTACCATACAATGTTGGTTTGTCGATTGCTACTCGGACTCGTTGAGTCTCCGGTGGGTTTATTATCCTGCTTGTTACATGCTCATTCGCGAAGGGCGCGTTGCTAATCAGTGTTATTTCAAATTCTAGTTTTACCCTGGCGCGCTTTACATCCTCAGCATGTTCTACACTCGGAAGGAGATCGCGACGAGGATATCTGTATTCTACACGGGGACAATGGCGGCCAGTGCATTCGCAGGGATGTTGTCCGCCCCGATCTTCAACGATCTAGGAGGAAAGAGGGGACTGTCTGGCTGGCAATGGTTCGTTTAAAGCGCTTCTAGACACGGCACCGGTGAGGCTAACCTTCACTTCAAAGGGTATTCATCATCCAGGGCGCCATTTCTATTTTCGTTGCCATTATTGGTTTCTTCATCCTACCGGATACACCTACGACAACATGGTGGTTGACGGCAGAAGAGCGAGTCGTTGCGGGTATGTATACTCCTGCCGCGTTTCATTGCAACGGAGAGAGACCACACGTATCTTTTAACTAACATACTATGGCCGAAGATCGTCGGATCGCTAAGGACGTAACCCAACGCCGCGAAGGTGCTACAACCGTCTGGACCGGCCTCCGAGAAGCCTGTGCAGACCCCCGAACGTGGCTCTTCTGCCTAATGGACTGCCTCCACCTCTCAGCCAACGGCTTCAAAAACTTCGTACCAACTCTCGTGAAGGAGCTCGGGATGGATTCCACCACTGCGCTCATCTTAACCTGCCCGCCCTACGTCCTCGCGGCCTTCGTCACCATCTTCCTCGGCTGGAACAGCGGGCGCATGAACGAGCGGACGTGGCATACAACCATCTCAAAGGTGTGTGCCATTGCGGGTTTCGCCATCTGTGTCTCAACACTCAACACCTGGGCTCGATATTTCGGCGTCATGGTCTTTGTGAGCGCGTCATATGGCGTCAATACGATTGTTCTAGGGTGGGTGTCTAGTGTGCTTGGTCAGTCGAATGAGAAGAAAGCCGTCGCCTTGGCGCTGTGCAATACGTTTGGCAATTTGTCGGCGATATATACGCCGTATCTCTGGCCTGATTCGGATGCGCCGAGGTTTGTGATGGCCATGAGCTCGTCTATTGCGTTTTCGGCAGGGGTTATTCTGTGTGCTTGGGCTATGAGGTTCTTGTTGAAGAGGGATAACCAGAAACTGGTCGCACAGGACCCGGGTGCTACGAACTTTTACGTTTACTAATGACTCGGCTACAAAGTAACTACAAGTAATACCTGAGTTACGAAGGTCTTCGATAACAAAACCTTCGATGACAGATTTACTCACGGCAGGTCTCCCGTCAACTCAAAGTATGTTTCGGGGCAGGGGTCGCGTATCTTTCCAGTCTGAATAGCATTTTTCCGTTGAGAATCACTCGCAGGTACCTAGCATACGGGACTTTTGGACAGCGATCAAATCACTATCGAGGTGCAGAGCAGCCCCTAGGTATTCGGCAAGACTTGCGAGAGAATCCCGCTGGAGAGTACCTTAGACCTCGATGCTATTATCTCCTTAGTACATTCCTAAATCCTTTGGCCACGGGAAACGTTTTTACTTTCATGTACCTACCTTACATGTACACTGCAGTACACCATGCACCTTGGTACCCTACGTTGGTTGGACTCAGGGCTAATTTGACATCAAATTGGGGAATGGGAATAATGCACCAGAATTTCCCCCAGACGCCTGTTGTTAAACTTGCTACGCTACTTCCTTAAATGGGTCTTTAGCAGGAAGATAGAGCGCAGGTTCTACTTCTCGTGTCCTGCGAAGGTAACTTCCAAGATCCGATCCCGTAGTCCGGGGGCATTATCAACCATTTTCACCGTGACCCCCGCATTCTCCAATCGATTGATACCGTTGTTGACTCCAATGAATGTATCAGGTTCGCGGATGCCCACATAAACCACTTTGATCGCCCCATTAGTCCTAAGATCCTCTCCACACAGGTGCGATTCCCACTCAACCTCCCATCGCATGGTTCCATCGTCGTGTATAACACTGTGTTCGGCGGCAACACTTGGTCTATGTTCGCATCCGGAATCCCGTGCTCGTCTGCCACCTTAATAAACAACAATGCTCGGCATGCGTCGATCCGGGGTCGCCAGGCCTGTCCCTAGGCACTTCCTCGGAGTAACCAGTAGAAAGGACTTTGTTCCTGTCTGCGTCAACGAGTACAGCACCGACACAAAATTTAGAATGCGCTGGCGGTGAGAGCCGAGCCTGCTGGATCGCGTATTCCATAAATGCTTCATGGTCGCCCGGTGCAATGGCGGGGTGGATGGTCGGCGGGACCATGTTTAACGGAATTGTCTATGGCTCAAAGGAGGACGGTTTTCTTCTGAAGCTGGGAGATACTATTCTTGATTGTGGACAAATTTCTCCCACCGTTAAACCTCCAACTGTGGCTGCTAGTTTGGCCAAACCTACAGCTCTCTGCCGAGTAGTGGCTGGGCAATCTTCCGGGCGCCAAATGGAAGGAAAGGGGATTGATTGGTCATCCCCGCCTCGCGTCGCGCCTATGTCGCATGTCTTGCATATCAGAAAGAAGCGTGGGTCCATCTGCTCTTCCAATACAGAACCGAAGGTAATGTCATTCTGTGGCTTTCGTCTCCCCTTTCTTTACCAGCCCCGAGTAGCTCAACTAACTTCCAGGTTTACTTGCCAGCTCGACGAGATCAACCACGACAGTCTAACCCTTAGCGATGAACTACAGCGGGGCAGAAGGTTTGGAGTTCGGTGGAGGGACCACCAAGCTCGACCCAAGCGTTCTCGCCGGTAAGTTTACACAAACACTTGTCAACGGACGTTCCCTCACGCCAACGTCCTTGCGCTAACATCTGTGGAGAGCTTCCAAAAGGGCTGTCATGTCCTGTCAACTGAAGCGCACGGTGTTAGTTTCTGGGCAAATACTGGTCGAGTTGATGTCGAACTGGCGGACGAGACCCTAATGTCGTTTTTTATAAAGGTCATATCGGGGGAGACTGGTAAGAATATGATGGAGGGAGAATTTGAGTCGATGAAGGCCATCCACGCCATCCTCCCCGGCTTCCTACCAACGCCGATTGCCTGGGGCACTTACCACACAATCCCCGACACCTACTTTTTATTGTGCGAATTCTGCGAGATGTCAGATGAGAGACCTGACCCGGATAAGTTCACCGCCCGCCTTGCAGCGCTACATCAGAGGAGCAAATCGCCCAATGGCAAGTTCGGTTTCCACATCACGACCTATGCGGGCAATCTCCCGCAGATGGTCGACTGGGAGGAGAGTTGGGAGGGATTCTTCGCCAAGAATATGAGGCAAGCTCTTGATTTAGAAATTGCGTCAAGGGGGCCCCACCCAGAACTCAGTGCCCTCATCCCAATTCTCTTCGACAAGGTCATTTCTCGGCTCCTTGGCCCACTCGAGAGCGATGGCCGATCAGTCAAGCCAGCTTTGGTCCACGGGGATCTGTGGTATGCCAACTCAGGCATTATGCCGGACACTGGGGATAGCGTGGTCTTCGATGCGTGTTGCTTTTATGCCCATAATGAATGTGAGTTCCGCTCATCCCACGTTGTGGTGGTATTATTACCGTCCTAAACACCGAATTATCTAGCTGAATGATCTGACCTCTCACCGAAAGACGAGTTTGGGCAATGGCGACCTCTATGTAACAGGTTCGGTGCCGAATACTTAGCAGCCTATCATCAAGTTGTCCAGAAATCACAACCAACAGAAGATTACGATGGTCGTATTGACCTTTATAAGCTGTATGGGGCCGATGATCTTTCACATCCCTAGTGAGACTGCTGATGACTTGGATTAGAAGGTTTAATACCCATGTGTCTGCACTTTTCTTTAACACTCACACTCTTCGAGAACAGTATGCGTTTCTAATGGATGTCTACATTACGTATTCTAATGTAGGCTATAGGATGTTAGGCGATATGAGAGACTTAGTACAAAGATACGGGGGGTCTGGTGATCACGAAGGGTCGCCAAGGGATGGGCTGCATCCAGTGCATTATCGCCCATCTTGAAAGCACTATTTCCCTCTCCTAGATGTCAACGTCACACACAATTCTACTAGCGGAAGGGGTGCTTGTAGGGTAACGAAAATATCTAAACCTTCAATCTGGATATATTGAAGCTGGTAAGAACAAAATGCGCATATGATTCTCAACCCATCTCTTGGAAGATATCGCGTGGGTTGCGTGATTTGAATTGTCCGGTGCTGTTATCCTCAGGTGTTTGGAAGGCGTTCTACTCTAGTAATTATGCCTAAGTTGTTATCCCGACTCTTCGCCAGGAAAAGAATGGGCTAGAACATGCCATTGTGGAGGAACAAGATTATCTGGCCCCTTTTCTAAGAAATAGTACTTGATATGAGTATCGGACAGGCACCAAAGCCCGAAAGTCCAAATAGCACCGGGCTACACCGGAGACAAAAGACTTTATGCAGGGTGGTAGCCTGTAACTAGATGACAAACAGCCCGCTAGATTCTCCACAGCTCGAGATAGGAGGTCTAGACGCTTGTCACAGTGCCCCTGGATCCCCTCGACCCTGGCAAGGCGGAGGATAACTTCACTTACGACCTTACGACGGTGATAACAGTTTCAATACTAGCGACTGCTTGAACGCTGGCGCAATTTTGGCCGGTCTGGTGTTGGGTGGGAGTGGAATTCAGTCGAGGACTTGAAGAAGACGCATGACTCCACACGTGATCACTGGGTTGGAGGAAACCTCAATTCTTCTAGAGCACGGGCCCACAGTGATAAAATTCCATCCACAACATCAAGCTCTCGCTCAACTTCAATACCCGAGCTATTTATACCCACACGTGCCATGGCCGAAATATGTCGTATTCTAGTAATGGCCAGCGGCAACGGCTCCAACTTCCAGGCCCTCGTTGATGCCGTTGCAGGCGGTCAGATACCCAGCTCCAAAATCATCCGTCTCGTGGTGAACCGGGGAAAGGCATATGCCACCACGCGAGCTGAGAAGAGTGGCATACCGTGGGAGTATTTCAACTTGATCTCACACGGTTTTCAGGCGAAGTCCGAGAAGGACCCGGAAAAGCTGCAGGAAGCAAGAGATAAGTACGATGCGGCCCTAGCAGAAAAGGTTCTCAGCAGCGACTGGAAGCCGCAACTCATCGTGTTGGCTGGCTGGATGTACATTTTTGGAGAGCAGTTCTTGGGCCCCCTGAGTGCAGCGGGGATAAAGATTATCAATTTGCACCCTGCGTTGCCAGGTGAGTGCCACCACCCGAGAACTATTGCCATGCCAACAACATAAGCATTAACTGCAGTCGTAGGAACATATGATGGCGCTCATGCCATTGAACGAGCCTTTGCCGATTTTCAAGCCGGCAAACTTAAGAACAACAAAACAGGAATCATGGTCCACCATGTCATCAAGCAGGTAGATCAAGGGGAGGCGATTATGACGAGGGAAGTGGAGTGCCGCAAGGACGACGACTTGCAGAAGCTTGAGGAGAGGATACACTCTCACGAACATGAATTGATTGTAGAGGCAACAGCACATGTTGTAAGGGAGATACTTTCCACTGGGCAATAATGAAGGAATATGTGCATCAAGTCTGTTCCGACACCATTTTCATGAATTGCCTAGGGTTAAGGTGGCACACGACTCACTCAAAGTAATAGGGACCACACCCTTTTGTTGCAGTCACTACAGAACCAAAATCACGCGAAACGACCGAACGGGTGCTGGCTGGGAGGTACTCGACATCCCTGGTTCCCCCCGGGTGGGCCAGGATCCCGCACATTTCTAGAATGTGGTCACGACCTGTGGGGGGATGTATTGCTAATGGGCAAGGAATAGTGCTTCCCGGGGATAAAAGATGAATACTGTTGAAGGCTGTGCATGTAGCTAATATCGGCGACGATCTACGTAGTAGAATTCGAGCGTCTCAGGGGTCCCCTGCCTCCTCCAACCATCCTACGGATTCCTCCAACTACAAAAAGCCGTGGTCTTCCCCGTTTCTCAACTATATGACAGGAGACCCCCCGCAAGGACGGGAGGCATATGGCGGGAAAACTTACTACAAGCATCTCCCCGCCCCAGCCTGATGGAGGACAAACGCTGCTCTGAGACCTAGAGGGAGAAATATCGTGACTAGTGAACCCAGAGTGGAAGTTTATACTTAAATGTCGTAACAAATCGCCTCATTCAGGATTGGGCATATAGGTAAACAGGAGTAGGTATTGACGCATGGCAGAACTATATACTTCAACAAGGACCTGTAGATTGTATGATCCGGGACTTTCCCTCAATTTTTTCTTTTTTTAACTAGATATCCGTCCACAGAGCCCAATGCCCGTCCTCACAAAGGGATCCATCTCTAACACGCTACGGGATCAGAATACAGTTTAGGGTTTTAGGGGTCTTAAACCTAAAAAAAGAAAAGAAAGGGAACAAAAGAAAAAAGAAAAAAAGAATGGGATGGCTGGAAATCGAATCCAGGTTCTATCGGCCACAACGATAAGTACTAACCACTATACTACCATCCCGTGATGGAAATCCTTGGCTAGTTTTTACATTATTAAGGGAGTTTTGGTATTTATGCTTAGTCAGCCTTACAAAAGCTTGTGACCTCCTGTGACTATTATTGGCCTGGCAGAACTTCTGTCTCAGAGGAGGAACGCCATACATTCGTACTGTCCAACGCTTTTGGTTGGCGAGCAGTCATATCTGCGTTGGAAACGTCGCCGCGAGAACTTAGCCCAACCGTGTTGAAAGGCTCACCAGACGCTCAGAGCTCGACCAAGACGACGCGCGCTGAACATCACCCCTCCCAACTTCCCAATTCTAGCACGGTCTCAAAAGCCAGCCAAAACACATCCAACGTTTTTAGGAGGAAAGATAATGCTCAATCGCAACCAATACTATATTGCTTGCCGGTACGTCTGTGGCTTTCCGTCTCTTTCCGCTACCCTGCCATGTGGGGAGACCAGCATATATGTCCCGTACCTAAAACTCGTAAGGTTGAAATAAATGGCGTAGAAGTTGTGCCCTGAATTGACTCGCTGCAATAGAATGCCAGTTTCCGTATCGTATGTCATGAAGCAGTTGCCTACTGCTTGTTGCCGAAGTGCGTGGCAGTTCCTCGTCAGATGACCGAGGTGCTATCCTCGTATTCTCGCTTCTTAAGCCAATTGTTATCTTATGCGAAACACTAACACAGTTTTGATGCCTGAATCTTGCTCTCCTTAGTTGGTGGCCACCACCATGCAGGCATTTGGAAGAGGTTTCGAAGCATAGCTGTGCGGGACTCTTGCGTACTATCTCATCTCCATCTCGACAACCCAAGTGCCACGAGGCATACCCCGACTTCTTCCACAACCACAAGGGAAGGTACGGCGAACCGCCCGACAGTGTGGATTTTATCGATATGCCACTCTCGAAATAATTGTCGGAAGACTCATATGTAAAGTTGGCACAGTTTCCGAGGGGGGTGGGGGGTGCCTTCAGCGGTACGTGTAGCCCTGTCCACAACGATCTCATGTAACAGCGCTCGCAATCCAGACGTATTCGCAGGTCGTTCGTTCACGATGGCAGGCTCTACACCTCGTCGCCTTCCAGATCCATCCCGGTATAGTCTTCATGGCTTAGTTTCTTTGCCATTATAGACGGTTTCGACGATGCCTTTGTGTTAGGTTTGGTATTTGTTGATTGTCGATCTCTTCTGGTAGCACGGGATGGGATTCGATTTTGAGAACAGTCGACTTCAGCTCGGACCTTGTCTCTATTTAATGAGACTAGATCTGCTGGAAAACAGAGATTTCTAGGTCTGGCTTTTTCCAATTGGCGGTTGGCTCGGCTTTTCTCGTACATCGCCAGTTTAACCCTCACATATCTCTCTTATTTATACGGCCAAGTTTCTCAGTCTTTGCATATCATCAACTATAGTCTAATCAAACTTGTTACTGATGAAGTCCTAGTATCGTACAGGGCTGAGAAGGTCGATACGTTGAAGTAACATGCATCTAGATAGGTGGATATAAAGACTAATAACGTTGTATTTAGAAGATATACCATAATCGTACAAATTTCCTATAGTCCGAAGAGCACTTCTGTGAACATCTTGCTTAGTCTCTCTAGTCTATAAGCATAAAGGCTGGCATAAGCAGCAGTCTCTAGAGAGTAAAGCTCACGGCTGTGCAGCACATGAGACCAACAAGCATGCGAAGGAAGGCAAGGTGTTATCAAACAATATTATCATAAAAAGAAATATGAAAAAAAAGGGCCAAGAGAACCGATGATCCTGTCTAGATTTGGACCACATCGCTTTAGTAACTTGTACTCCGCAGTTTTTCCCACTGTTAGCAACTATAAGTCCTTTCGCACTGGTAAATGTCGTACATAGGACTATTGCGACATACCAGATCGGAATATGTAGGGGTTAATTATAGCTCATGGTAGTCCTCCAGACAGGATTCAATCCACATCCCCACATGCCGACAAGGAGTGAAGGAATATAATCGCGGTTACCGCTCATTATCCACTAATTATGGGGGTGATAATATGATGAGGAAACGATGCGATGCAGGAGAGTGTCGCAATGCGACCGACCTTTGATCTCGTAGCACGTTTCCTCTTTCGTTCCCGCAACAATGCGTCTAACGTTTGCATAACAACTCCAGCGCAACCGGGCTTGGCCCTGCCGAAAGGGTGCGGATTACTATTGCATGACTAAAATTGTTCCAGGATATGGCCTAGGATTAACCCTGATGGATCAGAGTTTGGCTTCCTCCGAGAGGATCGGCGCTCGTCTTTTCCCCGGAAAGGCTTCCGATCTTGTTTACGGGGTGGAGAGGGTGATCGTTGCAGGGTACGTCAATCTACCCGCTTTAACTTGGGCTTCCGATAATGTGCGGTTTTTCAGCATTGTTTTCTATTTCCTAGTGGATGGTACTCGGCATCCTAGTATTTAACACAACACTTCAAAGGGGCCTTTTTATACATATGCAAGTGTAAAAATAGGTGTCAGCATGCATTCCTACGCTGGGCGCTGATCCGGAACCAGATCTTGCGATAATTAGCGCGCAACGACTTCCACGCAGATACAACGTAATCGGACTCGTCCCCATCTAACCGCGATTCGGACATGTCGCCGTGCTTGGTTACCACACGCGGATTCCTTCGAGATGCCCCAATCCCTGCGCGGCACCTAGGGTTGGCGCGTCCGGTACTAAGAATAGTGGTCAAAATCAGCTGTTTTCGGGATAGTAACCAACGAGGGATACCACCCTGCCAGCGAAGCCTGGTTTTCGGACCCTTTCCCGCCCCTCACCCAATTTTCTGGTCAATCAGTGGTTCAGTATGGGTATTATAACCAGGTATTTAGGCCCCTCCCTTGCATCCCTACCCTGCATTACCAGCCCCCATATTGCAGCCAGTTTAAGCCATATGCGTCCGACGTATGCCGGTGGCCCCACGACCAGGTAGGTGGACTCGGAGGATTGGAATATTAAATGTCGACGGCGACGATCCCTCTGCTGTTTTTGGTTATTGGTTCTCCGCCGCATCTGCTTCTTTCCCTTCCCAAGACCTTCCCGCATTCTCCCCAGACACCACACTGACCAGTATGGTGCACGGGTCCCTAGTTGCCGCAAGCAGCGGACTCCTAATTCTCGCCGGCAGCGTAGTTGCGGCCGATCTATCGCCTCTAGTGCCCAGAACGTGGGAAGGCGTTAACTACGCGTGCAAAGTCTACTACGACGATGCGTCATGGCCAACAGAAAGCGCCTGGCAAAAGCTCAACCAGACTGTAGGAGGGGGTCTACTCGTTGATATCCCGCCTGGAGCAGCATGCTACAACAAATTCCAAGGTCCGTTGGGCACTATCGACACCTTCAATGCGGCCAAGTGTGACGACGCGACAGCCAACTTCGCGGATGAACAGTGGACGTAAGGACCGCTCCGCCTCAACCGTTTAGGTCTAGTTGGCACATCGTTAACAACATCGCCTCTTATAGCGTTGAACAGCCAGCAGCAGCACTGTGGACGTATTTCAGTAACGATACATGCCGACCTACTACGGATCCGACAGAGTCATGCACTCTTGGCTACTATCCTGTTTACGTGATTATGGCTACGACCGCGAAGCATATCCAGGCCGGAATCCTCTTTGCCAAAGAGAACGGCCTCCGCCTTATCATCCGGAACACCGGTCACGATTTCCTCGGCAGAAGTACGGGTTGGGGCGCGCTTGTTATTAACACACACAGTTTCCAGGATGTAAACTTCATCAAGTCGTGGACCGGACCAGGGGATTACACTGGTACAGCCGTGACGGTGGGCGCGGGTGTCCAAGGCCGCGCTCTGCTAAAACTAGCGAACGCGCAGTCACCTCCGGTAACCGTTGTCGTTGGAGAGTGTCCGGTAGGCATTACTGCAAACAACCCATGAAACATCACTAATACTCGAAACCTAGACGGTCGGCGTGGCTGGAGGTCTACCTGGAGGAGGCGGCCATGGCCCACTCACAACCATGAAAGGTTTCGCCGTGGACAACGCCTTGCAGTTTACCGTCCTCACAGCTGACGGCACGACGTTGACCGCCAACGCCGAGGAGAACTCAGAGCTCTTCTGGGCGCTCAGGGGTGGCGGCCCTGGCGCGTACGCGGTGATCCTGACGGCTACCTACAAGACACACGCCGACGAATCGAGCGCGGGCATGATTCTCGAGATCAACAGCTCCCACACGAATGACTCAGAGGTGTTCTGGGAGGCCGTCCGCAGGTTCCACAGCTACAGCAACCACTTTGTAGAAAATGGACTATACGTGTACTTCGAGATCGGTACCACGGGCCAAGCGCTGCGCATCCACCCGATCGTGGGTATCGGCAAGAGCGCCGAAGCACTCACCGCTGTGGTAAAGCCCCTCCTTGACGAATGGGACGCTATGGGGCTTGGATACTCGTCGGAAACCAAGGGCTTCGCCACGCTCTACGATCTGTACATAGAGATGTTCGAAGACGAGGCCGCGGGAGGTAGCGCACTGACGGGCGGGTGGATGTTCACGCACGCCGACGTTGACGCCAGCAACGACGCCATCACGAACGCGCTGCGAAACACGTTCGAGGCCGGGGCGTTGATCGTCGGGCACATGTGGGACGCTGGCCACGGAGTGCCATCCGCGCGTTGGGGGGACACCTCGACGCACCCCCGCTTCCGTAATGCGAGCGACTTCATCATCACGGCACTGCCGCTCGCCGGAAACGCGCCGCTAGCTGAGAAGGCGGCTGCCCAGGACAAGCTAACCAACAATATTGACGAAGGGCTGAGGAAAGCCGGGCCTAATGGTGCGACCTATGTTAACGAGGTAAGCGATAGATACTGGGCGAAGTTCATGGGTAAAACCGTTGCTAATGACCGTACAGGCCGATCCATTCCAGCCGAACTGGCAGGATCACTTTTGGGGCGCCAATTACAACAAGTTAGCACAGCTTAAGAAGACGTGGGATCCGGAAGGGATCTTTTACGCTATTTCTACGCCCGGTACCGAGGAATGGGTCCAGATTGAGACTTTTACTAGGCTGTGCAAGAAGGTCTGAGATGGTTGCTATTGGTAGCGATTTCTTCAAGCTGTATATATCCCACCCATGTTAGAATACAAGCGCGAAAACAATAGGTTTTAAGACAAGGCACGCTCTCCTCCAACTAGGCTAACAATGCCGTTAAATGTAGGCCACAAAAGAAACGCAGCACACGAGAATCCTCATAGATAGTTTGTAACCAGTAATCATCCACTCGGCGCCCCTTACCCCTAAGAAATTTTCAGATATGTCCCACAACAACAATGTTTCCCCGTGTTCCATGATATTCATCGACACCCAGTCGTCGGTCATTCGAGGATCCTGCCCAAACGCAGTCATCAAACTATATCATCCGCCCGTCGCGTTCCCGATGGCACGGGTTTACGGGGATACATACCGCCTGCCCCGCCACCAGCCCCATCGACAGCACCAGTTGCACCAACAACCGGCCTCTTCTCGCCAACTCCCCACTCGGCGCGCCTCGTAAATGTTGCGCCCGCCAATTCTGGCGCCGCAAAAGCGATGGGTGCGACGCGGCTTAGGGGAATGTGGTTCCAACGCCAGTCCCAGATGGCGGCATAGCACATACGATAGGCGGAAAAGGCCATGACTGAGCCGATCACGGCGCCGGCGAAGATGTCGTACCAGTTGTGAAACTCGTCGATGGTGAGAGCTCCGCCAATGAGACAGGCCCCGAGCAAGGGTGCGTATAAAGCGATAAGCTTCCACATGGCTGGATGGTAGTTGGCGAATACCTTCAGCTTGCCGTTGAGGTATAGGTATAGGAACACGAACCCCGCAAAGGCGGCAGTAGTGTGCCCGCTCGGCATGGATTCGAGGCTATCGTCAATTTCGTCGCGGTCGCCCGTGCAGATCTCCCGCGTGTAGTATATCTGATTAAAGCCAGCGGAATTATATCCGGAGTTCGCATTGCTGGCCAAGCTGATGTCCGGCTTACACACAGCCAGGAAATGAGGCCTCAGCCCGCCTATCAGCCACTTGATAAAGACCTGGAAGACTGCGGCGGCGATGACGCTGTACAACAAGCCCACGATGGCGTTATTGGCGTCCCAGAAGGAGCGGATCCGCACTTGCATGGCGAGGATCACCACAATGGGTATTACGGTCGCCAAGAACGCCGCCAGCCAGATTGGGACAATCTCCTTCCGCATCGGGTAGGCGAACTCTGGGTACACCACCTC
>Ga0164242_10005168_pt1 | contig 14548 bp, 14 predicted proteins | sample OricomgcompostMG_FD_108783 | JGI IMG/M metagenome (GOLD analysis project Ga0164242, IMG submission 108783) | Miracle-Growth compost microbial communities from Emeryville, California, USA - Original compost - Miracle growth compost (MG) ... | reverse complement strand
GTCGGTGCCGCCGGCACGCAGCTTGCGCCCGACAAACGCCAACGCCTGCAGGATGGGCTGGACCTGGTCAGCGAATTGATGACGAAAATCGTCGACTTTGCCCTGCGCCTGGCGCCGTATGCCGTGCCGGCAATGATTTACAGCGTGATCGTGAAAGTGGGGCTGGACGTGGTTTTGGCGCTGTCTGTGTTCGTGGTCGGCTGCCTGCTGGCGATGGCCCTGCACCTGTTCGGCACCATGTCGCTGTGGATCGCCCTGCTGGCGCGAAAATCACCGTGGACGTTCTTCAAGAACATCCGTCCCGTGCTGGTCACCGCTTTCACCACCAGCTCCAGCAATGCCACGTTGCCGACCTCGCTGGCCATCGCCCGGGAAGAACTCAAGCTGCGCCCCACCACCGCGGGCTTCGTGCTGCCGCTGGGCGCCACCATGAACATGAGCGGCACGGCATTGTTCGAGGGTTGCGTGGTGTTGTTCATCGCACAGGTGTTCGGCGTCGAGATGAGCCTCGCTACCCAGGTCATCATGCTGTTGCTGGCGGTGCTCAGCGCCGTGGCCGTATCCGGCATTCCCGGCGGCTCGCTGCCGATGATCGCCGGGTTGCTGGTCACCTTCGGCATACCGCCGGAAGGCATCGGCATCATCATCGGCGTGGACCGCATCCTCGACATGGCGCGCACCACGGTCAACGTGGGCAGCGACATCGTCACCGCGCAAATCGTCGACGACAGCCTGAAGCGGGCCGAGGTGCGCAGCGGGCGCGTGTAGGCAAAAACTGCCGGGCCGGTGGACGTCCATCTGCGCCAGTCCCGGCCAGCAACCGGCCCATCTTCGAAGACACGCCGGTCAGTTCGACGACACGCGGTCCGGGCGGGGCAAGTCAAGTGAGCTCGCCCCATGAGCTTGCAACGCGCTTTTCCAAGTGCCCTTCAATTCAATGCATTGGAATCAAGGCGCGGACGTCGCGCAATGAGCGAATACACGGCAGCGATGTTTGGCCGCGCGGTGGTCGATCTTAGTCGGCCGTGACGATGCTCGATCAAGGCGGGGCCAACCCGGCGAAATGATTCGCCTGCTTGGAAAGGTAGAAAAAGCGGGTCGATGGCGACACCGAGAACATCGAAGGCCACTCGGACAAGATCAAGGGCCTGGTGCTGAAGGTCTGTTTTCTGAAGAAGGCTTGACGCAGGGAAGTGCCGCACATCGGAAAAATCATGCTGGCGGGGCGAGCCGATTCGAATTAAACCGCAAGAGCCGGGATGTGGCGGGACCGGGCGATCCGTAGATTGGCTGTACGCGATAATCTCCGGGAGGACCCGCCATGAAAACCATCGACAAAGCCGCCGCTATCCTGGCCGACCCACGCTGGGTTGCGGTCCACACGCGCGACGCCCGTGCCGACGGCAGCTTCTTTTACTCGGTGAAGACCACCGGCGTGTACTGCCGCCCCTCCTGCGGGGCGCGGCAGGCGCGGCCGGAAAACGTGGCGTTTCATGCCACCGCGGCGGATGCGGAACGCGCGGGCTTTCGCCCGTGCAAACGTTGCAAGCCCGACCAGCCGTCACTGGCGCAACAGCATGCAGCCATGGTCACGGCCGCCTGTCGTGCGATCGAGCAGGCCGAGGTGGCGCCCACGCTGGAACAGCTGGCCGCGCCAACCGGGCTCAGCCCGTTCCACTTCCACCGCGTGTTCAAGGCCGTCGCTGGTGTGACTCCGAAACAGTACGCCGCGGCGCATCGCGACCGTCGCGTGCGCAAGGAGCTGGAGCGCGGCGCATCGGTGACCTCGGCGATCTTCGACGCCGGCTACAACACCAGCAGCCGCTTCTACGAAACCGCCGAGCAGGTGCTGGGCATGAAACCGTCCAGCTATCGCGCCGGTGGTACCGACAGCGAGATCCGCTTTGCCATCGGTGAATGTTCGCTGGGCTCGATCCTGGTGGCGCAGAGCGAACGCGGCGTGTGCGCCATCCTGCTGGGCGACGATCCCGACGCGCTGGCGCGCGACCTGCAGGATCGCTTCCCCAACGCCGTCCTGGTCGGTGGCGACCGCCACTACGAGCAACTGGTGGCACAGGTGGTGGGCTTCGTCGAAGCGCCGGCGCTGGGCCTGGATCTGCCGCTGGATGTGCGCGGTACCGCATTCCAGCAGCGCGTATGGCGTGCGCTGCGTGATATCCCGGCCGGCACCACGGCCAGCTACAGCGAGATCGCCCGGCGCATCGGCTCGCCCAGCGCGGTGCGCGCCGTGGCCGGCGCCTGCGCGGCGAACATGCTGGCGGTGGCCATTCCGTGCCATCGGGTGGTTCGCAATGACGGTGAACTGTCCGGCTACCGCTGGGGCGTGCCGCGCAAGCGCGCGCTGCTGGAGCGCGAGGTGCGGTCATGAACGCGCAACCACGGCCGGTCGTCGATACGGCCCGCTTGAGCGCCTACGACTGGGCGGGCGTCGCCAACGACCTGGATGCCCGTGGCCACGCGATGCTGGAAGCCCTGCTGTCACCGCCGGAATGCACGGCGCTGGCCGCGCTGTACCCGGACGACGAGCGCTTTCGCAGCCGCGTCGTGATGGCCCGCCACGGCTTCGGCCGTGGCGAGTATCGCTACTTCAGCTACCCGCTCCCCGAGCTGGTGGCCGGACTGCGCACGGCGGCCTATCCACTGCTGGCGCCGATCGCCAATCGCTGGAACACGTCGATGGGCATGGACGTGCGCTACCCCGCCACGCATGCCGAATTCATTGAGCGCTGCCACGCTGCGGGCCAGCAACGCCCTACTCCGCTACTGCTGCGCTACGGCGCCGACGATTACAACTGCCTGCACCAGGATCTGTACGGCGAGCACGTCTTTCCGCTGCAGATGGCGGTCCTGCTGTCCGAGCCGGGGTGCGACTTCGATGGCGGCGAGTTCGTGTTGACCGAGCAGCGTCCGCGCATGCAGTCGCGGGCCGAGGTCGTGCCGCTGCGCCAGGGCGACGCGGTGGTGTTCGCCTTGCACCAGCGGCCGGTGCAAGGCACGCGCGGCAGCTATCGGGTAAATCTTCGCCACGGCGTCAGCCGCGTGCGCCGCGGCCATCGTCACACGCTCGGCATCATCTTCCACGACGCCGCCTGATCGCTGCTGCCATGCCGGTTGCCACATCCAACGGATGGCGATCGCGGCCCAAGCCGCTCAACTTGGCGCATTCGCCGATACCGGCCGAAAAAAACGGCCCGCCATGTGGCGGGCCGCAAGACACAACCGTAGTCGTCAGGCTGCGGCATCAGGCCGGAACCGGGCTTTACGCAGCCTGGTTTTCGATCTGGCGCTGCGAGTCCTGCTCCAGCGTGACGCCGACCGGGCTCGAGGTGATCGCGATGCGACGCGGCCGCAGCGACTCCGGCACTTCCCGCTGCAACTCGATGGTGAGCAGGCCATCGGCCAGATTGGCACCCGTCACCTTGACGTGGTCGGCGAGCTCGAAGCGGCGCGTGAAGGCGCGGCTCGCTATGCCGCGATACAGGAACTCGCCTTCCTGCTCCGCGCTCTTGCGCTCTCCAGACACGACGAGCAGATTCGGCTGCACCGAGATATCCAGTTCCTCGCGGTTGAAGCCGGCCACCGCCATGGTGATGCGATAGCGGTCATCGCTGAGCTTGACCGTGTCGTACGGCGGCCAGCTGTCGACCGCCTGCGCGCGGGTGGCGTTCTCCAGCAAATCGAATATCCGGTCGAAACCGACGCTGGACCGGTGCAGCGGGGCAAGATCAAAAAGGCTGTTACGCATGACCATATCCTCTTTAAGCAACATGGGACGTTCCGCCGGCCATGTGGCCCGGCGTGCCAGCCGTACCGGCTGGCTTTGCCCATGTAGCGGCCATCGCGATCGGTTTCAAGAGCGTCATTCATGAGCCGTTTAAACGGCCAAAAAGTGGACGATGAATCGCACCAACAGCCCGACTGTCCAAGGCCCTGAATCGGCCACTTTTCCCGGCTTTCCATGGTGGCCCCACCTAAACTGTGCTGTGCCACTCGCGCATCCATGCGGCGGACACCTCGCGGCCACGGACCATATCGTCGACCACCAGGATCAACCGGTTGTCGTGGTCGCTGTAGAGCACGTCGATATTCACGCCTGCCTCGGCCATGCGTCCGCAAAGCGCGCCCAACTGGCCGGGCACATCCTGACGCAGGCGCTGCACCAGTACGTCGCGCACCGCCAGGACGCGGATACCCGCGGCCGCGAGGGCCGTTTCGGCATCGGGCGTGGCGGCGTCATGCACCAGAAAATGCGCCTGGCACGACCCGCCCACGACCCAGGCACCGCCGCCCTCCACGCTGACGCCGACGCGGCCAAGCGCTTGACCCAGGCGAGCCAACGCGCCGGGTTGGTGGTCCAGGACGATGCTCAAGTCTTTCATGGAAGCTCCTTCGTGATACGGCCCCGAGTTACGTCGGGCCGGCGCTGGCAACGCGCAGCATGGAAGATGCGCAACAACGTAACGGCTTGGCCAGCCGGCGCCGCCGCCGCCGTGCTTACTGCCAATCCAGCACGGCGGCATATCGGTGAAGATCGTGGGGCATGGCGAAAACCGCGGTACTCGGGGCACCATCATGCGTCGCGTCCACCCGCCTCACTTCGATGAGCATCGAACCATGCCGCAACCCGATCTGGCGAACCTCGCCGCCGTGCTCGCCGACCCCAGCCGCGCCGCGATGCTGGCGGCCTTGATGGATGGCCGCGCCCTCACCGCCACCGAACTCGCCGCGGCGGCCCAGGTCAGCGCGCCCACCGCCAGCAGCCATCTCGCACGGCTGACCGGCGCGGGATTGCTGACGATGATCAAGCAGGGTCGGCACCGTTATTTTCGCGTCGCCAACGGTGCCGTCGCGCAGCTCGCTGAAACCCTGATGGCGATCGCCGCTGGAAATCCGTCGCCCGCTCCACGCACCGGTCCGTCCGACCAGGCATTGCGCCGCGCCCGCGTGTGCTACGACCACCTTGCCGGTGAACTGGGGGTGCAGTTGCTCGATGGCCTGCTCGACGCCGGCCACCTGAGCGAACGCGACGGCACGCTGAGCCTGCTGCCCGCCGGCGAACGCTGGTGCGTCGAATTCGGGATCGACCTTCCCGCGTTGCGCCGCGCGCGCCGCACGTTGTGCCGCACCTGCCTGGACTGGAGCGAACGACGCACGCATCTCTCCGGCGCACTTGGCGCCGCGATCCTGGACAGGATGCTGGCCCACGGCTGGGTGCGTCGCCAGCGCCTGGGCCGCGCGTTGGTTGTCTCGCCGGCAGGCGTGCGGTTTATTCAACAGCTCTAGGAAAACCTGAGCGCGGTGCTACGGCCTGTTTCGCTCCCCAGCGCCATCTTCCAAACCCCGCCCCCCCCGCATCGAGTAACCTGGTCCCCATGGGGAAACAGGAGAACGATGCCATCGAACAGAGCGCACCGCGGCGGCGTTGGGGCTATGGCGCGCCCATCATGCAGTTCCTTTCGGAGGATGCGCAATCCATCATCGGTGCCTTGACCACCTGGCACAGTTTTGCAGTCGACCCATTGCAGAAGGTTGCCTGGCTGGAGCAGATCTCCCTACTGAAAGATCTGCTTCGCCCATGGGCGGCATCCACGGGCGCCCTGTATTTCGAATACGACATCCCGCGCCTTGGCTCACGGATCGACACGGTACTCGTGCTCGAGCACGTCCTGTTCGTGCTCGAATTCAAGGTGGGCGCCAGTGACTACTCGCGTGATGCCAACGATCAGGCCTGGGATTACGCCCTCGACCTCAAGAACTTCCACGAAGCCAGCCACCAGATCCCCATCATCCCGATCCTCGTCGCCACCAAGGCTGACGCGAAGACGCTTTCAATTGACACCGGACACCATGACGACGGTGTCCCGCGGCCACTGCACTGCAACGCCACGAACCTGGCCGATGTCATTCGACTCGGCCTGCACCACTTTCCGTCAGAACGGATCGAACCGGAGCGCTGGCAGCGCGGCCGCTACCATCCCACGCCGACCATCGTGGAAGCGGCTCGCGCCCTGTACGCCGGCCATACGGTCGATGAAATTTCCCGCAGCGGCGCCGGCGCCGAGAATCTGAGCCTGACGGCGAACCGACTGGCCGAGCTGATCGCCAGCGTGCGGCAACGTGGCGACAAGGCCATCTTCTTCGTGACGGGCGTTCCGGGCGCCGGCAAGACGTTGGTCGGTCTGGATATCGCCAACCGGCACACGGACAAGGAAGACAGCCTCTATAGCGTGTACCTGTCCGGCAACGGTCCGCTGGTAAGCGTGCTGCATGAAGCATTGGCGCGTGACCAGGTGATGCGTGCAAAACAATCGGGCAACCCCCTGCGCATCGGCGAAGCCCGAAGCGCGGTTAAGCAGTTCATCCAGAACGTCCACCATTTCCGCGACGACTGCCTCGCCAGTGCCGACGCCCCGATCGAACACATCGCGCTATTCGACGAAGCCCAGCGCGCGTGGGACTTGAACCAGACGGCCGGTTTCATGAGTCGCAAGAAGGGCGTCGAAGGCTTCGACCAGTCCGAGCCCGAATTCCTCATTTCCTGCCTGGATCGTCATGAGGACTGGGCCGTCATGGTCTGCCTCGTGGGCAGCGGACAGGAAATCAACACCGGCGAAGCCGGCATCAGTGAATGGCTTGCTGCGCTCCGCCAGCACTTCGACCGCTGGCAGGTTTACCTGTCGCCACGGTTGCACGAAATCGAGTACCACGCTCACGAGGAATTGGAAGCACTGCGGACCAATCCCCATGCGCATTGGGACGATGCCTTGCACTTGGCAACCTCCATGCGATCGTTCCGCGCAGAACGCGTGTCCGAGTTCGTCAATCTGTTGCTGGCATTGGAACTAGAATCCGCGCGCGACGCGCTCTCGGAGGTCTTGCCCAACTTTCCAATTCGCCTGACCCGTCACCTCGATCACGCGAAAGCATGGTTGCGCCAGCAGGCCCGCGGCAGCGAGCGGTATGGAATCGTCGTGTCATCACAGGCGCAGCGACTCAAGCCGCACGCAATCGACGTTCGCGTCAAGGTCGATCCCGTCCGCTGGTTTCTCGAAAGCAGGCAGGACGTGCGCTCTTCCTATTACCTCGAAGACGTGGCAACGGAATTCCAGGTGCAGGGGCTTGAGCTCGACTGGACGTGCGTGGTGTGGGACGGAGACCTGCGACTCAGTGCAGGCCAATGGAGCCATTTCAGCTTCAAAGGCAAACGCTGGGAAAATGTTCGCAGCGCCGCCAGGCAACGCTATCTCCTGAACGCGTATCGGGTACTGCTTACGCGCGCGCGGCAAGGTATGGTCATTGTGGTCCCGGAAGGGGATACCGAGGATCCAAGCCGCAAGCAGAGCTATTACGACCCGGCATTCGAGTTGCTCGCCAACCTTGGCGTACCTCAGTTGTAACGCACACTTGGATCCACTGGGAAGCGAGCGGCGTCGCCAATCGACGTGGATTGAGGAAGTGGACCAAGGTGGTTTTCAACTTCCTCCGGTTCTATGCCCCTGTCAGCATCTGACTAGACGGCGGATTGCCCCGGACCGGGGGTGATAACGAAAACGTCATATGGCGCGAGGTCGTTGGACGCTAGCCAAGCTTCCAATGGGCAAGATGCAGATGTTCCGACTTGCCAACATTGCTGGCCACGAGGTCAACCGCTTCGACTTGGAAGCTGATGGGTTCGATCGACCGACGTTCGTCGGGCAAACCGTCGCCATAACCCAAAGTAATATGGGGCGTGCCGGCTCCCCGGCGGGCGAAAAGACCATCGGGATTTTGGGCATCGGCCAATGCGACGCGCAGGCCGTTCACGCTGTTCGTACTGCGCGTATCCGCCAGCGCCACGAATGCACGGCGGTCCCGGCCGAAACCGCCCGCGCATGTATCGAGAGTGATCTCGAACGGCGGATACGAAAAACGTTCCGCGGCTCGACGCAAGGCACTTTCCAACGGTTCTCGCAGCCGACGGGGCACACCTGCCTCCGCAACGCTGACGTGCAATATTTCATCCGGGCGCAGCACTAGCGACGGCACATCGCGGTGACGACATATCCGCTGGCGCCATGGCAGCAATCGCGCCAGATCATTGGCGGATGGATAAATCGCGAAGAACACCGGCATGACCCCACGGATGGCGCTGAAGCCGATGGCGTCCGGCTCCAAAGATTCTGGAAAGAGGTCGTCCATCCTGCGTCCAAGTGTGGCAACGGTTGGGCTCTCTCTATTATCGGACACATCGGCCAGCGTCGCCCCTCCGGCACGCCCGGTCATGGTGAATCCCGCCCCTGCCCTCTTCCGTTGCTCGCGCCCCAATCATGTCGATCAGCGTCTGGAACGCGTGGCGCTGACCCGACACACTCGCACCGGACATTCGATCACGGGCAAAACCGCGGAGTGTGGCGACAACGAGGTGCGCCAGGAGGTCGGCGTCGTGCGCAAAGCGCGCATCCTGCCGGAAAATCTCCGCGAATAACGGGCGCCAATCCGTACCCAGCCTTGCGGTGAGGGCCGAGTTGGCCGAGGGGCTGATCCGCTCGCGAAGCTCCACATCCTCGAACAGCAGAAAGTAGCGTCGGGTGTCCTTCCGCGCGTACCAGCGCCATAGGTTGCGCAGCGTGACGATGGCGTCGCTACCGGGTGAGATCGCCTGCCGCGCAGCTCGAAGCTGCCGATCCCGTACCAGCTTCAAAGCGTCGCCAATCAACCGTTCACGGGTGCCGAAATGATGCATCAACATGCGCGCACTGGTGCCCACCCCGGTCGCCATCTCGCGCAGGGAGTCGCGCGCGTGCCCCTTGTTGATGAGGTGGCCGGCAACCGCGTGCAGCAGTGCGGCGCGGCGCTCCAGGTCGATGGGTCGTGTCATCGTGGTACTGTATCGTGTAACAGCTGTTACATGAATAGATCGACCATGAAAGACATCGATATCCACCGCCACATCCAGGACTTGTACACCGCCTTCAACGCGCGAGACAGCCGATTCGTGACCGAGCGGATGACCGCCGACGTGCGGTGGCCGCGGGCGTTCAAGGGTGGCCACGTCCATGGCCGGGAACCCGTGGAGGCGTATTGGCAGGCGCAATGGCAGGAGATCGATCCACGTGTAGAGCCCATGTCGATCGAGCTTCGCCACGACGGTCTTGTCGACGTCACCGTGCACCAGGTCGTGCGCGACCTTTCCGGCAAGGTCGTGGCCGATTCGGTGGTGCATCACGTCTACCGGTTCGATGCGGGACGCGTGGCAGGTATGGATATTGTCGCCGACGATTGATTGCGGCGTCACTACGCGCGACCACCATGTGCCTGATCGTGCAGCACAAGGCCGGACTCTGGCCGCCATCCATTGCCTCCGGACGACCCGAACTCAAGAACAGGACCATGTGAACCATGAAAACATTCCAGGACAAAGTCGTACTCATCACGGGCGGCACCTCGGGCATTGGCCGTGCGACTGCCCTCGCCTTTGCCGCAGAAGGCGCCAAGGTGGTGGTGGCAGGCCGTCGGGAAAATGAAGGCGCCGAATCCGTCGCGCTTGTCGAACAAGCCGGTGGCCAGGGGCTTTTCGTGCGGGCCGATGTTTCCGTCGAAGAAGACGTCGCTTCGATGGTCGCGCAGACCATCGAGGCATCCGGCCGCCTGGATTTCGCCTTCAACAACGCGGGTGTCTTTCCCGAACCCGGCCCCCTGACCGAGGTCACCACCGAAACCATCGACCGCATCCTGGCCGTCAACGTGCGTGGCGTAGCGCTCTGCATGAAGCACGAAATTCCCGCGATCCTGCGCAGCGGCGGAGGCGGCATCGTCAACACTGCCTCGTTCCTGGGCATCCGGCCTTTTCCGGGCACGGCGATATACAACGCCAGCAAGTCCGCCGTGATCGGGCTGACCCGGTCAGCAGCTGTGGAGTTCGCCTCACAAGGCGTACGGGTCAACGTGGTGTGTCCCGGCGTGATCGAGACAGCCATGAACGAAGCCATTCGCGCGGAAGAAAGTGGACGCGATTTCCTGAATGGGCTGCAACCGATGCAGCGCATCGGCCTGCCCGAGGAAGTGGCCGGCGCGGTGCTTTACTTGTGCACACCGAGCGCGCGGTTCGTCACGGGCACGACGCTCAGCGTGGACGGGGGCATTACGGTTTGACCAAAGGGCCGACGAAGCCAGCTCTTCCGGGTTGATGGACCTCGTGAGCGGACAACGTCGCGACGGGCGTCGGATGATCGCATCACAGCGAAACACGGCCGAATCCAATGCGCCAGGTGGCACGCCTCATCGATGCGGGTGAGGGTCCGACGTCGGAGCCGTATATGTCAGTGATCGTCCAGGCCGTCGCGCAAGGCCTGGGCAAATACCTGCGGCTGGTCGATCCATGCGCAGTGCCCAGCATCGCGGATGACGTGCAGGTGGACCTTCCCCGCCTTGGCCAGGGCGGACCACAAATGGGCCGACGGATCGAGATAGTCGCTGTCGCCCTGGATCACCGTGATCGGCACCGGGTGTGCATCGATCGCCGGCCGCACGTCCCACGCGGGCATGCTCGCGGCAATTGCGGCACCTGCCGCGTGGTTGAAGTAGATGCCACCGCTGGTGAGCTGGTGCCAACGCTCCACGTGCACGAGATCCAGCGCCGCGTTGTAGCGGATGCGCAAGCGCATCCTGGCCTGCTGCGGCGTGTCGCGGTGCTTGTCCGACGGCAGGCCGGCTTCGGCCAGCGCCCGCACGATGGCGTCTTCGCGCGACATCATGGCGGTTTCCCGCTGCTCCAGCGCCTTGTCGTACGCATCCGACATGTCGTTGTTCATTACCGGCGGCATGCTGCCGGCCAGCACCATGCGCTCCACGTGCGAGGGGTAAGTCCGGTAATAAGCCATGGCCAGCAGGCTGCCGAACGAGTGGCCGAACAACACCAGTCGATCGCGGCCCAGCGCAACCCGTAACGCGTCCAGATCATCCACCATCTGGCGCATGGTCAGCTTGCCCTCCGTTCCCGCCGGCACCGGCGACAGCACGCTGCCGCGCTGGTCGTACAGGACGAAGGCGTGCCTCTCCAACTGCGGTCGCAAGGCATCGATGATGTAGTGGAAATCACGCCCCGGACCACCATGCAGGAACACCACCGGCGCACCCTTCCCGATCTCGGTCACGAATAATTTGGCGACGTGATCCTTCGTCGACAGATACCAGGCATTCCGCTGCACCTGGTTGAAGACATCCTGCATTCCAGGCTGCGCCGCCCCGTCGACGCCGGCCGCGTTCGCGGCGCTGCACGCGAAGGCACCGGCCAGAAGAAAGGCAAGAAATCGAAGCGCGCGCATGGCTGCCGTCCTTCGTGAAGAGGGCAAAGAGGTTATGGCGATATGCGGACGTGATCAAACGACGCGGGTCGCTGGTGGAGCGCGCCTTCATCTGTCAGGCGCTTGTTGCAACAGAAGCGACGCTCCCCTTCCGGCGGGGCGTAGCAGCGCCTTCTCACAGTCCCTCTGCGCTCCTGCTGTCCATCACCCCGGCGCTCATCACGGTGCAGCCACCTGCTTTTTGGCTTTCGCGCCACCGCTTCCGCGGCTCTGCTTCGCCGCATCCTCGCGCAGGCATTCCAGCAGCCGCGCCAGCGAGGGCTGGTGACTGTCGCGCGGCGTGATCAGGAAGGTCTTGATCCGTGCCAGCCGCGGCGCAATTTCGCTTGTCGACAGAACGTTCTTCTGCGGAAACACATCCAGCACCGAACGCGGCAGCATGCCGACGCCCACACCACCTGCCGCCGCGGCGAGCATGCCGTGATAGGAGGCGAACTCCAGCACATGGGCCGGCACAATGTGCTGGGATTCCAGCCATTGCCCAAAGCGCCTGCGATAGGCGCAGCCGGGCTTGTGATAGACCAGCACGGCGCCGCCGGCCAATTGTCGTGGCTCGCGCAGCATCGCGCTGTCGCGCGCGCCCACCAGCACCAGTTCCTCCACGTACAGCGGTACGCTGCGGAAACGCGTGACATCCACCGCTTCGCCCACGATCGCCGCATCGAGGCTGCCCGCCTGCACGTCCGCCACCAGCCCGCGCGAGGACGTCGTCGAGAGGTTCACCCAGACATGCGGATAGCGGCGGTGGAACTGGGCCAGCGGATACGGCAGCCGGCTGGCTGCGATGCTTTCCATCGCACCCAGCCGGATCTTGCCGCCGACTTCGTCGTTGCGCACCGCGGCACGGGTCTGGTCCGCCAGTTCGAGCAGGCGACGTGCGTGGTCGACCAGCGTCTCCCCGGCCACGGTCAGGCGCAGGCGCTGGCTGCCGCGGTGGAACAACGTCATGCCCAGCGAGGATTCCAGCTGGTGGATGCGGCTGGTGATGCTGGACTGCGCACGGTGCAGGCGTGCCGCCGCGCGGCCGACACCGCCGGTTTCCACCACGGCCAGAAAGGCTTCCAGTTCGCGAAGGTCCATGTTCGATTCCTTCGATATCCGGGTTCGAAATTATTCGTTTTACTCGATAGCACGGCAAGCCTAGCATGTCGTCTTCCTAGACGATCGGAGCCGGCATGTCTTCCTCCCTGCGCTCGGCATTCGCCGGCATGGCGCTGCTGGCGCTGGCCCTCGGCGTCGGGCGATTCGCGTTCACGCCGCTGCTGCCATTGATGCAGGCCGACGGCCTGAGCCTGGTCGACGGCGGCTGGCTCGCCTCGATCAACAATATCGGGTACATGCTCGGCGCCCTCGCCTGCATCGCGCTTTCCCTGCCCCAGCGCCCCGCGCTGCGAGTCGCCGTGGCGCTGTTGGCGCTGTCCACGCTGAGCATGGGTCTGACCGCCTCGCTGCCACTGTGGATGCTGTGCCGTTTCGCCGCCGGCGTGGCCGCGGCGTTGCTGATGGTGCATGGCGTGGCATGGTGCATGGCCCGCCTGCGCACAAAGCGACGCGCCGGCCTGGAATCGCTGCTGTTCAGCGGCCCCGGTATCGGCATCGCCGTCACCGGCGTCCTGGTCGCCACCATCCCCGGCGCGCCCATGAGCGCCGCGCGGTGGTGGTTGGCCTTCGGCGCACTGACGGCATGCATCGCCGTGCCGCTGTGGCGTCCGCTGGCTGCATCGGAAGCCGCACCGACCAAGGCGGCGGCCGCAGGCACGACGCAGCGCGGCACGCCATGGTCGCTGGTGTTTATCTATGCGCTGCTGGGTTTCAGCTACATCATTCCGGCCACCTTCCTGCCTTTGATCGCCGACACGCGGTTGCACATGCCGGCGCTGCGCGAATGGTTCTGGCCGCTGTACGGCGTGGCGGCGGTGCTGACCACCTGGCTCGCGGGCGCGCTGCCGTCGCCGCGCAGCAACTACGCGGGGCTGGCGCTCTGTCTCCTGTCGCAACTGTTGGGCATCGTGCTGTGCCTGTACCGGCCGCAGCTGGATAGCCTGCTGCTCGGCACCGTGCTGCTCGGCGCCATGTCGATGCCCTCGGTGATGTTCACCATGCGCGAGGCCAACCGCGTTGCCGGGCATCACCCGACACGGCTGATCGGCGCGTTGACCGTCGCCTTCGGCATCGGCCAGATCGCCGGCCCGATGGTGGCCGCCACGCTGGCCACGCGGCATCAAGGCTTCGACGCGCCATTGGAACTTGCCGCACTCGCCACCGCCATCGCATTGGTCACGGCCCTTGCCGCAGTGCGTCGCCGCTCGCTGCGGCCGGCAGACAACAAGGTGTCCGGGGCGGCCCGAGCTGCCTCGGCATTGCGGAAAGGCGCTACCCCGTGGCGGCTGCGTTTATAGTTTTGGCCGTAGCCGCGGCGGCGGCGCCAGGCAAGGAGAACGTCATGACCCCCGCACCCGAACTGCGCGCCAGCCGTGGGCGCGCCCCGGATGTACCACCCGTCTCCATCGGGACCATGCGTTATGCCCAGGTTCGCGGCGACCGTGAAACGGGTGGACAGGTCGGCGGCATGCTGGCGGCGTATGACGCGTCCAATCGCGAAGTGTGGCGTCTCAAGGTTTACGAAAATCCACGCCGCCCCAAGCTGGAAGGCGATGTGCAGGATGTGTGGTTCCGCTCGCTGCGCGTCGACGGCGGCAAGCTGTTGATCGAGAACGAGCGCGGCGAGCGGTTCGAGGTCGATCCCGCGACGCGGCGCGTCTCCCGCCGGCCGACGCCGGAGCATCCATCGGACATCGATCCGATCTCCGGCCAGCCGCGCATCCGCAAGCCCGAATGATCGTCGGGCGCCTCACAGTCCATCCCCTGGCGGTGGGCTTGGTTCGGGAACGTCATGAAGGCCAACCGATTCGAAACCGTTATTCCCTGCCGTTGCATCACCTGAATACGCCATCAGGTGCGACCGGCGTTACCAGCTGACGTGTCATGGGTCGCGACCCCGGGTGCAAGATGCTCGAGGCGCTTGCAACATGCCGCTACTCTTGCGCCATGATGCTGCGACATACATCCGCGGGCCTGTTGCTGTGGCTGTTCGCCTCGGCGTGCGCCTGCGCTGCCGAGCCCATGTTCATCGAGCGCTCCGCCACGCTGGCCGAGATCTTTCCCGCGGAGCAGGTCCAGGCGCT
>Ga0164242_10005167_pt1 | contig 14550 bp, 12 predicted proteins | sample OricomgcompostMG_FD_108783 | JGI IMG/M metagenome (GOLD analysis project Ga0164242, IMG submission 108783) | Miracle-Growth compost microbial communities from Emeryville, California, USA - Original compost - Miracle growth compost (MG) ... | reverse complement strand
CTGCCTGATTCGTCTTTTGTATCAGTCTTTCCCAGCATCAATGAATAAGTAAAGCTTATAAGCCATCCCTTTAACATAAAGCTATCAAAAATGCTATCCCTGATCTCAAATAGTTGTTTTTAACTCATGATCCTTATTCGTAAAGGTTCCAGCCATATGGTCACCCAATAATGATTTCTATATGGACAATGGTTAATCTCTTTAAGGGAATTGATATCCTGCACATCCGCCCTGGTAGCGTCTTTACCAGTCATAGTAATGATTGAACCAATTTGTGCGAATGCCTAGGGAAAAAATAACTGTAGAGTTCCGGACTCCAGGTGCCGAATGCTGACGATATATGGCTTCAGCCTGGAGTGCCATGTGATTTTGAGGGTTGATAAGCCATCCTGCGCTCAAACGATGATAAAAATAAAGATGTCTCGTTCCCTGGAGCGTTTTGCTGCCCAAGGCGGGCACATTCTTCTCTCCTCCCCATAGGTCTTCGCCATTGTTATAGGGCAAACCCGGGTTTTCACCCCTGAGAGTCAGCAAATTTTCCAGGTATGCGTACCATCTTCCCCGGTTGTAGCTGAAAAAAGAAATGAACTCGTGAAAATTGGCGCCGAAAGGGTCTGCCAGTGGTTGATGGTTATGGGTATAATTCTGTTCCGGTTTCCGGTGTCCGTAAGTATAAGGGCGAACCGCGTTCCATTCCAATCGCCAGCTTAGGTTCTTCATGCCGAATATACCATAATCCCAAATGCCGAGCTGAAAAAAATACTTGTTGTTGAGATGCTGCTTTTTATGCCTGAGTGTCGCCCCGATGTTAAGGTCATCTATACCGGCCTGCAAATAGATATATCCTTTATCAAACGTATATTTACCAGTGGCCCCCATAAGAGCATTATCAGTAGAGCCCAGAGAAAACTCTACAGGTCGCATTAGCACCAAGGGATTAAGGTAGCTCACGTCAAATCCCCGGTCATAATTGCTGTCTCTGCCCAACCAGAGAGTATTTTCAAAGAAACCCAACTGAAGCTTTTTGCCGATATCAATGCCTAAATAATGCATGACACTGAATTTAGGCTGCCGTTTTCCATTCACCAGGTTGTCATTCTCATAACGGCTATAAATGACATTATAGGTCAGCTTCCAATAGGAGGCTTTCAGCCGCAGGTAAGGAAAAGGCGCAGCATTGTCAGACATTAGCAGGCTACGGTAACCATCTCCTATGAATATCTTTCCGTAAGCTGCCGTCAGTGTGATGTGCTTGTCAGGTACAAAAGACAGGTATGCATCTGTACGAGTATAGCGATAGTATCCCTGGCTGTTGCGTACCGCTTTTAATTCTCCGGGGACCGTCTTGTCATTATCCAGGATATATTCGTCCACATACGAAGGAAAATCCTCTGTTGCTGCATAACAGGTAAAACTGAAAGAAAGTTTGTCAAAGAATATTCCTTTTATACGACCGCCGGCGCCACCATAAGGTAAATACCTGTCAGGTTTAAGGGCAACGCCCGACCCTCCGTCTATATAAGGATCAGCGCGCAGCATAAAATTTTTGCTGCGCCATTGTAGCCAGCTTTCATTCAGTAGCCGGCTCTTTATCAACCTATCTCCTGAAGAAGAGGATAAGCCGCCAATATTTCCGATTGAGTCTCCCAGCAGGTTATTTTTTTCAAGTTCCAGCCAGTCGAATGCCCGGTAACCGGTAAACATCCGATTATCGCTATTGAGCAATAGCAGATTCAGTTTTTCCTGCTCTCCTTTTTCCAAAAGAACAGGCTGAGAGGTCGCCTGAAAAAATGCAAAAAGCAGCAAGCCGGATATAATCGTTCTATGCTTCATCCTTAAAAATTCAATGACCAGGATCCGTATATTTGTTCTTATAACCTATTAAAAATCCCTTATCAGGTCACGGAAAGTGCTTCTAAATCCCAACATGAATATGCAATCCCTAAAAGTATCCATATGGTTGCTTTCCTTGCGGAAGGTGACGCCTGCTTCCAGCCGCAGGTTGTTTTCCCGGTTAAGTATGAATGCCGCACGGAAATCGGTCCATAGCAGGTGATTTTGCATTCCCTGTGCAGGTATTGAATTCCCGATGGGAACAGGTTTGAGTATATCACCGCCTGCATTTTCTTCACTTGTCTGGTCTGAAGTATATATTGCTTTCAGCGCTTCCAGGCGAAACCACCATTTTCCAGTCTTGTAATGCAGCACAGCCACTCCTTCCTTAAACGCAGCACCCAAGGGATCTGCTAATGGCTGGTCGAACTGGCTGTAGTTAATTCCCGGGCTATTGCCTGCATACATATAAGGCTTTACCTTATTGAATTCTGCAAGCGCGTCGAGTCCCCTGACGCCAGCAAAGTCAAAGCTGCGCAGACCAAGCTGGAATGCAAAGCGGTCCTTCCAGGCACTGTTCCGCAAAAAATTACTGACGGCCGCCTGGCCATACAGGAAAGTTTGAAACATGATCCGGAACCTTGCATTCAGGCCGGTCAGCGTAAAGTTGGATATGCCGGAAGGCGAGGCATTGCCATGCAGGAAAATCAAGGGGCTCAGCAGGCTCCAACTCATGTCGTTCCGGTGGTTGACCGTCTGGCCGGGCCAGATGACCGATTCAAACAAACCAATATTCCCTGCCGGCAAAAAGTGCCAGTCCAGGAAAAATGTCTGTGACCATTTCCTGGGATAGCTGAAGGTATCGACAGCCCTTGCCCCTTGCTTACTGATATACTGGCTCCACATAACTGAATATTGCAGGCTACGCCACTTTCCTGATACCTGCAGGTAAGGATAGTTGAACGCCCAGTCAGACAATAGAAGCGATCTGTAGCCATCTCCAATAAAATTTCTGCCGTAGCCCAGGTCAACCAGCAGAAACCTGTCTGGCATATATACCAGCCTTGCAGAGGTATAGTTAAAATCAGCAACAGAATGGTTGAAATTGGCCAGCTTCCGGTAAGTATCGAGACGTGGGATCATGCCCCTGCTGCGAACAAAGCTATCCACATAGCCCGGGAAGCGCTGCTGTGTTTCAAAATCTTCCGCTTCAAAGTAAACCTTGCTGCCGATATTGCCCATGATACTTACCCCACGGGTATTCTGCCACGGTACTTTCTGAGGTCGTTTGCTGATACCCACCTGGAAATCCGGCAAAAAATCTGCGAAAAGATGAAATGACCCGTCATGCACGGATACCTGGTGTTCCTCAAAAAGCTTTCTGCTCAATAGACTGCGACGTTCGGCCTGGATCAGGGTATCGGCAAACAAAGCAGGCTTGAATGCAGTATGCCGGATGCTATCGTTGCAATAAAGCAGTGCCTCGTTCCATTCATGATAAAGCGTAAGCACCGTACAGGTATCCTGCCCGTAAACAAGCTTAAGCGAAGCTGATAAACAAACAAAAAGCAAAAATCTTTTCATTAAAGGTGCATATAGATCATTCCCTGCTGACTGATAATGCAAGGGACAATAGCTCTTCCTCCAATCTTTTCAGGATGCTATCCTTATCTAGGAATTTCCTGGCATAGCTCCTGGCGTTACTCTTATATCCCGTGGTATCTGTTGTAAGTGCCAGTTTGATCGCAGACAGCAGAGAGGAGGCCGATTCCGGCACAGCTACAATACCCATCTTATATGTTGTAACCAATTCATACAAATAAGATCCGGCAGCAGCCGTTATTATGGCGCAGCCTCCCACAGAAAATATGTTTGTAAGCTTGCTGGGCATTACAAGATCGGATGCAGAACTTTTTTGCAATACCAGATGAACATCGCCCGTAGCCAGCAGGGATGATAATTTTTCAGGAGGCTGTAAAGGGAAGAACAAGATGTTCTCCAGCCTGGACAGCGATGCCAGGTGTTGCAATCTTTCACGGATACCACCAGAGCCTACAATGACAAATTTCATTGACCGATCGTTCCGAACTGCATGAGCAACATCAATAATGATCTCAAGTCCCTGCTTTTCACCAAGATTCCCGGAATAAAGGATGATCTTATCTTTTTCCGATAATCCGAATGCCTGCCTTAATGATTGTTCTCTACTCAACGGTTTTATTTTGCCGCTATCCGTCCAGTTCGGGAAAATCACAACCTTATCCGGATCAATGCCTTTGGCCACTATTTTTCTTTCCATACCAAAGCTGATAGTGAAAACTTTATCACTTTTCCCGAAAATAAACTTCTCAGCCTGACGCATCAAATAAAGAAGTTTCCTGTTTTTCAGCATGCCCAAGCCTTGGGCTGCGTCAACCTGCAGATCCTGAACATGATTAGCAACCTTGGCTCCTTTGATACGAGCGTATGCCAAAGGCAGGAAACCCAGGTGAAAGGGAGGCTGCACAACAAGAAGTATGTCTGCCTTTTTCCTGAACAGGCTGATCAGCCAGACAGGAAACAAGCTACAGCAGAAGCTCAACTCATGCAGAACTCTTCTTAAAGAAGTAATGTTTTTCGGAACATATAAGGGCACCCGGTGCACCTTTACCTTGTTGATGATCTCTGTATGCCATCCCCTGGCCTTATATTCCGGATGAATCTTCCATTCAGGATAATAGGGCATGGCAGTAAATACCTCTGTCTCATGTCCATGCGCAGCCAGCCATTCCGCCATTTCCCCTGTGTATTTGCCGATACCCGTCAGCTCCGGGGCATAATTTATACCGTATATAAAGATCTTCATCGGCAACCTGTTGTTAGTGGACTTAATAAATTATACAAAGCAATGCCCAACAGGCCGCCCGCTGTATTCAGTAACAGGTCGTCTATATCTGCCACGCCAATATTGAAAATATACTGAAAACATTCAATAGCTGTAGACGTACCGATCACAATAAAAAACAGGGAAAAGAAAGTCCATCTTTTCTTTGGAAACATCCAGATAATGGCGAAAGCAAAAGGGATAAACAAAAAAATATTACCCAACAGATCGCTGTAAAAGGCATGCATAGCCTTCGTATTCCAGGTGGGGCGATGCGTCCAGAAAGCCAGCTTGCTCCGGAAAGGATAAAAATTGATCAGCTCACGGTAATTTATAGTCTTTCCCCGTCTTCTCCGGGCCAGGAACACGATGTAAAATAATAGTCCGGAATAAAGCAGGGAAAATGCTTTCGAGCAAAAAGAAAAATATTTTCCGTTAAACCTCAAGATGATAATGTGTTTTTATAAATGATCTCATTTTAGATACATCCTTTCCGCAGGCTTTTTTTATTTCATAGATCTTGGCATCCACCAATGTACGGTACCACCAGCCTTGCAAAAAATGCCAGAGAAATCCTTCCTTTCCTTCGGTAAAACCCAACTTAAAAATGTACCGATAAATGAAAAAAATAAAGCTGCGCCAAAACAATGGCATCTTTGCATATTTCTCTTTTCTCTTGCGTTTTACTTCCGCATCAACTGCCATGGTCATTATTATCTCTTTTTTGCTTTCAGATAAAAAATGATATTCCAAATTCAACAAGTCTATCGCTTCCCGGATAGAATAAGCATTGTGCTTCTGTATCCACCAACCAAGCGGATTAATATTGTGATCCATAAAGTAGCCGTTCCAAGTCTGTCCCCTGCCTTCTGTCAGCACTATATGCTCATCCATCCATCTTTCTTCACAAAAGCCCTTACCATATCTAAACAGACGCAGCATATTCCATCTCACATTCCCTCTTTGGATCATCCTGCCCAGAAAAACCATTTTCCTTTCAAAAATCAACCCTGTAATATCATCATCCAGTAACGTCAGATTTGTATTGATTTCCCTAATCAATTCATTACTCAGGTATTCATCGGCATCCAGGCGGAAAACCCATTCTGTCTGAATAGGCAGATGCTCCAGCCCCCAATTAAATTGCTTTGCATAATTGTTCTCCCATTTATTCTGGAATACCATAGCTCCAAGGTCTTTTGCCATCTCAACGGTTTTATCTATGGAAAAAGAATCAACTACAAATATTTCTTTAGCAAATTGCCGGGCATTGCCGATACAGCGTTCGATGTGCAATTCCTCATTATACGTAAGTATGATAACAGAAATATCCGGCATAATTAATTTTTGATCTCACGCTTTTTAATAAACCTGGCAGGATTACCACCGATAATGTCATATTCATCCGTACTTTTATTTACCAAAGATTGAGCAGCAACAACTGTAAATCTCGACAATGTTACTCCCGGCAGGATATATGAGCCCGTCGACACCCAGCACCCATCGTCTATGGTTATCGGTTTAGTAGTTTGCTCAAAAGTCGTCGAACTTATATCATGATTTCCCGTAATTAAATATGCATCTTTCCCAATACAACATTTTTTCCCTATGGTGATTTTATCTAAGCAGTAAGCCCATGAGCATTCACCTAAACTTGAAAGATCTCCCATGGATAAATTCCAGGGATGATCAATAATGGCCAACCTGTTTATATTAACAGTATTTGCCAGCTTAGCGCCAAAAGACCTCAACAATATTATTCTCGGCTTCCTCATTTGATTGGGGATAATTCTGAAAATAGTCCGATTAATTATTTTCCATAAGTGGATCTTCAACTTATGTCGAACCGGATAGGGAGTAGTTTGTACCGGGTTATATTGATTGATATCCATTTTCCTTTATTATTCTTTTTTTAATGAATTTTGCAGGGTTACCTCCTACAATACTCCATGGAGATACATCTTTAAAAACTGCCGATCTCGCTCCAACCACCGCCCCTTCACCAATGGTAATATTATTCATAATAAAAGATTCTGCAGCTATCCAAACATAGTCCTGAATTATAATTGTGCCGCTAACAAAAGGAAGATTAATCGAATCAGTCCGATGGGTCGCGCTACATAAATAAGTTCTTTGTGAGATGGTAACCTTATTACCAATAATGGTCTTGCCATAATGTAATTGTACATAAGGTCCGATTGCTGTTTCTTTTCCAACTTTTAAGTTCCAAGGTGAAGGAATGTAGGCAGAGGCATATACAACAGATCCGCTACCTATTCTCGCTCCAAAACACTTTAGCAATCGTATCCTCCATCCGTTAAAAAATGGCAGGCCAAAAGGACGAAATAAAAAGAGCGAAACGATGCGCCAGATAAGTCGTCTGAACTTGTCTGACCTGGGGATAATATCAATATATTTGGGGATATGCTGTTGCATGTTCATAACAATTCTAACAAATACCGGAAAAAATTATTTGCATAAGATGGTGCATTATAGCGTGCTTTGAAAATATGTTTTGCATTTTGTCCCATCTCCTTCCTTTGAGTTTCATCCAAAAGATGAAGTTTGCATAATGCATGTTCCAGGGCTGCTTCTGTAGCACTATCCATTATGATTCCACCGCCACCCGCATCAATTTCTTTCCAGATATTTACATTCCGGGTAATCAATACTGGTTTGGAGCAAGCCATAGCCTCTACGATGGCGATGCCGAAATTTTCCTGATAGCTGGGTAAAATAAAGCCATCACATTGGTAAAAAGCGCCCCACTTAGCATCTCCTTTTAACATTCCGGGGAAATGAATTCGCGGATGGCCCGTTGCCAGCTTCATCATCGCATCGGCATAATCAGACCCAACAGGCCCTGCTATAACCAAGGCCGGAAGGCTATGATACAGGTCTGCCATTCTTTTATAAGCATTTATCAAAAGACCAACTCCTTTTTTCTCATGAATGCGGCTCAAAAACAGCCAATAGGGCTTCTCTTTTACCCCCGGGCATTGCGCGTAGAACGCGTCTCTCATTTGCGGGGTATAATCAGGTGGCGATTGAATACCAAATCCCACACAAACCGTCTTATGTGGATGATAATCGTTAAAGGTGGTAGCGGCGAGCCTTTGCTCTTCTTCGCAGGTAAAAAATAAAGCGTCTGCGGCGTTAACAGCCTTTCTTTCTGTGAGCCGCCATACGATTTCATTCCGTAAGGCTTTTATTTTTCTCCCTTCTGCCTTTTGAAAATAAGGATCTAACATGCCATGAGGCATAATAATAACCTTGGGAACACTTTCCACGCAGGATCTTAATTTTTTTACAGCCTGATAAACAGCATAATTTTGATGTTGCCAGAGACCGTTGACTACCACCATATCATAGTGACATAAATTTCTCATCAACCATGCAGATAAAGCCCTACTGTACTGAAAAGAAGTTTTCCCACGTCCCAGTGCATATATCGGAAATCCATCTGAGTACCAGGATATCATATCTGGCCCGTCCAATTCATCCATGCACACCACTTCCGTATGTACGCCCAGCCTTTCCAGGAAAGGCGCCACGTTGCGTATCCCCTGGCAAGGGCCTCCGCTTCTCGGATCCATAGAAGATATGACGTGAAGAAGATACATGCTATATTGAGACCGATTGGTTCTTTTTATTCCTGTCAATTTTTCTTTCAACTCTCATCATCAAAGTATGATAAAGCCCGGACAACCATTTTATCCATTGTCAGATAGTCACGCACATAATTTTGCGCGTTCTTACCTAGCTGTGCAATAGCCGGCATTTCTATATTATTCAGGTGGTTGATCATTTCCGCAACCGAATGAAAGATAAAACCGCCTTCACTTTCTATAACATAGTTATATTCTACGCACTGCTTAATATCTCTGCTCCTTTTAAAGGTAAATATGGCCTTCCCGTATGCCATGGCTTCCACGACCGATAGCCCGATCCAGCCAGGCTGGAAATAAATATCAGCTATTTGAAAAAGCTCACTCTTCAGATTAAAATCATATACAGCTCCAAAATCGTAGACATTCGAATACAAAGAAAAATCGGGCTTTAATGCTCCGTCTCCAATAACAATAAAGCCAAAACGTTCCTTATCCAATGCATCCATAACGTTTAGCATCAGATCAGTCCTTCGGTCTGAAGAGACAAATCGAGCGCAATAAATCAATACAACCTCCTGCCTTATACGATACTTTTTTTTAAGATCCGGCTTATTCAAAAGAGGCAAATCGATAATCCGGTTAACCTCTGATATCGTGTTGCCAATAGCAATACCAGGTAAGGAAGGCAAATGTGTCTTATTCAGATCCAATTCCTTCGAGGTATAAAACCAAACACAATCCGACAAGCTCATCATCCACAATAATTTTCTGTCAGGCCGCTTTTCTTCCTGTAGATACCTTTTAACAGAAATTCCATGGCCCCATGTAATTATTTTCTTTCCATGAATCTTTTTTAAGATCAGCAATGCCCAGGACATGAGGTGCCCAAAGTGAAGGGGTAAGATAATATGCGTATATTCTTTCTTGAGCAAAGCAAACAGATTATAACACAGTATTGGCCCAAATGAAACCTTTTTAATATTGACACAGCCGATATTCCCCATCTTAAAATTCTGTTTATCTGCAGACTTGTTATCATAGCAATAAATGGCCGTCGGATATTTATCAGCAATACCCTTAAAAAAATTCTCACGATAATGTGGTATCAATGGTTGCAATATGGCAATTCGAATAGGAGGCATCTCGATTAATTATCAGTTATTGATAAATTGTGAAACATCATAGCCGTATATTGACCTGTAACCTTCATGGATAGAGTCGAAGCATACCATACTACCGTCAAACATCCACCGGGGATGCAGGTCACAATGCAGTCCGCTTCTTGTAAAAACAAATTCTTCTACTGATCCTTTTTTCAATACTGCTTTATCAACCAATCCTATAGCATCCATCACTTTATGGACATCCGGCCTGGCATTTATCATTTGGTAGGTACCGAGGATGATCTTCCTCTGCATGCTATGTTGAAATAAAAACAAGGCCCTTACACCGTTTTTATCGGGATAGTTGTCACAAATCATCCAGTCTCTATTAACAGGACAAAACATGGGATGTCCATCCTCTGTAATAACACCTGGGGCCATAAATGAATGAGCAATCTTTTCCTCATCAGTAAAAATGTGCCAATCAAATAATGAATTGGTTACGGCCCCTGCATTTTTATTCTGCAGGACAAATTGTTTAATTAGCCTTTTCCCGCTATAAAGCATTCCCGAGGGAAGCATCTTATATAGCAATGAATTCCGGAACTTCTCAACACCTGATTTGAACCTGCCATAAATGACTATTTCCTTATCAGATTTCCAATCAAAATGACTTAAAAAACCGGTAGCCAGGCATCTGAGCCCTTCGCCGCCTGTCCCTATTGTCATCAGTCTGGTCGTTTCTCCGCCATCTTTAAGTTTAAACCGGTGTAAAAAAGCAATCCTCTTTTCGTCAGGACTGAGCACCAAATGGGTAATGTAATGATTTGAAGAAATATTCTCTTTTAAATGAAAATTAGCTACTTCTTTAATGGATAAGATCAGCTTGCTTGCTCCATTGAAAACATTATGCCTGAGGATTCCAGTTCTATCCGGCGCTGGAATATTGGCATATTGGTCTTTTACACCTCCATTATATCCGTATGCGCCCAGCCTGAAAAGCCGTGCATAATCAAGGCCAAACGCTTCTCCTTCCCGGCTAATAACGTGTACCGGGAACTGATGGGAAGATATCAGCCGCAAATGATCCGTATCATAAACCCTGCTTCCCCATTGCCCGTCTACAAGATCATTGACGATTAATAAATCAGTCTCGCCGATAAACTGTTGCCGGGCTCCTTGCGGGTAATTGTAAGCTGCTGTTTCGCCAAGTTTGATAAATTCCCGGTCAGCATTTACAAAGCCGACATCACATCTGATATGATGCGCCGGCGGCGTGGTAATATCTTTTGTACGCAATGCTGCCAACCTGTCTCCTTTCCGGTTCCAGCAACAGATATCATGAAAGCCGAAAAAATAGTTGAACCCATCCGTTCGCTTAACCAAATTTTTTTCTCTGTTCATCGTTACTTTTCACCTTTAAAAAATCTTGTTATCCAATGATCAAAATCAGCAGCCCTTTGTTCCCAACTATGCAGTTCTACTTTATCATGTGTACTTTCATCTGGCGGATCGTCTTCCAATTGTTGGACCAGGGCAACTAGCGTATGAGGGTCTTCCGCTTCAAAATAGAAACCATCTTCTCTAAAGATCTCTTTCGGTTCGCCGACAGCCGAAGTCAAAATGGGTTTACCGAAGGGGAGATACATGTATATCTTGCTCGGACATCTTGCTTTGTCTTGTATAGAATTGTTTAAAGGCGATATAAAATATTTAGCTATCCCGAAATAAGAAGACAATTCATCCTCCGGGATATAACCAAGAAACGAAACAAAGCTTTCCATATGATTTATCTTGACATATTGTTTTGCTTCTTCCCAATGCCTTCCCTTTCCTATCAGAAGAAGCAATAATTCCGGCTTTGTTTCAGAAAGTATCTTGATGGCTTCCAGCATAGAAAACAAGCCATAGTTCCGTGCCAATGTACCCATATAGAGCAGTATACTTCTTCCCTGATATCTTTTAAGCAATCCGTTAACAATGCCCCCTTTTGAAGAAAGGATATTCTTATTAAATGCATAAGGAGAATAGAGCAGGGGTAAACGCCTGAATAATTTTCTGGACAGCTTCCTGTAATATTCATCCAGGTATTTGCTTGCACAGATCAACCCGCCAGCATATATAATGCTGTATAATTCCATTAAGTAAAACCGGATCCTTTTTCTAAGGGGCTCTGCAGTAATGGATGATTGCAATTCCGAATGCTCAATCAGCAGCACAGGATTGCCTTTAAGTATCGATTTCACCAATCTGTTCCTGGGGCTGAAAGAACAGAAATAAACAAAGTCGGGATTGATCTCGTTTATCAATCTGGTCTTTACGTATGGCTCATCTCTGAAAGAACACTGCTGATAATATTCGATATGAATATCCTGGCTACACTCAAGTGCGATCCGGTTTCGGTTCTCCGTACTGTCCATCACAATAATAGACACCTGCCACCCCAGCTCATGCAACGGGTTAGCCATGCCCAACGCTCGTTTCATGGTAGCGATCTGAGAGATGTCGCCGATAGTCAGAAAAGCTATTTTCTTTTTGTTAATCATATCGAATAAGTCTTCAAACCAGGACAGTCTGCCTCGCTTCGCTATCTTCTGTCACTTCCACCTTTGGTGCTGCCTGATATGTTGCTATCATGAAGGCAATAATGACAGCCAACGTGCTTTTAACTTCAGGTAAAGGCGAAAAAAAGAATACCCATACACCATTAAAAAGGTAAAAGACCAGAATAGGATAATAAGCGGTTCTCTGTACATACTTATTTCTTAGTAAGCGCAGGCTCCTGTCAACGAACAACCCAAAAATATATAGCATGGAAAACAACCCTACGATACCTGCATTCATCCAGGCACCTGCTATTATGGAATGAGCAGGAATGATAAGCTGTCCGTTGCGGCTTATCAACAGGCTGGAAAATTTGTCCTCCTCTCCATGCAGCTTAAATGCCATGTATGTATAATAGCCATTGATATCTCTGGCCCAGGACCCATGTCCCAGGATCGGCTTGTCCAGGGCTGCTTTTAATCCCACAAAAAATTCGGTACGGCCGACCAGCAAGAGATTGATGGGGTTATAGGGGTTATTTGTCATTTTGAGTTGCTCCAGCGTATGCTTACCGCCAATTTCGCCCTGCAGGGCTTTTGAAATATACAGCATGTACATTCCCTGAAAAGCTAAAATAAAAATGAGCAAGTAGGGGATCAGTTTCTTAAAGGAAATACTTCTGATATATTGCCGGTAATATGCAATAAATGCAGACATAATAAAGAAAATACCGTTTGACCTGAAATCCATTGCCAGACAAAAGAGGCCATACAAGCCAAATAAGGCAATGATGTTATTGTATTGGCCTGCTGACCTTTGCAATAAATACCAGGAAAGGACCAGCAGCAGAACATTTAAAATAGGAGCAATGCGAAATTTAAAAACGCCCATATTATCTAGTGTAAAAAGTGTATCGGTTGAATATTCCTTACCGCTTGACCCTCCCAAAATGACATATCGAAAGGCGAATCCCAATAAAAAAAATATGATATACTTAGGGCTTTTTTTAAACAGGTTGATAAAAAAAACTGTGGTCAATACAGCCATTCCGATGTTTGCCCACCCTCTTAACATGTCTTTAAAAGCAGAGTGATTGACAAGGTCGCTTATAACCTGGGCCAATAAAAATGCAGAATAAGCGATAGATATTTTTTTTATATCAGGTACATGAGCAAATAGCTTTTTGGTCTCTTTAAAATCAAAGAAGCTAAGCAGGGCTATAAGATCGCCTGCAGCAAGCTGACCTACCAGGTTTATCTTGAAATAAGAAAGAACCGGATACAGGAAAGCAATTATCTTATAGGCCTTCTTTTTCGTCACATGCAAAGGATTTCTTCATAAATATTTTTCACCTTCCTGGCATACGCTTTCCAGGAATATCTGTCTCGGATCGTAGCGCAAGCCGCTGTTCCGATCCGTTTTCGTTCTTCTTCACTTTCTGCAAGCCGTACAATGGCATTTGTAAGCGCTTCAGGGTCGTCATCCCTGATGATGATCCCGTTCTCCTCATGGATTATCGGAGCGCCGCTCTGGAATGTCGTAATTACCGGCAGGCCGATCCCCATGGCCTCTCTGACAGATTGCGCGGCACCCTCTGTGTAGGTCGGGAAGATATAAATATCACAACCAGACAATATTTCTTTCATCCGGGCTTGGGGAAGATGCCCGTAAAAGAGGATACGACTGTCGTCCTTAAACCATTCGGGAATGACAATATCACTCATTACAGAACCGATAATATCCAAAGAAAATGGCATACCCCTTTCTATGAGCATACCAATCGATTTTATGATAATATTTGCTCCTTTGCGCAAGCCAAAACCTCCGCTGAAACATATTTTTATTTTTTCTGTCCTGCTATAATTACGCTTCTGTCCTATAAAGCTTTCATTAATCCCTAGCCCCACAATTCTTATTTTTTCTGCAGGAAATGCTTCCCGGACAAAAGAATCTTTTACATAAAAGGAATTTACCAGAAGTATATCCGATTTATGACAGTCCTCCAACACTAATGTCCAGAAGGGATCGTCTGGATAAGTCGTCAGGTATCTGTTTATTTTTGTCGGTCCGCCGGCTTTGTTTAGCTGTCTGAGTATTTCCTTAGGGTGCGCGATGCTGTGATCTACAATTATTTTCATCCCTTCTTTCCTGGCTTTCTCAATGGCCTCTCCGGCACCAGCCCCGCTCCTGACATGAAAAATAGCAGCATCCCTTATGTATTTTCTTGATTGTTTTCCAAAAAAGGTCCAGCCATAAACTGCAGCCTTTGCCCGGGCCAATATCCTGAAACCAGATAGCTTAAACAATCCTTGAATGTAAAATTCAGCCAATGTGCAAGACTTTATCTTTTCTATGGGTAAGCCCGGCGGCGTGCGCTTTATCATCCCGTCGGAAAGATTATTCCTGCCCACCAAACGTCCAAGCATATCGATTATCTTCCTCTTTTTGGCCGTAATCTTGGGTACCCAGCCGGTAATAACTTCCATCTCTATCCCTTCTTGCCGGATCGCCACTGCAGATTCAAATAAATGCAGCCTTCCCGGCCCTGTCGATATGATAGTTTTCATTTTTCTTCTCATTGAATCCGTCAACATAT
>Ga0164242_10005166_pt1 | contig 14552 bp, 9 predicted proteins | sample OricomgcompostMG_FD_108783 | JGI IMG/M metagenome (GOLD analysis project Ga0164242, IMG submission 108783) | Miracle-Growth compost microbial communities from Emeryville, California, USA - Original compost - Miracle growth compost (MG) ... | reverse complement strand
GACTGCCGAACCGGGCATTCTTCAACGAGTTCGTCAACAGGCAACTGGCGCTCAGCAGCCGCAACGATACGGCCTTTTCGATCCTGTACATCGACCTTGACGGCTTCAAGCCGGTGAATGACCTTCATGGCCACGCCGCCGGCGACGCCGTGTTGTCGGAGGTTGCGCGCCGGCTGCGTGGAAACCTGCGGGAATCCGATGTCGCGGCACGACTGGGCGGCGACGAGTTTGCAGTCGTCCTGGTCGGCGTCTCCAGCGACATGGCGAGAAAAATTGCCAACAAGCTGATTCACATCCTCTCCGCTCCCTACGAGCTCAGGGAAACGACGGTACGGATTTCGGCCAGCATCGGCATCGCAGGACACGAGGATGCGGTAAGGCAGGGAGTCCACATACTCCAGCTCGCGGATACCGCGATGTACCTGGCGAAGGCTGCCGGAAAAGGGCGGACCATGTCTGCGGACGAGAGGAAAAGTACCGGCGAGCCGCTTCAGGGCGCAGGTTGATCGTGCGTCCGAGGCGGCATGTTCGCGCAGGCTGGCGCAGGGCCGCCCCTGCCCTGCCTATGGTCAGCGCCCGGTCCGCGGCACCGCCGCCGCTTCCTCGCCGCTGCGGCGCCCGCCCAGCACCGCCTGCAGCACGACTGCGACCACGATGTTTGCCACCAGGGCCAGCAGGCCGGTGTAGACCGCATAGCTGGAGCCGCCGAACACAAAGGTATGGACCGGCTTGGTGCCGTCGGCGAACGCCACCCAGCTGCCGTACACCATGCCGACCGCCCATCCGGCCAGCAGCGCCGGTGCCCTGAACCAGCGGGAAAATGCGCTGAACACGACCGACGGGAAGGTTTGAAGTATCCAGACGCCGCCGAGCAACTGCAGGTCGAGCGCGAACTTGGTCGGCAGGAACAGGATGAAGACCAGCGCCCCCGCCTTGACCACCAGCGAAACGACCTTGGCCACCGCCTGTTCGCCGGCCGGGGTAATGTCGGGCTTCACGTATGGCTTCCAGAAGTTGCGCGTGAACAGGTTGGACGCGCCGATCGACATCACGGCGGCCGGCACCAGCGCGCCGATGGCGATCGCGGCGAATGCAAAGCCGGCAAACCAGCTCGGGAACAGCGTGTTGAACAGCATCGGCACCACGTCGTTGTTGTTCGTTACCGTGAGCCTGGCCGCATGCGCCATGAAGCCGAGCAGCGCGATCAGCCCCAGCAGCACGGTATAGGCGGGCAGGAATACCGCATTCTTGCGGATCGTGTCGGCGCTGTTCGACGCGAAAATGCCGGTCAGCGTATGCGGATACATGAATGCCGCCAGCGCCGAACCGAGCGCCAGCGTCGCGAAGGGCAGCATCTGCTGCGGCTTCAGCAGCAGGCCGGTAGCGCCGCCCTTGGCCGTGAACGCGTCGTTGGCCGCCGCGAATACCGCGCTGTAGCCGCCCAGCTTCATCGGCACCAGCACCACCGCGACCAGCACCACGATGTAGATCATCAGGTCCTTGACGAATGCGATCAGCGCCGGCGCCCGCAGGCCGGCGGAATACGTGTACAGCGCCAGGATCACGAAGGCCGCCGCCAGCGGCAGTTCGCCCGACAGGCCGAGCGCCTTGATCACTGCTTCCATGCCGAGCAGCTGCAGCGCGATATACGGCATCGTGGCAACCACGCCGGTGAGCGCAACGGCAAATTCCAGCGTGCGCGAGCCGTACTGGCCCCACACCACGTCGGCCGCGGTCACGTGGCCGGCGCGATGCGCCTGGTGCCACAGCCGCGGCATGATCACGAACACGATCGGGTACACGATGATGGTGTACGGCAGCGCGAAGAAGCCATAGGCGCCGACCGCGTAGACCAGCGCCGGCACCGCGATCACGGTGTAGGCGGTATAGAAGTCGCCGCCGACCAGGAACCAGGTGATCCAGGCGCCAAAGTTGCGTCCCCCCAGCCCCCATTCGTCCAGGTGCGCGCCCTTGTGCGAGACGCCGCGGTTCCAGCGCGATGCGGCGAAGCCCATCACCGTCACCAGCGCGAAAAATAAGACGAAGATGACCAGCGCGGTCCAGTTGATGTCGGTTTTCATCGCCGCTCTCCTTCGCGGGCCCCGTTCCGGTACACGATCCAGACCAGCAGCGAGGTGATCGGCACCCAGACCAGCTGGTACCAGTAGAAGAACGGAAAGCCGAACAGGGCGGGAAGCGCGTGGTTATAGAACGGCACCCACAGCAAGCCGATGAAGGGAAGCAAGAGCAGGATCCACATGCTGGTCTCCTTGCGCGGTCAAGGGATTTCCGGATGGCGATTCCGGCCGGGAAAAACGCCATGCCTCATCGTTTTGACCGCGAAGGCCGTTCAGAAAATCCCGCCTGAATGCGGGCGCGCCCGGCACGTCGCGCATCCGGGAGAAAGGATGGAAGAGGAGAATGCGCCGGATGCGATCAGGCCACCGGCAAACCGCTATCCGCGCCAGGCCCGGCGGCAGTCTGGCTCAGGGCTCGCCGCTGCCGAGTTCGCCGAATTCGACCGCTGTCTTCACGTAGAACAGTTGCACCTTTTCCGCGCGCAGCCGTTCGAACAGGCGCGTCGATTCTTCGGTAGTGACTGCCATCACGACCGTCTGCGGCTGGTCGGCCAGCTCGAAGAAATGCGCCGAATGCAGCCGGTGGTGCCGCCCCACTCCCTCGCTGGCGGCGGTCAGCGTGGCGCCGCGCAACCCCAGTTCGGATGCCAGCCGCACCAGCCAGTCGCCGACCGGCACCCCGTGATGACGGCGGTCCTGCTGGGTGAAGAAGGTGATTTGGTAGCCGTTCATCGTTGCACTCCTCAAGTCAGTTTCAATCCCTTGCCGCACAGCATGCCGACGAAGGTCATCGCCAGCGAACCGGCAACGTGGATGCCCATCGTGCCGAACGCCCAGCCGAGACGCCCCTGCTGCAGCATAGACACCACTTCGGCGGAAAAGGTGGAAAACGTCGTGAGGCCGCCGCAAAAACCGGTGATGATCAGCAAGCGCCACTCGGGAGCGATGCCCGGCGCCTGCGCAAAATAGACAATGGCCAGCCCGATGATGTAACCGCCGAGCAGGTTGGCGACGAGGGTGCCGACCGGGAGGCTGGGAAACAGGCTGTTGAGTTTCAGCCCGAGCACCCAGCGGATAAGCGCGCCCAGGCCGGCGCCGAGAGCGATTGCCACAATTGATTTCCACATATTCCTGTCCTGTTGATTGAAAGCGGACAGGCGCGGCAAACCTACGCCGCCTGTCCGGCCAGCCGTAGGCATCATCAGCCGCAGCGCGCGGCGGTTCATGGAGGAATGCCATCTCCGCCGGCAATGATATATCGAATCTGCAACAGCGCGGCAGCGCGGCCGGCCTGGTCGCCGGAACACGCCGCGCATGCGGCGCCCGTGCCTGTCAGCTCGACTGCCGCTCCAGCGGCGCGGATGACGGTGTCGCTCCGGCGCCGGCTGCTCCATGCACACTGTCTGCACCGAGCGCCGGATTTGCATTGGCACGGAAGAACAGGCCGATGATGGTTGCGATGGCGAACAGGCCGAGCAGGCTGACGAGATCGAGAATGCGCGGGCTGGCAACCGGATGGGCGATTGCCTCGAGCCTGTCGCCGGCAATAAAGATCGCCAGCACGGTCAGCGCAACGAGGCCGCTCCACGCCAGTCCCGCGCGCGGACCGCCGACCAGCATCGCAACCAGCGGACACAACAGGAACCACGGCGTCGTGGGGGCGGCCACGCCGCCCAGGCGCAGCGCCAGCCAGATCTTCAGCAGATACAGGGCGCCGACGAACAGGTCGCGCGCGACGGGCAGGCCGGCCGCGCTGCGCATGCACAGCGGCGACACGAACATCACGCTGCCGGCGAGCAGGACCGCGACGCCCGCCGCATCGAAACCGAGGAAGTGGTACATCACGCACAGCAGCGGTGCACAGATGCCGGCAATCGCCGCCAGCGCGGTCAATTGCCGCGCCGCCTGCAAATCATGCGGGCGCGCCTGCAGCGCGTCCGGCAGCACGCGGTCCGCGGTCCGCAGGCAGTTGTCCAGAAACCCGGCACTTTCAACCATGTTTTCCCCCTGTTGTCGACGGCGATTGTTTCGTTCAGGCGACTCCAGTCGCTATGTCCCGCTGCTGCACTGGCGCGATGGCGTGGCCTGCACATCGATGTACGCGGCAAGCGCATCGATGGTCGGGTAGTCGTACAGTAGCTCGGGCACGATCGGCATCGCGAAGCGGCGTTCCAGCTCCAGCGCCACCGTCACCGCGCCGAGCGAATCCATTCCGAGCGACAGGAAAGGTGTATCGAAGCCCACGTCCTCGACCGTGTCGCGGCCTTCGCTGCGCAGCCAGTCGAGCACGACCGCGTGCACCAGGCGTCGGGTTTCATCCTGCCCCGCAGCGCCGGTGGCCGCAGCAGCGGCGACCGGCGATAGCGGCGGCCGCGGCGACGATGCATCCGGTATGCGCTGCAATAGCCGCAATGCCGGATCAAGCTGCTGGGCTTCGCCGGGCAACTGCTGTTCGATGTCGCCGATCGCGTCCGCATAGCTGTCGATTTGCGCCAGCAGCGCAGCGGTGGACGCGCACGGGACACGCTCTGCCATCTGTTCCATGATCTCGCGATGCAACGCGGCAAAGCGTTGCCGGCTCCAGGCAACCGCGCGCGCGGCGGTTTCAGTGGCGCCGCCTGCCGCCAGTCGCTGCGCCGCCGCTGCCCCCAGGAGCGCAGCCGCTGCGAGCTGGCCCTTGCGGTACTCCAGCCATTGGGTCACGCGCACCTCATCGCTGAACAAGCCCTCGCCGCGGCGCGCCGCGCCATCGATCTCGGCGACCGCGGCCGCGAGCTCGGCCGCCCATTGGGGCTGGCCGAGACGCCGCACCAGGAACGCAGTCACCGCGCTGTCCGGCATCGCGAGCACCGCGCCCAGCCGCATGTACAAGGTTTCGCTCGGGCCTTCGAGGATACGCAGCACGCGTGCGTCGCGCAGGATCTGCGGCGCAATGTTCGATTCGATGTAGCCGCGCCCGCCCAGCACCTGCACCAGCTGGTCGGCCGCCTCGCCCAGCAGTTCGGACGCGGCCGCCTTGCAGGCGAGGTAGTCGACCGCCACATGGTCGCCGTCATCGATGCTGGCGGCGATCGCGTCGACCAGCGCCTCGACCGAAAAAATCGCCGCGACCAGCGACTGCATCTTGACCGCGGTCACCGGGTTGTCGGCGAGGCGGCCGGTGGCAACCTGGCGGTTCGCTGCGTAGCGGGCGATCAGCTGGGCGCAGCGTTTCATCCCGCCGACGCACATCGCACCGATGCCGAGCCGGCTGAACATCATCGCGTCGTGCGCAACCAGCATGCCCTCGCCCGGTGCCAGCAGGACCGCGGCATCCGGGACGAACGCCGCATCGAGGTAGACGGTGTTCTGCACGATGCCGCGCATGCCCATGGTCGGCGCTTCCGGCCCCTGGCGCAGCCCCGGCGTGTCTTCCGGGACGGTGAGCGCGATCACGCCGAGCGCTTCGCCGTCCGGTCCTTGCGCCTTTGCGAATACGGTCAGGATGCCGGCCCAGGAACCGAGTCCTGTCCATTGCTTTTCAGCGGTGACGCGCCAGCCGCCGTCGACCCGGACGGCGGTGGCGCGCAGGGCGAGCGGGTTGGAACCGGCGCCCGGTTCGGTCAGCGCAAATGCCGCGAGCTGGCGGCCGGCGGCCAGCGGCGGCAGCAGGCGTTCCTGCATCGCCGCTGGCGCATGCCGGAGGATCGGACGGATACCGAGGCCGTTATGGACGCCGACCAGCGTCGCCAGCGTCAGGTCGACGGCGGCGAGCTGCGCCATGACGCGCACCAGGTCGACCGTGGCCAGCGCGCGGCCGCCGAAGCGGCGCGGCACCTGCAGTCCGAAAAAGCCCTGGTTGCCCAGGTCCAGCACCACGTAGGGCGGAATCGTGCGGCGCTCGTCCATCAGGCGCGAATTGAGGCGGCGCGCTGCGTACTGGCGCAGCCAGGCAATCATCGCATCGGCATCGGCGCGGCTTTGCGCCGCATCGAATGCCGGCGCCCTGGCCTCGACCGGCCTGGCAGCCGGCGCCTCAAGCCTGATGACCGGCGCCTGCGGCGGCGCAGCGGCGTCGCGCGTACCGCGCCGGTCGAACAGGCTGCCGGGCATCACGTAGACGACGTCGAGCTGTCCGTGCAGCGCCATTTCCTTGCAGCGCCCGCGCTGCACCTTGCCGCTGGTGGTGCGCGGAAACGTCCCCGGTTTGACGAACACGATCGACGATACCGACACATCGAACTGCTGCGCAATCAGCTTGCAGATGTCGTGCGCGGTCGCCTCGATCCTGCCGAGGTAACTGTCGGCCGCGTGCCCGGCGTCGCCTTCGCGCGCCTCGCGCTGGGCCGCGCGCACCAGGCTGCGGTTCGCCTCCGCCACGATCGCCAGCCGCTCCTGGCCGTTCGCTTCGACCGAAAACGCCGCGCACATGTTGGGCTCGATGAAGTCGATCGCATGCTCGATCACATCCTCGATGTCCTGCGGATAGACGTTTCGACCGTTGATGATGATCAGGTCCTTCAGGCGACCGGTGACGAACAGCTCGCCGTCGCGCAGGAACGCAAGGTCGCCGGTACGCAGGAACGGCCCTTGCCCGCTGTCCGCCAGCCGGGCGCCGAATGCGGCCGCGCTCTCGGCCGGACGGTTCCAGTATCCTTTTGCGACGCTGTCGCCGGCCACCCATACCTCGCCCACGCGGTGCCGCGCCACCGGCAACGCGGTTTCGGGATCGACGATCACGACCCGGGTGCCGCGCGCGACACGTCCCGAACTGACCACTTCACGCGCATCGTCGCTGCCGGGAAGGGCGTCGCGCACCTGGTTGCCTTCGAGCAGGGACTTGCTGACGGTGCTGATCAGCGGCGACCTGGCCGCCGGACCGCCGGCCACGAACAGCGTGGTCTCGGCCATCCCGTAGCACGGGAACAACGCGTTTTCCTTCAGCCCGCAGCGTTCAAACGCCTGGTGGAAGCGGCGCAGCGTGGCCGCGCGTATCGGTTCCGATCCGTTGTAGGCGGTCACCAGGCTGGCCAGGTCGAGGCGCTCCTTCTGTTCGTCGGAAATCTTGCGGCTGCAGTAGTCCCAGCCGAAGTTGGGCGCGCCGGCACAGGTGCCGCGGTAGGTCGATATCGCGTCCAGCCACACCACCGGATTTTTCAGGAAGGTGGCGGGTGCCAGCAGCACGCAGTGGAAGCCGACGTGCATCGGCGACGCCACGCTGCCGATCAGGCCCATGTCGTGAAACAGCGGCAGCCAGCTGACCATCACGCTTTGCTGGTGGAAGCCGAATGCGTCCCGGATCATTTCCACGTTGGCGGCGATATTGCCATGCGTGATTTCCACGCCCTTCGGCTGCGAGGTCGAACCGGAGGTGTACTGGAGCAGCGCGGTCATCCCGGGCCGGATGTCCGGCAATGGCGGCGCCGTCTCCGGCAACGGCATCGCATCGGTGGTCAGGCACGCGCGGTTGGCCGCATCGACCAGCGACAGGCTGGCCTTGATCACCGGCTCGCAATCGTTGCAGGTCAGGATCAGTGCCGGATCCGCGTCTTCCAGCAGCGCCTGCAGCCGGCGCGAGGCCTTGGTCCGGTGCGGAACCGTCGCCGGGACCGCGATGATGCCGGCGAACAGGCAGGCAAAGAACACGGTGATGAATTCCAGCCCGGCCGGATACAGCAGCACGGCGCGCGCGCCCGGCTCCGCCCGCTGCAGCAGTGCCGCCGCGAGACGCAGCGCGCGCTGCTCCAGCTCCTGGTAGCGCACCTCGTCGATCTTGCCGTCGTCGCGCAGGAAGGTATAGGCGAGCCGTTGCGGCGTGCGTTGCGCGTGCAGCCGCAGGCGCTCGGTGAGGAGCGCCTGCGGCGGCATTGCGCCTGTTTTTTTATTCTTGTCCACGATTCTGCACTCCCTGCGCGCGCGCGCGCCGTTCGCCGGCGTCGATCGCCTCCCGCGCCTGCCGCACCGTGCTGCCGATCAGCGGTGCCGACCATTTGATCTGCTGCAGCGTATGGTTTGCCATCAGTTGCAGGCGCAGCCGCGAGGCGCCGACCGGCACGCCGGGGAACTCCACCTGGTTGACGAACACACCCTGCCTGAACAGCAGCTTGCCGACCAGGCGCGACACCTTTTCATTGCCGATCAGCACCGGCACGATCGGGGATGCCGAGCCGATGCACTGCAGTTGCTGTGCGCCCAGCAGCTCGCGCAGTAGCTGCACCGCACGCATCAGGTCGCCGCGCAGCGCCTCGCCTTCATCCGAACGGATGATTTTCACGGATTCGAGGATCACCGCCGCCTGCACCGGCGACAGCGCATTGGAAAACATGTGCGGGCCGGCGAACAGCTGCAGGTGCCGCTTGACCGCGCGCGACGCGGTCGCGACGAAGCCGCCGTTGGACGCGAAGGTCTTGGAAAACGCTCCCATCACCAGGTCGATCTCGCCCAGCATGCGCTGGCTCCCGATGAAGCCGGTGCCGTCCGGCCCCATCGCGCCGAGGTCGTGCGCGACATCGACCAGCAGGGTGGCACCGAATTCCCTGCAGGTGCGCTGCAGCGCCGCCAGGTCCGGCGTATCCGCATCCATGCTGAACAGGCTTTCCGTCACCACCATGATCGCGTTCGCGCTATCGGCCGCGCGTATCCCGCGCAGCAGCTCGCGCACATGCGCGACGTCGAGATGGCGGTTCACCTGGACGTTGGACGTCGCCGCGCTCGCCCCCTGCCGCAGCGACGCATGCGCGAACTGGTCGATCACGATATGGTCCTGCGCCTGCACCAGCGCGGTGATGGCGCCGAAGGCGGCGCCCCAGCCGGTCGGGAACAGCGCGACATGTTCGGTGCGCAACCATTCCCCGATCTCCTGCTCGAGCGCCAGCGACAGACGGGTATTGCCGAGCAGGACCGCGGAGCCGGCGCTGTGCGGGCCGTAATCGCGCAGCGCACGGCCAGCCGCTTCCGCCACCGCCGGATGCGACGCCAGCGAAAGATAGTCCTGCGATGCAAAATTGAGCCCGCGTGCCGACTGGCCGCTTTCATCGCGGATGCTGGCGAGCGGATGCGGCGCCGCATCGAGCGAGCGCGCATACTGCCAGACGCCGTGTGCGCTGCGCGCCGCATGCCAGTGTTCGATCGCTTCGATACGTCGAATCAGGTCGGCGCCGCGCGGCTGCGAAAACTGTACGGCGCTGCCGGCAAGCGCGCCGCCCGCCAGCATCGCGTCGACTTCGGCGTCCAGCCCGGAAACCGGTTCGGCCGGCGCGCCGGCGCGATGCAACGCGTCCGCATATGCTTCGTTGTTCAATCCATCCTCCCTCCGGCCGGTCTACTCTGCTGGCGCGCCGCGTTCGCGAGCAGCGCCGGGCGGCATCATGCCGGCATCTTGTCCCTGTGCGGGGTCACTGCTTCCATTTGCACGGCGAGCAGGGCTGCAACCTGCTCCGGATGCAATGGATGATTGAAATAATAACCCTGTCCCTCGTCGCATTGCATCGCGTGCAGGGCGGCCAGCTGTTCGGCTGTTTCGACCGCCTCCGCGATCACCTTCAGCTTCAGCCGGTGCGCCATCGCGATGATCGACTCGGCGACGACCCAGCTGCGTTCGCGCCCGCTGCCTGCACTCAGCCGCCGCGCGAACGATCCGTCCATTTTCAGGATATCGACCGGCAGCTCCGACAGGTAATTGAGACTGGAGTAGCCGGTGCCGAAATCGTCGATCGATACCTGGACGCCAGCGGCCCGCAGGTCGTTCAGGACTTGATGATTCGCATCCAGGTTGTCGATCAGGATGCCTTCGGTGATTTCCAGGTCGAGGTAGCGCGGGTCCATCCCCGTTTCGCGGATGATGTGCATGATCTTCTCGACCAGGTCCGGATGCTTGAGCTGGCGCGCCGAAAGGTTGACGGCAATCTTGACCGGGGCCAGGCCGGCGTCGCGCCAGGCGCGGCTCTGTTCGCACGCCTTGCGCAGCACCCAGTAGCCGACCGGGACGATCATGCCGGTTTCCTCCGCCAGCGGAACGAAGCGCGCCGGCTCCACCCGTCCATACACCGGATGCTGCCAGCGGATCAATGCCTCCACGCCGACGATGCGCCGCGAACGCAGCTCGACCTGCGGCTGGTATTCGAGGAACAGTTCGCCGGCCGGCATTGCCTGGCGCAAGCCGTTCTTGAGCGTGAGCCGCTCGCTTGGCCGGATGGCGGGATCCGATGCATAGACCTGGACACTGTTTTCGCCCCAGCTCTTGGCCCGCATCATCGCGATATCGACCCGCTTGAGCAACGCATCGAGGTCGCACGCAGGAGCCGGGAACAGCGCTACGCCGATGCTGAGCGTGACGAAATATTCGCGGCCGCCGATCATGATGGGCTGCGCGAACTGCTCGAGGATCTTTTCCGCCACCTGGCGGGCGTCGCCGTCGGTACCCAGGTCTTCCAGTATCAGGATGAACTCGTCGCCGCCCCAGCGTGCGATCGTGTCGGAGTCGCGCAGGCAATTCCGTATGCAGTCCGCGGTCCTGACCAGGATTTCATCGCCGACTTCGTAGCCCAGCGCCTCGTTGAATTCCTTGAACTTGTTCACGTTGAGCAGCATCAGCGCGACCAGCCGGCCGTTGCGGGCGGTGCGGTCCAGTGCATGCGTCAGCCGTTCGCGCACCTGGCCCCGATTCAGCAAGCCGGTCAGCGGATCGCGCCGCACCGGCTCGGCGTCGAGCTCGCCGTGGCCGTTTCCGTGCGGTGCGCCGCCGGCTGCGATGGCCGCGTTTTTTGCGGGCGACTGCGCGGCCTCGGCCGCGATCTGCTGGTCGAAGCGGACCACGCGGTTGCGTCCGCCCAGCTTCGCCTGGTACAGCGCCTGGTCGGCACGTGCAACCGTTTGCGCGATCGATTCGCCGGCCCGGAATTCGGCGACGCCAATCGATACCGTCACTACCAGGTCGGATGCAATGCCGGGAAAATTCAATCGTTCTATGCTGCGCCGGACGCGCTCGGCCAGCAATACCGATTCATCGAGCGAGGTTTGCGGCAGCATCAGCAGAAACTCTTCGCCGCCGTAGCGGCCGAACGAATCGCTTTCGCGAATCTGGCCCTGCACTGCCAGCGCGAATTCGCGCAGCACCGCGTCGCCGGCCGAGTGGCCGTAGTTGTCGTTGATGAGCTTGAAGAAATCGATGTCGAGCAGGCACAGGCAAAACAGCCGGCCCAGCCGCGCAGTCCGTTCCTTCTCGTTCTCGATCAGCTTGATCAGGTGGCGCCGGTTGTGGCTGCCGGTCAGTTCGTCGCGGATCGCCAGTTCGTTGATGATCTTGAGCGCCTGCTCGAGCTTGATGAATCCCTGCGTCTTGGTCAGCTCGAACAGCAGCACGAACACCACGACCACGATGTACAGACCGATGTCGCACAGCAGGAACAGCAGGTCCCTGTCCTTGATCGGATGCGAAGGCAACTCCACGCCGTGCAGCTTCAACGCGTAAATGAACAGCACCACGCCGCAGCTCATCGCCAGCCAGAACAGCGCGGTCCCGACGCCGCCGAGAAACATCGCGACCACCGGCCCGGTGATGAGCCAGCAGGTGGTCGGCGCATCGATGCCGCCAAGATGGTAGGTCAGCCAGCTGAAATTGAAGAAGACCGCGCACAGGAAAAGTTCGCGCGCAAACAGGATGCTGCCGCTCATCTTCAGCACGAACGGCGCGAGGAACATGAACAGGCAGCACAGCAGGATTTCCTGGGCGGCGGCCGCGAACCCGAGTTCGTAGTAGGCCAGCGCATAGAACGGACCGGACAAGGCGGCCATCACGACCGCGTTGATCACGTTCTGCGCGCGCGTCAGCGTGGCCGCCTCGCTCTGGTGTTGCGGCGGAATAAACCAGTGTATCGCCGCAATATAGCGCTCTATCCATGAACCAGCCTTGCTGGCATTGCTCACTGATGCTTCCGGTACAGCATGCATATGAAGCCTCCTCGCGGAGTGTCATCCTAGTTGGATATCGCGCTGGATCGGCAACGCCGGCACACCCGCGGAAGTCGTTGCACTTTCGACAACCCCGGGCAATTTGCTCCCAATCCGTATGGCAACCTTTTGTATTTCTGATTGTAACTGGATAGTAAAAATTCTGTCAGGCAACTTGCAACAGCCGGTCGTTCACTGTCGGCAATCCGCCAACATGCACGGCGGCAGGGCCGTATGCGCCGCCGGGTCGCCTGCGCTTGACCCTGACGCAACGTCAGATGCGAGAATCGACAGCGCTTCCCTTCCCGCCCGCCTGTTTTTTTCGCTCAGGAGATTCGCCATGTCCGACAACACTGACGCCGCCGCCTCTGCGCCCGGCATCCTCCAGTCCGGCCGCCCAAGCCGTACCGCGCTGCGGGTAGCGGCATTGCGCGCCGTTCACCAGTTGCTCGACGAGCCGACCGTGCTCGACGATCCGCTCGCGCTGCGCATTCTCGGCAGCGAGCGTGAAGCGGCGCTGCGGCACGATCCATTCCAGTACGACGAGCCCTTGCTACGGCATCTGCGCGCCTCGCTGGTGGTACGCAGCCGGCTTGCCGAAGACGAACTGGCGCGTTCGGTGCGCGAGGGCGTCGCCCAGTACGTGGTGCTGGGCGCCGGGCTCGATACCTTCGCCTATCGCAATCCGCACGGTGCGGCACTGCGCGTATTCGAAGTCGATCATCCTGCGACCCAGGCATGGAAGCGCGACATGCTGGCGCGCGCCGCGATCACGGTGCCGGATACGCTGCGCTTCGTTCCCATCGACTTCGCGCACGACACGCTGGCGCAGGCGCTTGCCGCTGCCGGTTTCCGGCCGGACGCGCCGGCCTTCTTTTCCTGGCTGGGAGTGACCGTCTACCTGGAAGCGGACGCGGTGCTCGACACGCTGCGCTTCGTCGCATCGCTGCCGGCGCCGAGCGGCATCCTGTTCGACTACCGTATTGCCGACGCGCTGCTGACGCCGATGCAGGCTGGCGCGCTGGGCAGGATGGCCGAACGTGTCGCGGAGCTGGGCGAACCGTGGAAGAGCGCGTTCGATCCGGCCGCGCTGGCCGAACGGATGCAGGCGTTCGGCTTTGGCGAACTGGTCGACCTCGGTGCCGATGAATTGAACGAACGCTACCTGGCGCGCCGCAAGGATGGCTTGCGCAAGGGCGGCGGATTCCGCCTGATGTGCGCGCGGCGCTGAACAAAGGCATGCCGCGGGGAATCGCTTGCCACCCGACTGGCCCGGCAAACGGGACGGGCCACATGCTTCCGGGCTTTCCGCTACACTCGATTTCCTCTTCCCGGACCCTGGACAATCGCCATGCAGACTGCCTCTCGCGCCCCCGAACTGAAATCCGTGCTGGTCGCCAGCGGCGCGGTGCTGATGCTGGCGATGGGCGTGCGCCACGGCTTCGGCTTCTGGCTGCAGCCAATCTCGCAGGCACACGGCTGGACCCGTGAAACCTATTCGCTGGCACTGGCGCTGCAGAACCTGATGTGGGGCGCGCTCGGCCCGTTCGCCGGCATGGCAGCCGATCGCTTCGGCACCGCGCGCGTGGTGATCGCCGGCGCGCTGTCCTATATCTGCGGCCTGCTGTGGATGGCGCTGGTGAGCCAGCCGACCGCGTTCGTGATCGGCACCGGCCTGTTCATCGGCACCGCGATGGCGTGCACCGCGTTCGGCGCAGTCAGCGGCATCGTCGGCCGCAGCGCGCCGCCCGAGAAGCGCTCATGGGCATTCGGCATTTCGGGCGCGACCGGTTCGTTCGGCCAGTTCCTGATGATGCCGGTCGAGCAGCAGCTGATTTCCGGCGTCGGCTGGCAGCATGCATTCTTCCTGCTGGCCGGACTGGTGGCGCTGGTGATGCTGCCGATGGCGTTCGGTCTGCGCGAGCCGCGCGCACAGGCGGGCGACGGCGCGCACCAGAGCGTACTCGATGCGGCACGCGAAGCGTTCGGCCACCGACCGTTCCTGCTGCTGCTGGCCGGCTACTTCGTCTGCGGTTTCCAGGTGGTGTTCATCGGCGTGCACCTGCCGGCCTACCTGCGCGACAAGGGGCTGACCGATCCCAAGGTCGCGGTACTGGCGCTGGCGCTGATCGGCCTGTTCAACATCTTCGGTTCCTATTACGCCGGCAAGCTGGGCGGCTCGCTGCCGAAGCGCTATCTGCTGTCGAGCATCTACATCACGCGCGCGGTGGTGATTTCGCTGTTCCTGCTGGCGCCGCTGACGCCGTGGTCGGTCTACATCTTCGCCGCAGTGATGGGCCTGATCTGGCTGTCGACGGTGCCGCTGACCAACGGCCTGGTGGCCGGCATGTTCGGCGTCCGGCACCTGTCGATGCTATCGGGCTTCGTGTTCTTCTCGCACCAGCTCGGCAGTTTCCTCGGCGTCTGGCTCGGCGGCTACCTGTACACCTTGCAGGGCAACTACAACATGGTCTGGGGCATCACGATCGCGCTCGGCCTGTTCTCGGCGCTGGTGCACCTGCCGATCAACGAGAAGCCCGTCGTGCG
>Ga0164242_10005165_pt1 | contig 14552 bp, 15 predicted proteins | sample OricomgcompostMG_FD_108783 | JGI IMG/M metagenome (GOLD analysis project Ga0164242, IMG submission 108783) | Miracle-Growth compost microbial communities from Emeryville, California, USA - Original compost - Miracle growth compost (MG) ... | reverse complement strand
GACATCCTGACCGTCGTCGGAGGAGATGAAGCCGAAGCCCTTCTCCTCGTCGTAGAACCTGACCTTGCCGGTGGGCATGAGTACCTCGCACGAACACGTGTGCGCCGACGGGCGGCGCACGAATCCAGTGGAATGAAAAAGACCCGCAGGTCTCGCCTCCAAGACTACGGCACGGCGGGCGGCGAGTAGGCTGAAAAGGATGAGCGCGCCCACACCGACCGACGATGTCCCGGTCCGCCGGCTCGACCGGATCCTGTCCTTCACCGCCCTTGGCCTGCTCGTGCTGTCCGTGGGCTGCTTCGTCGCGATCATGATCGGCTCGGCCATGCACGCCGAGTTCGACCGGGGGGCCTGGCCGACCGTCGGAATCGCCGTCTACGTCGGCCCGATCGTCGCGTTCCTGCTAATCATCGCGGTCGTCATCATGAGCATGGTGCGAAGGGCGCGGGCGAACAGGGCGCGCTGAGAGCACGTGGCCGACACCTCCGACGAACGCGCGCTGGCGACGCAGCTGGCCGGGCTCGGACCCGAGCAGCTCGCCCGGCTGCTGCATGCCCGCAGCGTGCCTGCCTCGGTGACATGGCGAGACTGCTTCGATGCGGCGGAAGGGCTGCTGGAGTCCGCTTCCATCGATCGTGCGCTCACCGGCCTGGACCGCGCATCGCTGCAGAGGGTGGATGCTGCGCCGACCGACGCCGTCAGCGATGAGGTGGTCCGCACGCGCCTGGGCGCGCTCGCGCTGCTGCGGCCCGACGGTCGCCCGTACGCCGCCGTCACCGCGCGGCTGCGTGAGGCCCTGACGGTCGACCCCGATGCTCTGGCCGCGCAGCCGGCGGCGCCGGCCCCGTTGCCGGCCGACGACCGTGCCGCGGCGACCGTCGCCGAACGCGCCGCCGCCGCCGCTCGCACGCTCACCGACATCGTCGCCCTGAACCGCGACCAGCCGCTCACGGTGACCGGCGTCGGAGCCGTCACCGCCGTCGACCGGCGACGACTCATCGACGCGCACATCGTGCCCACGGCCACCGAGCTCGACGATCTGCTCAGCCTCGCCGCCGACGCGGGTCTCCTCACCCTGTCGGCCCGCGAGTGGCTCGTCACCGAAGAGGGCGAGGCATGGCTGCCCGGCGACCTGGTCACGCGCTGGGAACGTGTCGCAACCGCCTGGCGTGACGCCCTTCCCGCCGCTGTGCGCACCGCAGACGACGGATACCTGCCGCCCGCCGACTGGGCGGCCCAGGTTCCTCTCGATACGAACTGGCCGAGCCGCGTCGGGGGGCTTCTGCGCCGAGCCGAGCGCTGGGGACTCTACGATCGCGGCGGTGCCGAGCCCGCCTGGACGGCGCCGTTGCGCACCGGCGACTCTCCCGACACGGCCGCGCTGACGGCGCTCGTGCCCGGGGAGATCGATAAGATCTATCTGCAGGCGGACCTCAGCGCCATCGCCCCCGGCCCGCTGCGCTCGGGCCTCGACCTGCGCCTGCGCACCATGGCCGTGCGCGAGTCGGTGGCCCAGGCATCCACTTATCGCTTCTCGGCCGACTCGCTCGCCGCTGCCATCGCGGGCGGCGAAGATGCGGCATCCATCCGCTCGTTCCTGTCGTGGCTGTCGCTGACCGGTATTCCGCAGCCGCTCGAATACCTCATCGATCAGGCCGAGGCCCGTCACGGGCTGATCCGGGTGGGGATGGATGCGGCGGGCCGCACCCGCATCACGGGCGCCGAGCCCCGGCTGGTGCAGACGCTGGCCGTCGACCAGGCGCTGCGCTCGATCGGCCTCGTTCCGGACGGCCCCGACGCGCTCACCTCACGCGTATCGCGTGACGCCGTCTTCTGGACGCTCGCCGACGCCCGCTACCCCGTGATCGCCGTGGACGAGCACGGCGAGCCGCAGCCGCTGCGTCGGCGAAGGGCGCCGGTGGCGGCATCCACCCGTCCCGACCCCGCGGCCGCGCTGCTGCCGGTCGCCGAGGACCTCATCGCGCACTCCGGCGGCGACGCCGACCGCGCGTGGCTGCAGCGCGAGCTCGACCATGCAGTGCGCGCACGCAGCGAGATCGTCGTGACCGTGCGGCTGCCCGACGGATCCGAACGCGCCTTCACGATGGAGGCCAGCGGCCTGGGCGGCGGGCGCCTGCGCGGACGCGACCGCAGCGCCGACGTCGAACGCACGCTGCCGATCTCGAGCATCGTCGCCGTCCGGCCGCGGTGAACGTCGCCGTCCGCCCCGCCCACAGGCGCGCGCGGTAGACTAGCCCGTTATGTCTGACGGCCCCCTCATCGTCCAAAGCGATCGCACGGTGCTGCTCGAGGTGGCGCATCCTGACGCCGAGACCGCCCGCCACGAGCTCGCGATCTTCGCCGAGCTCGAACGCGCCCCCGAGCACATCCACACCTACCGGATCACCCGGCTCGGCCTGTGGAACGCGCGCGCGGCCGGGCATGAGGCCGATGACATGCTCGCGACCCTCGATCGCTGGTCGAAGTTCCCGGTGCCGCCGTCGGTGTCGATCGACATCCGCGAGACGGTGAACCGCTACGGGCGCCTGGTCATCGAGCGCGATGACGAGGGCACCCTGGTGCTGCGGTCGACGGATGCCGCGGTCCTGGCCGAGGTCACGAAGAACAAGCGCATCCAGCCGCTGCTGATCGGACATCCCTCGCCCGAGACCTACGTCATCGACGCGTGGGCACGCGGTCAGATCAAGCAAGAGCTGCTGAAGATCGGCTGGCCGGCCGAAGACCTCGCCGGCTACACGCCGGGCACACCGCATCCCATCGACCTCGTCGAGAGCACGTGGAGCCTGCGGCCCTACCAGCACACGGCCGTCGACAAGTTCACCGAGGGCGGCTCGGGGGTGGTCGTACTCCCCTGCGGCGCGGGCAAGACCCTCGTCGGCGCGGGCGCGATGGCCGAGACGAAGACGACGACGCTCATCCTGGTGACGAACACCGTCAGCGCACGTCAGTGGCGCGATGAGCTGCTCAAGCGCACGACTCTGACCGAGGAGGAGATCGGCGAGTACTCCGGCCAGGTCAAGGAGATCAAGCCGGTCACGATCGCGACATACCAGATCCTCACCGCGAAGCGGAAAGGCCAGTACGCGCACCTCGCACTGCTCGACGCGCTCGACTGGGGACTCATCGTCTACGACGAGGTGCATCTGCTGCCGGCGCCGGTGTTCAAGCTGACGGCTGACCTGCAGGCGCGCCGCCGGCTGGGCCTGACCGCGACGCTCGTGCGCGAGGACGGCCGCGAGGGCGACGTGTTCAGCCTCATCGGCCCCAAGCGGTTCGACGCGCCGTGGAAGGAGATCGAGTCACAGGGCTTCATCTCCCCCGCCGTCTGCTACGAGGTGCGCGTGGATCTGCCCGAGGACGACCGACTCGAGTACGCCGCATCCGCCGATGAGGACCGGTACCGGCTCGCGGCGACGGCGCCCGCGAAGATCGGCGTCGTGCGCGACCTCGTCGCCAAGCACAAGGGTGAGCGGATCCTCGTCATCGGTCAGTATCTCGACCAGATCGACACCCTCGCCGAGGCCCTGGACGCCCCGAAGATCACCGGGCAGACGCCGGTGGACGAGCGCGAGCAGCTGTACCAGGCGTTCCGCGAGGGCACGATCGAACTGCTCGTGGTCTCGAAGGTGGCGAACTTCTCGATCGATCTGCCCGAGGCATCCGTCGCCATCCAGGTGTCGGGCTCATTCGGCTCACGCCAGGAGGAGGCCCAGCGCCTCGGCCGTCTGCTGCGCCCCAAGGAGTCGGGCCACACCGCGAGCTTCTACACGCTCATCGCGCGCGACACCGTCGATCAGGACTTCGCCCAGAACCGCCAGCGGTTCCTGGCCGAGCAGGGCTACAGCTACACGATCCTCGACGCGGACGCGCTCGAGGCCGCCTGACCGCGCGTCACGATTCGACCACGCGGTAGACGTCGATGGTCACGCCATCGGCGCTCGGGCGGAGGTGACCGACGAGCGCGCTGGTGGTGAGCCACGTGGGTCCGGCCTCGGGCACGGTGAAGCGGGGCCGGGTGACCAGGCCGGATGCGGCGGATCGGTCGACGGGGCCGATCCCTTCGTTCACCACGGAGAGGATGTGCCCGTCGTCCGTCTCGATCTCGTAGCGCGCCCAGACCTCGACGACGCCGTCCGTGCGCATGGTGTTCCAGTCGGCCCCACCGGCGAGCACGACGCCGTTCAGGTCGTCGCCGTGCACGCGCCCGCCGGTGATCGCGATGACGCGGAGCCTGCCGCCGTGCACAGGCCCGACCTCGCGCGGCGCCGCGATCTCGACGTCGATGGCGAACGAGGGCGTGAGGGTGAGAGACATGTCTTCTCCTTCGAAGATACGGAAGGCCGTCAGTCGAGGACGGGGAGGACGAGCTTCGACTCGTCAAGGGCGACGGTGTGCTGATTCGGAATGCGGCGGGTCGCGGTCACCGGGTTTTCGCCGGTGCCCGTGCTTCGCGGGAACTGCGGGAACGAGCCGCCGGCCAGGAGGAGCCTGATGCGGTGGCCCGCGGCGAACCGGTGCGCGACCGGCCGCAGGTCGAACACGAGCGGCGTATCGCGCTCCCCCTGCAGTCGGGTGTACTGCTCGGTGACGTTGCGCGAGCGCCCGCGCCCATCCACATCGCTGACGCGCACGAGCACGTCGGCGTCGGGGTGCCGGCTGCGATGGCCGAGGGTGACCTGCGGAACGCCGACGACGAGCAGGTCTGCCGCGAGCGGGTCGCTCGTGTAGGCGAGCACATCGCTTCGCTTCGTGAGCGCGTCGTCGCGAAGGCGCCCGCCGCCCTCGATCAGCGGTCCGCCCACCGTGGGCGTCGGGTCTTCGGGATCGTAGGTGAACTCATCGACACGATCAGCCGCGCCTGCGTCGGCGACGTCGCCGATCACCAGCCTGCCACCGGGTGCGAGCTCGAGCGTATGGTCGCGGTGCTCGGGCGGCCAGACCGCGCTCTCGTGCCACTCGACCGCGCGGCGCTTCGATCCGCTCGCGCCATAGCGGATCGTGGCGTCGGCGGGCGTGGCCTCACCCGCGAAATGTCGGTCGAGCCACGCCAATGAGCGCTGCATGACCGCGTCGCCCCCGGCCCGCCCGACCTCGGTGTGCGTCCACGGCCCACCCGTGAGGCCCACGGTGACCCCACGCGCGTGCAGTCGACGGTACTGCTCGAAGCTCTGCTCGGCGAAGATGTCCTGCCAGCCGGTGATGAGCAGCACCGGCGTCGTCACGGTGTCGAGAGCATCGTCGTGCCGCATCGGCGTCCAGTACGGGTCGCTCAGGTCATCGCGGGTGAGCCGGTCGCGCATCCACGGCGCTCGCTGCCCGAAATGGGCGACGGCCGCGTCGGCGATCGGGGTCGCCCGCAGCACCGGCGCGAGACGCCGGCGTGCGCCTGCCAGGCGCACGATCGCCGACAGCGCACTTCCCCGGCCCATGCTCAGCACCATGTCGGACCAGCCGATGAAGTCGAGGTTGAAGGTCCCGCGGCCCCACGCGTGCCGTGCGAAGTCATGCGGCCCGACCGAGATGATCGATGTCACCAGGTCGACAGGCGGGTCGGCGAGCACCGCCCACTGGGTATGGCCGAGGTAGGAACCGCCGACAGTGGCGAACCGACCCGGGTACCACGGCTGCGCGCGCATCCACGCGATGGTGTCGTGCCCGTCGGGCGTCTCGGTGCGCATCGGATCGAACTCGCCGCCCGAATCAGCGGTGCCGCGACAGCTGACGAACAGCACCGAGTAGGCGTGTGCGACGTATGGGTCCACGACCATCCGGGCGAACATGCGTCCACGTCCATATGGCGTGCGCACGAGAAGCAGCCCGCGCGACGTAACACGGGGGCGGTGGAGCTCCGCCGCGAGCTCCACACCGTCGCGCAACGGGATGCGGACGTCTTCGATGGTCTTCTTCGGTGTGGACATCGTCGTCACTCTCCGGCTCGGGTCGCCTGTGTACGCCGAGCGTAGCAGAACCGGAACATATACCTCCGCTTTTTCGCACCGTCGTAGACTGCGGAGCATGCCCACGTCGCCGAGACAGCTGCGACGGGATGCTGCGCGCAACCGACGCCGCATCCTCGACACCGCTGACGCTGAGTTCGCGCGGAGTGGACTCTCGGTCACGATGGAAGAGATCGCCGCCACCGCAGAGGTGGGAGTCGGCACGCTCTACCGCCACTTCGGCTCGAAGGCTGCGCTGATCGACGCGCTCTTCGAGCAGCGCATCGACGACCTTCTTCGGCGGGTCGCCGAGCACGCCGACAAGCCGACCGCATGGGAAGGCCTGTGCGCGGTGATGCGCTTTTTCGTGCGCTCGCAGACACAGGAGCGCGGAGTCTTCGAGGTGATGCTCGCCCGCGTCGACACCGCCGCCGACGTTCTGCGCAGCCGCGTGGAGCCGGTGCTGAGCTCCCTCATTGCGCGGGCGAAGTCCGAGGGCGCGATCCGGTCGGACTTCGCGGCGACCGACGTGCCTCTGCTGACAGCCACCATCGCCCGGATAGCCCGCGTGCCCGGCCACGGACCCGGCCTCGCCGAGCGCCACCTTGAGCTGCTGCTGAAGGGCCTCGGACCGACCGGTGACACGAGCACCGTCCCACCACCCCTGGCCGATGACGACTTCGGCCACTGGCTGGCCGCGGGCCGCGACATCCTCTGATCCGCTCCGCTCTCGCCGCCCCGCCGCGCCGCGAGGTCGCACCCTTCCCCGCGAGGTCGCACCCTTCCCCGCGAGGTCGCACCTCAACTCGCGAGGTCGCACCGCCCGTCGCCCCGCGATCGTGGGGCCGCTCAGGTCGCGGCATCCCTACCCCGGGTCGTGCGCGGATGCCTCTGAGGGCTCACCGCGCGTAGCGCAACAGCACGTATCCCTCGTCGTCGTTCATCACGCTGCGCAGATCGAAACCGCGGTCGGCCTCGTCCGCGCCCTGCGCGATGCGGCCGGCCGAGCCGCCCACGAGTCGCGGCGACACCGTCAGACACAGCTCGTCGACGAGGTCCGCGTCCAGCAGCGAGCCGAACAGGTGCGGTCCCCCCTCGCACAGAATCTGCGGCATGCCGCGGTCGGCGAGTTCGCGCACCATCAGGGAAAGATCGACGGATGCCGCGCCGCAGACGATCACGTCGGCCACGGCATCCAATTCGTCCCGACGCGACGCCGGCGCAGCCTCTGACGTGATCACCAGCGGTCGTGCGGCCGCCTCTGCGAACGCCGGATCGCCGGGCGAGAGCTGCAGCCGCGCGCTGACGATCGCCAGGCGCGGCGTCACACCGGCGTAGCCCTCAGCGCGCACGGTGCCTGCCCCCACCAGCACCACATCGCACAGCTCGCGCAGCACCTGCATGAGCCGTCGGTCGGTGTCGCCGCCGAGCGTGCCGCTGCGCCCGCCGAGGGTCACCGCGCCGTCGGCGCTGGAGACGAAGTTCATCCGCACCCCCGGTGTCGCGGGGTCGGCGATCGCGTATGCACGACGCAGTTCGTCGTCGGAGATCATCGGTCCTCCTCGATCAGTCGTTTCCCTCAGGCCGCGTGTTGTGCAGAAGATACGCCGGTTCGCGCCACCCGAGAATGGCCTCGACCATGCGCAGCGCGTCGACGGTCTCGGCGACGTTGTGCACGCGCATGATGCGCGCGCCCTGCGTCGCGCAGAACACCGCCGCCGCGAGCGAGCCCGACAGCCGCCCGTCGCGGGGCCGGTCGAGCGTCTCGCCGACGAAGTCCTTGTTCGACAGCGCGACGAGGATCGGCAGTCCGAACGAGGCCAGCTCGCCCAGCCGGCGGGTGAGCTCCAGCGAATGCCGGGTGTTCTTGTTCAGGTCGTGCCCGGGGTCGATGACGATGCGTTCGGGCGGCACGCCATGTGTCACCGCCAGATCGACGCGCTCGCGCAGGAACGCCGCGACCTCGCCGACGACGTCGTCGTAGCGCGGCTGCGGCAGTTGCGTGCGTGGAGCGGCCCGGCTGTGCGCTATCACCAGAGTCGCCTCCGAATCGGCGACGACCTCGGCCATCGCCGGATCGTGCACACCGGTGGTGTCGTTGATCACCGCAGCCCCGGCCGCGATCGCCGCCGCGGCCACCGCGGGCTGGAAGGTGTCGACGCTCACCGGCCCGACGGACGCCAGGGCGCGCACGACCGGGATGACCCGGTCGATCTCCTCCTCGACGGGCAGCGCCGGCCCCGGCGCGAACTTGACCCCGCCGACGTCGACGAGATCCGCACCCGCGGCGAACGCCGCCGCACCCGATTCGACGGCGGCGTCCAGACCATAGGTCGCGCCCTGGTCGTAGAACGAGTCGGGCGTGCGGTTGACGATCGCCATCGCGGCCAGACGCCGCGAGAAGTCGAGCTCACGGTCGCCGATCCGCCGGACCGGGGTCTGCAGTCGTGGGTCGACGATCACGCGCCGGCCAGGCCGTCGAGGTCGACGGAGGGGTCGGCGAGCGCCCGCGGGTCGACGCCCGCACCCGAGCGCACCAGCTTCTGGATCGCTTCGTTCACATCCCAGATGTTCACGTTCATGCCGCCCACCACGCGCGCACCCTGCACCCAGAAGGCGATGAACTCGCGCGAGGCCAGGTCGCCGCGGATCACGAGCTCGGCGCCGTTCATGAGGGGTGGGAAGCCGCTCAGCTCCATCCCCAGATCGAACTGGTCGGTGTAGAAGTACGGGATCATGTCGTGCTCGGCATCCTGCCCCAGCATGACCTTCGCCGCGACCGGGCCACCGTTCAATGCGTTCGCCCAGTGCTCGCTGCGCAGCCGCTGGCCGAGCACCGGGTGCATCGCGTTCGCGACATCACCGGCGGCGAGCACATCGGCCGCGCTGGTGCGCAACGACGCGTCGGTGAGGATGCCGTGGTCGACGTCGATACCGGCATCCTCCGCGAGCTTCGTGTTCGGGATCGCGCCGACTCCGATGAGAACAAGGTCGGCGAGCACCGTCTCACCGTCGACGACCACACCGGTCGCCCGGTCGACGCCCTCGATCCGTTCGACGTTCACCGAGGTGCGCAGGTCGACGCCGTTCTCCTCGTGGAGCCTGCGGAACACGTTCCCCATCTCGTCGCCGAGTGCGACGGCGAGCGGCACGGGATCGCGCTCGAGGATGACGACGTCGTTGCCGAGCTGGCGCGCGGTGGCGGCGACCTCCATGCCGATCCAGCCCGAGCCGATCAGCACGAGCTTCTTGCCGCCGCCCGACAGCTGCGCCTTCAGCGCCTCGGAATCGTCGAGCCTGCGCAGCATGTGGACCCCCGGCAGGTCGTGCCCGGGAATCGGTAGCACGCGCGGAGACGATCCCGTCGCCAGCAGCAGCTTGTCGTACTCGAGCGCGGTCCCGTCGGCGAGGTCGACGGTGTGCGTGTCGGGATGGATCGCCGTGGCGGCGACGGCGGTGCGCACATCGATGTGCTGCTCGCGGTACCAGTCGTCGGAGTGCAGGATGACGGCATCCAGCCCTTCTTCGCCCTTCAGGAAGCCCTTCGAGAGCGGCGGACGCTGGTACGGACTGTGCGCCTCGTCGGCGATGACGGTGATGTCGCCGTCGTAGCCCTCGCTGCGCAGCGTCTCGGCGGCGGTGCCTGCGGCCAGCCCTCCTCCGATGATGACCATGCCTGCCATGACGACTCCTCTCCTCGTACGCCTGCTTCGACGGTATGACCGGGAAATTCTTTTGTCAAGATCAAGATTTTTAGAGTATTCTGAGGAGATGAGCGTTCTCGCCGCCAATCGCGCGGCAGCCCTCGCGGCGCTGGCCGATCCCGTGCGCCGCGCCGTCTACGACATCGTGGCACGCGCGCAGGAGGCGGTGGGGCGGGATGCCGCGGCCGCCGCCGCGGGCGTGCCCCGCTCCACCGCGGCCTTCCATCTGGACCGCCTCGTCGAGGTCGGGCTGCTCACGGTCGAGTATCGACGCCTCTCGGGGCGCAGCGGCCCCGGCGCGGGCCGCCCCGCCAAGCTGTACCGCACCGTGAGCGGTGAGCTGCTCGGCTCCGTTCCCGAGCGCCACTACGAGCTGGCCGCCGACATCCTGGACGCCGGCGCCGAGCGCGCCGACCGCGATGAGGTCAGCGTGGCCTCGGCGGCGGCATCCGAAGCCCGCTCCCGCGGCCGCGCGATCGCCGCCGACGCTGCCACGCTCGATGTCGCGCTCGACGCGTGCGGCTACACGCCAGCGACCGACGAGCACGGCACCGTCGTCATGCACAACTGCCCCTTCCACGCACTCACAGCACGGCACTCCGCGCTCGTGTGCGCCGTGAACCTGGCACTCGTCGAAGGCCTCATCGAGGGTTCCGACGACCCACGCAGGGCCTGTCCGGTGCCCCGCGACGGCGCCTGCTGCGTCGAGATCCGGGCGACCGCCGCGCGCGCTCTGGGCGAACCTCCCACACAGACAGAGGCTCCGTCGCCATAATGGGCACATGACCGCACCGCGCATCCTTGTCGTCGATGACGAACCGAACATCCGCGACCTGCTGATCACGAGCTTGAGATTCGCAGGTTTCCAGGTGCGCGCCGTGGCCAACGGTGCGCAGACCATCTCGGCCGTCCTCGAAGAAGAGCCCGACCTCATCATCCTCGACGTGATGCTGCCCGACATGAACGGATTCAGCGTCACCAAGCGGCTTCGCGGTGCCGGCTACACGGCCCCGATCCTGTTCCTCACCGCAAAGGACGAGACCGAGGACAAGATCGAGGGCCTCAACGCCGGCGGCGACGACTACGTCACCAAGCCCTTCAGCCTCGACGAGATCGTCGCGCGCATCCAGGCGATCCTGCGGCGCACGATGCAGACCGATGAAGAGTCGGTGATCCGCGCCGGCGAGCTGACGATGGACCAGGACACCCACGACGTCTTCGTCGGTGACGCCCAGATCGACCTGAGCCCCACCGAGTTCAAGCTGCTGCGCTACCTGATGCTCAACCCGAACCGGGTCCTCAGCAAGGCGCAGATCCTCGACCATGTGTGGGAGTACGACTTCAACGGTGACGCGGGCATCGTCGAGAGTTACATCTCCTACCTGCGCCGCAAGATCGACCCGCACTCGAGCGAGCCGCTCATCCAGACCAAGCGCGGCTTCGGGTACATGCTCAAAGCCGGCAAGTCGTCGTGATCGGCGCCGACGCGGGAGGTACGCACTGACCAGCGGCAAGCCGGACGCCATCACCCGCGGCTGGCGCAGTCTCAGTCTGCGCGCCAAGGTCACCGGGGTGACCGTGGCGGTGCTCGCGATCGGGCTGTTCGTGGCGGGACTGGGCACGCTGGTCTTCCTGCGCAACGCGCTCGACGGAAATCTCGACGCGCAGGTGCAGCAGCTGGCGGGTGCCGACCTCGCCAAGAGTGTCTTCGACATCACCGCGACCAGTGACGGCGTCACCTTCACTCCGAATGCGTCGGCGCCCGTCGACTACTCGGGGTACTTCATCGCCGTCTACGGCGCCGACGGCGAGCTCGTGGCATCCACAGGTCCCCACGTCGAGAACACGCCTGTACTGCCCGACAAGCTGCTGCTGCTGCAGACCGCCGTGCAGGGACTGACGCCGTTCACCATCCAGGGGACCACCGGCGCGCCGTTCCGCGCCGCGGCCGCGTCGTTCCTCGTCGACGACGGCGCGCAGCTGTTCACTCAGCTGGTCGCGCTGCCCACCTCGTCGGTCAACCGCATCATCGGCACCTACGTCGGCATCTACAGCGTCTTCGCGCTGATCACGATCGTCGCGGGCGCGCTCGTGACCCGCTGGCTCGTCACCCTCGCGTTCCGCAGCCTCGGTCAGGTCGAGGCCACCGCGATGGCGATCGCGGCGGGCGATTTCAGCCAGCGCATGACGAACATCGAGCCCGAGAACACCGAGGTCGGGCGCCTCAAGATCGCCATCAACGCCATGCTCGGCCAGCAGGACGCCGCCATGAAGCGCAGCGACGGCGCCGTACGGCAGATGCGCCGCTTCATCGGCGACGCCAGCCATGAGCTGCGCACTCCCCTGGTGACGGTGCGCGGCTATGCCGAGCTGTACCGCATGGGCGCCATCCGCAGCGACGAGGACGTCACCCAGGCCATGGAGCGCATCGAAAAGGAGGCGACACGCATGGGCGCGCTCGTCGAAGACCTGCTCGCGCTCACCCGCCTCGACGAGCGGCGCGAAGAGGTGCCGATCATCCCGGTCGACCTGCGCCCGATCGCTCGCGATGCCGCGCTCGACCTGGGGGCGACCGCGCCGCAGCGCCCGGTGACGGTCATCGACACGACAGCAGGTGCAGCGGCCGCGGCATCCACCTCCGACGAGCCCGAACCCGAGCCGCCGACCACGACCGCACGGCATCGGCTGCGGCCGACGGCCGCGCTCTCGCTGCTGCGGCGCCGACCGCGCCCCACCGACGCGGAGCCGCAGCCCGAAGACGAGGTGCCGCCGACGGTGCCGATCCGCATTGCGCCCGATGAACCTGCCGCACCCGTTCCCATTGTTCTGGGCGATGAGAACCGCATCCGCCAGGTCGTGACGAATCTGCTGACCAACGCCCGCCGATACACGCCCGAGGGCTCGCCCATCGACCTGATCGTGGGGGTGGATGCCGCGGCCGGCACCGGCTGGATCGCCGTCGCCGATCACGGCGAGGGCATTCCCCCGCAGATCCGCGACCAGATCTTCCAGCGGTTCTGGCGTGCCGACACCTCGCGCACGCGCGAGACCGGCGGGTCGGGGCTCGGGCTGTCGATCGTCGCGTCGATCGTGGAGGCGCTGAACGGGTCGGTGTCCGTCGAAGAGACGCCCGGCGGCGGGGCTACGTTCCGCGTCTCGTTCCCCCTGGCCGCGCTCGAAGCCGAGTAGGGATTCCTCCCCAGCCCGCGCGCCGCGGCGACTTGTCCACAGATCACCGAGACCGCACGCCGCCGACGGTGCGCGGAACCTAGCGTGGAGGCATCCACTCGATGAAGGGAAGCACTCCATGGCCGTCTATTCCGTCGACAGCGACGCCGTCTTCGCCGCCACCGCCGCCGTGCGCGGCACGATCGATCGACTGCAGGGCGAGACGCAGGCGATGCTCTCCCAGCTGACCCAGCTGCAGGCCAGCTGGACCGGGGCCGCGTCGGCCGCGTTCGGCGGCGTCGTGGATCAATGGCGCGCCACGCAGCTGCAGGTCGAAGACGCGCTGTCGGCCATCAATCACGCCCTTACCGCTGCGGGCCACCAGTACGCCGACGCCGAGCAGTACACGACCAGCCTGTTCCGGTGAGGCACCGTGATTGCTACGATTGCTACGCTGCCTCCGCCGGGAGGAGAAAGGCGGGCGATCATGGTGCGGACGATCCCCCATCGTGAGCTGCGCAACAACAGCAGCGCGATCCTCGAAGAGGTGCGTCGCGGCGAGACGATCCACATCACCAACCACGGGGTGGTCGTGGCGACGCTGATCCCGCCGACAGCCGAGCCGCCGCGGCTGCCGCGGCGCGCAGCACGCACGCACATCCCGTGGGACGAGTTCGAGATACCGCCCTGGCCAGAGGGCCAAGCATCCACGATCACCCAGGATTACTGGGATGACATGCGAGCGGACCGATGGTGATCTACCTCGACTCATCCGCGATCGTGAAGCTCGTCACCGGCGAAGCCGAAGCCGCAGCCCTGCGCACGTACCTGGCCGATGAGACAGATCGGTCGGGTCCCGCCTGCAGTTCATCACTGGCGCACACCGAGGTCCGACGGGCGGCAACACACAATGCGGCGCCTCTCTCGGCTGCCGCGCACGTCCTGGACCAGCTCGAGATCATCGACCTCGACCGCACCGTCCTGACCGAGGCGGGCCTGCTCCCCGGCCGCATCCTGCGCTCGCTCGACGCGATCCACGTCGCGGTCGCGCTGCGCGAGGACGTCGACGCGTTCGTCACCTATGATGCCCGCCAGGCCGAGGCCGCGGCATCCTGCGGTCTTCACGTGGTCGCGCCGCGCTGAGCTCGCCGCCGACCGCGACCGGAACGACGAAGCGCCCCTCCCGAAGGAGGGGCGCTTCGTGCGTGGGTTCCTGGATCAGAAGTCCATGCCACCCGTCGGGTCGCCGGCGGGGATGGCCGGAGCCTTCTCCGGCTTGTCGGCGACGACGGCCTCGGTGGTCAGGAACAGGCCCGCGATCGACGCGGCGTTCTGCAGCGCCGAACGGGTCACCTTGGTCGGGTCGATGATGCCCTGCGCGAACAGGTCACCGTACTCGCCGGTGGCCGCGTTCAGGCCGTGGCCGGCCTCGAGACCCGAGACCTTGTGCGCGACGACACCCGGCTCAAGACCCGCGTTCTGCGCGATCTGCTTCAGCGGAGCCTCGATGGCGACCTTGACGATGTTGGCGCCGGTCGCCTCGTCACCGACGAGCTCGAGCTTGTCGAACGCCTTGGCACCGGCCTGGATCAGGGCCACGCCACCACCGGCGACGACACCCTCCTCGACGGCGGCCTTCGCGTTGCGGACGGCGTCCTCGATGCGGTGCTTGCGCTCCTTGAGCTCGACCTCGGTGGCCGCACCCGCCTTGATGACGGCCACG
>Ga0164242_10005164_pt1 | contig 14552 bp, 17 predicted proteins | sample OricomgcompostMG_FD_108783 | JGI IMG/M metagenome (GOLD analysis project Ga0164242, IMG submission 108783) | Miracle-Growth compost microbial communities from Emeryville, California, USA - Original compost - Miracle growth compost (MG) ... | reverse complement strand
GAAGACGGCTTCACCCTCGTCGAGCTGATGGTGGTGATCGTCATCATCGGCCTGCTCGCGGCGATCGTCGCGTTCAACGTGCTGCCGATGGGCGACAAGGCGCGCGTCACCAAGGCGAAGAGCGACATCTCGACGATCGAGCAGGCGCTCGAAATGTACAAGCTGCAGAACATGCATTACCCGAGCACCGCCGAGGGGCTGCAGGCGCTGGTCAGCCGGCCCAATTCGGCGAGCGCCTCGGATTATCAGCCGGGCGGCTACATCAAGAAGCTGCCCAAGGACCCTTGGGGCAATCCCTATCAATATGCGTCGCCCGGCCCGCACGGCGAGGCCGACGTGTGGAGCAACGGCGCGGACGGCAAGCCCGGCGGTGAGGGAGTCGATGCCGATATCGGCAGTTGGCAGTAAGCAGGCCGCGCTCTCCCGACGCGGATTTGTGCTTTTGCGGCGTTCCGCCGAACACGGCTTCACGCTCGTCGAACTGATGGTGGTGATCACCATCATCGGCCTTGCGTCGGCGGCGGTGGTGTTGGCGATGCCCGATCCGCGCGGCCGGCTGGTCGACGAGGCCGATCGTTTCGCCGCCAAGGTGCGCGTCGCACACGATGCCGCGATCCTCGATGGGCGGACGACCAGCGTGTGGGTGGCGCCGGGCGGCTACGGCTTCCAGTTGCATACCGCCAAGGGTTGGGTGGCGATGCCCGACAAGGCCTTGCGCGTCGCGCAATGGGGGAGCGGGGTGGTGCCCCAATTGCCGCCCGACGGCCGCGTGCGCGTGACGTTCGATTCGACCGGCCTCGCCGACCAGCCGCTCGACCTCAGGCTGACGCGCGGCGGCGCTATGGCGACGGTGCGGATCGGCGCCGGCGGCGAGGTGCGGGTCGATGGGTAGAGTATCAACTGCCAAGTCCGATCCGTTGGGTCGGTCCCAATTCGACGCGGTCGACTCTGGCTGCGAACGCGGCTTCACCCTGATCGAGATGATGGTCGCGCTAGCGGTGTTCAGCCTGGCAGCGCTGGCGCTGATCCGGCTGGAGGGCGCGACGATCCGATCGACCGGCATCCTCGACCAGACGCTGGTCGCGCAGATGGTGGCGCGCAACGTCGCGGTCGAGGCGCTGACCGACGCGCAACCGCCGACGCTCGGCACGACGAGCGGCACCGTTGCCAATGGCGGGCGCAACTGGACGTGGACGCGCAACGCACGCGCGCTCGGCGATGCCGGCGCGATCGAGGTCGATATCGGCGTGGCGCCGGGCGCGGGCGCGCCGATCGCGCACCTGATGGTCGTGCGGCCGCCGAGTGCCGGAGGCCCCGCATGAGCGCTCGCACGCAAGGCTTCACCCTGGTCGAGATGATGGTCTCGCTGCTGATCTTCGCGCTGCTCGCGGCGGCCGGGGTTGGGCTGCTGGCGTTCAGCGTCCGCGCGCAGGGGGCGACCGACGCCAAGCTCGCCCAGATCGCGCAGTTCAACCAGCTCGGCTCGGCATTGTCGGCCGATCTCGCGCAGGTTCGCGCACGGCCGACGCGCGATGCCGGCGGCGCGACGCTGCCGGTGTTCACCGGGGCGCCCGATTCGGGAACGACGCCGATGCTGCGGCTGGTCCGCGCCGGTTGGACCAATGTCGACGACGCCGCGCGGCCGAGCGAGCAGAAGGTCGAATACCGGCTCGATACGGGCGTGTTGCAGCGCGTCGCCTATCCGATGCTCGACGGCGCCGCGCCCGGCCCGGCGGTGCCGATCCTGACCGGCGTGAAGCAGGTTGCGCTCAGCTATCGCTATAACGGCGCCTGGGCCGATCATTGGGACGGCACGCCCGACCACCCGCTGCCCGATGCGGTGGCGATGACGATCACCCGCGCCGACGGCACCGCGTTCCGCGAGCTGTTCCTGGTCGGCACCGGCTATCGCACGCCGGCCGAGCGCGGAGGCGGCAATGCAAGTTAGGCCAAGCGAGCGCGGCGCGGCGCTGCTGACGGTGCTGCTGCTGGTCGCGGTGATCTCCGTGCTGGCGGCGGGCGCGCTGGAGAAGCTGAGGCTCTCCACTCGGCTCGCCGAGAACGGTGCGGCGATGGAGCAGGCGCGCGCCTTCGCCTACGCCGCCGAGACCGTGGCGACGATCCGCGTCGACGCGATCCTGGGCCAGGACGCCGCGCGCACCACGTTGCAGGGCGGCTGGGCGGGCCATCCTTTCGCAATCCAGGTTCCCGGCGGGCTGGCGACGCTGACCGTCACCGACGGCGATAATTGCTTCAACTTGAACGGCCTGGTCGGCGAGGCGCAGCAGCCCGGCGCCTATGTCGCCGAGACGCAGACCCAAATCCCCGAATTCGTTCGGCTGATGAAGCTGGTCGGCATTCCCGGCCAGACCGCCGACGGGATTGCCGCCGCCACCGCCGACTGGATCGACAGCGACACCAATCCGCTGCCCAATGGCGCCGAGGACACTGCCTATCTCGGCAAGGATCGGCCCTACCGCACCCCCAACACGCTGATGACCGATGTGAGCGAGTTGCGCGCCGTTGCTGGTGTGACGCCGGAAATCTATGCCAAACTGGCGCCCTGGGTGTGCGCGCTGCCGATCGCCAAGCCGTCGATGATCAACGTCAACACGCTCCAGCCCGAGCAGGCGCCGCTGCTGGCGATGTTGTTCCCCGATACGATGGACGTCGGCAGGGCGCGGGCGCTGCTGCTCGAACGACCCGTCGCGGGCTACGCGAGTACCGACGCCTTCTGGCAACAGCCCTCGCTTGCCCGGCTTAACGCCGATCTCAATGTCAAAGCGCAGCAAACCGGCGTCAAAACCTACTGGTTCAACCTCAAGATCGCCATTAACGCCAACGGCGTGCAGCTTTCCCAGACCGACCTGCTCGACGCCACTGGCCAACGCGCGCAGATCGTCTCGCGCGTGTGGAGCGACCCGGCATGAGCGGCACAATCGTCCTGTTTCCACCGCCCGACGACACCGGCCCGTACCGCTGGCTGAGAATCGCCGACGACGCGATCGTCGCGCGGGGCGAGGGGTTGCCCGAGCCGTCGCCGGATGCCGAGCCGCCGCGGCTGGTGTCGGTCGCGCCGGCCGGCGCGGTGACGCTGCACTGGGCCGAGCTGCCCGACCGCTCGACCGCGCAGGCGGTCGCCGCCGCGCGGCTTGCGGTGGCCGAGGCGACCGCGGCGCCGCTCGCCGATCTCCACGTTGCGGTCGGGCGTGAGCTCACCGGCGACGAGCGGCCGATCGGCGTCGTCTCGGGTGAGCGGATGCGCGCCTGGCTGGGGTCGCTCGCTGCCGCCGGGGTCGATCCCGACGCGGTGGTGCCGGCGCCGTTGCTGCTGCCGCGACCTGAGCAGGGCTATGTCCGCGCCGATCTCGCCGGTCATCCGGTGGTGCGCGGGACCGCCAGCGGCTTCGCCGACGAAGCGCGGCTGACCGAACTGATCACCGGCGACACCCCGCCCGAGACGCTCGATCGCGATGTGGTCGAGGCGGCGATCGTCGCGGCGGCGGCGGCGCCCGCGCTCAACCTGCGCCAGGGGCCGTTCGCCAAGCGCCGGCGCCGCGCGATCGACTGGGCGCTGGTCAAGCGGCTTGTCTGGCTGGCGGCGGCGATCATCGTCGTTACGCTGCTGATCAGCCTGTTCCGCATCGTCCGCACCGAGGTGACCGCCAGCGGCATCGAGGCGCGCGCCGACCTCATCGCAACGCAGGCGCTGCCCTCGGGCGCGACGATCACCGATCCGCAGCGCCAGCTCGCCGAGCGGCTCGCCGGGATGCGCGGCGGCGGGCTCGGCTTCTCGCGCACCGCCGCGGCGGTGTTCGACGCGGTGCAGGCGGAGCCCGGCACCGAACTCACTGCACTGTCGTTCGATGAATCGGGCGCGCTCAAGGTCAGCGTCACCGCGCAGAGCGAATCGAGCGCCAACGATCTCAAGAACCGGCTCGAAGATCTGGGCTTCACCGTCGACGCCAGCACCTTCACCTCGCAGGCAGGTCAGCTTTCGGGCGACCTAACGGTGACACCATGATCGAGACGCTCAAGACCTGGCTTAACGGCCGCACCCTGCGCGAGCGGCGGATGCTGCTCGCGATGGTGGCGATGATCGTGCTGACGGTGATCTGGTTCGCCGTGTTCTTGCCGATCAGCGACGGCTTGTCGTCGTCGCGCACGCGGCTCAACGACGCGGTGGTGCGGCTCGGCACCGCCGAGGCGGAGGCCGATGCGCTCGCCGGCCTGCAGCGCAACCGGCCGGCGCCGATCGCCGGCACGCTCGACGATTACATCCGCCAGAGCGCGGGCAATGCCGGCTTCGCGCTGTCCGACGTCAGCGTGCAGGGCGACGGGCGCGTCCACATCGCGGTGCCGACCGCGCGGCCGGGCGCGCTGTTCACCTGGCTTGCCGATCTCGAGGACGCCGGTGTGGTCGTCGCCTCGATCCAGGTCACCAACAACGGCGACCAGACCGTCGCTGCGCAGATGACGTTGATGAAGAGGGGGGCATGAGACGAATCCGCCTGCGTACCGGCCCCGCGGCGTTGTTCGGCGCGATCTTCGTCGTCGCGCTGATCCTGTTCCTGCCGATGCGGCTAGCGCTGGGCTGGGCCGGGCTGGGCGACCTTGGCCTTTCGGCGCGGCAGGTGCGCGGGAGCGTGTGGCTCGGCGAGCTCCGCGAGGTGCACGCCGGCGGGCTCGATCTCGGCGACATAGCCGCCGGCCTGGCGCCGGCGCCGCTCGTTATCGGTCGCGCCCACGTCGCGGTGAAGGGCGAGGGCGATGCGCCGCTTCAAGGCGCGCTCAGCCTGTCGCGGCACAGCTTCGGCGTCGTCGACCTTACCGCCGGCGTGACCGGCGGCGCGGCGTTCGCGCCGCTGCCCGTCACCGAGCTCGACCTCGACGATGTCACCGCGCGCTTCAAGGACGGCGCCTGCGACCATGCCGAGGGCCGCGTCCGCATCACGCTGGCCGGGGCGATCGGCGGCGTCGCCCTGCCGCAGACGATGGCCGGCACCGCGCGCTGCGACGGCAACGCGCTGCTGCTACCGCTCGCCAGCACCGCCGGAACCGAGAGCCTCGATTTGCGGCTGAGCGCCGACGACACTTACCGTGCAGACCTGACGATGCGCACCGGCGACCCGCAGCTTGCGACCAAATTGCAGCTCGCTGGGTTCCAGCCCTCGCCCAATGGCTATCTGCTGTCGCTCCAGGGGCAATTCTGACGGGCTTGACGCTCACCGGTCCTGCCCGCTAGGGCGCTGGCCTTCGCGGCGATCGTAGCTCAGTTGGTTAGAGCATCGGTTTGTGGTACCGAGGGTCGCGGGTTCAAGTCCCGTCGATCGCCCCATTCCTGTTGGTCAATCCCGGGAAAATTGATGATCACCGGCTGGGGCTTCCCCGATTTCGACGCGCACGAGGGCGTCCATCTGTTCACCGATCCCGAGTCCGGGCTGAGCGCGGTGATCGCCGTGCACTCGACCAAGCTCGGGCCCGCGGCGGGCGGGGTGCGCTTCTGGCATTACGCCTCGAGCGACGCCGCGATCACCGATGCGCTGCGCCTGTCGCGCGGCATGAGCTACAAGAACGCGATGGCCGGGCTCGATCTCGGCGGCGGCAAGGGCGTGGTGCTGGCGGAGAAGCCGGGCGCGACGATCAGCGAGGCGCAATTGAAGGCGTTCGGCCGCGCGGTCGAATCGCTCGGCGGGCGCTACGTGACGGCAGAGGACGTCGGCATGTCCGAGGCGCGGATGAAAGTGATCGCCGGCGAGACGCGCTACGTCTCCGGCCTGCCGGTGGCGAGCGGCGCGGCCGGCGGCGATCCGGGGCCGTACACCGCGCTCGGCATCTATCTCGGCGTCAAGGCGGCGGCGAAGCGCGGGCTCGGCGCCGACGCGATGAAGGGCGTCCACGTCGCCATCCAGGGCGTCGGCTCGGTCGGCGGCGGGCTGGCGCGGCTGCTTGCGAAGGACGGCGCGCGGCTGACGCTGGCCGATGTCGACGCCGGCAAGGCCAAGGCGCTTGCCGACGAATTGGGCGCCGAAACGGTGGCGGCCGACACGATCCTGGGCGTCGAGGCCGATATCGTCAGCCCCAACGCGCTCGGTGCGATCCTGACCGAGCGCTCGATCGACGCGCTCAAGGCGAAGGTGGTGGCGGGCGGCGCCAACAACCAACTCGCCACACACGAGGATGGGGCGCGGCTCCACGACCGCGGCGTGCTCTACGCGCCCGATTACGTGATCAACGCCGGCGGCATCATCAACGTCGGGCTGGAATATCTCGGCCATGGCGACGAGACCGAGGTCAAGGCGCGCATCGCTCGAATCCCCGAGCGGTTGAACGAGGTGTGGGACGAGAGCGAACGCACCGGTCGCCCGTCGTCCGAAGTCGCCGACACGATCGCGCAGCGGCTGATCGGGCGGGGGTGAGCCGGCACGGTTGCTGTCGGATCGAAGCCTACTATCCGTTCGTGTCGAGTAGGGTTCGAGCTTGTCGAGAACCCGTACCGAGACATAATGATCAGGTGAACCACGCCCCGCTTGGTTCAGGATCGTCAGGAGGACGATCCGACCTGATCATCCCTCGATGCGCCGTCTCGACAAGCTCGACGGCTACTCGGGACGAACGGCGTTTTGGAATTTATATCCTCACCGCTGGATTTGAGCCGGCGCGTGCCGTAACGACGGCCACGTGCCCGCCGTCCACGCCCTAGCCAATCCAGCTCGTTTTCTGAGGCTCGCGCGCCCGCTGACGCCGGTGCTGTTCTGGCTCGGGCTCGCGCTGGCGGTGTTCGGGGGCTGGGCCGGCCTGACGCAGACGCCGCCCGATTATCTTCAGGGTGACGCGGTGCGCATCATCTATCTCCACGTCCCGACCGCCTGGCTCGGTATGGGCGGCTGGACCGGGCTGGCGATCGCCAGCCTTGCTTATCTCGTCTGGCGCCATCCGCTGGCGCGCGTCGCGGCGCAGGCGATCGCCATGCCGGGCGCGGTATTTGCCGGCTTGTGCCTCGTCACCGGCTCGATCTGGGGTCGGCCGACCTGGGGGACGTGGTGGCAATGGGACGGGCGGCTGACCTCGATGCTGCTGCTGTTCTTCGTCTATCTGGCGTACATGGCGCTGGTCCGCGCCGACAATGATCGCGGCGGCGACGGGCGGATTCCGGCGATCTTCGGCATCGCGGGCACGGTGCTGCTGCCGATCATCCGCTATTCGGTGGTGTGGTGGAACACGCTCCACCAGGGGCAGAGCATCGGCCTGACCGGCTCGACGATCGCGATGTCGATCCTGTGGCCGCTGTTCTATACGCTCGCCGGTTTCACCCTGGTTTTCGCCGCGATCGTGCTGATGCGGATGCGCGCCTTGCTCGCCGCTGCCAAGGCCGAGGCGCGGATGCGGCGCAAGGCGGCGGCATGAAGCTCGATCCCTGGCCGTTCGTCATCGCCGCTTATGCGATCGTTGCGGTCGCGGTGGCGGTGCTGTCGCTGCTGAGTTGGCGCGCGATGCGCCGCGCCGAGTGCGCCGTCGAGGAAAGCCGGCGGGCATGAAGGCGAAGCATCAACGGCTCACGCTCGCGCTGCTCGCGCTGGCGGCGGTGATCGGAGCGGCGGTGCTGGCGCTGTCGGCGCTCAAGGAGCAGGCGTCGTTCTTCTACGCGCCGTCCGACGTGAAGCGCGACGGGCTGCCGCTTGGCAGGGCAGTGCGGTTGGGGGGCTTGGTCGCGCCGGGCTCGATCAAGCACCTGCCCGATGGTATTTCGATCCGCTTCGTCGTCACCGACGCCGGCGGCACGGCGAGCGTGCCGGTGACGTTCAGCGGCATTGTCCCCGACCTGTTCCGCGAGAATTCGGGCGTCGTCGCCGAGGGGCAGTTCCAGCCCGACGGCAGCTTCATCGCCACCAACCTGCTCGCCAAGCATGACGCCAATTACAAGCCGCCCCAGCTCGCCGGCGCGATGCATAAGACCGAAAGCCTCGAGCAATGATCGCCGAAGCGGGCCTCGCCGCCTTGTGGTTCGCCGCGGCGCTGGCGCTGCTGCAAGTGATGCTGACGGCGCTCGGGTTATGGCGCGCGCGTAGCGCTGCCATGGGCGGCGTGGTGATGGAGGGCGTGGCGGAACAAGACCGCGCAGCTACGGCATCGGCACGGATGGCCTCCGAAATTCTCGCCGCCGTCCGCCCGATCGCGGTGGTGCAGGGCGTGCTTGTCGTGCTGGCGATGCTGCTGCTGATCGCGGTTTTCGTCCAGACCGATACCTCGGTTCGCCTCGTCGTCGAGGATTCGAGCGCGGCCAAGCCGCTCATCTACAAGATCGCCGGCGCATGGGGGAACCACGAAGGCTCGATGCTGCTGTGGGTGACGATCCTCGGCCTTGCCGGCGCTGCGGTAGCGCTGTTCGAGCGGCGGCTCGCCCGGCCGACTCTGGTGGCGACGCTGGGCGCGCAGGCGGCGATCGCGCTCGGTTTCTACGCCTTCCTGCTGTTCTCCTCCAACCCGTTCGCGCGGCTGTTTACAGCGCCGTCGGACGGACAGGGGCTCAACCCGCTGCTGCAGGACCCCGGGCTGGCGTTCCATCCCCCGACACTCTACGTCGGCTATGTCGGGATTTCGGTGGCGTTCTCTTTCGCTGTCGGCGCGATGCTGACGCGCGATGTCGGGCCGGCGTTCGCCCGCGCGATGCGCCCATGGGTGCTGGGCGCGTGGATTTTCCTGACGATCGGCATCACCGCCGGCAGCTACTGGGCCTATTACGAGCTCGGCTGGGGCGGCTGGTGGTTCTGGGATCCGGTCGAGAACGCCTCGCTGATGCCGTGGCTGGCGGCGACCGCGCTGCTCCATTCGGTGACGGTGCTGGCGACGCGCGATGGCTTGCGCGCCTGGACGATCATGCTCGCGGTGGTCGCCTTCTCGATGTCGATGGTCGGCACCTTCCTGGTGCGCTCGGGGGTGCTGACCAGCGTCCACGCCTTCGCCATCGATCCCAAGCGCGGCAGCTTCATCCTGGCGCTGCTGGTGATCTACATCGGCGGCGCGCTGGCGCTGTTCGGCGCGCGCGTCGGCACGATCCGGCAGGGCAACACCTTCGAGCCGGTCAGCCGCGAGGGCGCGCTGGTCGTCAACAACCTGCTGCTGTCGGTCATCCTCGGCATCGTGCTGATCGGTACGCTCTATCCGCTGGTCGCCGCGGCATTCGGGACCGAGCTGTCGGTCGGGCATCCGTTTTTCGATTCGACCGCCGGGCCGATCGCGCTGGTGCTCGTCGCGCTGATGGCGGTGGGCCCCTTGCTGCGCTGGCGGCGTGACAGCGCGGCGGCCGGGCTGCGGCGCGTCGCGATCCCGGCCGCGGTGACGGTCATCGTGCTGATCGTGACGCTGGTGCTGGCGCCCGGCATCCACGTCCTGCCGCTGATCGGGCTCGCGCTCGCTGCTGGCGTCGCCGTGGCGAGCGTTGCGCCGCTGTGGGGCCGTGATCTCCGCCGCACGCCGCTGTTCACCTACGGCATGGTGGTCGCGCACCTCGGCATCGCCGTCAGCCTCGCCGGCATGGCGTCGGAGAGCGCGTTCAACAAGGAGACCTTGGTCGCCACCCGGATAGGTGAACCGCAGCATGTCGGGCCCTATACGGTGACGCTGACGGGCGTCCGGCCGGTGATCGGCGTCAACTGGTCGGCGGTCGAGGGCGTGCTCGTCGCGCGGCGCGGCGACGGCGCCCCCTACGTGATGCGGCCGCAGTCGCGCTTCTTCTCGACGCCGCCGCAGATCACCAATGAATCGGCGATCAAGACGGTACTCGACGGGCAGCTCTACACCGTGCTCGGCAACCGCGACGGCGACCGCTGGCAGCTCCGCTTGTGGTGGAAGCCGTTCGTGACGCTGATCTGGGCGGGCGGCGCGCTGGTCGCGATTGGCGGCGCGCTGTCGCTGCTCGGCCGGTTGCTGCGCGAGCGGCGGGCCGCGCGACGGGAGGCCGAGGCATGAAGCGCGCGCTCTTATGGCTGCCGCTGGCCGCGTTCGTGCTGCTGTTCGCGGTGGTGGCGAGCGGGCTGCTCAAGCCCAACGACCACCTTGTCCATTCGCAGATGGTGGGCAAGCAACTTCCGCACTTCGATCTGCCCGCGATGGTGCCCGGCACACCGGGGCTCGATACCGCCAGGTTGGCCGACGGCAAGCCGCGTCTGATCAATGTCTTCGCCAGCTGGTGCATCCCCTGCATGGCGGAGAGCCCGCAGCTGATGGCCCTGAAGCAGCAAGGCGCCGAGATCGATGCCGTTGCGGTACGCGACACGCCGCAGAACATCGCGGCCTTTCTCCAGCGCTTCGGCAATCCCTACACGCGGATCGGCGACGATCGGCAGAGCGCCTTCCAGCTCGCGCTCGGCTCGTCGGGGGTGCCGGAGACCTATGTGATCGACGGCAAGGGCCGCATCGTCGAGCAGCATATCGGCGATATACGGCCCGAGGACGTGCCCGACCTGCTCGCCGCGCTGAACAAGGCGGCAGGATGAGAATGGTGGGGCTTCGCTCCCCGGTCATACCGGGCTCGTTCCGGGGTCCACTGGGCCGCAGGAGTCGCCGGGTTCGGCTCATGCGGATCGGTGGGCCCCGGAACAAGTCCGGGGTGACGGGTTGGTTCTTGTTGGTCGCTGTCGCCTTGTTCCACGCCGCGCCGGTGCTGGCCGACACGCCTCTGCCACCGGCGCGGCTCGCCTATACCCAACTGCCCGATCCGCACCAGGAAGCACAGGCAGAGGCGCTGATGCAGACGCTTCGCTGCGTCGTCTGTCAGGGCCAGTCGATCGCGCAGAGCGACGCTGACATGGCTGGCCAGATGCGCGCGATGGTCCGTGAGCGGATTGCCCGTGGCGAGAAACCCAGCGCGATCCGGCAATGGCTGATCCAGCGCTACGGCGATTACGTCAGCTACGATCCGCCGCTCAGCGCCGTGACGGCGCCGCTGTGGTTGGCGCCGCTGGTGCTGCTCGGCCTCGGCGCCTGGATCGCGCGGGCGAGCTTCAAGCGCCGCCGTCGGAGGCAAAGCTGATGGGCTGGGTGACGATGATCGTCATCGGCGTCGGCACGAGCGGGCTGCTGTTCCTGTTGGGCGTCCGACGCGCCATGTGGTCGGCGGTCGGCGCGGCGCTGATGATCGGCGCGATCGGTTACGCCATGCAGGGCAGCCCCGGTCTCCCGGCGCACCCGGTCAAGGCGGACACCGACGGCATCGCGGTCGATCCGGGGATCACCGACCTGCGCGGCGCGATCTTCGGCCGCTATGGCGAGGACCAGGTCTATCTCATCGCTTCGGACGGCCTGCAACGCGCCGGTGCGACAGATAGCGCCGCGCGCGTGCTGCTCGCCGCGATCCGCCACAAGGGTGACGATCCGGCGCTGTGGACCGAGCTCGGCACGGTGATCTCGACTCACGACGGCGGGTACGTCTCGCCGGCCGCGCTGCTTGCCTTCCATCATGCCGCGCATCTCGCGCCGGCCAGTCCCGGCCCGCCGTTCTTTCAGGGGCTGGCCGACGTCCGCGCCGGCGACTTCGCCTCGGCGCGCCCGCTGTGGCAAAAGGCGCTGGCGCTGGCGCCCGATGGAGCGGACTACAAGCCCGAGATCGCAGTGCGGCTGGAATTGCTCGATCGTTACCTGGTGCTGGCAGGGCGGGGGGCGCAGTAGCGGCTCACCGAGCGTCGAACGATCCGTTCGGCCCCAGCCTTCGTCGGGGTGGGCTTCGCTCAGCATGAGCGGAGGGGCGGTCGATTGAATCGGCCGCCGGGCTGCTCCGGAACTGTCTGCTCAGCGCCACGCCTCGAACGGCATGTCGAACGCCTCGGCGACGGCGTGATGCCGGAGCTTGCCGCCGGAGACGTTGAGGCCGTTCGCCAGATGTTTGTCGGCACGCATCGCGGCCTCGGCGCCCTGGTTCGCGAGCGCCAGCACGAAGGGCAGCGTCGCGTTGTTGAGCGCGAAGGCCGAGGTGCGCGCGACCGCGCCAGGCATGTTGGCGACGCAATAATGGATCACGCCGTCGATCTCGTAGACAGGATCGTCGTGGGTGGTGGCGTGGCTGGTCTCGAAGCAGCCGCCCTGGTCGATCGCGATGTCGACCAGCACGGAGCCGCGCTTCATCGTCTTGAGCATGTCGCGGGTGACGAGCTTGGGCGCCGCCGCGCCGGGCACCAGCACCGCGCCGATCACCAGATGCGCCTTCTCCACCGCCGCGGCGATCGCCGCCTTTGAGGCGTAGGCGGTCTTGATCTGGCTGCCGAAGAACATGTCCAATTCGGCGAGCCGGCGGTTCGAGATGTCGTAGATCGTCACGTCGGCGCGCATCCCGACCGCCATCTGCGCGGCATTGACGCCGGCGACGCCGCCGCCGAGGATCGCGACACGCGCGGGCGCCACGCCCGGCACGCCGCCGAGCAGCACGCCGCGGCCGCCCTGTTCCTTCTCCAGATAATGCGCGCCGACCTGGATCGACATGCGGCCGGCGACCTCGCTCATCGGCTTGAGCAGCGGCAGCGAACCGTCGCTGGCGGTCACCGTTTCATAGGCGATGCAGGTCGCACCGGATTTGATGAGGCCCTCGGTCTGCGGGCGATCGGCGGCGAGGTGGAGATAGGTGAAGAGCAGATGCCGCGGTTCGAGCAGCGCGATTTCGCCCGGCTGCGGTTCCTTGACCTTCACGATCATGTCCGATTCGGCGAATACCGTCTTGGCATCGGGCACTATCCGCGCGCCAGCAGCGACATAATCCCGGTCGTCGAAGTCGATTCCTGCACCCGCCCTGGTTTCGACGATCATTTCATGGCCGGCGGCGACCAGTTCGGCGACTGACGGCGGGGTCAGCCCGACGCGATATTCGTGGTTCTTGATTTCCTTGGGAACGCCGACGCGCATTGGGATCTCTCCTGAAATTTTGTTGCGCGGTCCTATACGCTTCTTGCCGGGGGCGAATCTCTGCAAATTCGTCGATTCTGCGCTCGCAGCGGTGCATGGATTCCGCAATGATCTATGCTATATCGCGATAGATATGCAACTCGATCGCATCGACTCGGCCATCCTCAAGCGTCTCGCCGGTGACGCTCGCGCTTCGGTCAGCCAGATCGCCGGCGAGGTGGGGCTGTCGCAATCGGCCTGCACGCGGCGCATCCAGGCGCTCGAATCGGCAGGGCTGGTCGAAGGCTATGGCGCGCGACTCGGTATGAAGCGGTTGGGTTTCCATGTCACCGCACTGGTCGACATAACGCTCGGCACGCAGGTCGAGGAGGATCTCGAATCGTTCGAATCGTTGGTGGCCGACATCGACGGCATCGTCGAATGTGCGCTCGTCTCCGGCGGGCAGGATTACCGACTCAAGATCCTGTGCCGCGACCTCGACGATTACGAGCGGCTTCACCGCGAGCATCTCGGTCGCCTGCCCGGAGTCGTCACGATCAACTCGAGCTTCGTGCTGCGTTCGGTGCCGACCCGCGGTGAGGCAGACGCGCTGTTCGGCGGATCGACTGTGCCGCCTCGGCGTTGATGTTTGCGGTGCACCATAAGCCGTGCTAGAGGCGCGGCCGTTATGAGCAGGGGCGCGAAACAGGGACCTTCGGGGGACCACACGCTCGGCTTGCGGAAACGAAGCCTTTTCCGGTGACCACCGACATCGACAATGCGGGCGCGCCCGCGGAACGGCCGCCCGAAGCGGCGCCGCATGGCGCCCACAGCCATGCCGAGCCGTTCATGAAGCTCGCGGTCGGTGCGGTCGGCGTGGTGTTCGGCGACATCGGCACCAGCCCGCTCTATGCCTTCCGCGAGACTTTTGCCGGCGAACATACGCTGCCGCTCGACGCGACCAACATCATGGGCGTCGTCAGCCTGATGTTCTGGTCGATGATGATCGTGGTGACGTTCAAATACGTCTCGATCATCATGCGCGCCGACAACAAGGGGGAGGGCGGCAGCCTCGCGCTGCTGGCGCTGATCTCCAGCCGGGCGGGCAATCTTCGATGGACCGCCGGGATCGTGCTGCTCGGCGTGTTCGCCACCGCACTGTTCTACGGCGACAGCATGATTACGCCGGCAGTGACGGTATTGAGCGCGGTCGAGGGCCTGTCGGTCGCGGCGCCGGCGTTCAGCGGGCTGATCGTGCCGCTGGCAGTCGCCATCCTGGTGTTCCTGTTCGCCATCCAGAAGAACGGGACGAGCCGGGTCGGATTGTTCTTCGGGCCGGTGATGCTCTTCTATTTCGCGGTGATCGGCGCGCTCGGTCTTATCAGCGTTGCGCGGACGCCCGATATCCTTTGGGCGCTGTCGCCCACCTATGCGATCGCCTTCTTCCTCAATGGGCCAGCGCAGGCATTCCTGGCGTTGGGCTCGATCGTGCTGGCGATGACCGGCGCCGAGGCGCTCTACGCCGATATGGGCCATTTCGGGCGCAACCCGATCCGCATGTCGTGGCTGGTGTTCGTCATGCCGGCGCTGATCTGCAACTATATGGGGCAGGGCGCGCTGTTGTTCCGTGACGGCGCAGCGGCGCTGACCAGCCCGTTCTATATGCTGGCGCCTTCCGTCCT
>Ga0164242_10005162_pt1 | contig 14554 bp, 17 predicted proteins | sample OricomgcompostMG_FD_108783 | JGI IMG/M metagenome (GOLD analysis project Ga0164242, IMG submission 108783) | Miracle-Growth compost microbial communities from Emeryville, California, USA - Original compost - Miracle growth compost (MG) ... | reverse complement strand
CGTCGTCCTTGGCCGCAGGCCGAGGGCCCAGCGTCTTTATCGCCCCCAATATCCTTACCCCACATCGCCCCCCACAACACTTCCGCCTGGGCCCAATACACCATCCAGGTCAGCAACCGCAACCAGCTGCAACAGACCCTGAAAGAACAAGGCATCCCCACAGCGGTGCATTACCCCATACCGCTCAACCGGCAGCCGGCAGTGAAAGACGATGCCGTGAAACTGCCTGTTGGTGATGCGGCGGCAGAGAGAGTGGTGAGCTTGCCGATGCATCCATATCTTGAGAAGGAGTCGGCGCGGCGAGTGGCTGACGCTCTGTTGTCTGAATTAAGAGAGGTCGCCACAACATGATGTTGCGGCAGAAATTGAGTGATCTGCTTCCGGCCAATGGATTTATTCGAGGTGTCGTGGCACTAGCTGGCGGCACTATTGGTGCGCAAGCTGTTTTGATCGTGGTATCGCCACTACTGACCCGTCTTTATACCCCAGAAATGTTTGGGGTAATGGCTGTTTTTGTCGGGTTTACAACCATCTTAGGAACACTGGCAACATGGCGCTATGAGCTCGCCATCCCTCAAACAGAAGGCGATAATGCAGCAGCAAACATAACCTTGCTTTGCCTTTGTCTTAGCGTTGCTATATTTCTTTCCATGTCTGCCGCGATTCTGTTTTTGAGAGGCCAGATTGTTTCCTTGTTTGGCCTGCAGGAAATAGCGGGGCTTCTGTGGCTAGTACCAGCTTATATTTTCATAATCGGATTTAGTCAGGCACTTACCTACTGGAGCTACCGCAAGCGACAATTTGGTGTGGTTGCACAGTCCACAATATCAAGAAATGCCGGCATGGTTGGTCTTCAATTGGCTCTTTTTCCGCTAGGTGCCACTGCGTTGGTCCTCGGCAAAGTCTTTGGTCAGGTAATTTTTGCTGGCATGCTGGCTCTTCGTTCACTTGACCTATTAAAAGAAAGGTTCAGTTTGGCAGGCCTGCGCGGGAACGCCAGCCACTTTCGGAAATACCCAATCTTCTCGACCTGGTCTGGAGTAACAGGAAGTGCAGCGCAGCAAGCCCCAATGCTTATGTTTGCAGCACTGTTTTCGCCGACGCAGGCAGGCTTATATAGCTTGGCGTTTCGCATGGTAAGTTTACCTGGCACGCTGATTGGTACTGCCGTTGCCAATGTATTTCTGCCACATGCATCAGATGCCCATCGAAGTGGTGATTTGGGAGCACTTCTTGTCCGCGTCCATAACGTATTAGTGCCTTTGGCAATACCGGTGGTGACTGTGTTATTGTTGCTATCGCCTGACATATTTTCTTTTGTATTTGGCGCTGAATGGCGTGAGGCGGGGCACTATGCACAATGGCTTTCTGTGATGCTATATGCCAACTTTGTGTTTTCTCCGGTCAGCACGGCTTTTGGCATCATGAACAAGCAAGATGTTGGGTTAATGTTATTTGTTGCCTTACTGATAGTAAGTGTGATCAGTATCTGGGTTGGTGCCATTTTTTATCAAAGCACGCTTGCATCAGTTGCCATCTACTCTGTAGCCAATACATTGCTTTACGTGTGGGCATTGATATGGCTTCATCGTAAAGTTGGCGGGACGATCATCGCGCTTCTGAAGCCATTGGTAGTGTCCTTTGTCCGAGCCCTACCGATGATCATGCCGCTGTCTGTACTGAGTTACTTCTCGGTGTCCGTGTGGTGGGCCGTTGTACTGGCGATAGCGACCGTGGCTCTTGCAGTTGTCTATTACCTTCCTTTTCTTAAGCAGCTGCGCGAAGGGGGAGCCTTGAGAGACCTGCGTGAAGAACGAAAGGAGACATTTTCATGACAGAAGATAGCAGTCTGAATTTCCGTTTCAAGGGGAGTCGAGGCTATGTTCAGGGTGGCGATATCTTTGATGCTGTCGAGGCATTGGTTGGGCAACAAGAAAAGCACGTTCTGGAGTTGAGCTTTCGTGAGTTCTCACATATGCATATGAAGTGCGTGTTCTATAACCCGGAAGAAAAAGCCAAAGCGGAAGGTGTCACCATCGATAAAGAGGGAAGAAAGGAACGATTCTGGTTGATTGAAACAAAAGATGCGGTGACTGAGCGTTATGCCTTTGATGAAGAGGCTATAGTCAGCTGTGCGCATATTGATGGAAAGACACTTGTCGCCAAGGCAACTCCAGGCTATAGCGTTATAGAACAAATTATAGCGCATACAAAGGCGCTAAATTATCAGATAACCCCAGACATAAAGGGCAAATGGGTGTTTGGTCAGCTACGGCTGAGCCAGCCTCTTCCGGTATCTGCAGAACAATTCTGTATATGTCAGAAGACTCTACTGGCAGGCCGGTTTAGCGTACAGGAAATTACGCTTGATGACCAAGCAGTAGGTCAAATCCGTTTTATTACGAGCGAATCATGATTGGAATAAAAGAAATAGCCACTTTTGTACCGAATCGCATGATTGATAACCTGGAACAGGGGCGTCGATTTGGTGAAACCGAAGCGTTTATGCGTGAAAAAATCGGTGCGACCTGTCTTGCACGCATGACGGATGGCATGGACACCTCCGATATGGCGGTGTGCGCTCTAGATGCGTTGTTCGATCAATCCAGCTTGAAGCGGGAAGAGGTTGACGCGCTGGTGGTGGTTACTCAGAACCCTGACGGATACGGCCTTCCGCATACCTCGGCCATAGTTCAAAATAAAGCTGGCTTGCCAACCAGTATTGCGGCCTTTGATGTGTCTTTAGGTTGCTCTGGCTACGTTTATGGTCTTGCCATTGTGAAAGGGCTGATGGAAACAACCGGCATGAGGAATGCCGTGCTGATAACGGCTGACCCTTACTCAAAAGTAATAGACCCGCAGGATCGCGTTACCACACTGCTGTTCGGTGATGCCGCCACCGCAACTTGGCTGGGCGGAGACCCGGCATTCGATGTATTGACCCCCTTGTTTTCAACTGATGGTTCTGGCGCAGATAATCTCAAGGTTAGTAGCGGAGTGTTGAGCATGAATGGTCGCCAGGTCTTTACTTTTGCCTCCATGAAGGTACCCAAGCAGATTAAACAATACCTTCAACAGCACCAGTTGCAAGAAGAGGACGTCGATCTCTATTGCATGCATCAAGGAAGTGCATCGATCGTAAGTACTTTGGCGCGGCGGTTTGGTGGGGTTGCAGATCGGTTCGTCAATGATATGGACCAGACAGGAAACACGATTTCATCGACCCTGCCGCTTTTGCTGGAAAATAGGATAAAGGACCCCGCCAATTCCACCGTGTTGATCAGCGGGTTTGGTGTTGGTTTGTCTTGGGCAACAACCATACTAAAGCGAATAAACTAACTTACCATCAAAGGATGAAACTATGCTGACTGAACAACAGATCCGGGATATTATTGCGAAGATCAACAACAAAATAGATTGGTCAACTCAGGACAAGAATACAGATTTTGATGCTCTTGGCCTGGATAGCCTTGACCGCTTTGATGTTTTGGTTGGCCTGCAAGAAGCAACCGACGTTGAAGTACCGGATGACGATGTGGACAAGCTGCTTTCCATTGCGGCAATTGAAGCTTATTTCGCCGATAAATGAGCCGCGTACACTATAGCTGGCGCGCATATCGGCCCGGTGACGAGAGTGCGATCAACAAGTTGTATTTTCGTGTTACCGGGCGTATGCGCTCGCCAGAGCAGTGGGCTTGGCAGTGGCAAGAAGCACCAGCAGGTCCTGGAGATATTTGGCTGATAGAGGCTACTTACCCTGATGGGCGAGTTGAGCTGATCGGGCACCACGGGGTGCTTCCTGTCCGTTTCACATGGGCTGAGAAGGATATCCTGATAGGTCGTACAGAAAACACCATGGTTCTGCCGGAATATCGCTCAAAGATCTTGTACCCGAGATTTGAGCAACGTTTCTTCAATGAGTACAAGCACAGATACCATGCCGTTTTCACAGGGTCTGGGCCTGCGGAGGCGCTTCGTCAGAGAAAGGCGGTCGGGTACCAGCCCAAAGGTGTCTGGCAGTGTGCGCATCATGCAAGTTTTCCGCTAGGGGTAGCTAGCCATGCGCTTAGTGCCATCGTACAAAAAAGGAAGCAAAGCAGGCATCAGAAAACGATAAGCAGAGTGATATTTCCTCGCAAGATGAGGCACCACTTTTTTAGTGTCCATGACTTTGATGTTACTATATGCGATAGAAAGAGCGCCCTAAATCAATCCGCACTGGCGCTTTACTGGGGGGAGGCGCGAAACAATTGGGGGCTGAGCCAATCGAGAGCCCCGGAAGAACTGGCTTGGCGCTTCTGGAATAATCCTTACCATGAGCATCGTGCCGTTTTTGTGAATCATGAAGTGCTGGGGCAGGCGCTTTTTGTTTTACGTCATATTTCTAACGGATACTATGAAATAGTGGATTTCTCCTATTCGAAGCCATCTGTAGAATTGGTGTCGACGTCCACAAGAGGCGTATTAATGGTTTTGCGCAAATTGTTGGGGATCAGAGCTATAGCTTGCCCATATGTCGAAGATGCTCTTCCTGAGCATCTCATGAGAGCATTTTTATCCCAGTTCTCTGGCTCCCCCATAACGGGCCTTCGAAAGCTTGTTCGGCCTGATCCGGTCAGGCATACATGGAGAAGGCTAACCGATAATGGTGAAGCTGAAGATTTGCTTGAGTATCCGTGGGGGTTAACGCCTCTAACTGCGGGCGAAGGAAGATAAACCAGTCACGCAGTCTACGGCTTTTTTCTTGCTACAAAAATTTGGATTATCTGATGAATGTGATTACTGGTGCTGAAGCAAAAGGGCTGTATTCGGCACTGTGCAGTACCGAAGCTACAATCCCGGTCTTCAGCCAGGCTTGGTGGCTGGACGCTGTAGCAGGTGGTGAATGGGGTGTTGTGCTGATAGAAAAGGGAGGGAGTATCCAGGCCTCGTTACCCTATGTAATAAGAAGGCGCCTTGGTCTAACCCTGGTTACACAACCCGCGCTTACGCAGAATCTTGGACCATGGCTGCGCCCTTCCTCCGCCAGGTATGCCAAGAACCTGGCCCGTGAGAAAGACCTTATACAGGCTCTGTTCTCTCATCTGCCAAAGCACAGCTTGTACAAGCAGAATTGGCACCATAGCCGCGCTAACTGGCTGCCATTGTACTGGCAAGATTACGAGCAAAAAACTAATTATACCTATCGAATCAATGACCTTTCCTGCATGCAGTCAGTGTGGGACGAAATGCAAGCAAACGTAAGGACTGATATAAGAAAAGCGGAAGGGCTGGTCTCGATACGATCTGATTTGCCGCTGGAGGAATTCATAAAGCTAAACAGACAAGTGTTTCTCCGACAAGGCATGGACTTGCCTTATACAGAAGATCTGTTATACAGGGTTGATGCTGCGGCGAGCCACATGAATGCCCGCCGAGTGTTTATCGCCGAAGACGAGCAAGGCCGCCACCATGCCGGGGTCTATATCATCTGGGACCAAGAAAGCGCGTACTACCTGATGGGCGGCGGAGACCCAAAGCTGCGCAACAGTGGTGCAACAAGCTTATGCATGTGGCAGGCAATACAGTTTGCGGCTAGTAAGGTGAGCTGTTTTGACTTTGAGGGCTCCATGATTGAACCAGTGGAACGTTTCTTTCGGGCTTTTGGGGCAAGGCAGACACCATATTTCGCCATCAGCAAGGCGAACTCGAAGGTTGCTCAGGTCGCGACAATCCTGCAGAAGGTACGAAGACGATAATGCCAGACACCCCGTCGAACTACACCGCATCCGCCGTTCTATGGCTTGAGTCCATCCTTCACGAGCGCTTTGGGCTGCCATTGTGCCTGAGCTTGATTACCAACCAGTGGCAGCTACGAATGACTGGCACGGAAGGAATCGTGTTGATGGATGCCATGCCGGATACCTTTACCCGCGCCGATTCCGGCCTGCCATTTTGCCTGTGGGATGGCCAGGCGGAAGGTTGGCCTCCGGTGTTGGGCAAACCGCTGCCCGCGCCGGGAGTTGCCGCGACAATCCAGCCGCTGGTGGAAGAGGTGATGTCGGGTTACCACATTCACTATGATCTCCTGGGGCTTGCATACTGGATGTTGACCCGGCAGGAGGAAGTGGGGCGCACCGATCTTGACCAGCACGGTCGTTTTCCGGCAACTGCCTCCCATGCTTTCAAGTATGACTATCTTGAGAGGCCAGTAGTAGATGAGTGGTTGCACCTCTTAGGGCAGATCATCCAGCGCGCTTGGCCTGGCTGTAAGCTTAAACAACACAGATTCAGCATTAAAGTAAGCCACGACGTGGATGCCCCATCGCGTCATGGCTTTCGTTCATGGAGGCGTCTGGTGCTAGGAGCCGGATCCGATCTACTGAGAAACCGAGACCCTCGTGGTCTTCTGGCGCCCTGGATCCGCATGACCACCCGACGTCGGCTGCATCCACTCGACAGCTTCAATACGTTCGACTGGATTATGGATCAGTCGGAGGGGAACGGACTGACCAGCGCGTTCTACTTTATTTGTGGCCAGCAAGGAACACCCTTCAACGCCGACTATGATGTAGGCCATCCCGCCATTCGTGAACTCATAAGACGCATTCATAGACGTGGACATGAAATTGGGCTACATCCAAGCTATGGGAGCTTTCTTGATCCAGATCGTATCGCCGAGGAGGCTGCGCGCCTACGGCAGGTTTGCGGTGAAGAGGGTGTGACCCAAAAGGAGTTTGGGGGGCGGATGCACTACTTGCAGTGGCGGCAGACGACAACCTTGCGCGCATGGGACTCCGCCGGTATGGCTTATGATAGCACCCTGGGTTATGCGGACCACGTTGGATTCCGATGCGGGACTTGCTATGAGTTTCCCGCATTCGAGCTAACAGAACAGAAGGCACTTACATTACGAGTCCGCCCTCTCATTGTTATGGAAGGGACAGTATTGGGGAAAAGATATATGGGCTTAGGCTTAACGAGGGGCGGCCTAGAGAGAATATTAAAGATAAGAAAAACATGCGAGATTATAAGCGGCACATTTGTTCTGCTATGGCACAACTCTGTTCTGAGAAACATACACCAGCAGTCGATGTATAAGGATCTATTCTAGGTTTTACTAAGAGCGGGTTGGAAAGTTATCGATATAAAGGCTGATCAAGGATAGAAAATGACGATTCGCTCTTCGATATTAATAGCTACTTTCAATATGAAAGAGCTTGTTGGCCAAGCGATCGAATCTTGCTTGGAAAACATTGTTGATAGTGAAGTGGTCGTGGTTGATGATGGTTCTTCTGATGGGACCTACGACTTCCTCAGAGAAGCTTATGGGCATAGGAAAAACATAGTAATTCATAGATTTCAGAAGAACATGGGTAAAGTCTCCGCCTTCAATAAGGCTTTTAGCCTCTCCTCTGGGAAGACAATTACTTTACTCGGGGCAGATGATATTGTTCTTGCTGGGCGTAATCGTCTTATTGACATGGTATTGAATAACGAAGGTTTGGACCTTGGTGTTGGGAGCTATTTCATTGCAGACTCTGAGATGGTAATAAAATCATATAAAGAAACAAGAGTAGTTCTCTGGCCAAGGATCCTTAAGGAAAATGGGTACCCCGGAGGCGCGATGGTGCTATCTCGTAAATTCGCGAATCGTATATTTCCAATCAATACTGAAATCAATAACGAAGATTATATAATAGCGCTAAATGCATGTTTCTCTGGAAATGTTACTGTAACAAAAGAAAGTGTTTTGTCGTATCGTAGGCATAGCAATAATACCTGGGCTGGTCTGAAGGTGGCGGACAGGTTTAGAAAAGGAGCAGAAAGAGATCTTCTAATTATTGATGAATTCAAAAAAAGTCAAAATAAATTTTCGAGCGAAGATGTCATGGCTATTGAAGTGGCAAGCAGCATGAGGCGGTTGATAGCTGCTCCTACCTTTCTTGACATTATAAAGGGGGTGAGGGATATGCTGAAATATAGATATTCGATCAAAATTTTAGTTAAATCTTTTGTCGTTCTTATATATGGCGGCGCCAAAAATGGTAAATGACCTTTACAACAATACGACGGCTTGCTGCCACCGAAAGAAGGTTGTCAAAAAGTCATACTACCCGGGAATTTTTGCACTTGCAGGGATAGTATTTAGTTCTTTTTATATTTTTAGGAGCGGGCTTCCTCAGCCTTCAGACTTCCTTTTTTTGTTGTTTTCTGTTTTACTAGTCATAAAAAATAAACTCTACCTTGATGTGAAAATTAAAGATAATTGGTTCATCCTTCTTTCTTTTTTCTATTTTCTGGTTGTTATTAATGGGCTTTCTTGGTCTATTATTGAAGAAAATTTCCAATACAATTCTTTTTCTTTATTCTTGACATTTGACATACTTCTTTTTTTCTCACTTAGAGAGTATCTTATTGGACACGCATGCGCGCGTGGACAGATATGCACATCATACTTCATTGCTCTTTTTGTTCTGACGATTATTACGATTCTTGGTATTGGAAAGTCGGACTTTGGATCCAGATATAATGCGTTTTTTAATGACCCCAACCAGATGGCGCACTGGGTCATTTGTGTCTATGCGGCTATTTCTCTTCTCTATAGAGGTAAGCTGATCGTAAGAATGATTATTTTTGTGGTGGCTCTTTACGTTGTTGTTAAAACTGAATCGAGGTCAGGTATTGTTGGTATGGGGTTGGTGTTTTTGGGGGTAATTATGCCTTTCCTTAAATCCAGAAAAGCCGGTAACTTTAACTATGTAAAGATTTTTTCTGGAGCTGCTTTTGTGGTGATCATGGGTTATGCGGTAGGAAGCTACTTCATGCAACTTGACGTCACGGATAGGCTGATTGACCGGTTTGCATCGGCAGATTTTTCACAGCAAGCAGAGATAAGAGGATATGGACGCATTGCTGATTATCCCCAATATCTAGTCTTGGGGGCGGGTAAGGCAGATGACGAAAGATTTGGATCTACCTACGAGATACATTCAACTCCAGCGGCAATCCTTTTTTATTATGGCATCTTTGGGTTTGTTCTATTTTTTGGGTTCCTTTATTTTTTGGTGAAAAAACTCAGCCTTCACCAAGCCATGATTGCCTTGGGGCCGCTTGCGTATAGTTTTTCAACGTTTAATGCGAGAACTCCGATTTTTTGGCTGACTCTCGCGGTTTGCTCTTATGTACTGTACGAAGATAACAAAAAAATCGATAGCTGAGACGAAATTTTTATTTAATTTTTTATTTCAGATCTTGAATGTTTTGACTGAATGGTGTTTTGATGTCTGTGGTTTTGAAGAAAGGCTAGTAATGTCATCTCAATGAGGAGATAATAGTTTTGGTAACGATGCTGGTTGTGACAACAACGGCGGAAACATTCGGTACAATTCTTTGTGGGCAGCCTCAGTATCTATCGAGTCAATTTGACGTATTCTTGAGTTGCGCCGAAGACCGCCATGCTCAAAATATTTGTAAGAATGAGAAGGTACCTCTGATTTCGGTGTCTATGTCAAGAGGAATTGCGCCGTTAAAAGACCTTGTCTCTGTGTGTGTAATGATTCAAACCATACGGCGTGTTAAGCCGAATATCATTCATAGTTACACGCCTAAGGCCGGATTGGTCGCCATGCTGGCGGCATGGCTGTGCCGCGTCCCCGTGCGTGTGCACACATTCACCGGCCTGGTTTTTCCTTCAGCTCAAGGATTCAGACGCCATCTTCTTGTTGCGGTTGATCGGCTTGTTGCTCGGCTTGCTACGGTTGTGGTGCCGGAGAGTAACGGAGTAAGGAAAGATCTGATCTCGCATGGCATCATAAGGAAGCCACACCAGGTTATTGGGCACGGGAATGTGGCAGGTGTGGATACCGCCTTTTTTTGTTCAAGACTAGCGGAGGTGAGTCAACACGCTGCTAAACTGGCCCAACAGCATTTGAGAGATGTTAGATTTGCCTTTTGCTATGTCGGGCGAATTAACCGGGACAAAGGCTTTACCGAGCTGATGCGGGCACTCGAGGGCTTGCCAGAAGATGTCGCTTTGCTGGTGGTGGGAGAGGTGGATGCAGCGGCCCCACCCTCAGAGGAGGTGCTGTCTAAGCTGCGTTCAGACGAGCGCGTACGTACAGTTGGGTTTCAGCAGGATGTAAGGCCATTCATTGTTGCTGCCGATGTGCTCGTATTGCCCAGCTACCGAGAGGGCTTCCCCAATGTGGTTTTGCAAGCGCTTGCACTGGAGCGACCGGTGATCGTTACTGACGTTAGTGGTGCCAATGAGATTACTTTGCCTGGCGAAAATGGCTGGATCGTTCCGGTACGAGATGCAGAATCCCTCCGTGGGGCGATGCAGGAGGCTATCGAGACAAACTCGGCCACTCTCGCAGAGATGGGCCGGAAGGGCCGCGAGAGAGTTGTCGCCCGACATGAGCGGTCGGTGTACCTGGAGCAGCTGGTTCAGTTTTATGGGGCGTTGCTGGAGAAGTGATTTTCTGAGGCTCTAGGTATCGTCTCTGTCCATACATGACTTCCCGTCAATGAACTCCTTCAGAAATGGATGTTCTGGCGATTTCGAGTTTTTTCTAACTGAAATTTGCCATTGTTTGAGGTTGCCGCCGGATTCGGTCGCTTCAGTTTAGTCTTGGGCGTCGCACACCCGGCAAACCCATTTGGCAGGGTATCGAGGGCGGGTGTCCCGCTAAGCAGGCCGATCCGTGCTAGGTTCCAGGTATGTGCACAAAATCACAGGCCAGCCTATGTCGCGCTCTCAAAAAGAACTGATTATTGCCGATCGATACCGATTGCAGAACCCATATGCTCATCTGGAGGAATTGGAGACGTGTCAGGCCAAAGCGGTGGCCTCTGAGACGATCCGAACCGGAGATGAGCAGGGCTTCATCAGGCGCGTGAGCGTTCACAAGACCCTTACGCCTATGATGATGGAGAGGGCGGGTTCATTGCGACTGCGTCGAGTGGCGCAAGCAAAGTTGGAGGCAGTCGAAATCCTAGAGTTGCCACTGGCCCCCAGGCACCGCTATTCCGCAATGGCCTGCAGGTTAAGGCTGGGCACTATGACAAGAGCCGTATCGAGCGATTAGCGAGGAATCTGCAGCTGCACTTGTGGCAGGGCCGCAAGCTAATTTGGCCGGGCGGGCATGTTTCAGATCCTGTAGCAGTGTTGAACGTGGAGGTGGCACTGAGGGCCGTCGGCTATCAGTATCGTGAGGTCAGCGGGCTGGAAGACCAGGTCGGCGATACTGGCCACCGTATAAGGGTTGCGGGTGTCATTGATCCTTTGCGGCGTGGGGTCGTTGTTTCTGCTCAATACCCCGGGCCCGTGATGAAGTTTACTGTCGCTCATGAGTTGGGTCATGTTGTTCTGCATCCTGATGTGGGAGTGGTTCATCGAGATCGGGCGTTCAATGGAGAAATGCTGTCTCATGATCCGGTCGAAAAAGAGGCGGATCGTTTTGCAACTTTCTTTCTGATGCCCACCCGCTTGGTTACCCAATATTTCAGACGGGCGTTTGGTAGAGTTCCTTTTATCTTCGATGAGTACACCGCTTTTGCCTTAGGCCATGGCATCACCGATTTGGAGCGCTCTTGCTCGACCCTGAGAACTCGCTGCCTGATGCTGGCTGGCGCTGAGCGGTATAACGGTGTTCAGATCATCTCGATGGCTAGCCGGTTTGGGGCTTCCCAAAAGGCGATGGCGATTCGATTGCAGGAATTGGAGCTTGTGAAGTAGGTGTAGCCTCTTGGAGGTTAACAGCGGAGGCGGGTTGTCGGCCAGAGGGGCGGGAAGACGCTGGGCCTTTGGCCTGAGAAGTGGAAAGACACTGGGCCCCTGATCTGATGGCCAAGGGCGACGGGGGCGTCATTTTGGCCGAAGGCCGAAGACCCAGTGTTTTCGTCTTCTGCACCTGGCAGTTGCAAACAGTCTGTTCAATGCGCAACCGAACCGCCAAACTGTAGTACCGTTGACACTGTCCATGTGGTCAGTGTGCAAGAGAGACAACAACAAAGATTGGGGCCGAGAAAGTCCCTACTCAGCAAGCACAGCGCTGGGGAACAATAAAGCGGGGCGAGAGTATGGACTACTACTCGAAAGGCTGCGAGTTGGTGTTGGCGCCTGTAAGCCCGGTTGGGGTCAGCCTGGACGATGTTCGGACGAGACTGGAACCGATATTTCGCCAGTTTCGTTATTCCGTTAATTTCATTCATCTGAGTGAGCTGGCGCGAGAGGCTGCGGGCATTACTCATCAGCCAGGGCAAGACGAAACGGCTCGGCTGGATGCGGCCATGGAGTGCGGCAACGCACTCAGGGAGCGTTATGGGCGTGGTGATTTCCTGGCGCTTTTGGCTATTCATGAAATCAATAAAAAGAGAGCTTACACAGATGAAGCCCCTGAGCCTCTGCTGCGGACCGTTCACATTATCCGCTCTTTGAAGCATGCAGATGAAGTGGAAACGTTGCGCCAGACCTGCGGCGCTGGCTTCTTCCTGTTGGGTGTGTCGGCGTCCATGGCCAGTAGACGACACCATCTGGAACAGGTTAAAGGGGTTCGCGAGGATGTTGACCGCCTTGTTGAGCGAGATGACATGGAGAAAGATCCTCTTGGGCAACAGACTCGCAATGTATTTGAGTTGGCCGATGCATATGTGACTACGGATGACATCAGCCGATTGTCGGATCAGCTCACGCGAGTTATTGAAATCCTATTCTCGAACCCTGTCGCCTCTCCCACTGCGGAGGAATACGCGATGTTCATGGCCTATGCGGCTTCGTTGCGATCGGCAGATCTTTCCCGGCTAGTGGTCAATCAGCGTGGCGATATCGTTTCCACGGGAGCGAACGATGTTCCTAGGCCGGGTGGCGGCCTGTATTGGCCCGGAGAGGGCGATCAGCGCGATCATGTGCACAACATGATCGCAATGAGCGCCATAAAAGGGAAATTGCCGTGGATGTCGTGGAACGCCTTCTTGGGCCTGACCTTACGGAAGACAACCTTGCGCAAGCACTGGGAAAGCTGAAGGGCTCACGTTTGATGGCCATTACAGAGTATGGCAGGGCGGTTCATGCAGAAATGGAAGCGCTGATTCAGGCAGCACGAAGTGGTGTGTCGATTTGTGGTGGTGTCCTGTTCGCGACAACTTATCCATGCCACAATTGCGCCAAACACATCGTCGCCGCAGGTGTGACGGAGGTGGTATACATTGAGCCATACCCCAAGAGCCATGCGACCGATCTTCATGAGGATGCCATCAGTGATGATGGGGGCGAGGCTGGCGGGAAAGTGCGGTTTCGCCAGTTCGTAGGCATTGGCCCGCGTCGCTTCATCGATTTGTTTTCAATGCGTTTGAGCAGCGGCCGAAGTTTGGTGAGAAAAGTTGACGGAGAGCTGGCGAAGTGGTCGAGAGAGCACGCGGAGCTTCGTGTCCCAATGAGCCCACTTTCGTATTTGGACTCCGAGGTCATGTTGGTAAAAGAACTAGAAACGATGCGGTAGAGGTGACGTAATGAAAAGCAAAGACGATAGAGTCGACGCGGTATTTCAGAGTTGGCCTGAATGGAAGAAGCAATTCACGATCACCAAGTATTCTGCCGGTAATGGGAAAAGTGTGCCGATGAAAGACACGAAAGCCAGTGGCGTTGAGCACTCGAAGAAAGGCGCTGTTTCGACCGCAAAGTAGCTGTGGGCTCAGGCGCGCAAGGTGATTTTCTGGAGGCTGGGTGATTCCGCAAGCGCTCGCAGTGGAGCAGCTGGTGTAGCTTGGGACATCTGCTGAGATTTATGAGTCGCGGTTGCGGAATGCCGAAAGAAGAAAATGAAAGACACTGGGCCCTTGGCCTGGCGGCGAGGAGCGACGGGTTGTGTCATTTTTTGTATTTTCGTACGTCATCTTTGGCCGAAGACCGAAGATCCAGTGTCTGCCTTCATCCACACCACCAACGAAAACGGACATTCAATGAAACGCCTGATGGACATTATTGGCGCCTTGGTGGCGTTGCTGCTGCTTTCCCCCATGCTGCTTGCGCTGTTCGTGGCTGTGCGCCGGAAACTGGGCACGCCGGTATTGTTCCGGCAGGTGCGCCCGGGGGCGAGCGGCAAACCCTTCAAGATGATGAAGTTTCGCACCATGACCGACGAACGAGATGCTGACGGCGAATTGCTGCCAGACGAGCAACGTCTGGTACCATTCGGGCAATTCCTGCGCTCCACCAGCCTGGACGAACTGCCGGAGCTGTTCAACGTACTCAAGGGCGATATGAGCCTCGTAGGCCCACGCCCCCTGCTGATGGAATACCTGCCGCTGTATAGCCCCGAACAGGCCCGTCGCCACGAAGTACGGCCCGGTGTCACTGGTTGGGCACAGATCAATGGCCGCAATGCGCTTTCCTGGGAAGAAAAGTTCGCTCTGGACGTGTGGTACGTGGACAATCAGTCACTGTGGCTGGATATCAAGATTCTGTTTCTTACCGTGCTGAAAGTGGTGAAGCGGGATGGTATCAGCCATGGTGAAGAGGCGACCATGCACAAATTTACCGGGGATAGAGGCGAAGAGTGATGACCAAACCTCT
>Ga0164242_10005161_pt1 | contig 14555 bp, 19 predicted proteins | sample OricomgcompostMG_FD_108783 | JGI IMG/M metagenome (GOLD analysis project Ga0164242, IMG submission 108783) | Miracle-Growth compost microbial communities from Emeryville, California, USA - Original compost - Miracle growth compost (MG) ... | reverse complement strand
GCGCAACTCGTCAAACGCGCGGGACGCGTCTGGATCTGGTCGCGCGGCGAAGACCTCGTGACCGAGCGTTTTCCGGAGCTTGCGGCGCTGGGCGCCGCATTGCCGGATGGCACGGTCGTGGACGGAGAGATTCTCGCGTGGGAACCTGGTGCGAGCGCGCCGTTGCCGTTCGCGCGTCTGCAGCCGCGCATCACGCGCAAGTCGCTGACGAGAAAGGTGCTCAGCGAGTCGCCGGCTGCGCTGCTCGCCTATGACCTGCTCGAAGCCGACGCGCGCGATCTGCGCACCCAACCGCTCGTGACACGACGTGCGCGACTGGATGCGCTCGCCCAGTCGTTGTCGCAGACGCTCGCGGTCGACTTGCTGCGCGTATCGCCGGTTGTCGTCGCCGCGGACTGGAACGCGCTGGCGCAATTGCGCGAGGAAAGCCGCGCTCGCGGCGTCGAAGGGCTGATGCTGAAGCAGCGGGCGTCGATGTACGGCGTCGGGCGTACCAAGGCATCGGGTACCTGGTGGAAATGGAAGATCGACCCGTATGCGATCGACGCCGTGCTGGTGTACGCCCAACGCGGTCATGGTCGACGGGCGAGTCTCTATACGGATTACACGTTTGCGGTCTGGGACGAAGCCGACGGCGTGCGCACGCTGGTGCCGTTCGCGAAGGCTTACTCCGGCCTCACCGATGAAGAAATCCGCAAGGTCGATGCGATCGTCCGCAAAACGACGATCGAGAAGTTCGGCCCCGTGCGGAGCGTCACGCCGACGCTGGTATTCGAAATCGGCTTCGAAGGAATCCAGGCGAGCCCGCGGCATAAGTCGGGCATTGCGGTCCGCTTTCCACGGATGCTGCGATGGCGTACCGACAAGTCAGTCAAGGACGCGGATACGCTCGACATGCTCAAGGGCTTCCTGAACGACACACAGACATGAGTGAACGCGTCGGGCTGCGCGCGTACCAGTTGCGAACGTTTCGCGCCGGGAGCGGTTATCGCACCATCGTGCGCCGCGCCAACGGCGACTGATTGCGCTGCTATCCGCGTTTGCGCAGCGGCTCGAGCAAGCCCTTGAGGCCGTTATGGTCCATCTCGTGCATGAGTGCGAGCAGCCGGCCGAGTTCGCCCGGTGGGAACCCTTCGCGGGCAAACCAGTTAAGGTAGTGCCCGGGCAGGTCGGCGATGAGTCGGCCTTTGTACTTGCCGAAGGGCATGGTGAGGGTGACGAGGCGTTCAAGGTCTGGGACTTGCATGGGCGTATTGTGCACGGCTTTCCGTTCCAGCACGCCCTGCACTGCGTTATCGTGAACAAGCGTGAATTGCCTGCATCATGGCATTTTGGGCCGGCGGATTCTGAAAGAACGCCTCCATGAGCGTGTGCTCGTCGTTCATCTTCCGCTCGAAACATGCCGGATTCACCTCACCATACGCCAGCAGGAACGACAGGCCTGCGGCTACCAGCAGGGTCAGCACGAGCCAGGTAAGTGTGAGTGCATTGACCCAATGCTTCGTTTCCGTATCGCTTCCGACTAACTGACCGTCTTCCTCGTCCTTGATTCCCTCGCTCTTTCCTTCCATCTCGGCCTCCCCTTGACCCGTCTGTCCAATATTCAGGCTGGGGGATGGATATGGAAAGTTGAATATAATGAACCGGACCTTCATAAATCCTGAATGATGGCGGCAGCATGAGAGAGATAAGCCTGGATCGCCTGCGCACGTTCATGACGATTGCGGACAACGGATCGTTCGCCGAGGCTGCGCGCATCCTGCATCTGGCTCCGCCTACCGTCAGTCTTCACGTGCAGGAACTGGAGGACCGTATCGGTGCTCCACTGCTCTCGCGTAAGCGGGGAAACATTCGGCCTACGTCGGTCGGTGAGGCTCTGTTGTCGAGGGCGAGACGCCTTCTGGCTGAAGCCGAGCAGGCCCTGGACGATCTTCAGCGACAAGTGCAGGGCCTCGAGGGCCGTGTACGGCTTGGAGCGTCAACCGGCGTGCTGGCGCACCTCCTGCCCCAGGCGCTGGAGGTACTGGCGCGACAACACCCTTCGATCGATGTCCAGGTCGCCGTGCTTACATCCCGGGACACCCTTGCTGGTCTGGCCGACGGTGCATTGGATATCGGGCTGGTCGCGTTGCCTCAAACGGCAGTCGCCGGGCTTGTCATCAAGCCTTGGCGGCGGGACCCCATCAGGGCTTTCCTGCCGGCAACATGGCAATGCCCGGCCTTCGTGACGCCGAAGTGGCTTGCCGGCAGGCCGCTCATTCTCAACGACTCGACCACCCGACTGTCGCGCCTGACCGCCGAATGGTTCGCCAGGGCCGGAGAGCGGCCCGAGGCCCGGATCGAACTCAACTACAACGATGCGATCCGGAGCCTCGTTGCCGCAGGCTATGGCGCCGCCCTTCTTCCGCAGGAGAGTGACAGGAACCTGCCGCAAGAGGCACGAGTGATCGTCCGACCGCTTCGCCCGGCAATGTGGCGGCAACTCGGCATAGCGCACGGTGCGCAGGTGGATCGCTCGACGCAACATGCTCTCGACGTATTGTCGAGCCTGCGTTGATTTCGGCCGCTGCGTGCCGGATAAAACACGGCAACGTCAATTTCACCGGCGAGCTCCCCTACGGCGATGATCGCTTCGGAAATCCGCTACGTGACGGGGAAAGGCAGCAATGGGCAACGATCGTCCCGTGAGATGACGGCAGCGAGCCGCTCCTATCCGACGACGCTCGGCAACTCGACCCGCAGCACCTTCGCCGTGCGGAATACGCCGTCGGGCGGTTCGGCGGTGCCGCCATCGGTCAGGAAATAGGCGATGTTTCCATAGTCGCCCGCCTCGCGCCCCCAGGCGCCCGCCGAAGGGCCAACGAGTGTCGGTGTAAAAGGCTCGCCCGCGATCACCGTTCTGCCGCGGCGATTGCCGTCGTGTTCGAGGACCACGCGATCGATCGTGTTTTCGCGATGCGTGGTCGCGTACGCGAGGCCTGCGACCGCATCGATCAGGAAATCGTCCCACTCGCGGCCACCCGCGATGAACTCCGGCAGATCGGCGGGCTCATGGCTGTCGCGGTCCACTTTGACTCGCAACATCAACTGCTGCGACGTGCACGTGTAGTAAAGATAGCCGCGCGTCGCGTCGTACTGGACGCCGTTTGTTCCCGGCTGCTCGGGTTTCTTCTCGCCGGGCCGATTCTTCATGGTGTCGTGCTCGAGCCAGACGCGCGCGCCAACACCAGCGTCACCTTCGAGATCGACACGCCAGACCAGCCCCGCCATGCCCGCGGCCAATAGCACGTTCGGTGCGACGAGGCATGCGCCGTTGAGTCCGCGCCACGGCCGCGGGAAGTCCAGCAGATGGCGCGGCGCTATGGCAGTGCCTGGCGACCAGTCGCGTAGATCGATTTCGTAAAGCTTCGCCTGCAGGCTGTCGTAGACGTCGGCGACGCCGAGCAGGAAGCGCTCGGGCTTCCACTCGACGACGAACGTGGTATTGAAGTCGAACGTATCCAGCAGCAGCGGCTGCACTTGCCCGCCTCGCACCGGCGTCGGCACGAACCATAGCTGCCGGTGGTTCTGCACCGTTACCAGCATCGATCCATCGGCGCGGACCGCGAGGTTTTCGAGGAAAAACTGCTGCGGAAATTCGGCGACCACGGTGAGCGTCGCCTGGTGATCGGTCGTGGTCATGCGATTCAACCCTTCTGCCATTCGGCCGCGGCCTCGGCCGCGAAGTCCCGATACGATCGTGGCGCCCGGCCGAAGAGTTCCGTCAGGCGCGCAATGTCCGCCGCGACCGCAATCAGGCCGTCTCGCTGATACCGGTTCATCATGAGCCGCATGTCGTACGCCATCCATGCGGGTCCCGACGATTTGACCTGTTTCTCGAAGGCGTCGAGGTCATCGCCGCCATAGCGAATCGGGCGGCCGAGCACTTCGGTCCAGATTGAGGTGACGGTTTCGGCGTCGATGACATCGGGCCCGACCAGCGCATACGTTTCGCGCGGCAAACGGTCGTGAGCGCGCTCGCGGCGCAGTAGCTCCAGTCCCGCCGCCTCACCGATGTCCCGTGCGTCGACCATCGAGATCCCTTGCCGGCCGATCGGCATGCCGTAGACGCCCTGTGAAAGAAGCGGCCCCTTCTGCCCGAGGTCGTTTTGAATGAAATAGGCCGGCTTCAGAACCGTCGCGGGGAGATCGAACTGCTCGATCAGGCGTTCCGCTCCGTATTTGCTGGCGAAGTGGGGCAACTCGACGTATTCCGCAGACCGGAATACCGACAGGTACACGATTCCTTTGACCCCCATGTCGCGCGCCGTGCCAAGGATCTGCAGCGCGTGCATTTGTTCGCCCGGATTGCTCGGCAACAGCAGGAATATCGTATCGATACCTTTCATCGCCGCCCTCATCGAGTCGAGGTCGGATATGTCGCCCTTTACGGCAGCGATGCCGTCCGGAAACTTTGCTCGCTCCGGCGAGCGCGTGAGCGCCGATAATTCCGCGCCCATGCCGGCAAGGTACTGGAGGACCTGGCGGCCGATATGACCCGTGCTGCCTGTCACGAGGATGGTCATGACTTGCCCCTTGAAGTGGCTCGTTCGAAGGTAAAGCAGCAAGCCATGTTCCGGCGATTCCTGCGTCGACGCAGGTATTGGTGGGCGCAGCGCAAAGACGATGCGCACCCTGAGCGTCACTCCGACCGCCGGTCGTCTCCATCGACGTTTGCCCGTCCTGCCACGTCCGGTAGATCCTTGACCTCGCTGTGCAGCGCATCGATTACGTGCCGGTTTTCAAGGATCAGATACGACGCCGCGTAAATCAGCAGGCCGAGCCCAATCACCGTAGCGCTGGCTCCCGCCCACTTGAGCCACGCGATCTCGGTGCCGGCAATTGTTTCTATTGTTCCCGCCAGTAGCACGAAGATCAGCAGCATGGCGGCCACGACGCCAATCACCGTCGCCCGCTGCATCTGCTCGCAACGTCGCTTGTATAGAGGGATTTGCTCCGCCAGATGTTCGCGTCGGACGTCGTTTCCTGGCGAACTGCGATATTCGGCGACGAGCTGGCGGTACCGGTCGAACGCGCTCACGTATTTTTGCCCAAGCAGCTGCAGGAAAATCCACGACGCGAAGATGAGGCTCGCCGTCGGACCGGCGGTCTGAAGCACGTCTTTGAGCTCGAAGGACATGGTGTCGATCCGGAAGCGCGTTGACGACGCGGGCGAGGCAAAGGCGCAACCTTCATGCCGGGCGATCGCCATGCTGTGCCGGCCGCGGCCGTCGGCGCGGGAATGTTCGTTGCAATCACTCTGTCGCCGTGCGTCCCGCCGGCAACGCCATGCTGCGTTCAGACGCGGCCGAGAGGAGCGATACCATGACCACCCCACAGGAACATCTTGTCGACTGGCTCAGAAACGCGTACGCAATGGAGAAGCAGGCAGAGTCCATGCTGAAGGCGCAGGCGTCCCGCCTGGAGCACTACCCGAAGCTGCGCGAGCGGATCGAACAGCATCTGCAGGAAACCCTTTCGCAGCAGCAGCTTCTTGAGACCTGTCTTGACCGCCACGACAGCGGACCGTCGACGATCAAGGACATGACGGCGCGCATTGCGGCGTTCGGGCAGAGCGTCGGCGGCATGACCATGAGCGACGAAGTCGTTAAAGGCGGCATCAGCGGCTACGTCTTTGAATGTACGGAGACCGCCGTGTATACGACCCTGATCGCTGCAGCGAAAATGGTCGGTGATGCCGAGACCGTACGTTGTTGCGAGCAGATCCTGCCGCAGGAAGTGGAGATGGCCCGCTGGCTTCTTACCAACCTGCCCGACGTCGTGACGGCGTACCTCGCGCGCTCAGCCGACGACCGGGATGAAGCAAAGCGTTGACAAGGGATCCCTGACATAGAACCGCCGCACACCCCAGGGTTCGATCGCTGGGCCGTATTCGACGGGAATGCCGGCGCTTCGGACGCGATCGAGTGCTTCCGCCAAGTCGTCGACCTCCACTGACAAGTCCGGCACCGCGTAGGAGCGCGCGAGTGCCGAGAGGACCGGCAACTGTTCCGGGGCATGAACCTGCATGACCTGGCTCGCGTCGTGCGTCGAGGTCGTTTCGTAGTTGACGACGAAGCCTGACATCGGCGGCCACGGCGCGTCGGCCGCGTCCGACGGCCCCAATATCTGCATCGTGACGTTGTCGAACGTTTCCTGCGCGTCCGGATCGGGCGCATTGAAACTGCGGGCGGGGGACGTCACCGGGACCGGCGGTGCTGACCGGGGCGGATTCGACATGCCGGACCGGATGCCATCGAAAACGGGCGAACTGTCGGCCGGAAGGACCTGCTCCGGCAGCGAGCCTTCCGGATACAGGCATCCAAGCATCGTATCGAGCGAACGGTTTTCGAACATCACGACGACAATGTGCTTGACGTTCTGCAGGATCCTCGGCATGTCGGCGTCTCCTTTGGCTCGCGGCGGGTCGTCGGAACATGCTAGCCGTGGGTTGGCGGCAAGACTGTGTCACGACGACCTGCTCGCCAACGCGCGCAGATATCGACGGGATTCGAACCTGAAGGCAACATGAATCAGATACCGGCCTGGTTCACACGCTTCATCATTTCCTCGGCGCTTTCCTTGCGTTCGCTGTAACGGTCGACGAGATACGGACCGATATCGCGCGTCAACAGCGTGAATTTGACCAACTCTTCCATGACGTCCACCAGCCGGGCGAAGTACGCCGAAGGCTCCATGCGGCCGGCTTCATCGAACTCCATGAACGCCTTGGCCACGGACGACTGGTTCGGGATGGTCAGCATGCGCATCCAGCGTCCGAGCACGCGCATCTGATTGACCGCGTTGAACGACTGCGACCCGCCGCTCACCTGCATCACCGCGAGCGTCTTGCCTTGCGTTGGCCGGACCGCGCCGACCGAGAGGGGAATCCAGTCGATCTGCGATTTCATGATGCCCGTCATCGCACCGTGTCGTTCCGGCGAGCACCAGACCATGCCTTCCGACCACAGTACGAGTTCGCGCAATTCTGCGACTTTGGGGTGAGTGTCCGGAGCATCGTCCGGCAGCGGGAGCCCGCTCGGGTTGAACGTGCGCACTTCGGCGCGCATCGCCGTGAGCAGACGCGCCGCTTCCTCGCTCAGCAGACGGCTGAACGAGCGCTCACGCAGCGAACCATAGAGCAGCAGGATGCGCGGCGGATGCGGCGAGGTTTTCGCGGCCTGAAGGCGGTTGATATCGGGAACGCGGAACAACGCCGCGTCGACCTGCGGCAGTTCAGTCGCAAGATCAGGCGCACTCATACCAGTCCTTCGAACGGTTGACGATGCGCACGACGAGCAGCATGACCGGTACTTCGATCAGTACACCCACGACCGTCGCGAGCGCCGCACCGGAGTTGAAACCGAACAGGCCGATCGCAGTGGCGACGGCCAGTTCGAAGAAGTTCGACGCGCCGATCAGCGCGGATGGGCAAGCGATGTTGTGCTTTTCTCCGACCGCGCGATTGAGCCAGTACGCGAGCGCCGAGTTGAAGAACACCTGGATCAGGATCGGCACGGCGAGCAGCACGATGACGAGCGGCTGCTTCAGGATGGCTTCGCCCTGAAAGGCGAACAGCAGCACCAGGGTCGCGAGCAGCGCCGTGATCGACCAGGGACCGATTTTCGCCATTGCTGCCTCGAACGCGGCCTCTCCCCTGGCGAGCAGAACCTTGCGCATGATCTGCGCGAGGATCACCGGAACGACGATGTAGAGCACGACGGAGGTGAGCAGCGTCGCCCACGGCACCGTAATGGCGGAAATGCCGAGCAGCAGGCCGACGAGCGGCGCAAACGCGACCACCATGATGCTGTCGTTGAGCGCGACCTGCGAGAGCGTGAACAGCGGATCGCCAGCGGTGAGCCGACTCCAGACGAACACCATCGCCGTGCAGGGCGCCGCGGCCAGCAGGATCAGCCCGGCCACGTAGCTGTCGAGCTGCGCCGCGGGCAGCATCGGCGCGAACAGGTGCTTGATGAACAGCCACGCAAGGAACGCCATCGTGAACGGCTTGACCAGCCAGTTCACGACGAGCGTGACGCCGATTCCCCGGATGTGCTGGCGCACCTCGTGGAGCGAGCCGAAATCGACCTTGACCAGCATCGGGATGATCATCACCCAGATCAGCAGCCCGACCGGAAGATTGACCTGGGCGTATTCCATCCGACCAATCGCGTGAAACACGCCGGGCAGCACCTGGCCGAGCACAATGCCGGCGACAATGCACAGCGCGACCCAGACGGTCAGATATCGCTCGAAGAAGCTGATGGCCGGTTTCGACGCGGCCTTGGTCGAAGCGGCGAGGTTGGGGATGTTCACGGTACTACTCGATGGAGGAGGGTTCAGCTTTGCACGATGTCGTCGAGTGCCCGCCTCAGCTCGGCATTGCCCAGACGGTCCAGGGGAAGCTCGAGCAGTTGCAGCATGCGGTAGCCGATGGCCTGGCGTGTGAGTTCGAACGCCCGACGCTTGCCTTCATCGCCGCCCGGCGCGTTCGACGGATCGGCATAGCCCCAGTGCACCTTGACCGGACTACCGGGCCAGAGCGGACACTGTTCGGCGGCCGCGCTATCGCACACGGTGATGACGATGCGCATCTGCGGCGCGCCGTCCTCTGCGAACTCGTCCCAGCTCTTGCTGCGATAGCCTTCCGTATCGATACCCGCGTTCGTCAACGCTTCGAGCGCGAACGGATTGATGCGGCCACTCGGGGCGCTGCCGGCGCTGAACGCGCGCACGTCCTTGCCGAGCTTCCGTGCCCAGTGATTGAGCATCCCCTCGGAGAGCACGCTGCGCGCGGAATTGTGCGTGCAAAGAATCAGTACGTTGGTGGTCATCGTGTCATCGGATGCGTTGCATGATCAGCAGCAGCTGGAGTCGGACGATTTCAAAGGAATGCCAACGGATTTCCCGCGCGGTGCACAGCAGGCCGATGCGCCTGCCGACGGCAGAGTCTGTCTGCTTTCGCCGTAGATCGGGGCGCTGTCGAGGGTATGGAAGTGCTCCCACGCAATCCCTTGCGGATCGACGACCCAATGCTTGTCGCTGCGCGCATAGCAGCAGGTGGTTTCGCCCTGGTCGAGCAAGGCGATGTCCGCGGCTTGCGCACGCTGCGCGAGTTCGGCCAGTTCGGCCGGGTCGTCCACCTGAAAACCCACGTGGTCCACACCTGCCTTCGTGCCGCGCGTCGAGATCGCGAAGTTGACGCGAGGATCGTCCAGCATCCACTTCGCGTAATCCGCTTCTATGCGCGCCGGCTCTACGCCGAACAGCTTCGAATAAAAGGCGACATTGGCTGCGATATCGTCAACGTGGACGTGGATGTGAAACCGTTTCATGGAGATTCTCCGTCAGCATTCGCATGAATCTGCTCTCGGGTCGAGACAAGCCTGCCCCTGGCAGCAGTTCTCCGTCAGAAAACCGAGGACTGCATTCATCTGCTCATAGGCGGCCCGATAGATCAGGCTGCGCCCGTCGCGCTCCTGCGTGACCATTCCGGCATGCATCAACTCCTTCAGGTGAAAGGAGAGCGTCGCATTGGGCACATCCAGCTGCGTCGCGATGGTGCCGGGCGTCAGCCCGCCGGGACCGGCGATGACCAGCATCCGGAACACGCGCAGGCGCAGTTCGTGGGCGAGCGCCGCGAGGGCGCGGATGACGTCTTTCTCTTCCATGTTTCCAATATATTCGAAACGAAGAGCCGCCGCAAGAAGTTCCCGGGCAACCTAACCAGCCCTCGGGGCAGTTCAGCCACGATGCCGGTGCCGGTGCCGGTGCCGAGAAGCACCAGGACTTGGCCGCTCCATCGGGAGCGTCCGGTGAGGAATTGAACTTTCAACCGGGCAGACCACGAGGGTCTGCCCGAAGTCGGGTGTCAGAACTTCTGAATCATCGCGATCCGGCCCACGAACTGGTTCGCCGATGACGAGACCCCGGCCGACGCCGGCGTCTGCGCATTGTCGAACTGCATGCCGGTGTTCGCGCTCTGCACGTGCTGATACGCCCCCTGAATGTAGAACGAGGTGCGCTTGCTGAGGTCGTAATCGAGCATCAGCGACGCCGTGTGCCACTTCGGCCCATAGTTGCCGGCCGTCGTGTCGAGGTGCCCGATCGTGTACGTGTACGACGCACCGGCCCACAGCTGCGGCGTGAAGTAGTACTGGCCGTTCAGCTGGAAGTTGTCGAACTTCCACGCGGTCCACGAGCCACCGTTCGCCGGCGTGATCGGCTCGGTGAAGTACACGCTGCCGGTCGGATCGTCGACGTTCGTGTGCGAATACGCGAAGCCGACCAGCACCTTGCTGAACTTGTACGACAGCGCCGCGTCGATGTTCTGCTGGTTGCTTCCGGTGAACATCGAGTCGGTGGTGACCGCGCCCGACGTGCCGAGGCCCGGCTGGTCGATCCGCATGTACGCGGCCACCGCAGTCAGCCCGCCCGTCTGATACTGACCGGCCGCGCTGATGAGCCGGTTCTCCGCGAAGCCGCCCGCCGTATTGCTGAACGCATACATCGCCTCGCCGGAGAAGCCGCCGATCGTCGGTGACGTGTACTTGACCGAGTTGTTGACGCGGAAGTCCCAGTCGGCGTTGTCGTTGTCGAACGGAACCGCCGCGATATTACCCGCCCAGTTTCCGGCTGCGGTCTGCGCGGCGAACAGGTCGGCCGTCGGGTCATACTGGCGGCCGAGCGTCAGCGTACCGTACTTGTCCGAACTCAGACCGACGTACGCCTGGCGGCCGAACAGGCGGCCACCCTGGCCGAGCGCGCCATTGGCCGCATTGAAGCCGTTTTCGAGCCGGAATACCGCGCTCAGGCCGCCGCCCAGATCCTCCGAACCCTTTAGCCCGAAGCGGCTGCCGAGCACGTCGCCGCTTTGCATCCGAAGAGCGGCCCCGTGACCCGCGTTGTTCGTGTAGTCGATCCCCTGGTCGATAATCCCGTACAGCGTGACGGAGCTCTGCGCGTGCGCCGCCCCGCATACCAACAGCGTGGGAACGCACAATAATTTCCAGCTTCTTTTCATGGCCTTTGGTCTCGTTAGATGAGTTGAGGACGGAACCGGGTCCCTCCGTCCAGGGGATGCCCGCCGCCTGCGAGAAACGCCGACGGGCGAAAAATAAGTACAACAAAGCAAACTGGGTGCAATGGCGCACCGAAACGGCGCTGCTACTGCATCGAAATGGGGAGGCGGCGAGCGCGCCGCCGGTCTATCGGGTCAGGTGGCTTCGCGCACCGCGCGCAGGAACTGCTGCGTGCGCTCGTGCTGTGGCGAAGAGAAGAACTGCTGCGGCGGCGCCTGCTCGATGATCTTGCCCTGCGAGAAGAAGCACACGCGATCGGCGAACTCCTTTGCGAAGCCCATCTGGTGCGTGACCATCAGCATCGTCAGGTTGTGCTCGGCGCCGAGCTTGCGTATGACGTTCAGCACTTCACCGCACAGCTCGGGGTCGAGCGCGGACGTCACCTCGTCGAACAGCATCACCTTCGGGCGCATCGCGAGCGCGCGCGCAATCGCGACACGCTGCTGCTGGCCGCCGGAAAGCTGCGACGGATAGTGATCGCACTTGTTCGAGAGCCCGACCATCGAGAGCAGCTCGCGGCCGCGCTCGATCGCGTCGCGCTTCGTCATGCCGAGCGTGCGCAGCGGCGCCTCGATCGTGTTCTGCAGCGCGGTCATGTGCGGAAACAGGTTGAAGCTCTGGAACACCATGCCGATCTTGCTGCGCACCTGGCGCACGTGACGGTCGCTCGCGGGCACGAGCTTGCCGTTGCGGCGCATGTGCGTGAGCGACTCGCCCTCGACCTCGATCATCCCCGAGGTCAGCGGGTCGAGCGTCATCAAGACGCGCAGCAGCGTCGACTTGCCGGAGCCGCTCGGCCCGATGATCGCGACTTTTTCGTTGCGACCGATGTCGAGGTCGAGTTCGTCGAGCACGGTCAGCGTGCCGTAGCGTTTCGTTACGCCGCGAAAGCGCACCATCGGCTGGTCGTGCTGCGCGTCGGCAGCGGCGCCGAGCGCCGGGTCGAGATCCCGTTTCATCTGCTTCTCCTGAATATCCATGACCGTGTCGTCCGAAAAAGGGCTTGAGGCGCGGCTCACGGCAGCCTCACGCGCCGTTCGAGATGACGCACGCCCGACGCGAACGTGATGCTGATGACGAGAAAAAAGAGCCCAGTCATCGTGATCGGTTCGAGGTAGCGGAAGGTCTCCGAGCCGATGTTCTTCGCCTGCTGCATCAGTTCGACGACGGTGATCGCGGACAGCACCGGCGTGTCCTTGAACATCGCGACGAGGTAGTTGCCGAGCGCCGGAATCACCGGCCGGATCGCCTGCGGCAGGACCACGTCGCGATAGGTACGGGAGCGCGACAGCGATAGCGCACACGCCGCCTCCCACTGGCCGCGCGGCACGCCGTTGAGCCCGGCGCGATAGACCTCGGACACGTAGCACGCGTAATGCACCGCGATGCCGATCGTGCCGGCCATCAGCGCGCTCATCGTGAGGCCATAGAGCGGCGCGACGTAAAACAGCACATACACCTGGATCAGGAGCGGCGTGCTGCGGATGAACTCGACGACGAAGCCCGTCGAGCGCGACACCACGCGAACCGGGCTGCGCCGCAGCAGCGCGAGCACCAGGCCGAGCACCAGCGCGATCGCGAAGCCGACGATGGTGATGCCGATCGTGTAAAGGCACGCGTGCAGCAGCGCAGGCATGATCTGCAGCGCGTACCGGAAGTCGAAGAAGTGGGTCATCGTGCGACTCCCGTCAGTATGCCGTGGCTCACGCGGCGCTCGACGCGCCGCATCACCAGCACGAGCGCCTGCGCGATCACGAAGTAGATGACCAGCGTGAGCGCGAAAATCTCGGCGGTCTTGAACGTCGCTTCGTCGAGCTGGCGCGCGCGGAACGTGAGATCCGACAGCGTGATCAGCGACACGAGCGACGTGCCCTTGATCAGCTCGATCATCAGGTTCGTTCCGGGCGGCAGCGCGTTGATCATCGCCTGCGGCAGCACCACGCGAAAGAGTCGCGTGCGCGCCGACATGTTCAGTGCGAGCGCCGCCTCGTACTGGCCGCCCGGCACCGAGCGCAGCGCGCCGCGCAGGATCTCGGAGCCGTATGCGCCGTAGTGCAGCCCGAGACCGACGATTGCCACGGTGAACGGCGTCATCTCGATGTGGAACGGCGGCAGCGGCAGCACGAAGAAGAACCAGAAGAGCTGCACGAGCAGCGACGTGCCGCGGAATACCTCTACGTACGCGTTCGCGAGCCAGCGGACCGGGCGCCACGGCGCGGAGCGCAGCGCGGTCGCGGTGCCGGCCATCGCGACGGCGAGGACGATCGCGCAGACAGCGATGCTGATGGTGACGCCCGTGCCTTTCAGCAGCAGCGGCAGTAGTTCCTTGAGGTCACCCATGTTGGCTCCTTGCCTGCGATGATGGTGTACGAAGAGCGACGCGGCACGTCATGTCACGCTTGGCGCGTCAGCCGCCGCACAGTTGCGCGGTGGTTTTGGTCGGCAGATTCGACTTGTCGAAGCCGAACGGCGCGACCGTCGCGAGGTGGTCCGGCGTGCCGAGCCACGCCTTCAGTTGCTTGTTCACCGCGTCGCGCAGGTCGGTGTCTTCCGGTCGGAACGCGAGCGCGCCATAGCCCGTGTGCTTCGGATCGTCGACGAACTTCTGCAGCGCCTCGACCTGGCCCGGTGTCTTCGCGGCGAGGTCCTTCATCGTCAGCGCGGTGCCGGCGGCGGCGTCCGCGCGGTGTGCGCGCACAGCCTGCAGTTGTGCGGTGGTGTCCGGCACCTGCAGCAGCTGCGCATCGCTCACGCCCGAGTCATGCGCATAGCCGTATTCGACCGAGCCTGCCATCACCGCGAGCTTCACATTCGGATTCTTCGCGATGTCCGCGTAGCTGTGCAGGTTCTTCGGGTTGCCTGGCAGCGTGAGCAGCGTGTCCTGAATCTGGTATTGCGGGTTGGCGAACGCCACCTGTTTGCAGCGTTCCGGCGTCACGTACATGCCGGCCGCGATCACGTCGAAGCGTCCCGCGCGCAGGCCCGGGATCAGCGAGCCCCATTCCGTCAGCACCGCATCGACCTTCTTTACGCCGAGCTTCGCGAAAATCTTGCGCGCGATTTCCGGCGACTCGCCGGTGACCGTGCCGTCCGGCGTCGTGTACGCAAACGGCTTTTCGTTCGCATAGCCGATGCGGACTTCGCCCGTGCGCTGGATGCGCTGCAGCGTGGTTTCCGCGTGCGCCGCCGTGGCGGTCGCGCCGGCGGCGATGCACAGTGCGCCGAACGCGCTCATTACTCGCTTGAGTTTCATATCGTAGGTTCCCGTCGTGGTCCGTTGCTTTTCTGAAGTAGGTGCCGCCCGCTGCCGGCAGGCTTGCGGCGTAGTGGAAAACCCTTGTTCAGCAGGGACTTGCAGTGATTCCCCCCGCTGACATGAACGCAGCATACAAAGCCATATTTTTAGTGCTGATTGCTCTAGGACAATTATTT
>Ga0164242_10005160_pt1 | contig 14562 bp, 14 predicted proteins | sample OricomgcompostMG_FD_108783 | JGI IMG/M metagenome (GOLD analysis project Ga0164242, IMG submission 108783) | Miracle-Growth compost microbial communities from Emeryville, California, USA - Original compost - Miracle growth compost (MG) ... | reverse complement strand
TTCCACGTCGGCGGTGGCCTTATCCATCTGCTGCTGGTGATCGCCGTCATCGTCATCATATGGAACCTGATTGCCGGCCGTCGCGGAGTCTGACGGACCGCCGATCAACCGAACAGGCGCGTCAGCCCACGTGCGAGATCGGTTGCCGCCTGCGCGGCGAGCCTGGTCTCCGGCACCATCTCGAAGGCGTGGATCGCGCCGGGATAGACGTGCAGTTCGCACGGTACTCCGGCATCAATCAGGCGGCGGGCGTAGTCCAGATCTTCGTCGAGGAACAAGTCAAGCGCGCCCGTGATGATGTAAGCGGGCGGCAGGCCTGAAAGGTCCTCGGCAAGCGCGGGGGAGAACCAGCCCTTACGCTCGTCGGCAGGCCGATAATCGCCGCGCAGGGCTTCCCAGCCGAAGCGGTTCTTGTCGCGAGTCCAGATCCATTCGCCGGTGTGGCCGTTGCTCCAGCGGCACTCCGGACCGCCGGTGCGCCAGTCGAGCATCGGATAGACCAGCACTTGCCCGGCGAGCCGCGGGCCACCGCGGTCGCGCGCCATCAGCGCGAGGCTCGCGGCGAGGCCGCCGCCGGCGCTTTCGCCCATGACCACGATGCGATCCGGATCGACGCCGAGCCCGGCGGCGTGTTCGGCCAGCCAGAGCAGCGCGGCGTAGCTGTCTTCCTGCGGGCCGGGAAACGGCGTCTCCGGCGCGAGGCGGTAATCGACCGAAACCACCACCGCGTCGTGCTCCAGCGCCAGCGGGCACTTGCTTACCGTCGCGGCATGGGCGGTGCCGACGACCATACCGCCGCCGTGGACATGCAGGATGGCCGCGCGGCCCGTTCGCTCGCTAGGGGGATTCATTACCACCAGGCGAACGTCGGGGCCGTGCTCGCTTGGCGCAAAGACTTCGGTGACCGGAAACGGCGGCGGCGGGAGGTCGGCGCCGGAGAACATCGGATCTGCGCGAAGCTGCTCGAGCGTCTCGTGGCTGATGACCCGGTCGGGCATCTCCAGCATCGGTGCGATCTCGGGATCGACCAGGTGGCGGGTCTTGCTCATGCGGCGAGGCTCCAGGCAGGGGCGGGGTCGTCGTCATTGGCGGAACGGTCGTGCCGCGCGGCCGCGCCGCGGACGCGCCGCGCTCGCGGACGGGCGCCCCGGCGCGTTATCGCCGAGACCCGCAGCGCCAGCCAGCGCGCCGCCGCCCGCGCCCGTACCACGGCCACCAGCACGTAGGCGATCACCATCGTATCGAGATAGGCCGTGAGGTCCCAGGCATAGACCGTGAGCAGGTCGAATGAGCCGAACGCTATCACCGTCTCGGCGGAGAGGCAGAGACCGACGAGGATCATCAGCATGATCATGTGCCGCCGGCCCATCCCGGCGATCTTCGTCAGCGGCCGCTCAACCAATGCCTGGTTGAGCCAGCGGCCGAGCGACGATCGCGGTGCAAGCTTCATCACCAGCAGCATCACGATGAAAAATCCGTAGCCGATCATTTCCCCCTCCTTCTCCCATCCCGCGAGCGGGAGGGGAATGCGGCATCACTCAGTCGGTAAGGACAAAAGTGATCTTGAGCCTGACACGCCATTCCACGACGTCGCCATTCTCGACATTGCACTTGATATCGCTGACCCACACACCCTGGATTTGATCGAGCGTCTTCGACGCGCGGGCGATGCCCTGGCGAACGGCGTCCTCGATTCCCACGGACGAGGACGAGATGACTTCGGTGACTTTGGCTATCGACATAGCGACTCTCCTTTAGCCCTCCCCAGACTCACTGGCATAACTAAGCTGGCGCGATGTGGAAGATGCGTTCGGCATTGCCGTGGCAAAGCGCATGGCGTTCGGCATCGGTGCACTCGAATTGCTCGATGAAACGCACCGCCGGTTCCATCGGCTGATAGGGATAATCGATTGCCCACATCACATTATCGATGCCGAGTTTGTCGATCGAATAGCGCAGCGCCAGCGGGTCCTCGACACCACTGTTCGTGACGTAGAAGTTGTCTTGGAAATATTCGGCCATGCTGCGCTTCGTCTTCCTCGCCCGCCCGGCCTTCTGCGCGCGGCTGTTCATGAAGTTGAGGCGCCATAGCCAGAACGGCACCGCCTCGCCCATATGGCCAATGCAGACCTTCAGGTTGGGGAATTCGTCGAATACCCCGCCGGCCATCATCCGCACCGCGTGAGTGCCGACTTCCATGCCGTAACCCCACATGGCGCTGTCCATCCCGTAGTCCTGCAGCGGGCCCTTGAAACCGTAAGAGGCGGCGCGCGGGTGAATGTAGAGGCAGCGGTCAAGCGCTTCGGCGGCTTCCAGGATCGGCCAGAACTTGGGATCATCGAGATATTCGTCGTAAGTATGAGAATTGACCATGAAGCCGTTGAGATTCAGTTCTTTTATAGCCCGTTCCATCTCCTTCGCGGTGCGCTTGGGACTGTGCGGCGCGAAGCTGGCGAGGCCGGCGAAACGCTTCGGGTACTTGCGGCACAGTTCGGCGAGGCGATCGTTGGCGAGCACGGCCAGCTCGTGCGCGGTGTCGGCGTCGAACATCTGCACGCCCGGCGCGGTGAGCGCGAGGAGGTGCATGTCAACCCCGAGATCGTCCATCTGCCTGAGCCGTGTCTCCTCGGCATCGAGCAGCCCGCCGAGGAACGGGAACGAATCGTAGCCGGGATCACCCGGGGCGACGGTGTAGATGCCCTTAACCAGCAGTTTGTCGAGGCTCTGCGAAGGGCCGAGTGCGACCTTCTTCAACTCCGCGGCGACTTCCGGGATGGTCCAGGCTTCCTCGGTGGCGATCAGGCGCATCTGTTCACTCTCCTTTGGGTTTTATCTCGGTCCACCCGATCAAGCGCTCGGGCGCGCGGCCACTGACGGGGTTCTTGTAATGAAATGGCAACGCGGGCACCGCCGGGAATGGAATGCCCGGATCGCCGCGGATCGGCGCGTCAAGCTTGTAGCGGGTGAGCAATTCGGCGCTCGGCCTGAGGGCATCGGCCGCCGCCGGATCGGCCTTGGTCCAGCCGTCCTTGTAGTTGGCCATCCAGGTGTAATCGAGGTCCATACCGGCGATCTTCCAGGCACCGTTTTCTTTCACTAGCTGGTCTTCGTAAACCCCGGCGATCATGCTGCCGGCACCAGTCGCCGCGCTGTTGAACTGCATTAGCCGCGCGCGAAGCTGAACGCGCTCGCCATCCGGGCTGACGGTGACGTAAGGCTGCGTCAGCATGTGGATCGCCTGGAACGCCGGGTTCGGCCCGGCGCCCCCGTCGCCGTAGCGGATCCTGGCGCCGGCGAGGATCTTGTCCCGCCCCGCGAGCACGCCGATGAACGGCAGTTCGCGCCAGCCGTTCCTGGCGAACAGTTGAGCGAGATCGTCCCAGGCGAACTGATTGACGTATTCGCCGTAAGCGCCGGCGACGTTTTCCGCCCCGTCGAACGCTTCCGCCAGCGCAAGCGCGTTCCTTTCCGGTATGAGCGGCCTGGACGCGCCGCGCGCCGGGAAGACCACGCCGGAACCGAGCATCTGCATGTGGAACGGCTGCTCTGGATAGGCGGTATCGACCGGCTGCGGGGGGCCGTCCGCCGTCACACCTTCGCCCAGCGGCAGGGCGGCGGGCAGCGGATGGGCCCAGCCCTGCTTGTAATCCGCGCGCATCAGCGGGCGGCGGTGGAGCATGGCGATGCGCCACTCGCCGTCCTCGCCGCGGGTGAGAAGGAAAGTGTCGATCGCCAGCGACCAGTAACCCGCGCCGCCTTGCCGCCCGGTCATGCCGAGCTCGGTCACGCGGACGAGCGCCGTGCTGCCGTCGTCCGAGATGCTCGTTTCCGGCATGAGCTGCGGCCGGTCGTTCAGCTCGCCCGGATCGAGACCTGGCGCGCCGAAGCGGGCGAGAAACTTGCGCACGCCGGTGGGGCCCTTGAACACGCCTTGGCCGGACACATCGACCGTGGCGTCGGGTGCGAACAGGTCGACGATGTCGTCGTACATCCCGCGATCGAGATAGAACCCGAAGGCATCGACCAGGTTCCGTGCCTTGCCCTGCTCCAGCAGCAGAGTCGCTTCCTTGTCGAGATCGGCCTTGGCGCGAGGCTGGGCGGCAGTGCGATCCGGCAGGACGGTGCCCGCCTCGTCAGGCGTGTAATGAAAGGGCGCGCGCTCCAGCGCGTTCGGATCGTGCGTGAAACCTGCTTCGTAAGCACCTGAAAACACGAGGTAGGATCGGATGTAAGCGATCCGCCAGCCCTCCTTGGTCTTGTGATACTCGATTACATCGGTGGTCGAGCGCCACTCAGCGAACTTGCCCGCCTCGCCCGTCAGCGCGAGCTGGTGCCAGCGGCCGGTCGCCCGGTCGCCTTCGGCCGAGAGGGTGATCACAGGACTGATCCACAGTCGCGCGTTGAGCCGCCCGGCGGCGACGCCGTCCGCCCCCTGCCCCATTCGCTCGCGCAGCCATTTTTCGAGCGCGTCGCGGCCTACCGCGTTGCCGCCGGGCAGGACCATCTCGACGTAAGGCGTGCCGAGCGCGGCCATCGCCTTCCAGTCGCCGGCCATCGCGTCGTAGCCCCACTCGGCCTGCAAACGCTTGATCTCGCGGATCGAGCGCAAGTCCTCCACCCGCGCCGTCTGCCGCGCCAGGTCCTGCCCAGCGGCCGGCGCGGCGGCGAACAACAGCGCGGCGAGCACAATGCGTGAGATCAACGGCCTCTCCCTCTGCGCGGCAGCCTAGCGGCTCGCGGGCGCGCGGCAAGCGCCGCCGTTAGCCGAGGCGCGAAGGGGTGATGCCGGAATGGCAATTTATGTCGCAGATACGCCGTCCGCAAAATGCCTCTGCTCGAATCACATGGTTGGATTCGCTCTTTCGTGGGGGATGACGAAAGAAACGGGCGGGCCTAGGTTCGTTGTATGTCCAAACCCTCACTCGTCCCGGAGGACGCCAGCTGGACGTCCGCCGGGCTCGCCAAGCGCGAGGCGCTGCGCGAGTGGCGCGACTGGGCGGCGAGCATGATCGCGCCGATCGAGGTCACCGTGTTCGACCAGGACGCTTTCGCCGCGCGCTGGGTCAGCCACGGCATCGGACAATTGCGGATGCTGCAGCTCCATGCGCCGGCGCAGCGGGTGACGCATACCGGGGCGGAGGGCAGCTCGGGCCGTGCGGCGCCGTCGATTCAATTGGTTTATGCGCGGCGCGGCGCGTTGAAGACGTTGATGGGCGGCAAGCGCTTCGTTGTCGAGCCCGGGGAGTTCGTGCTGCTCGACAACACCCGTTTTTATCAGATGGAGATGGAGACGGAGCACGAAGCGATCGACCTGATGATGCCGCAGGGCTGGCTCGAGAAGTATCTGCCCGATCCCCAGGCGCTGCTGGCCAGGCCCGTTCCGGCGCGGGAGGGATGGGGCGCGCCGCTTGGCGCTTTGCTCGAAACGCTGATTTCCGGCCTCGATGACGCGCCGCTGCCCCGCTCGCTGATCGCCGAACAGATCGGGCACCTGCTGGGTCTCGCCACCGGTTTTCCCGAGGCTGCGGAAAACGGCCGGCAGGGCAGCCGGCACAGGGGTCAGCTCGCCTGGCAGATCCTTCGCCGGATTGAGAGTGATTATGCCGACCCGGACCTTTCGCCCGAATCGGTCGCCGGCGAGATCGGCATCTCCAAGCGCTATCTGCAAACGCTGCTCGCCGGGAGCGGCACCAGCTTCGTACAGGAATTGAACGCCACCCGCCTCGACCGGGCAAGCGATATGCTCTCCGACCCGCGCGCCGCCGCGCTGCCGGTGGCCGAGATCGCCTTCCGCGCCGGCTTTCTCGACGCGGGCTATTTCACGCGCCTGTTCCGCAAACGTTTCGGCATCACCCCCCGCGAATGGCGCGCGGGGCACGCGCCGCAGTCTTGATTCTCGGCGCCCGGGCGCGTTAGTCTCGCACAAAATAGGACATCAGGAAGAGGGGTGACATGCGATACTGGATGCTCGGGGCTGCGCTAACAGCGCTTTCGACAGGCGCGATGGCGCAGGATTCGGCGTGGGGTTATTTCGATGCGGGCGCTGGACCGACCTCCGGCGCAGGGGTTCAAGCAGCGGATGGCTCGCAGTTGATGATCAAGTGCGAAAAGCCCGGCAAGCACGAGGTTTATGTGGTGATCGCCGCCAAGTCGAACCTGGCCGCCCCCCTCCCCGAAAACCGCTTCGAAAGCCGCACCGTGACGCTGCGGATGGACAGTAACGCGCCGTGGGACGACAACTGGCGCTTCAACGACAAGTTCGCAATGGCGGTCGACAAGGGCAACGACCGCTCGCTTACGCGCCTGTTGGCCAAGTTGGATGGAGCGCAGACGCTGCAGGTGCAGTTGCGGCCGTTCAAGGCGGCACCGGTATTGATCGATTTCAACGTCGCCGGCTCACACGACGCAATCGCCAAGGTTTACCAAACCTGTCAGGACGATAATCCTACGGCAAAGAGCTGAGCAGACCGCCAAAACAAGACAAAAGCTCTGCGCATTTGTCCCATAGGACATACGCGTGAATCCTTGCCGCGGTGCGGCGCAGAGCGGTAACCTGCAGCTTGGATAGGGAACCCCTCCGCAGACGCCGAAAAGGCGCGGCGGACCCTTGGAGAGGCTGCAACTACGATGAGCGAAGCGAAATCATTTCCCCTGCCGAGCGACCTCCAAGTCGTGCCCGGCACCGAAGCCGCGCAGGCGGCTTATCCCTACTACACCCAGTTCGTGCCCGACGACGACCAGAAGTTCTGGTTCTACAACTCGATGCACTTCCCCGAGCCGATGCATCATTTCGACATGATCACGGCCGAAGCGGCCTATGTCGCGCTGGGGGCGTTCAACACCCGGGTTCACGTGCTGCCGACGGCCAAGGGGATCGACCACCGGGTGATCAACGGGCGGGTTTATATCGGCGGCGTGGCGGTGACCGATCCCGAAGAGATTGCCGAGCGGGTCGAGCAGTTCCAGCAGCGCGCCTTCTACTACTACGAGCACTGGGAGGACCTCTACGCCCAGTGGAAGGACAAGATGAAGGCGCTGATCGCCGACGCGCAGGCGCTGCCCAAGCCTTCCCTGCCCGACTACGAGCCGCTCGAGACCACCCACACCGGCAAGGGCATCGCCAGCAACCACGCGCTGCTCGACATCTACCAGAAGCAGGTCGAAGGGTACCACCGGATGTGGCACCACCACTTCGAGTTCCTGCTGCTCGGCTACGGCGCCTACATGACCTTCTTCGACTTCTGCAAGAAGGCCTTCCCCGAGATCAGCGATCAGGCGATCAGCCGCATGGTCGCCGGCATGGAAGCGGAGATCTTCCGCCCCGACGAGGAAGTGAAGCGCCTCGCCCGCCGCGCGGTCGAGCTCGGCGTCGACCAACACTTCACCGACAACATGGACATCGATCAGGTGCTCGCCGAGCTCGACAAGGTCGGCAACAGCGGCAAGGCCTGGCTCGAAGAGCTGGAGACCAGCCGCAATCCGTGGTTCAACGTCAGCTCGGGTGACGGCTTCTATCACTACCACCGCAGCTGGAACGACGACCTCTCGCTGCCGTTCGCCGCGCTGCCCGGCTATATCGAGAAGATCAAGGCCGGCAGGAACATCGAGCGGCCGACCGAGCAACTCATTGCCGAGCGCGAACAATTGGTCGCCGATTACCGCGAGTTGCTCGATACCGACGAAGACAAGGCAACCTACGATCAGCTCATCGGCCTCGCCCACCGCGTGTTCCCGTATGTCGAGGGCCACAAGTTCTACTGCGAGCACTGGTACACCAACCTGTTCTTCAACAAGATCAGGGAGTTCGGCGAGCTGCTGGCCGAGCACGGCTTCTTTGGTCCCCAGGGCAGGGAAGACGATGTCTTCCATCTTAACCAGTACGAGCTGGAAAGCGCGATCATCGACCTGATGCTCGCCTGGGGCATCGGCAGCGAGCCGCGCGGGCCGGCGCACTGGCCGGCAATCATCGCCCAGCGCAAGGCGGCGATCGAGGAATGGGGCAAGCACTCCACCTCGCCCGCGCTCGGCGCGGTGCCTGACGTGATCGACGACCCGGCGATCGTGATGTTATGGGGCATCACTCGCGAAAACCTCGACACCTGGCTCGACGACGGCGCCGAGAACGACAAGGAGCTGAAGGGCTTCGCTGCCTGTTCGGGCGTGGTCGAAGGCACTGCGCGGGTGATCAAGTCGGTCGCCGAGATCGGCCGCATCCAGCAAGGCGACATTCTCGTGTGTCAGGTGACCAACCCGACCTGGAGCCCGCTGTTCCAGAAGATCAGCGCGGCGGTGTCGGATATCGGCGGTTCGATGAGCCATATGGCCATTGTCGCTCGCGAATACGGCCTGCCCGCGGTGGTCGGCACCGGCAAGGCGACGCAGACGATCAAGGACGGCGCGCGCATCCGGGTGGATGGGGGACGCGGCGTGGTCACGATCCTGGATGACGAGCGAGTGCTCGAGGACGCCTGATGGACGCTGTTGCTTGGTTCAAGGATGTCGGCATCTCCGACCGGCCCACCGTCGGCGGCAAGGGCGGCTCGCTCGGCGAGTTGACCCGGGCGGGCATCGCCGTGCCGCCGGGATTCGTGGTGACGACGTCTGCTTTCGAACGGTTCCTCGAGGTCATCGAGGCGCGCGCTCCGGTGCGGTCCAAGGTCGAGGCGCTTGATCCGCACGATCTCGGCGCAGCGACGAAGCTCTCGGAAGAACTGCGCTGGCGGGTGATCGAGGAGCCGATGCCGGCGGACGTCGAGCAGGCGATCCTCGCCGCGCATGCAAGGCTGACCGAAGACGAAACGCCGGTGGCAGTGCGCTCCAGCGCGACTACGGAGGACGCCGAGGACGCCAGTTTCGCCGGCTTGCAGGACACCTTCCTGTGGGTGCTGACCGGTGCCGACATGGTCGCCAGGGTGCGTGAGTGCTGGGGCAGCCTCTACTCGGTCGAGAGCATGACTTACCGCCGCAAGCAGAATTTCCCGGAAGACGGCGTGGCGATGGCGGTGGTGATCCAGGCAATGGTCGACGCGCGCTGTGCCGGGGTGATGTTCACCCGCTCGCCCATCACGGGCGACAAGTCGGTCATCACGATCGAAGGCGCCCCCGGGCTTGGCAGCGCGGTCGTCTCGGGCGAGGTGACGCCCGATCGTTGGGTGCTCGGCAAGATCACCGGCGAGATTTCGGTGCGCGACATCTCCGACAAGCACGCCAAGCAGGTTCCGGCCGAAGGCGGCGGAATCAAGGAAGTTGAACTCGAAGGCGACGAGCGCACGCAGCCGTGCCTGTCGGACGACGAACTACAAGCGCTGCGCGAGGTCGGGCGCCAGATCGAGCGGCATTACGGCAAACCTCAGGACATCGAGTGGGCGATCGACAAGGCGGGGCAGGTCCTGCTGCTGCAATCGCGGCCCGAGACCGTATGGGCGACCAAGGACGCCCTTGCTCCGGTCAAGCCGCCCGAGGACAATCCGCTCAAGCACGTGATGAGCATCTTCGGGGGCCGCAAGTGAGCCTGACGGCCGCCGACATCGCCGAAATCGCCCGTCTGCTCGATGAAAGCCACTTCACCGATCTCAAGCTGGAGACCGGCGGACTCAAGCTGCGCATCCGCCGCCAGGGCGGAAATTACGCTCCGCGTTATGAAGACGAGGAAGAGGAGGCCGCCGAGGCCCAGACCCCCTCGCCTGAACCGATGCCGCTCGGCCAGGAAGCCGGCGCGGCGCGGGCGGGCGAGGTGGACGTGCCGGCGCCGCTGCTCGGCAATTTCTACGAGGCCCCGCGCCCCGGCGATCCACCCTTCATCAAGCCAGGCGACAAGGTAGACGAGGAAACCATCATCGGCATCATCGAGGTGATGAAGCTGATGAACCCGATCCGCGCGGGCGTTTCCGGGACGGTGGTGGCGATCCTGGCGCAGAATGGCAGCGCGGTCGAGGAGGGCGAGGCGCTGATCCGGGTAAAGGTTGAAGGGTGAGAATGCACAACGGCGTTTCCTCCCGTCACCGTCACCCTGAACTTGTTTCAGGGTCCATCTCTCGTCATGCTATGTCCGTGCGTGGGGCAAGGTGGGTGCTGGAAGCGAAGCTGCGCTTGCACAAACAGGTTCAGCATGACGATTGTGGGACAGGGCAGCGTTAACATGGCCACCCTGCAAATCGTCGAAACTTCGCTCCGCGACGGCAATCAGTGCCTGTGGGGCGCGCTGGGCATCGATACCGCCAAGACGCTGACCATCGCCCCGGTGATGGAGCGAGCCGGCTATCGCGCGATCGATTTCACCACCAGCACGCACATGGGCGTAGCGGTGCGTTACAAGCAGCAGGACCCGTGGGAGCGGATCCGGGCGATGGCGGATATCTGCCGGGACACCCCGCTGCAGTTCCTTTCGACCGGCTTCCGCTTCATCGCCTGGGAGACCGCCAGCCCCGAGTTCATGGAACTCGCCTTCCGCACCTTGGCGACCAACGGCATGCGCCGCTTCGCCCTGGCCGATCCGACCAACGACGCGGCCTCCAACGTCGAGGTGGCAAAGCTGGTCAAGCGCGCAGGCGGCGAACAGGTGGTCGGCGCCCTCGTCTATTCGATCAGCCCGATCCACGACGATGCCCACTACGCCACCGCCGCGCGCACGCTAGCCGCAAGCCCGGACATCGATTCCCTCTACATCAAGGACCCAGGCGGGCTGCTGACGCCCAAGCGCGCACAGACGCTGATCCCGGCGATCCTGGCCGAGATCGGCGACAAGCCGCTGGAACTGCACAATCACTGCACGATCGGCCTGGCCGAGCCGGCCTGCCTCGAAGCCGCCGATCTCGGCGTCGTGGCCGTGCAATGCGCCAGCGGCGGCGCGGCCGACGGCACCAGCAATCCGCCGATCACGCGGATGATCGCCAACCTCAAGGCGATGGGCCACACCGTCGACATCGACGAGGGCGCCGCGCGCGAAGTGGCCGAATACTTCACCGCGCTGGCAGAGGCGGAAGGGCTGCCGATGGGCAGGCCGATGCACTTCGACGCCGCCTACCTGCGCCACCAGCTCCCCGGCGGCATGGTCGGCACCATGCGGCGCCATCTGGCCGATCACGGCGTGCCCCATCTGATGGACAAGGTGATCGAGGAAATGGGCCAGGTGCGCGAGGAGCTCGGCTGGCCGATCGTGATGACCCCGTTCGCGCAGATGCTGCAGACGCAGGCGATGCTCAACGTCACCGGCAAGGAACGCTACGGCGTAATCCCCGACGAGATCATCCGCTATGCGCTCGGGCGCTTCGGCCGCCCCAACGTGCCCATCGCGCCCGAGATCATGGACAAGATCATGGCCAACCCGCGGACGAAGGAACTGCAGGCCGAGCCGGGCATGGCCGAGCTCTCCGATCTGCGCCGCCGCATCGGCACCCATCTGAGCGACGAGGAATTCCTGCTGCGCGCGACGATGCCGGCCGAGATGGTCGATGCGATGCGGGCCAAGGGGCCAGCCCCGCGCGAGTACGATCCTTCGACCGTGGCGCTGATGAATCTGCTGCGCGACTTGCTGAAAAGGACCGACGTGACCCAGCTCGAAATCGAGAAGGAAGACTTTCGGCTGGAGTTGGCGGCCGGTTGAAGCACACTCCGCCTAATCTTCACCCGTCACCCTGAACTTGTTTCAGGGTCCATCGTGCCTCAATCACGGATGTCGAAGGCACGCAACCTCGTGGCGCTTTCCCGTGGGCTCCGGGCCAGGCCGAGGAATAGATGCTGAAACAAGTTCAGCATGACGGGTGATGGGTTGTTGGATTGACAAGAAAGTGAGCAATCTTTTGGATACCCTTCCCCGCAAGCCCAAAGGCTTCATGTTCGATCTCGATGGGACGCTGATCCTGTCGAACCGCAAGCTCGGCAGCTACCAGGTCATCCCCGGCGCGGTCGAAGTGCTGAAGGAGCTCGAGCGACGCGGCGTGCCGTATCTCGCGCTGACCAACGGCAGCGCTTATCCCGCGGCGAAACAGGGCCCGAAACTGCGGGAGGTCGGGCTGCCGATCCCGGACGAGCACTTGTTCACGCCCAATTCGGTCGCGGGGAAGGTCTTCGCCGACCGCGGCTACCGCAACGTGCTGGTGCTCGGCACGCCCGGCGTGGTCGAGGCGCTCGAAGGCCACGGCATCCGCTGCTCGCTGCCCGGCGATGCGGAGGCAAAAAAGGCCGACGCGGTCTACACCGCATGGTCGCCCGAATGCTCGATGGCCGACATCCACGCCGCCGCCGGCCGAGTGCTCGACGGCGCGCCGTTCTATACCGCCTCCGACGTGCCATTCTTCGCCACGCAGGAAGGCCCCGCGTTCGGCTATTCCTGCGCAATCAACGGCGCAATCCACCGCGTCACCGGCGTCGAGCCGCAAGTAACCGGCAAGCCGAGCCAACTGGCGATGGACTTCGTCGCGGCGAAGCTCGGCTTGCCGGCGAGCGAGATCGCGGTGATCGGTGATGATCCCAAGGTCGAGATCGAGATGGCGGTGGCCGGCGGCGCCATCGGTATCGGCGTGGCCAGCGGCACCACCGACCGCGAACAATGGCAGGCGCAAGGTCCCGAGCGGCGGGCGGACCTGGTAATCGGAAACGTGGGCGAACTGCTAGGGCCCGGCTGGCTGGATTAGCTTCCCTTCCCCACTTCCTGTAAAAAAATGGAGCGGAAGGAGGCCTCCTTCCGCTCCACCTCTTCGGCCTCGGGTTCCAAAAGGGACTGGAAAAACCTTGCAGCCGTCGAACCAGGACCGGTTCCGGCGGTCCTGGGAATTCCGCCCTCCCACTCTGGTGAGAGGTATGTCGTTGTTGTGGAAAGAAAATCCCACAGCACCTGTCCGATGCCTGTTTCTTAGCCGGAACGTCCGCATTTGCAATTATATATCTGCAAATGCGCCTTGGCGGCCGACAAGTTTCAATTCTGCCTCGACGAAAGACGTTAAAGTTTCAAATGCAATTTTCCCAATTGCCATAGGGCAGTTACGGCGGCCAGCCGCGCGTCAGATTGTCGGCGAACAGCAGCACGAACAGGATGGCGAGCCAGGCGAAGCCGGCGGCAAGCGCGATCCGTTGCAGCCCGTCGCGGGCGCGCAATTCCATGAATATCCACACGACCACGGCGGTTTTGGCGAGAGCGATGCCGTAGGACACGTAGGGGAGCACGCGGCCGAGCGGAGCGAAGCTGGCGGCGATGGTCAGCGCCAGCAAGGCCAGCAGAGCGGCCCAGGCGAGGAAAATGGTGCGCGCCGCCCTCATCGGGCGAGATACAGCGTCGGGTAGAGGAACAGCCAGATCACGTCGACCAGGTGCCAGTAGAGCGCGGCGTTGCCGGCGAAGACCGCCGAGGTGTCGCGCCGCGCGGCGCCGAACGGCCAGATCAGCGAGGCGAGCAGGCCGAGCCCGCCGACGACGTGCAGCGCGTGCAGGCCGGTGGCGGCGAAGTAGAGGTCCATGAACAGCTCGTCCGCCCCGCCGTGGAGATTGAGCGGCGAGAGATGCGGCACCACCCCGTCACGGTATTCCAGGCCGTATTCGGTGAACTTGATCGCCAGGAATGCCAGGCCGAGCGCGATCGCGCCTGTCAGCAGCCACCTGGCCAGCCGTGCGCTCCCCGCCCGCACCGCCTCGACCATCAGCGCCACCAGCGCGCTCGAAGTCAGCAGCACCGCGGTGTTGAGGCCGCCGAGCCACACGTGCATGGCCTTCGAGCTCTTCACGTATTCGGCTCCATGCTCGGCCCGCAGCACGAACAGGGCGGCGAACAAGCCGCCGAAGATCAGCACCTCCGTGCTGAGGAAGATCAGCATGCCGAAGTGATCGGCCTCGCGCTGGCGCGCGAGCGTCGGGAACTGCGGCTGCAGGCGCGAAACCTCAGCCATTGCGCTCTTCCGCCTTTTGCGTGCGCGGTTCGGACTGCTCGCTCCGCCCGCCGACCGGATAGCAATAGGCTTCCTTGTCGACGACCGGCACGGTGTCGAAGTTGTGCTTCGGCGGCGGCGACGGCGTCGTCCATTCCAGCCCCGTCGCACCCCACGGGTTCGGCCCCGCCGGTTTGCCGTAACGCAGCGACCAGAACAGGTAGGTGAACGGCAGCAGATAGGCGACTGCCAGGATAGATGCGCCGACAGAGCTCATTACGTTGAGCGGCTGGAACACCGCCGGATAGACGTGGTAACGCCGCGGCATCCCCTCGTAGCCGAGCAGGAATTGCGGCGCGAAGGTCATCACGAAGCCGCAGAAGATGAGCACAGCGGCCAGGCGCGCCCACACGTCGTTGTAGAGCCGCCCGGTGATCTTCGGCCACCAGAAGTGCAGAGCCCCGAAAAATGCGCTGACGCTGCCGCCGACCATGATGAAATGGAAATGCGCGACGACGAAATAGGTGTCGGTCACGTGCACGTCGATCGACAGCATCGCCAGCATCAGGCCGGTCAAACCCCCCACGGTGAACAGGCCGATGAAGCCGAGCGCGTAGAGCAACGGCCCGTCGATCAGGATCTCGCCTTTGTGCAGCGTCGCCGTCCAGTTGTAGACCTTGATCGCGCTCGGCACGGCGACGAGGAT
>Ga0164242_10005159_pt1 | contig 14562 bp, 12 predicted proteins | sample OricomgcompostMG_FD_108783 | JGI IMG/M metagenome (GOLD analysis project Ga0164242, IMG submission 108783) | Miracle-Growth compost microbial communities from Emeryville, California, USA - Original compost - Miracle growth compost (MG) ... | reverse complement strand
AGTTTGAACAAAGCCCAGCCAAGGCGCTGGCCGCGACGTTAACATCGTGGCTTGAACCCATTGTGCGCATGTGGCGCTTTACCAAATCCAATGGGATCACCGAAGGCTTCCACACGAAGATGGGGTAGAGCCAAAACCAGCGAATCGTTGAAGAACCGCATGAATACTAATGGTGCCGGGGCCGGAATCGAACCGGCACGCCTTGCGGCGGGGGATTTTGAGAATTCAAATTTCTGCGATGATAAAACCCGATGGAACCCGCTAAGCCGCGCCAGGCTTGGTTTTCCGGAGGGTCGGGTCAGTTTAGCATTACGCTGTAATTGGACGATTTTGGGTGAGTTTCGCTCTCCCTTGGCTCCTATTTGGTTCCTAGAAATCGTCATTTAACAGGAGGCGTTATGGCTATTTTAAAGCTGACCAAGACCGTTGTGGAGACCGCCGCGTCGTCGGGCAAGGATTACGAGCTGCGCGACACGATTGTTCCCGGGTTTGTTTGCAAAGTCACCGGCAAAGGCAAGAAAATATTTGTGCTTCAGTATCGCACAAATGCGGGCGAACGCCGTAAGCCAACGATCGGCCGTTTCGGCGAGCTGACCGTTGATCAGGCGCGCGAGATTGCGCGCGACTGGCTTGCCGATATTCGTAAGGGACACGATCCCAGTGCGGCCAAGGCAGCGGCACGCCGCGCACTGACCGTCAAAGAGCTGTGCAAACAATTCATCGAGGACTATTCGACGCCGCATAACAAGCCGAGTACCGTGCAAACGTATCAGGACCATATCAACCGCTATATCATTCCGGCCTTGGGTCGTATCAAGGTGCCTGATCTGACCCGAGCCGATGTGAGTGAAATGATGCGCGCGTATTCACGTATTCCCTCCACGATCAATCGAGCGTTCGCGTGCTTGCGCAAGATGCTTAATATGGCGGAGGTCTGGGGGTATCGTCCAGATGGATCGAACCCCTGCCGCCATGTGCCGATGTACCCCGAAAAGGGGACGACCCGGTTCATAACCGACCAAGAGTTGATACGCATCTACGGGTATCTGGATCGTGCGGATGAGGAAGGCCTGGAACATCCGCTACTGACCTTGGGAATACGTTTGCAGTTTTCGTTTGCTGCCCGCATGTCGGAAATTCGAATGCTGGAGTGGGCGTGGGTGGATTTCGATAATCGTCGTATCGCATGGCCGGACAGCAAGACGGGGAGTATGTCCAAACCCATGGATGAGTACGCTTATCATCTCCTTTCATCGGCGCCACGGATTGAAGGCTCTCCTTATGTCTGCCCGAGTGTGTTTGATGGCAATCAACCGATGTCGGAGGGAACGTATAAGAACGGATGGACGCGCATTCTGGAGCGTGCCGAGGTGCCTCATGTTGGCACGCATGGCATCCGCCACCGCGCGGCTACAGACATAGCCAACTCGGGTGTCTCGGTCAGGATCGGCATGGCGCTGACAGCGCATAAAACGGCGGCCATGTTCATGCGGTATGTCCATGCTGAAGACAATCCCGTGCGAGAAGCGGCGGAGCGGGTGGCGAGTTTGCGTAAGGATTTGGTTGGCGGAGGCCGGGAGCAAAGTTATTTGCAGACCGCACTTGGGGTTGCTGAAAAGCCGACAGGGCGGACTAGCCTGGGCCAGTATCAGCCGTATCGACATCGCCGAGTGCTCGAACGCGCCATTCCACCTGGAACGAAGCGTGCCGATTCGTCGCGGGCGTAGCCGCCATGATAGTCGGGAACGGCACTGTACGAATGGTATCTTATAAGGTACTATTATGGTAACACTAAGAACCTATCAGGCGGTGGAAGGTAGGGTTCCGTTCGATGAGTGGTTGGCCGATTTGAAAGATATATGCAAGCCCGTGCTCGTATTCGCGCACGTCTGGTGCGTGTGCAAGCTGGCAACTTTGGCGACTGTAAGCCGTTGCGCGAGGGTGTACAGGAGCTGCGCGTCGATCACGGCCCAGGTTATCGCGTCTATTTGAGTCGGCAGGGGCAGGTTGTCGTCTTGCTGCTTTGCGGCAGTGACAAGTCCCGACAGCGCGGCGAGATCAAACGCGCCCTGGCGTATCTGAATGATTGGCGTGAACGAGGTGAACCATGAATGCACGTGACAAAAGCTACGAAGCATCAACTATTGCGGCAATGCGCGATCCTGTGGAGGCCGCCGCCTATCTGGAAGCGGTAATTGAGTTGGATGATCCCGCCGCCCTGCTTGTGGCTTTGCGGCAGATCGCCAAAGCGCATGGTATGGCGGAAGTGGCACGCCGGGCCGAATTGGGTGAGAAGACCTTGTTTCGCGCATTATCCGATAAGGGGAATCCGACGCTTACCACCGTGCACAAGGTACTCCACGCCGTGGGGCTGCGCCTTAGCGTGACAGCTATTTGAATAGTAGGGAAATGCGGGACGTCGGGAGTTGGGAATGACGACGGAAGAGCAACTCATTGAGCGCTACGGCATCCTTCTATCTCTGGATGACCTGGCGGAAGTTCTCAAGCGCAGTCGGGACGGATTGCGCATAGCGCTGCGCGGTAATACTGAGTTTGCGAAGATGTGGCGCCCAGCCAAGAAGAAAATTGGTCGGCGCGTTTATTTTCGTGCAAGCGATGTTGCTCGACTCATTGACGAGCGCTCGCAATGCTGAGTAGAAAGCAAATATGAAACGTACTAACTTAAACTCGATTTAATACAACCTGACATATGTTGTCAGGTGCGTTAGGCTTCAAATGGAAACCATTGGTCCCGGCCAAGACCCGCCGCGTGTGCTTGTATTCGTACGGCAGATGAGCGCTTTAAGCTGAATTTAGACGGCAAAGGTACATGGATTTTGTGACGATTAGTGAGCACAGAGAAGACCGTCATCGTGGTTTTGGAGTCAGCGCCCCTTAACGGCGTGTAGTTGATAACGTCCCTTGTCGCGGATAGCTAACGAAGGGTGAAGGAGTTCAAAGCTTGCCAAGCTCCTCCTCTAGCCGAGTGGCCTCAGGCACGCCCAGCGCGACCAATGTAGCAACAATGCTATCGATCGTGGGTCGCAGTGGTTCGCTATGACTTAAGCTGGCCGGGCTGCGTGCCCGTATGGCCTCAATTAACGAGCACCAACGGCGGCCCACACCGTGGTCGATCCACAGTTGTCGGAAATCAGGATAAGCCTCGATCCATACGCTTCCGGCCACGACGAGGATGTCCAGCTGCTCGGCTCGCGGAGCGACCTCAAGCAGGTTTAGCAGAACGAGGGCGACGAAGGGCGATGGTCCAGCTTGAACCAGTTTTCGCAAAACGGGGAAGAACGGAGCGATCCGCACCGCTCCTTTTTCATACAAGTAGCACTTCGATCCTTGTCCGAAGTTGTGCTCATTGAAGAACAGAACGGCGATTGCGGGGCCAACGTGCATTTCGATGGACAAGTCCTTGCTTCGGAGGAGACCTGCCCATCCACGCGTGGTCAGCATGTGGCTGGCGAAGGCGTTCCGAATGTCTACGGCCACTTGGGTCGGAATGTTGCCGCCTTCGAAGTACACGGCGTCGATGCTGCGTAGGAAGTCGGCGAGCACATCGTAGAAATTCCGGTCTGGAAGCGCAATAACGTGCTTTACGACCAGTTCAGTGAGCTCGTGCGTTGACAGACCGACGATGCAGCGGGCCACTGCCGCGAAGAACGCACCGTTCCATTCTAACGGCGGGTGATCCGTTTCGTCTCCATCGTCTAGGTTCGCTCCATTCGCGACAGTCGTCCAACGCATGTAGGCTTTCACGATCTCGCTGAGCCAAGGCCGCGCGCTATCGTCGGGGAGGCCTCGCACTTGGCGCAGCCAGAGAGCCGCAGCCTGATGATTCACATGCTCTGTTGATGGAGGCGGCGGCGTCTCTGGCTGTTCTGGTGCACCAACGCGGTTTCCAGGCAAGCGTAGTCGCCTTCTCGGCCGTGCTGGCTCTTCCAGAAATGTCGGCCACACCGGCTCTGCGCCTGCACCGCCAAGCCATGCCATCTCGGCAGCAACGGCAGCCCCTGCCCGTTGAACGCTGCGCGCCTTGCGGGCGTCGACTTCTTCTTGTGATTCGTCCCAAATCCGGTTTTCCACGACACATGCGCTGAACGCGCATCGTAGTACCGTTCTTGGAAGACGACTATCGACGGCCTCTAGGGCTGCCACGGCGGCCCCGAAGCCGTGCGCGGCCGCGTGGTTGCCCGCCGCCGCCACTTCGAGAAGCGTGCGCACGTCTTCCGGCGTCAGGCGATGTCGCAGGGCATGAATGGAACCGGCATACGCGATAGCAGTTGGATTGAAGCGCAGGCCTCCTCGAATCTGGCACGCAGGGTCGTCGTCAAGCGCCGCGAGCGTCTCGTCCAGTTGAGATTGCGCCCATTCTCCGTGCTCAGCGCGCAGGGCATCATCGCCGTCCCGCATGACTATCATGGCGGCCGTCACAACCGCTTCCTCTCGCACGCGCAGCTCGCCGCCATCGTCGTCGGATTCGACTACTGCCGCAGTCGTCGCAGAACGCCGCGCCCAAGCCACGGCCACCGATCGGCCTTCCGGTAGCAGCCGGGTGGGATCATCGACAGCAAGGCTCAGTGCGGACTGCGTAGCGAAGTCTGACTCCCTTTCCGTTGCGGCGTCTCGTAAGGCCTGTAGATGGGTTTGCTCTGCAACTGGCGACACATATTTGCGCGCTGTCGTGGTTGATCCGTCCTTGAGCGTTACCTCGACTTCTTGCCAATTCGCAACATCCGAAAGGTTCAACGCATACTGAACCATGAACTCCGGGTTGCCCAGATGCGCATTGGCGGCAGGCTTGCCGAGATGCGCTGCTGCTGCCGCCAATAGCGCCCTGAGCGTGGTGTGTTGGTCCGGGGACGCTACGAACGTGAAGTTGCCGATCAGTTCGTCGAGCGTTGTCCGTCGGGATGGCCGGCCCTTCAACTCAGCGGTGGTCACACTACCACGCGGTTCGCTACGCAAGGCGCTTAGGTTGAAGAAATCCGGCATCTCGACGCGATCATGTATCTGGCGTGTGTGATCGATGCACAGCAGTTCGGGGCAACCAAGAAACGCCGCTGCCACGTCAAGCGATTTCGGCCAGTGCGAGATGACGAGATCAACTGCCACCAGTAAGTAGGCGGCACACGAGCCGGGCGGCCCAAGCACGTCTGTCAGGACAGTTTCGAACGCTTCACCTGCCTCGATGCGGCGGTGCGCCCAGGCTTCGAGCGCCATCAGGGCGGAGGTAACGCAGTAGTAGTTGGAATTGCGCGACCAGAAGTAGGTCTGCGTCCACGGGAAGTCCCGCGCTCCTCCCGGCAATGCCAGGGTGATCACATTCGTTTCTGGATCAGCGCCACGGCTCCCATAAGCGATCGCGTGCGCGACCAGGCGGTGCACCAGTGCCAAGCCGTCCTTGGGCGAGCTTGTGAGCAATTCAAAGAACGGGCCTTGCGCCGGCGATGCCTGAAGGAACTCGTGGTCAAGATAGGTGAACGCCTCTTCGCGCTCCTGGTCGAAGTACCGCTCGCGTCGCCTCGGCTTCGCGATTAACGACTGCGCAGTCAGGTCAGCTAGCTCTGCCGGGGCTGCTTGCGCCAGGGTGCCGCGCATCTTCAGAATGCTGCGCACGATATCTTCGTTGTGCTCGTGCTGCGCTACCGCCTTCAGGTATTCGGCGGTTAACTCCGGCGTTGTCCGCGCGAACATGACGAACGCATCGCGAAGGTCCGATTTCAGGGACTGGACCCCGTCACGATCAAGGTGCGCCCAAAACACAGGGCCTTCGCTTGGCGCGGGCATTGCGTCCCTTGGCTCCATTAGCCGCAGCCAGCGGTATATCTGTCGTGTTGTAAACGGCGTGATATCGGAGACACCAAGTGTGCCCATCGAAAAAGCTGTGTATAGCTGAACGATTTCGGGAATAGCTTCGTTGGGAACGCTATCCCCGGTGCTCAAAAGCCAGATAATCAACGTTGTCCATGCCGGGCCGCGTGGGATGTTGAGGGATGCGGGTATGAGTGATGGGTCGACCCCTTCAGCCGCAAAGATTTTTGCTGCTGGGAGCACATCGACGGCCATGACCGTTCGGATAAGTTCGCGCAGCAGTGCCGCGCCATTGGCGAGAAGTTCGGGCGATGCACGCTGGAGCAGTGCCTCCGCGGCTTCGGACCGTGCTAGCGCTAGAAGCGCGGCGCGGCGCCACGACCGATGGACTCCTGCTTGGCTCAGCCGCGCAACGAGCGCATACCACCTCGCGCCATCAGTCGCCCGTTCGATTGCCATCCTCGCTGCCAGCTCAACGCCACGCGCAAACATCGCGGTTGCCGGCCGGTCTAGTTGCAGCCTGTCGACGAGTCGAGGATCGGCGTGGATGGCGTTCGCAATCGCCCACTCGCGTAGTACGTCATGGCGGAACGCGACCCGGTCGACGCTCAAATTCCGCAGCGTCCCGCTGGACACCAGCGCATCGATTGGCGCCGTAGCTTGGCCGCTAACATCAAGAAAGTCGGCGCCAGACAAGATCTCGGTCGCTGCCCCTTGCAGTAGCCGAGACCGATCACGCCAACCTGCATCGCGTGTGCCGTCCGCAGTGGCCCACCATTGCTCGGCCATATCGACTTCGGTGCGTGGCACTGGATCGGAAGCAGGCTGGCTTGCCAGCCTTGCGAGGCGAAACAGGTTCCTGGCGACCTGGCGTGCGGGATGACCGTCTGTAAGAAGAGGGGCAAGTGAAGGATCGGTCGCTTTCAGCTGTTCAATTTCCGCCTTGCTCAGCTCGCCTATCGTGACTGGGTCGGTTTGGCCCATGCGCGCCAGTGCATCGCTTGGTAGCCAGCTGGGCTCATCGATCCCAAATTCGCGCCGAGCTGTCGCAACAACGGCCACGCCCTGAACGACGGAGGCTTCCCCGACGACATCGACGACCGTGAGCCTCTCCTCTGCATTGAAAGAGTCGAGGTTATCGACAAAGATGGTGGCGCCACCGTCGTTAGCCAGTTCGACGAGAAATTCGCGAAGCGTCCCGTCGAAGCCGAGTTGTGCGCGCATTGCGGTCCACCCGCGGGGAACGCATCGTCCTGGGCTGAGAACGATGACCTGACTCTCAGCTTGCATCGCCTCGGCCATCTGCCGCAAGACCCCCGATTTGCCGACGCCCGCATCGCCACGGATTTCCACATAGCGTCCGCTATCCAGTGCTTCGCGCGTTGCGGCAACACGCTCCTGCCGCGTAAGTACGACATCGCCCACTCGGTTGCGAATGTCAGCAAGTGCCAAGCGGGATGATTCGGCTAGTGTGGCCCGGGCTGTCGCGTGTCGACGTTCGCCCAGGAACCGGTAACCCAGTTGCGCGAGAGCTTGCAGTGCGGTCTCGCGGGTCCTGTCGCCACCGCTTTTTGCCACATCAATTGCTAGCTCAATGAGGCTGACCCAAAAGGCCCCGGCGCGCGATCCATCATCGGTATGCAGCACACGGACGGCGCGTTCTAACGCCAGATCGTGCGATGCCGAGCCTGTGGCCGTGAAGTCGAAGGTTAGAATCTGCAGTCGGCGCAGCAACAGCCAGACTGTCTCATTGTCGTCCGCCGAGCCTTCGTCTTGCAGGTGGTTTTTGAATGTTTTGACGAAGGTGCGCATGTCGTCGTTCGCCACACCCGCCAAGTCAATTTGGGCCGCGAACGTAGCCGCCTCGCCAATCTGCCGCGCGAGCGTGAGTACATCCTGATATGCCCCATCGATCTTGCGCGATCCCTTCGTCGTCGCGATCGCCAGCTCGTACCGTTGCGTCAGGAAGTCAGGCCGTTGCGACGCTTTGACGATTTGGCTCACGACTTTGCGAAAGACGGGATCGGCGGCGGCGAAGGTGATGGATCGCTTGATCTGAATCTCCAGGACGGCCGGCTTCCCGGATACGTTGTCGTGAGCGTGGATGATCACGTCATCGAGTGGACGTCCCGCATTGGCCTGCTGTAGAGCGACCCGATCTATCGTGGCGCCGGGAAGGCCCCGTGGGGGCGCTCCACTGAGCATGGCTAACAAGTACGATGCAGCGACTTGGGCCTCGAAATGGGTGCCTGCCGGCCCACTGGCCAGCGTGCTGGTCCCGAGATCGCTTTTCGCTGGTGGTCTTTCCTGCTCTGCCATGCTTATTCCTTGCGAAGCTGACGCTCTTCACCTGCGACGAGCCGCTCACATTGAGCGTGTGTTGAGGCTCCGTTCTACGTCAGTAATGGCACGCAGCACGTCGCCGATAGCGGGAAGCGGTCCGAAGATCATACCGCCCATCGCTTCGTAGTCACGGGTCAGTGCCTCGCGCATGGCATCCGACGGCGCCAAAGTGAAGGTGCCATGCGCTGCCGCGTCCAAGCCCAGGTCGGCGCTACCGAAAAACAGTCGGGCGTGCTGCGCGCAATCCCGCGCCAGGTCTCGATCGGCCAGCCAGGCCGCCACATCAGGGTGTTGCAGCAGGCGGTAGACGTCGTAATAGTGTCGGGAGACGCGCTGCCCGCCTTGGCGTAGTTGATCACGGCGATCATGCCACTGGTGCAGGCCGTGCAGGATGATGATCTTGTCCCAGAAAGTGCGCTCGGGCATCACGGTCGTGACGTTGCGCACGGCCATATCTAAGTCTGGCAGGTCGTCGGCGACGTAAGGGATAACGGTAGCCGCTTCATGCGGGTCCAGCGCCGACTTGGCGCCCGCCTCGATCTTCACCGCGGAGCGGATGTAGTCACCCGGTGCGGCTGTCACGGCCGGATACCAGAACAGCAGCGTTTGCTGGTCGGGATCGTCGGGGTCTAGTTCCAGGCGAAAGCGGTCGGCGAGCATGACTTTCACCGCGACCTCGTGGAGCTGCGTCGCCATGCCTTCGGCGATGTACCGCTGGCAAGCGGTGCGAATGCGATCCAGCCGGATGCGTCGCTGCTTGCCGCTCAGGGCTTCGAGGTCCGCAGCTTCGGCAGGCTCGCCGATGTCCTCGCGAAACACGGTGATGTCGATGTCCTCGGAAAACCGCGAGATCAGTCCAAACGCCTTGGACAGCGACGTGCCGCCCTTGAACAGCAGCCGCGGGCCGCCCGGCGGCAGGCCATTGAACAGCGCGTCTAGGGTCCAGCACACCCAGAAGTCTTTTTCGACGTTTTGGACTGCCGTGCCCAGACGGACGGCGGTGGCCAGGAACAGGCCGCGTCGCTCGTCGTCATCGGCCTGGATGACCGTATCGAAGTTCGGGCTCATGTCAGTGCCTCGGCGCGTGTGCGGGGCTTGGCGGAGACGGTCGCTGGCGCCTGGGGTTTGCCGACTTGCGGGTTGCAGCCAGGCAGCTCGCGAACAATGGCCTGCATCCACGCCGGCAGCGTGTTGAAGCCGGCCAGCAGATCCTGGCGGATGGCGTCGCCCTGTGCGGGGTCGTCCAGCAGCAAGGACAATCGTTTGACGATGCGCGGCTTGTCCGCAGGCAAGGTGTCCTTGAGCCAATGAAGGGCCTGGACGACGCGCATGGCCGGTCGGCCTGCCCAATACAGGCGGCTTGGGGCCGTCATCTTGAATTTGATCGTCAGCTTGTCGAGCTGGATGCTGCGCCGGCGCGTATCGGTGTGAATCGTGACGTGTGCGGGCACGGCATCGGTCAGGCCCAGGTCGTTTGCGGCGGTCATACCGTCGACCAGTAGGCGCAATTGGTCGCGACGGACGATCGCATCCACGATCGCGCGGTAGTCCGGTGCCGAAGCTTTCTTGGTCAGGCTGTTTATCTTGGGGCGATCGTACAGGCCGCGGTCAATGCGTCGGAGCTGACCAGCCGCGACAAGGCGCTGCAGCGCCTTGTCCACGGCGCTGCGGCTGCCAAGATGGGCGAAGTCAGTTGGTACCCATACCTGGCCGGGAGCGGCCGTGTCGATGTAGGCCATGATCTGGGTTTTGATATCATTCATAAAGCACCTTTGTCCGATATTTGTATATCTTTTTCGGATAAAAGGCAAATCTGTCTGAAATTTGTAGTCAAATTTCAGACAGAATGGTCGGATACCCTACGACCAAGGCTTTGGAAATAAGTCCGTCAGCCTCTTTTAATGATCACATCAGTGCAGGTTACACCTCAAATAAACTGGGTATTTCTAACGGCTCTTGATCTTGTTTCTTAGTGATGATGGACTGAAGTAGGGCATCTGGGCTCTTGCCCGCCGATTGGTCGTAGATGCCACGCAACATTTCAAGGCCACCGCACGCGTATTCTTCAAACTCATGTATTGCGGCTTCTTCATGCTCGGGTCGGAGGATGTCTATGCCAAGTGGATGGTTAGACAGCAATGGAACCATGAATATATAAGCCTCAAGCCCATGTGAGGCGAATGTGCCTGTGCTGATTTCCTTTCGCCGGGCTGAAGAATCCAGGCCTCGTTTTCTAGCATTCTTTACACCTAAGCAAGCCGCTAACGTTATTACGCCCGTGTTGTATTGATAGAGCGGGGGTAGAATGGTCCGTCCGTTTTCATCACGGCCAGTCAGTTCATTGACAATATCCGAGAATTCTTCCAACCAATATATCCGGCGTTCTTCGGAAAAAAACGTTCTATTTGCCATCATTGCACCTCTACAAAGCAAGACTCCGCACGTTCGGTATCGAATTCATTGAGATCGTATTCAGTGCCTAGAATCTCAATTCGCTTTATTGGTTTCAGTCCTCGTGGACCAGGTTCTTTAGAAATGATGAGATATCTTGTTCCAACCAGGCTGTCGAGCGCAGCCGCGACTCGTTGTCCCCACGCTGCGGACGAAATCATTAATACCAGCTGTGTAGCCTGTAGTGCGAGGTTTTCGGCAACGGCTGCCTGATACTCGGTATCTAAAGCAGAAAACGGAGCGTCAAGAACCAGCGGCGCTATAGTTGGCTCTGCTAACCATTGGACCTTCTGTTGCGTTTTCTTGGCGGCAAGCGCGACAATAGTGGCAATAAACGCAAACTTCAGTACTTGTCCTTCACCGGTACTATGCCCCACTTTTCGATTTTGCTCATCTAAAAGATGGACTGCATATGTTTGTGGGTCGATCTTTGCGGTGTAGTGCTTTGTAAGATAGCGTTCAAGAACGCGATTAAGCTCAATAGCTAAAATATGAAGAGACTGGCGCTCTTGTGCGTGTAAGGAAGCTTCAATAAAGGTAATTAGTCTGGTTGTTTTGTCTAGTTCTTTTTTGAATCTCTGGTTAACGACAAGTCTTTTAGAAACGGAGTCATATCGTTGTTGCAGCATGTCTTTCTTTCTATTGCATTCCTCGATCTGTTTTTCCTGAGCACCAATTTTTCTATTTAGCTTCTCCCACTCGTCCTCTAATTTTGTTCGCTTTAGCTCGAGAGCCTTTATGGCTGCAACGTCGATATTTGCGAGTTGTCGGTCAATCGATTTCTTGTCATCTTCTAAACGACCAATATTGACATCCATCTCACCAATAGATGAACGAAGCTTAGTAATGGATATCGGGAAATTTTCCGATTCTCTCTCGATGTCTCGGATCAAATATCGGACGCTTGCGATACGCTGATTCAGTTCGCCGGTAGAAGCGAACTTCATCAGGTCTTTAATTTTCGTAGCGTACTCAGTATCAGGTGGAACAGGACGGCCACAAATGCAAGACTCAGAGTCTAGTATGTCCTTTACTAATTGATCGCTGTATGGTGAAGGTAGTTTGCCGGTTACTTCTTGCTGTTGTAGGACCTGTTCCAAGTTGCTAGTAAGGTCGGCAATAAGCATTGCAGGGGCCGACGCACCTATAGTTTGTGCAGCACGCTGTTCTGCCACCCGTTTATTGTTTCGTTGATCTGATATCTGCCTCTCAAGCTTAGTCCTTTGCTGCTCGAGCTCCCTTGACTGTGGAAGCCCTTCGAGTTGGCTCCGGACATTATCATATTCATTTTTTGCTTTGCTGTATTGTTCATTTAGTTTTATCAGCTCTTGCTGATGCGTTGGCAGGACGCGATCCAAGTTGTCGATCTCGTACTGAATTTCCCCTAACTCCTTATCGTTAGCAGATGCCGTCACTTCACGTTGCCGCTTTGCTTTAACTGCTTTGAGATCATCCAGTAACGTATCAACCAGCTCAAAGCCGAGTGTTTTTCGCAGATCTTGTCGAAACGATTCGCTACCAGAAAGCTCCAGCGCTCCGATAGCTTCTGCATCGAAGAAAAACCAACTGACTAATCCAGAGGGAATAACTCGACGAAGAAGAGCTTCGCCCTTCGGTACGGTTTTAGAATTTACGTTCTCAATTTCGAAAACCTCGCAGGATGTTTGTTTATCATTAGAACCGGTCCGGCGCACCCGATACTCTTTTGGGCCGCCACCAACATCATCAACGAACGTTAGCTCAACGCTACAAGCCCGTCTTCCTTCCTCGACTGCCTGCTTATTCACGAGAGCGCCAGGCTCACGAAAGCGAGGAGTAAATTTACCTGTTAGGCACCAATGAATGGCATTTAGAAGATTCGTTTTGCCAGCCCCATTCTCTCCATAGAAAATAGTGACCCGGCGATCGCTGTCACTAGAGAATTTCAGCAGATGATCACCGTAAAAGCTACGAAAATCGACGAGCTCAAGAGATAGCAAAAGCATTCAGAACCCTTCCTTTTCGATGAAGTCCCGAAGACGATCTACCCGTGAGGATTGGGAGGCTTGGGTTCCGACAAGAGTCATGTCTCGCTCAAGCATCAATAAGCGACGAGCTATGTCTGTTAGTTTTCGATGATCTTCATCTAGTGAGCTTTCGTGTTCGGAGTCTACCTCCTCGCTCAATTGGCGTACGAGATCTTCCACATTATCTTTTTCAAAATCTTGCATCTTTTCAATCTCCCTTAATCGAGCTCAAATAAATTCTTCTAATGCATTAAGCTCAGACTCCAGACTATCTGCATTGACTGCATCAGCAGCGAATTGTCGAGCTCTACGAATCTCTTTGCGGGCTAGATTCTTAAGTGCGTTCGATGTTGTCGAACCGCCAAGAATCAGAAAATCATATAGATGGGCTAACTCTTTTCCTTCGGATTTGCGTAATACTCTACCTCGGCGCTGAATGCCCTGTCGGTCTGACGTTTGGCTAGCAAGCAGGTAGGCCGTCTGGCATATCGGAATATCAATGCCTTCATCGAGAACTTTAATGGAGACAATAGCGTCCAAACCCCTAGTTTCTAGCCGTTTCAACAGCTCTTCACGCTCGTTCAGTGCTTCGGCTGCAGTAATTCTTGAGGTTTTCCATCCAAGTTCACTTAGTAGTCTGGTAACTAATATGATTTGACGAATGCTGTCGCCTTCCTCTTCAAGAGAACCATCCCCGCAGTAGAAAAGGGTATAAGGCGTTTTTCCATTAGCAGACAAGTGATTATGCAATGTGGCTAATTTGTTTCTAGCCGCGCCGACAATGCGTGCGCGCCGTAAAAGTAGGTGCTTTACTTTTGCAAATATTTCGGGTGTGAAACCCTCTTCCTTTCCACCGGCAGTTCGTACGATCTTGTGAGTTACTTCCTCATAGAGCTCGGTTTCATCATCAGTTAGCATGCAGGGAAATATCTGATATTTATACTTTGTTAAATAGCCATTGGCGATGGCCTCTTTCAAGGTGAACTCGAAGACAATGCTACCAAAGTATTGATCAAGTATATGCTCTGCATACTGGTCATATGGTGTTGCGGAAAGCCCCAGACGTAGACGGAACCAAGAAGGCAGCCGATGAATGCGCCGAGCATTATTAAAATGATGGCACTCATCAACAATAATGAGATGTCGCTGCTCCACCGCGCCTTTGAGAAGTGCTAACAGCTCTTGGAACTCTGACCCCTCAAACGTATCGTTTACACAGATTACACATGGCATTTGGGTTTGCCCGGTTTGTGCTGCTAGAAATACGTTCTTCACTGTGGAGTACCAGTTGTTTCGACTTTGAAATGCCGCGATACTATCTATACCTGCTTCTCGAATTGCATTAATCCATTGCACAGCCAAATTTTGATATGGCACAGTGATAACAATTGCGCCGTAAGGTACGGCACCTCGGAATTTTTTGATAGCTTCTATCGCTGTAATGGTTTTACCGGTGCCGGTTGCCATCGCTAAGATGCCTTGGAACTGATTGTTTTGCCAATTCCTTAAAGCCTCCAACTGGTAATCGCGAAGAGTGCTCGCGGGGCCAATCATGGGAAGAGGGGGGGCGTCACCGTCTGGTGCCTCTACGGAGCGAGCACGCATGGCTAGCTGCTGTAGGTATTCCAGTATTGTCGGATCTAGTTTGAGCACTCGGGTGCCCTTTGAGCCGCCAGCCCAGAGTTTCTCAAATCGGGCTTCTAAAACGGCTCCATATGCCTGGTAGATATGTGGCTCTGAACTTGAGTATGCTGAGAACGATTCGTGGTTTGACCCTTTAGTAAGGGCTGCGAGAGTTTCATTGGCCGAGCCTATGAAGTGTATTAGTTCCGACTTGATCTGACAGTAAGGCCTTGCCAAAGGGTGGGGTTACCCGGTTTGATAGAGGTGCGAATCTTTATCAACCAGCGCGATAGCGCCAAGGAGTAACCCCATGAATAGT
>Ga0164242_10005158_pt1 | contig 14563 bp, 18 predicted proteins | sample OricomgcompostMG_FD_108783 | JGI IMG/M metagenome (GOLD analysis project Ga0164242, IMG submission 108783) | Miracle-Growth compost microbial communities from Emeryville, California, USA - Original compost - Miracle growth compost (MG) ... | reverse complement strand
GCTTATCCGGATAGCCCACCCGGACCACAGGGAATCTTTGGAAAAAGAAGCTTATAACAGATTCAAAATTTTTTATATGGATTGACCAATTTTCGTTAATTTGGCTTGGCGGTCAGCTTTTAACAAAAAACGCCACGTCGTATCCCATTAAATGATGAAAGAAATAGATAAAGATATTGAATCGGAGATCAAAACTGCCGAGTCTCACCAATTTGGCCTGGTATTCAGCCATGCCACTATTGGCATTGTTGTAACAAACAGTCAGGGAAAGATCACCAATTTTAACCGGTACGCGGAAAAACAATTTGGCTACAGTAAGGAAGAGGTAATAGGCAGGAAAATAGAAATACTTGTCCCGCCCGAATATCGTCTGCTTCATTTAGATGACAGGGCACGTTTCCACGATCATCCCGTTCCCCGCCAGATGGGAGAAGGACGGGATTTATTTGCGATAAAAAAGGATGGTACCATGTTCCCGGTGGAGATAAGCCTGAGTCCTTATACTATTCAAAACGAGATTTATGTCATAGCCTTTATCGTGGATATTACAATAAGGAAGAACAATGAAAAAATAGTTTTGCAGCAAAAAGAAGAGCTGCAGAGAATTACTCGTGAGATCACTAAGCTGAATATGGAATTGGAGCAAAAAGTAGACTCACGAACACGCATGCTTCAGGAAACATTGTCTGAACTGGAGCGTTCTAAGGAAGAGTTAAGCGAAGCACTGGAGAATGAAAAGCATATTAATGAACTTAAATCGAAATTTGTTACATTGGCTTCGCATGAATTTCGTACGCCTCTAAGCACTATTCTTTCTTCTGCTTACTTATTGGAGAAATATAACAATCAGCCCGCTCCCGGGCAGAGGATGAAACATATCCAGAGGATAAAGAACTCTGTACTGGGTTTAAAAAATATACTGGAGGATTTTCTGTCTGTTGACAAGCTTGACGAAGGTAAAGTTAAAAATACGGAGCACGAAATAACATCAGGAGAAATACGCGATCTCGTACTCGGAGTTATAGAGGATATGGAGCAATTGTCAAAACCAGGCCAAAATATAGTATTTGAATGCCGTTCTTTTGTTACAATCAGGGCGGATATAGAGATCTTGAAAAATATCATGATAAATCTTGTATCCAATGCGATAAAGTTTTCGGATGCCGGCAGCACTATTCATGTTATTTGTTCAGAAGCAAAAAATGAACTTTCTATCGCCGTGAAGGACCAGGGAATAGGCATTTCAGAGGAAGACTTAAGGCACCTGTCTGAAAGATTCTTCCGCGGTGGAAACGCCATGAATATCCAGGGTACCGGATTAGGCCTTCATATTATAAAAAAATATCTTGAATTGCTTCACGGCAGCATGGAGGTTCAAAGTAAGCTGAATCAAGGTTCATGTTTTACGATTTACTTACCCAAACAATAATATATGCCCATGAAAAAAATACTCGTCATCGAAGACCACCAGGAAGTCAGGGAAAACATTGCAGAAATCATTGAACTGGCCGGTTATGAAGTGCTTACGGCCGAAAACGGAAAGATCGGTGCAGAAAAAGCCCTGTCGGAAAAGCCGGATTTGATCATTTGTGATATCATGATGCCCGTATTGGATGGTTACGGGGTATTGCATTTACTGAATAAGCATGAAGAAACTGCCGGAACACCGTTTATCTTTCTGACAGCCAAGTCCGAAAGGAACGATTTCAGGAAAGGTATGGAAATGGGAGCAGATGACTACATTACCAAACCGTTTGATGGTATTGAATTGCTTAATGCTGTAGAGTCCAGAATAAAAAAACTGGAATATCTTCGCAAGAGCTTTGAATCCGATTCAAAGGGAGTAAATGAATTTATTGAAGGTGCCAACCAGTTAGGCAATGTGGCCCTTACTTCAGAAGAACGGGAAGTATGTAGTTATCCCAAAAAACATCTTCTGTATTCGGAAGGGCAAAGGCCTAAATATGTATATTATGTTGTCGGTGGAAAAGTGAAAACATACCTGATCAATGAGGATGGGAAAGAATTTATTACGCATGTGTATGGATCGGGAGACTTTTTTGGCTACCTCGCTATTTTAGAAGAGATCAATTATAAGGATAACTCGCAGGTATTGGACGATGCTGAACTCATGCTGATTCCCAGGAAAGATTTCTTAAATCTTATTTCGTATGATATGCGGATTTCAGGACAATTTATCAAGATGATTGTTCATAATACGGTTGCTGATGAAGAAAATCTTTTAAGCCTGGCTTATAATTCACTCAGGAAAAAAGTGAGCTTTGGACTTCTAAAATTGATGGAAAAATATAAAACAGGCCAGGAAACTGGTACAGAACTGGATATCTCCAGAGATAATCTTGCTTCTACCATTGGCGTTGCCACCGAGTCCCTGATAAGAACGCTCGGAGATTTTAAAACAGAAAAGCTTATTGACATTCAGAACGGCAAAGTAATTATCATGAATGAAAAAGGTCTGAGAAATCTTCGTTACTAATCGGCTTTACTCATCCCAGTCATCCCAATCAACTTGTTTTTCGGGGCCGACCTCATGGATACTGCTCATCATTTTACCCTCCTCATTTTGCCGTTCCAGGGTCCAGTCATCTGTATAAGATGTCTCGATCCACACCCGCCCTGATTTACGAAAAACCTGCACAAACATTCCAAGCTGTTCCATTAGGGACTCGAACCGGTTTATGGTCATTTTTTCGTTTATTTCGATGATTCTATCATCATTCCATTTAACCATCTGGCCAACAGGAGTATATTTATCCAACTTTTCGCTTTTCGGTGATAATTTCTTATCAGCATGCGGAAGCCTGAAAAAATCAATCCTCAGATAGGGAAAATGGCCGGCAAATTCTTTTTGAATATCGCTGATTGTTCCGCTTTTTTTAATATGTAGTTTCATATCGCTTGATTTTAATAAATTAGTAAGTTTCTATGCAAAGAACGTATAGATAATGGGTTAAATATATGATCAAAATCAGATCGGCAGATGATTATTGTTAATCTAAATAACTTAGCTCTGTACATTATTATATGGTATATGTAAGCTGCTTTCTTGCTTTTAGTTCAGCATTTAAATCTTTCGACAAAGAAAGTACAGAGAGATGATTAAATAGATGATCTGCATCAGATCCAGGTATGATCATGATTAGCCGGCTCGCAAGAGAGTTCCTTTCAGATCTCTCCTGATTTATTTAAAATGATGTTTGCCGGAAATCAGGCTTAAAAAGAGGACCGACTCAAATATCGCTGAAAATTATATCTAAGAATGCGGTTAAAGCCGGAATAGGGAATGATGAATACATTTCATTTGTACACCTGCAAAAGCGCCCCGAATTTAGCTTCCAACTTCGAAGAGACCAAAGATCAGGTTAGGGCACTAATTGGGAATTCAATTCTATTATAGGAAGTAGCCGGCTGGTCCATTCGTCATAATCAACTTCAAAATCTACATCGCAATCTACCCGGTCAAGCATTCTACAGGCTCCTAATTTGCTTAGTAAAACATCAAACTCTTTCCCGGCTCTACAGAATTCAGTATAAGTCGTATCGCCTAATCCCAATACGCTAAAGATCAAATGATTTAATGGTGGGACTTCATGTTGAAGAAACTCAAACAGGTCTTCTGCCATCAGGGGAAGTTCCCCATCGCCGTCCGTGCTCACTATAACCAGAAGTATTTTAATCTTCTTTAAATCGTCAGTGTTAAACTCTTCCATGTCAGAAACCTGAACCGGCAATCCTATTTCGGTAATCCGTTTTGCGGTTTCGCGGGCTAATTCTTCGCTGTTTCCCGTTTGAGTACCATAAATCACCCGGATGGAGCCGCCAGGCAAATAGTCATCACCTAAGTCAGGCGATCTGTATAAATTTGCTATGTCGTTCATACATACTCCTTTCTTGCAAAAGAAGTATAAATTCCAATAGAAGTTAATCGCAATACGGAAATTATCTAATCCGAAGTGGTATATTTTTATTTTACCCCATCATTTTGCCTCAAGAACTCCAGAATCGCCCGGGCGCCGTCATCTCCCACGTTTTGATTTGTCATCTGTACGTTGTTAAATTCTTTAAGCAGCTCTTCTGCTACGGGATCATTATGAGTCATTTTTGTCGGATCACTAATCATATTCATAATCCATTCAGGGGTCCTTATTTTGGTAATTCCTTTCAGACCCGGGCCTACCAGCCTTTGATCCGTAGCTGTATGACAGGCGGTACAGGAAGTCTGGAATAATTCCTTTCCCTTGGCGGCCAGGGCCGCATCCAGGGTTTTGCCAACTTTTACGCTGGTAAACTTACCTACTCCTTTGCTGTCGCTGGGAGCATTGACGTCTATTCCTCCCGGTTCCTTCGTTTCTGTCTCCGCAGGAGGAAGGGGTTTACCTTCCATAGTAGTAGGCGGCTTTTTAACATTACTGACCACGTCGTTTTCGTGAGCACTTTCATTAGAATTACCGCAGGAATACAGCGCGAGACATCCGCCTAGAATCGCTGCAATAAGTATCCGTTTCATATTAGAATGAAGTTTTATATTAAGAGACAAAGGTATTTAATTATTCAATGTAAAAAGAAGAAAAATGAGTAAATCTTCTACGATCGGGTGATCACTATCATACTGCCGGCTGACGAATCTCAGACGATATTTTCTTATAAGTTGGTTATTTTGAAATCAAAATATTAAAGATGAAAAATTCAATCGGTCTGTATTTCAATTTAGAAATCAAAGAAAGTCAATTGGCCTTTTCCTTGATAAAGCAGTCATTAAGGCAAATCGAGCAATTGGAAGATGCAGGTATCCAGGTGGAATATCTGCAATTAAGGGCAAATGAACTATCCGATCCTTATGCTGATAAGCAGATATGGTTAAAGATAGATAGCAGCAGGGGGACTTATATGGCAGCGCATACATCATTGGAATGGAACCATGCATTTATTAATACGCTTAAAACGGTAGAAAAGAAAATGCTGCATGAAGAGGTCGGCTATGGCAGATCTTCGGCGCTGGTCGAAAAAACCTTATGCCCCGGTATTACCTATGCACAGGTGAATAATATTAACAATGGAATCTTAATATGAAATGTAAGGTGTATTGTAGTACTTCTTTTGTACTACCTTTTTTTAATAAACCTTTGAGATGTACGTTCTCTTTAGGAACGGCAATAATTACGTTTACCTCATAACGTATGATATAGAATATTGATAAAGATCATCCGGTCGTATGTCCCCGGTCATTCCCGATCAATGATTTTGCAGATAGATTTGCAGTGTAAAAATATTATTCACTTAAAAATTAAATATATGAAACTGTTAAAATCGAATTCAAACCTGTTTCCATCTATCTTTTCCGACCTTTTTGAGATAGATAATTTATTTGGTAGCTTCCCCATGTGGGATAAGGAGACTTGGCTACCTGCCACTAATATCAAGGAAGACGAAAAAAGCTATGAAATAGAGATGGCGGTTCCCGGTATGAAAAAAGAAGATATTACCGCTAAAGTAGAAAATGGGCTATTGACCATTTCGGGTGAAAATAAAGAAGAAAAAAAAGAGAACAAAAGTGCTTATCTCCGCCTGGAATATAAATCGGACTCTTTTATTCGTTCTTTTGCCTTGCCCGAGAACGCCAATGAAGAAAGCATTGTAATCAGCTATGAAGACGGAATACTAAAGCTGAAGGTCGATAAAAAGCCTTTTGACTTAAAAAAAGGAAAGAAAACGATAACCATAAATTGAAATATCATGAAAGTTGCATTTTTTAGTGCAAAGCCTTATGACATCGAAGCTTTTAAGGAAGATAATCCTAGGCATGATATTCAGTTCCTATCTGAAGGCTTAGATTCCGATACAGCAAAGCTAGCTAACGATTCGGATGCCTTATGCATATCTCCCAACGACCAGGTGAATGATCTGACGCTGAAGAATCTGACACCAGGTAAACCCTCTTTAATAGTGGTGCGTTCATCGGGCTTCGATAATGTTGATTTCAATGCCGCGCAGAGACATCGGATTACTGTTAAGTGGCTTCCCGGTTTTGCACCTCACGCCATTGCGGAACATGCTGTTGCTCTTTTACTATCCCTTGTCAGAAAAACTCCACAGATATTCGAAAGGGTACAGCATGGCAACTTCTCTATTGAAGGTCTGATGGGATTTAATTTGTACGGGAAAACGGTAGGAATCATAGGAATGGGAAGAATTGGCAGTTGTTTTGCGAGGATAATGCTGGGGTTTGGCTGTAATGTTTTAGCCTACGACCCGGTAAAAAAGAATGATTTGATCTCCGATGGCGTCACATATGTTTCGCTAAAGAAAATATTCGAACAGTCTGATATCATAAGCCTTCATTGTGCCCTGAATGAATTTAACACCGGGATTATAAGCCGATCTGTTCTGAAATCCGTTAAGCCGGACCTTATTCTGATCAATACTGCAAGAGGTAATCTGGTGGATACCACCGCGGTGCTTGATGCGCTTAAAGAGCATAGGATCAGTGGTTATGGCGCAGATGTATACGAAAAAGAGGGAAATGCTTTTTATCATAAATTTGAGTCGCTCCGAAAAGTTAATGATCCTTTGCTCGTATCGTTGATCAAACAACCAGGAGTATTGCTTACTCCTCATTTGGGCTTCTTAACATTTGAAGCGATGCAGCAAGTAGCACGGACGGTAATCAACGAACTGACTTATTATGAAAATATGAATAATGGGTCGGCTGACCGCCTGATGGTTTGAGTAGTTATTTTACCACGAATTACCGGAAAGGGTCTTTCGAAAAATGTCTTTGTCCAATAACAAGTAAGAGCAGGCCCGAAAATATGCCCACCGTTATCCAAAGTAAGGCTGTCGGAAAAAAGCTGAGATATAGAGATATATAAGCGCAAAAGGATTGTCCAAAAAGTACAAGTTCATTTAAGAGCACGAAGACGATAAAAAGCGTTAGTCCCAGTCTGGCAGTCGCTGCAGAACGGATTCCAATCTGATGATGATCGAGCAGGAAGCCTATCAGGAAAAAACTCACAAAACATAAAAAGACCAGATGCAGATAGCCGATAATAAGCGGTCGGAAAGAAAATGCAAAAGCTGCCAATGAAGGAACAAGAATAGCGGCCTGCATGGCCGTTTTAATAAAATAGGCGGCGGTAGCTATCTTCCATAATACATCCGTTTCTTTGGGTATGACAGCACTGATATGCCTGTAGCCTTTTAAGACAATAATAAATAAGATAACCGCTGCTACAAAATGTGTAATTACGGCAATTGCAGAAAGCGCCTCTATCCAATTATAGGAATAAAAGCCGATAACAGAAAGAAAATATCCCGGGATGACCCCTGCCGTGAGGAGCCAAAACACGATCTTCATCATACGAGAAGGCGGATAGAACCTGATCTTGTGCAACCAGTGCAACAACAGGCCAAATACAGCAAATGTAAACCAACCATTGTATTGGAAATGGAGGTAGAAATAAAGCACCGCCCTCGTTTCAATAGCAGTTCCTGTATTAGTGGCGCTTAAGTAACCTAAAAGATATGGTCCAAAAGACGAAACAACGAACCATATAAGAGCCGTCCTGATAAACCATTGTATTTCGAGTGGGGCGCCGGATCTCTTATAATCCTTCCAAAAACGGATAATAAACCAATAAAATACCGTAGTGAAAAGAAAAGAAAAAAAGATTGAAAAAACACCGTACCCCTGGTATAAAAAAGCAACCAGCATACCTGCAGAAGCAATTTCGAGCAGAATAAACATAAGACGGTAAGCAGAGTTTCGCACGATTTCACCCGGCAGCATATATACTGCCATGCACGAAAAAAGGGTAAGGCTCACCCAGCCGCAGAATACAAAGCGAGAATGAGCATGCAGCAGATAGGTTTGATCTACAAAAGGCAAGGGTAGCATAATCTTATATCTCATCAACAGCCCGATGAATGAAGCAATCAATAGATTAAAAATACATAGTACCGCCCAATGCCGGGGTAAGTTGTTAGCTTTATGCTGGTGTGCCTGGTAGGTTGCCATAATCATCTTCCCAATAAAACAGTAATTAATCGTTTATCCGGGGTAGGTTTTAGAGCCCTGGCTTGAATATGAAAAAATAACGTAAATTTACAATAAAATAGACAAGAATGCCGGTAATTGGCTTCCAAACAACAAAGTATTCGTTTATGAAAAAATTAATTGTATTAGGCATTTTTGCAGGTTTTTTTGCAGCTTGCGGTGGAAATAATCAGAAAAACAGCTCATCTGCCACCAATGATACTACCGCCGGCACGGCAGTTACCGAAGAATCGGGGAATCCAAGCTACGATCCGAAGAGAGGCGAAGGAAAGTTTAAAAACGTGGAAGCCGGCCCTTTTGATGCCGCCCTGGCAGAAAAAGGTAAATCAATATATAATACCAAATGCCAGAGTTGTCATAAATTGACCGATGAAAAGCTAGTTGGCCCCGGCTGGAAAGGTGTTACAAAAAAACACACCGCTGCCTGGATTCTCAATTTTATTACCAATCCTGACGCGATGCTGGATCAGGATCCCGAACTAAAAGAACAACTAGAGATATGCATGGTAAGAATGCCTAATCAAAACCTTACTGATGACGATGCTAAAGCGGTTTATGAATTCATGCGTCAGAATGACGGCGCCAAGTAAATCATTTCAATTAGAATATTTTATATACTAATATATAATAAGGTTATGGTCAATAATGTATGGGCGTTCGTACCGGCTTTTGCTTTACTACTGATGACTTCCTGCCAGCAGGGAAAAAATTCAGGCCAGAAAGAAAGTAATATGGTTATGGGAAGCCCCCACGCCACCGTAACTACTGCACCAGATACCGCTAAAACTCCCCGGGGACCTTTAGCTTATGGTCTGAATGTTCCCAAGACAAGTGATAAGGATACCATAGACGTAAAAATTGATGTAACCCACCATCTGTTCCAGGTGACCAGGGGTGTTGCTTTTATTGCATGGGAATTCGGCGGTTCTGTACCAGGACCTACTCTAAAGGTACGTGTAGGGCAGACAGTCAGGTTTTCGATGACCAACCGCTCCAATGAATCAATGAATAATGTGGCGATGGCTATGCAAGGACAGCCGATGCATGCGGAAGAACATCACATGGACTCTGCTTCCGGTCCTATGCCGCACTCCATTGACTTTCATGCTGCGATGGTGAACCCGGAAGATAAGTATCGTACTGTGTATCCGGGTGAGACCATTCATTTTACCTGGACAGCCAATTATCCCGGCGTATTCATGTACCATTGCGGCACTCCTATGGTACTGATGCACATGATATATGGAATGATAGGCATGGTAATCGTAGAGCCTAAAGGAGGATTTCCCGAGAAGGTAGATAAAGAATTTGCATTGGTTCAAAATGAATTTTACCTGAAGAAAAAAGGGAACATTTATATTCCCGATACGGCTACCGCACGGCTTAAACAGCCCACTTATGTAGCTTTCAACGGCAAGCCTGCGCAGTATGTAGTGAATCCTATCCAGGTGAAAGTAGGTGAAAGGATCAGGATATATTTATTAAATGCCGGTCCGAATAATGCCACGGCTTTCCACGTAATAGGAACAATCCTGGATAAAGTTTGGATAGACGGCAATCCTCATAATGAGATGCAGGGACTCCAATCAGTCTATTTAGGTCCCGCGAGCGGCGCCATTATTGATTTTGTGTTGCCGGAGAAGGGTATCTATACTTTCGTTGATCATTCTTTTGCAGACGCGGAAATGGGGGCTATCGGTACGTTTAAAGCAGAATGAGATAAGATTTATTCATCCCCATTACCAGCCAATTAGGCAACTTCCTGCTGTTTCATAGATTTAGCCTCTTTCTGACTCCAGGCTAGTTATTTTTCCTTTGCTTGATTTGAAGGCATTATTGTTGCTGATGGATTTTGAAAGATTATAAAAAAATGCAGTAGTCAATCGATGTCGATGTTATAGGCTTTATGATGATAATCATATTGCTATCTGACGGCAATCATTGTTGCGAGCTGTATCTTAATAGTATCTTTACATCAGTTTAATACGGGTTAGGTCGGTTAAGAAGGAAAAATAGAGATATCCGTTTAAAAGGCGGTAAACTATTAACCAGAAGGCGAAATAAAAATCGTTGACTCAAACCAGGACGGTCCCGGATTAAAACAAATTGATATAGAATAACGGTTGTAAAAGGCTATAAACTATATCAATTGCTCTCAGGGCAAGTTCTCAATGGATTTGCCCTGATTTTATTAAATTAAAAACACTTTTATTCCAGCAGTAATTAACTTCCAAGTTAATTCTGGCAGTTAGAAGGGTTAACAATAAGCAGTTTTATGAAAAAAAGATTCAGGGTATTGGCTGGAGATATCGGCGCCACCAAAACTTTACTGGCGCTATTTGATTATGATAATAATGCTCTTGTATCATACCGGGAAGAAAGATTCCTTACAAAAGACTGCAATAACTTTGAAATAGTTGTAAAAGATTTTTTGGGCGCCCATTCAAAACCACAAATTATTTGTTTGGGTGTGGCCGGCCCTGTAATGAATGGTAAAGTGAACACAACGAATATTTCACTAAAACTTGATAGCAAGCAATTGTCCACGGCCTTGAATGGCATACCCGTTTATTTTATCAATGATCTTGAGGCTACCACCTATGGGATATCGCGGTTAAAAGCCGGAGAATTGGAAACAATTCACAGAGGTAAAAACAATTCTCAGGGAAATATGGCCGTCATTGCACCGGGTACCGGATTAGGCGAAGCCGCTGCCTGGTGGGATGGAAAGTCATTCCATCCCTTTGCAACAGAGGGAGGACATTGTGATTTTGCTGCTCGTAATCAAACTGATTTCGAGCTGTTAGGATATCTGCAACAAAAATTCGGTCATGTAAGCTGGGAAAGGGTGTTAAGTGGGCCAGGTATTGTTAATATTTTTGAATTTCTTAGGATGAAGAGAGAATCAGCAATTCCAACCTGGCTGGAAGAAAGGCTTACTAATGAAGATCCTGCCATAGTAATCAGTTCGAATGCACAGGAAATTGCAGTCTGTAAAGAAACAATGCAATTATTTTTCCGGTATCTGGCCATTGAAGCGGCAAATCTCGTGCTAAAAACGAAATCAACCGGCGGCCTGTTTATCGGTGGAGGAATTATCCCTAAAATACTTCCGTTAATAGACAAGCATTCGTTTATAGAACAATTCATTGATTTTGGAAGACTGAATTATTTGCTTAAATCAATTCCTGTAAAAATTATCCTCAATACGAGAACTGCGCTTCTGGGTGCGGCAGTTTATGGTGTACGCATGATGCCATTACCTGTAAATTCCGCGCCAAATACGGATTTATAGAAATTCATAGCTTCTTCAGCCTGGCCGTCGAAATTCAAATAAGGATTGACCGCTTTCATTGTTTTTGTTTTAAATGGAGGAAAAAGCTATACAAATTTAGATGTAATCCTTTTCTCGCAGGGGTGAAAATACAGCAACTTATAGGGCTGATTGCGATAAATACGGTATTATATCTTCGCCTTAAACGTTTTACCGAGATCCGGTCCAAGTCCCTGGTAATGCCGGAAATTATAAATGAGCGGATCCCATTTAGCAGGATCAATATGATTATCTTTTACTACCAGCTCTTCCGCTGCATGTACGCATACTACCTGTACACAAACAGCTGCAGTATCAGGATATTCGCCGCCGTTCCCGGTAATGTACCATACATCTTTGAACACCGCTTCCAGTTGTATAGGGCATTCTGCGATGCGTGGCGGTATCACGTTTTCTGATGGAATGGAAGAAAAGTTTCCTGCGGTGAATTTATCAGACGAGTATTGATATTGTTCTTTCTTTTCATCGGGAACAGGATTGGCCCCCGTCAGGTGGGCTATCTTTTCTACATGAGTGAAAAGATGAGAGGCCGGAAAATTAATAACACATTGCTTTTGTGAAACAAGGTTCTGGAATGTTTTGGATGTACAACCAAGCCCCAATACAAAAGCCCATCCTAATGCCCAGGCTGATGACATCGGGCCTATGTTAGCATTGCCTTTGTCGTCAACCGTCGTAATTAAGGCGACCGGGGTTCCCACATACAATATGGGCGGGGTTATTTTTCTAAATTGCATAAGTTAAATTTTTCTGCCCGGCAAAGATCAGAAAGTTGTAACTTTGATACTTCAGTTTTAACTTAATAATGGATGTAATCATGGAAAAGCAACTGCAACAAGTCGCCGTCCTGGTTGGCGACCCTGTACGATCCACCATTTTATGGACTTTGCTGGATGGCAAAGCATACACGGCAAGCGAACTGGCCGTATATGCCGATACTACTTTGCAAAATATATCTATGCACCTGAACAAGCTTACACAGGCGGATCTGTTAACCGTTCAAAAACAGGGGCGTCATCGTTATTTTCGCTTTTCGCGTGATGAAGTAGCTTATGCCATCGAAGGGCTTGCCAACCTGATCCCTGCGGCACAAAGAAAAAAACATACTGATGAAACGGAACTCCCCGGTATCAAATATTGCAGAACCTGTTATGACCATCTTGCCGGGAAAATTGGTGTATCAATCGCTGAAAAGCTGGTTCAAAAGAAAATACTGCACCTTTCAGATGATAATCTTTTCGCGCTCACCACAACAGGGGAGAAGTTTTTCAATGAATTGCAAATAGATACGGACGTGCTTAAAAGCAAGCGAAGGATATTTGCAAAAGCCTGCCTTGACTGGAGTGAACGCAAATATCATCTTGCCGGATCTTTAGGGGCAGCCCTGCTGGATAAAATGCTTCAGACAGACTGGATACGAAAAACAAAAAATTCCAGGGCTGTAGTAATCACTGCAAAAGGAAAGAAAGCGCTGTATGATACCTTTGACATCTGTTAAGCATCAGATACCGGAAGATTTTTCCAACCAACGCACCATCCATGCCTCCGGGGTATTGATCTGCGAATCGCCGATTACCCATTATTGTGCTTTGGATTATCCACCCAAAGGCTTACCTACCGCACAATTCGATATGTACACTGCGGAGGGATATCAACTTTGAAAAATTTGATATTCTCTCTCAGCGGGGCATCGGCCATATCAAAGATTGCCGGGAAATTATCAGGCAAAACCGTGGCGAAACCATTACCACCGATAACCCCAAGCGCTTTTTTGAAGATAAAAAGGTGGCTGCCCAACTAAAATCAGCAAATACCATCGGCTGCTTTTACATTGAAAGCCCTGCCATGCGCCAGCTCCTCACGAAACTGAAATACGATAATTACCTGACTTTAGTGGCTGCCAGTTCTATCATACGACACGACGTAGCCAGTAACGGTATGACGAAAGCCTATATCGAACAGCATCATGACCCGTCCAAAGTGCAGTACCTGCATCCGGTCTTTGCGCAGCAAATGAAAGAAGCTTATGGCGTCATGGTCTATCAAGAAGATATAATGAAAATCGGGCATCATTACGGTGGCCTTGACTTAGCCGATGCAGATGTCTTGCGCCGGATGATGAGCGGCAAATACCGGCATTAGGACCATCTCATCGAAATTGAAGGCAAATACTTCGCCAACTGTAAAAAATGAGTTATCCTGAGAGCATTTCACGGGAAATCTGGCGGCAGATGGAATCCTTTGTGGAATATTCATTTAATAAAGCCCATTCTGCCTCTTTTGCTGTGGAGAGCTATCAAAGCCTTTATCTGAAGACTTACTATCCCTTGGAATTTATGGTTGCTGTTCTGAACAACTACGGAGGCTTTTCCAAGGAAAGTCTATGTCAATGAAGCTAAATAGGCGGGCGGAAGCATCTGCCTGCCTTGCGTAAATAAAAGCGGGTATCAAACCAATATCCAAGGCAGGGCTATTTATCTCGGCTTTGACTTCCTGCTGAATTTAGAAAATGGACTGGTACAACGGATCCCGGAAGAAAGAAAACGAAACGGGGATTATACCGGCCTTGAAAGCCGATCCGAGAAGTGAATAAGTTTTAAATTAACGCTATGTTTAGCAGGAAGGATCAATCATGAGACACAGATCACCAAAAATGCTGGAATAATGAAAATACTCCACTTCATATAAGTTTGTCCATGCGCCGGAATAGTTACACATACCTACTTCTTCAAGGCTGTGATACGTAAATATCCAACAGGATGTAGGATATCCCACTTCTTTCATTCCATTGTTCCCGATTTCTCCCGTTGACAGATTCATATCCATTGAATATACCCACGTTGTATGTGACGGATCTAATGAATATAAAAAGCTGTCGCCTACCGCCCGAAGCAATATAAAATGATCATAATGCGCCCACTTAGGCTTTGTTAGTTTTGATCCTTTAAAATATGTCTTATAACGCTTTAGCAGAGATCTTTCAATAATCTTTCCTTTCATGACACGGTCCGCAACTTTCGCCTTTAATTCCATTCCTCCCTCTCTCTTATCTTTATCCATTGCTTTCAATATCTTATTTCCCCATGAATGCACTTCATCATTCCACCACCGGCTTAATGCTTTTTCGAAATCATGGGCAGGCTCCCTCATGCAGC
>Ga0164242_10005157_pt1 | contig 14569 bp, 11 predicted proteins | sample OricomgcompostMG_FD_108783 | JGI IMG/M metagenome (GOLD analysis project Ga0164242, IMG submission 108783) | Miracle-Growth compost microbial communities from Emeryville, California, USA - Original compost - Miracle growth compost (MG) ... | reverse complement strand
TGTGCGGCCCACCGCCGCGCAGATTGCCCCGCGCCAGCTCGGCGCTCGAGGAACCGTCGATCATACGCCAGTAGCCGTTTCGGATGCGTTCGAAGGTATGCCCCGCATAGGAGGTGACCACGAAGACCACCGACGTCACCTGCGCCGGCAGCCGGGCCAGGTCCACGGTGATGACCTCGTCGTCGCCCTTACCGTCGCCGGTCAGGTTGTCCCCGGAGTGGCGCACCGCACCGTCACGGGAGGAAAGCTGCTGGTAGAACGCCACATCCACGAGTGTCTGCCCGACGAACAGCAGCGCCGAGGCGTCCAGGTCGATCTCGAGGGCGCGCAGCCCGCGCGGGCCGTGCACCTTCATCGGATCCCATCCGACACCCATCTTCACCATCGACAGCTCACCCTTGCGGATCTGGCTGAGCGCCACCTCCTGACCGGGCGCCAGCACCGCCGGTCCGCGATAAGGCAACTCGTCGGCCCCGCCGCCCACCGCGACACCGTGCGCGGTCACCAGCGCCGCGAACCCGGCCGGGAATCCGTGCCCGAGCGGGCGCACCTGCCAGGTGCTGCCGACACGGTCCAGATCGGCGACGATCACCGCCGGTTCCTCAGCCAGGCCGTCGACGGTATACTCGTACCCCGCATTTCCGCTCGGATCGGCCACGATCAGCTGCGGCGGCGCGTGATCGCCGAAGCGATCCTGCTGATCCTCGAGCGAGGCCACGATGCGCACATGCTCGATTTCCGGTGGGAGCGAACGCAATCCGATCGACAACTCCGGGCGGCCGGAGGCCAGGCGCACCCCGTGGGCGGCGGGCTGGTTGTAGAAGATCAGATCGGTTTCGTCACGGACCCTGCCGGCCGAATTCAGCAGCAGCGCCGAGACATCGACGGGTTCACTGTGCCGGACGGATACGACGACCTCGTCGTGGGTCAGACGATCCACCTGTCCCTTGGTCAACTGAGCGGCCACCCTCCCACTCTACGTCGACTCCCGGCGGTATTCGGGCAACACGGGCGGGCGGCCCCGCCGGTTCCGGTGCACCCGGGCGTGGCGGGTAGCGTGAGCGGCGACGGTGGATCGCGACGTCGAAAGGGACGCGGATGAGGTCGGGGGCACGACGAGCACCCGGTCGCGGGCCGCGAGGGGCCGCGGCGGCAGCGTTGGTGGTGTCGGCCGTGTTCGCGGTCGCCGGATGCGGTGACGACTCGGCGAGCACCGAATCCCCCGCGCCCGCAACCACGACCACTGCCGTGCGCACCTCCGAGGCACCGACGAGCGCGCCGCCCGCCGAACCCACCACCGATCCGTTCGCCGGCAGCCCGCTGATCGATCACACCGAATGGACCGACGACCCCGACGGCCGCCGCCTGCACGTCTATCCGACCGCCGCCGGTCGCGCCGACCAATTCCCCACCGCCCTGGACCGCGCCTGGTCGGAGGTGCTCGCCGACTCCCCCGACGCCGATTCGCCCGGCATGTACGACCAGTTCCAATGCCATTGGGTGTGGGCGCGAATGGTCGCACCGAACAAGCCGAGCTGGAATCTGGAACCGTGGCGCCCGGCCGTCGGCTACCAGGCCACCGTCCAGGCGATGTGCAATCCCGGCGGTCCCGACCCGGCCGGCAACTGATCGCGAAACCGGCCTGCTCCGGCCACGATTCGCGGTTCTGGACGATCGACCGGTGAAAAGCGTTGTCCGCGACCGGCTTCGAAGGAGACCGCGGCGATAGGTATCGTGGATGTGGTCGCCAGCGTACGAGCCGAAGGGAGCGTCACGTTGCGGTCGCCGATCCCTCGGCCCGCGCACGCCCACCCGGCGAGCGCCCCGGCCTCCGCACCCACTCCCGCGCACTCCATCGCCCGGATCTCCTCACCCCCTGCGTGTTCGCCTTGCCGCCCGGTCGGCGAGGCCACCGCCCCGGCGGCCGTCCGCGATCTCTTCCCCGCGCTCACCGGCGACGGACCGGTCTATCTGGACAGCGCCGCGACCACGCAGAAACCGCTGCCGGTGATCGAGGCGATCGAGGGCTATCACCGCCGCCACACCGCCAATTCCGGCCGTGGCACCTACCCGTGGGCGACGACGCTGACGCGCGCGATCGAACAGGTCCGCGCCGATACCGCCCGCTTCCTGCACGCCGAGCCGGACGAGGTGGTGTTCACCGCGGGCGCCACGGCCGGCCTCAACGCGGTCGCCCTCGCCTGGGGGCTGACCACCCTCGCCGACGGCGACGAAATCCTCTACAGCCCACGCGATCACGCCTCCAACGTGTATCCGTGGCTGCAGCTGCGGGCCACACTCGCCCACTTCGGCCGCCGGGTGCGGCTGGTCCCCTATCGGACCACCGCACTGGGCGAGGCCGATATCGACGACATCGCCGCCAAACTCGGGCCGCGCACCCGGCTGCTGACCCTCAGCCATCTGCACCACGTCTACGGCGCGCGCACCACTCTCGAGGAGCTGCGCGGCCGCATCGACGCCCGGGTGGCCGTGTGTTTCGACTGCAGCCAGAGCGCCGGGCACATCCCGATCGATGTGCGTGAGCTGGGCGCGGATTTCGCGGTGCTGTCGGCGCACAAGATGTTCGCCGCGCCCGGCACGGGGGTGCTGTTCTGCCACCGCCGCATCCACGACCAGCTGAGCCCGTTCCTGCCGGGCGGCAACTCCGGTGTCAGCGTGCGCGATTCGGCGCTGCTGCCGGCTCGGATGCCGCATCGACTCGAAGGCGGAACCCACAACATCCCGGGCATCCTCGCTCTCGGCGCCGCCCTGCGGGTACTCGACTCGATCGGCATCGACACCGTCGAACGGCACAACCGGATGCTGACCCGCCGCCTCCTCGACGGCATGCGCGCACTACCCGGGCTGCGCCTGCTGCCCGGCCCCGGCCACGCCCCCTGCGACACCGGGTACGGCATCGTGTCGTTCACCCTCGACGGGATCACCGCCACCGATCTCGGCTTCGTGCTCGCGGAACTGGGTTTCCTAGTGCGCACCGGCGCGCACTGCGTCCCCACCGGCACCGCGAGCGACGACGCCGAAATGGTTGCGGCCGAGACTGATTCGGTGCGTGTGAGTACTCACGTCTACACCACGGCCGAGGAGATCGACCGTTTCCTCGGTTGCCTCACCACCATCGCCACGGAGGTCCGATGACCACACGCCGCGAAACCGCCGCAGCCGTCTCCACCGCCGCCCCCGAACCGGAGTCCGGGTCCGACGCCGGCAGCGCACCCGAAAGCAACGCAGTGGATTACGACCGCCGCAGCGCGTCCCGGATTCTCGCCGAACTGGCCCGTCCCGGCCTGTTCACCACCGCCGCACCCACGGCGGCGCGCACCATCGCGGTGACCCGCACGCCGGTGCGACCCGAGCCGGGCAGCCACCTGACGCTGTCGCAGCGGATGTATCTGGAATCGTTCATGCGCCCGTGCCGTGCCGATCAGGTCACCAGCGCCACCCATCGGGTGGTGTGGACCGACAGCGACGGCATACCCAATACCGGCCACGTTCGCGCCGGTGGTCTCGGGCCGATCGTGCCGGTCGCGGTCCGCGAAACCGTGCTGGCCCTGTGGCACAGCCTCGAGGCCGATACCGCACTGGCCGAACGGATCGCCGCGCTCACCCCGCACGATCGCGCGGTGCTGGGCGCGACCACCACCGATCAGGATCCGATCGACATCTTCCGCGTCGGTATCGAAGCCACCGGCCGGGCACTGGCACAGCACGCGCTGCTCGCCGCCGCGACTCCGTACCGGACCGCCACCGAATTCGCCCGCGGGCTGCGCGATTCCGGCATTTTCGCCGCGGTCGCCACCCGCTGGTACTGGGAGCAGCAGGCCTCCAGCTATCGGCGCGGCATGATCGCGGCCGCCTTCGACACCCAGCCCGACGGCACCGTCCGCTACACCGCCGACACCATCGCCACCCTGCGCGCGATGAAGGACGCCACCATCCACGACGCGCACACCGTGATGCGGCGCGCCACGACCGAGGAAAACCTGTCGGTGGAGGCGGCCATCGGCAAGTATCACGACGAACTCGACCTCATCTCACGCCAATACGCACTGCTGCCGGCGGGCGTGCGCCCGTCGTGCCTGGCGGCGATGCCGCATCGCATCGACGGCGAACACTACAGTCTGCTGCCCGAGGTGGTCGATCGGTTCGTGGACCTGTTCACCCACACCGTGGCCGGACTCGACATCGTCGAAACAGCCGATGCCACAGGCGATCTCGCGGGAACGGCAGAGCATCTGTTCTATGTGCCGGATATGAACTGCAAACATTGTGTGCGCACCATCGGCGGCGTGCTGGAATCGATGCAGATCGCGGTGCACGAGATCGATCTGATCAGCAAGCGGGTGCGCGCCGAATTCCGCAGCGCCCGCAACCGGCACCGAGCCTTCGAAGCGTTGCGCGACAGCGGTTACGTTCCGACCCTCGCGGCCCCGGACCCGGCGGGATGAGCGCACCGCCCGCGTTACCGGCGCTGCTGCATCCCCTGGTCCGCGCCTACCTCGACTGCCCGCACGCCCTCACCGCGGCCGTCGCCCGGTTCGGCACACCCGCGCATCTGCTGTTCCCGCAGGTCTATCTCGACAATCTGCGACGACTGCGGGCCGTACCGGTGCGGCATCGGCTACGGCATCGGATCTGCTACGCGCACAAGGTGAATCATTCGAGAGCGTTACTGGCGACCGCGCACCGAGCCGGTATCGGCGTCGACGTGGCCTCGGCGCAGGAACTCGCCGCGGCCCGCGAGGTGGGTTTCGCGCCCGACGATATCGAGGTGACCGGACCGAAGGGCAGGCGATTGCTCACCGCACTCGCCGGTTCCGGTGTGACGGTGAACGTGGACAATCCGTGGGAATTGCGCGAGCTGGCCGGCCTGGCCACCTCGTCCGCGCCGATCCCGGTGCTGTTGCGGCTGAGCGGCTTCCCCGTCCCCGGCGGACAGCCGGCGGTGAGCCGATTCGGCATCGGCCCCGACGAGGTGGCCGAACAACTGGCGTTACTGGCCGCGAGCCGAGACCGGATCATATTGCGCGGCTTCGCCTTTCACCTCGATTCCGGAGATATCGGTGAACGGGTGCGGGCGGTGGAGGCGTGCCTGGACTGGATCGAACGCGCCTATGCCCACGGCCTGGCCCCCACGGTGCTCGATATCGGCGGCGGGTTCCGGCAGGTGTTCACCGCCGACGCCGACCGGTTCGACCGCTACGCGCTGGCGCTGCGGGATTCGCTCGTCGGGCGCGGGGAGCCGATGAGCTGGGCCGGCAACACCTTCGGATACACGATCGACGACACCGGCGCGCACGGCATCCCGATCTTCCACAAATACGCCAACACGATGCCGGGGCCACGGATGCTCGACGACCTGCTCGGCGCGCCACTGGCCGCCCACGGCGGGCAACCGCTGGCCCGGGTACTCGCCGACAACCTGCTGGAACTGTGGTGCGAACCGGGGAAGGCGCTGGCCGATCATGCCGGGATCACGGTGGCGGGAGTGGAATTCGTCAAGCGCACGGCCGACGGCAGCACGGTGGTGACCGTCGATATCGGGCGTGACACGATCACGCCCGCCGACCAGGAGGTGATGGTGGATCCGCTGCTGCTGCCCGGACCCGAATCCGGCGACCGCCCTGTCAAGGATCCCGGCGGGCCGGTCGGGGTGTACATCGGCGGGCATCTGTGCCTGGAACGCGATCTGATCAGCAATCACAAGGTGTGGTTGCCGCGGCTGCCGCAGCCCGGTGATCTGCTGGTCTTCCCGAATACCGGCGCCTATCACATGGATTTGTCGGCAGCGCGCGCATCGATGCATCCCCTGCCGCCCAAATTGGCCGTCGACTACCGCGACGACGGCTTCCACGTGGTGCCCGACGCCGAATACCGCCCCGGGAGGCCGTGATGCGCTACGACGACATCACCGATCTGATCGGTGACACGCCCCTGCTGCGCCTGGACCCGGCCGTGCACCGGCTGCCCGGGGTGCAACTGTATGCCAAACTCGAGTTCTACAACCCGTTCGGTTCGGTGAAGGACCGCGTCGCCTGGGGCATGATCCGCGACGAGCTCGACGAGATCACCGGGCGCGGGCAGACACTCATCGAGGCCTCCAGCGGCAACACCGCCAAGGCGTTGCGGCTGCTGGGCGCCCGCCGCGGTGTGGGCCTGCACGCGGTGACCAACCGGATCAAGGTCGGCGAGGTGCGCGATCTGCTGCAGCTGTTCGGCACGCGGATCGAGGAGCTGCCGGGACTGTCGGAATGCCCGGATCCGACCACACCCAACGACGTGTATTCGGTGATCGAGACGATGATGGCGAAAAGTCCCGGCGCCTACCATCATCCGTCGCAGTACACCAACGAGAAGAACATCGACGCCCACTATCACGGCACCGGGCGCGAGATCCACGAGGACCTGGCGGCCGCCGGACTGGGCGCCGACTATCTCATCGGCGGACTCGGCACCACCGGTTCCACCCGCGGCACCGCCACCTATCTGCGCAAACACCATCCGGACCTGCGCACGATCGCGGTCGTGTCGCAGCGCGGTGACTTCATTCCCGGCATCCGGTCGGAAACCGAGATGTGGGATGTGGGGCTGTTCCAGCCGGAGTTCTACGACCGGATCGTGACGATCAACGCAACCCGGGCGATCGAGGCCACCCTCGAATTGGCCACCGGCTACGGCATTCTCGCCGGCCCCACCAGCGGCGCCGGATACGCCGCCGCGCTGGAGGTGTTGCGCGAGCTGCCGCCGCGGCCGACGCCGATCGTGGCGGTGCTGATCGTGTGCGACCGCATCGAACCGTATCTGTCCTACATCAAGAAACGCCGCCCGGACCTGTTCGGCCGCACGGGTTCGGCTGTGGCGGCGCCCACCGACGCGGAACTGCACACCGTCCGCGAACTGTCGGCGGACCAGTTGCGCGAACTCGACGCCACCAGCCGCCCGACGATCGTCGACACCCGCGGCGCGATGGCCTACCGGATCGGGCACATCCCGGGCGCGATCAATATTCGCGACGACCAGCTGGACGACATGTTCGCCCACGGGGTGCCGTTCTCCCGTTCGCGCCCGGTGGTTTTCGTCTGCCCGGTGGGTGATCTGTCCCGCCGCTTCGCCGCCACGGCCGCTCGTGCGGGCTACGAGGCGGCAAGCCTCGCGGGCGGCATCGTCGCCTGGCGCGATGCCGGGTTCGAGCTGGAAAGGGCAGCGCCACCGGCGATCTGAGCGCCAGCGGTCCGGGCACTGCCCACCTGCCGCCATCCCACCGCCACCGTTTCCGCACGCGCGTGAAGGCGTCGGTGGGCGCGGCTACCGTGATTCGGTATGGCGGTGACGGTGCTGGTGCCACACGAGATCGGGGTGTCGGCCCTGGCGCATCTCGACGGTGTGACCGCCCTGCACTATCGCCACGATGTGTTGCCGCCCGGCGCCGAGGCGGCGCGGGTGCTGATTCCCGATTTCCCGGCCGGCGCCGACACCGTCGCGCTGGCTCACCGGCTTCCGGAACTGGGTCTGGTGCAACTGCTCACCGCGGGCGCCGACGGCTGGGCGGGCGCATTGCCCGACGGGGTGCTGCTGTCGCATGCGCGCGGCGCGCACGACGCCGGGGTGGCCGAATGGGTTCTGGGAGCGTTGATCACGCTGTGCCGCGACTTCCCGGTCTTCGCCCGTGCCCGGCAGGAACGCCGGTGGGCCACCCGCCCCACCGACACCCTGTACGGGAAGAAGGTGCTCATCGTCGGCGCCGGCGACCTCGCCGATGCCCTGGCCCGCGCGCTTGCGCCCTTCCGGACTCCGGTGACGGTGGTGGCGAGTACCGCGCGGGCGAGCGGGTGTCCGGTCGACGAGCTACCCGCACTGCTGCCTCGCCACGACATCGTGGTACTCGCGGTGGATTCCGCCCGCACCCGCAGACTCGCCGACGCCTCGATGCTGGCCCGCATGCCCGACGGCGCGATTCTGGTGAACGTCTCGCACGGGCCGGTGGTCGACACCGAAGCCCTTGTCGCCGAACTGTATTCGCATCGGTTGCGCGCCGCGCTCGATGTCACCGATCCCGAACCGCTGCCGCCGGATCATCCGCTGTGGGGTGCGCCGGGGCTGTTTCTCACCCCGCATGTCGCGGGCACCGGCAGCCACAGCACGATCCGCGCCTACGCGGTGGCCGCCACCCAGATCGAGCGGTTCCTCACCGGCCGGCTTCCGGACAACCTCGTCCGCCGAGCACGGTGAGCGTGCGCCGCGAGTCGTTGCGGCGCAACGGTTGTCAGCGTGAGCGCGGTCGGCGGATGTGTTCGGTCATGGCCTCGGCGATCGGCGCCGGTGGGGGCGCGGCCGGTGCGGCCTTGGTGCGCCCGTCGTGGGAGATGCGGATCAGCAGTGCCACGATCACGTAATTGGCCAGCAGCGACGATCCGCCGTAGGACATGAACGGCGTGGTCAGTCCGGTCAGTGGAATCAGCTTCGTCACACCGCCCACGACGACGAACAACTGCCAGCCCACCGAGAACGCGAGCCCGCCGCCGAGCAGTTTCCCGAACGCGTCCCGCGTGGCCAGAGCCGCCGCGAAGCCGCGCACGGTGATCACCCCGAACAGCAGAATCATCGCCGTCAGCCCGAACAACCCCAACTCCTCACCGATGGTGGAGATGATGAAGTCGGTTTTGGCGAACGGCACCTCCTGCGGCCGGCCCGCCCCGAGCCCGGTCCCCCACAGCCCGCCGGTTCCCAGCCCGAACAACCCCTGCGCGATCTGATAGCCGTTGGTGTAATAGGTGGCCATCGGATCCTCCCAGACCCGCACCCGCACCCGCACGTGCGCGAACAGGTGATAGGCGACCACCGCGCCGACGGCGAACATCGCCACCCCGATCAGCAGCCACGACGCCCGCCCGGTCGCGATGTACACCATCGCCAGCACCGTGCCGAACACCAGCAGCGAGAACCCCAGGTTCTTCTCGTACACCAGCACCAGCACCGACACGAACGTCACCACCAGCAGCGGCCCCAGATCACGCAGTCGCGGCACCGTGAAACCCAGCACCCGCCGCCCGGCCCCGCCGAACAGATCGCGGTTGGCAACCAGGAACGCCGCCACGAAGATCAGCAGCAGCACCTTGGCGAATTCGCCGGGCTGAATCGAGAACCCGGAGAACAGGATCCAGCTCTTACCGCCGTTGACCTCGCTGAAGCGAGCGGGCAGCACCGCCGGAATCAGCAACGCCACCACACCCGCCAGCCCGCACGTGTAGGCGTAGCGCGCCGGCTGCGTGTGATTGCGCACCACCACCAGCACGAGCGCGAACAACGCGATACCGGCTGCGGTCCAGATCAATTGGTGCGCGGCGTCCGAAGAGGGCGCGGCCGTCCCCTTGGCGGCGGCGCTCGCGGCCTCGGCCCGGTCGAGCCGGTCGATCAACACCAGCCCGAGACCGTTGAGCAACACCACGCACGGCAGGATCACCGGGTCGGCGTTGCCGGCGAACTGCCGCACCGCCAGGTGCGCCAGCAGCGTCAACGCGGCGAACACCAGCAACGACCACTGCAGCGATCGGCCGTCGTCACCCCCCGCGGCCGCGGACATGATCCACGCCGCGATCCCCACCACGACCACCGCCGCGGCACACAACGTCAATTCCGTACGCCGCGGCCGACCGCGCACGATCGGTCCCGACGACATCCCGGTCCGCAGCGCATTCATCGTGTCCAGTATGCGGATCCCCGCCGCCGCGCGCCGACCGGCCGCACCCGCCCGGATCGTCCCCGGTGCCCGGATGCGCGTGCGACCAGGCGTAACTGGCACGATGGGCGGGTGCATATCGCGTTCGGGGTTGTGGCCGTGCTCGCCGTGGCGGTCGCGCTGGCGGCGCTGGCCCGCCGGATCGGCATGGCCGAACCGCTGCTGCTCACCGTCGCCGGGGTCGTCGCCTCCTACCTGCCGTTCGTCCCGCAGATCGATATCGATCCGGAGTGGGTGCTGCTGGGCCTGCTTCCACCGCTGCTGTACACGGCCTCGATCAGCACCTCGCTGCTGGAATTCAAACCGAAGAAGGTCTCGATCACCCTGCTCTCGGTCGGGCTGGTACTGGCCACCACCTTCGCGGTCGCGGCGGTGGTGTGGCGACTGCTGCCGGTGCCGTTCGCGGCCGCGGTCGCCCTCGGCGCGATCGTCGCGCCGCCGGACGCGGTGGCCGCCATCGCGGTGGCCCGCCGGGTCGGGATGCCGCGGCGCATCGTCACCCTGCTCGAGGGCGAATCGCTGTTCAACGACGCCACCGCGCTGGTGGCGTTGCGCACCGCGATCGCGGCGATGGCGGGCAGTTTCAGTGTGTGGCAGGCCGGCGGCGACTTCGTCTACGCGGCCGCCGGCGGCGCGGTGATCGGCATCGCCGCGGCCGCGGTGCTGGTGTTGGTGCGACGCCGCATCACCGATCCGGTGCTGGACACGGGTGTGTCGCTGCTGGCGCCGTTCGCGGCCTATCTGCCCGCCGAGGCCGCGCACGCCTCCGGGGTGATCGCCGTGGTGGTGTGCGGTCTGATCCTGGGCCAGGGTGCCCCGGTGTGGCAGTCGGCGGCCTCGCGCGTCGCCGAGCGCACCAACTGGCGCACGATCCAATTCCTGTTGGAGAGCGCGGTATTCCTGCTGATCGGGCTGCAGGTGCGCCATATCGTCGACGACGCCTGGAACAGCGGGCTCGACCACGCCACCATCGTGTTCACCGCCCTCGCGGTGCTGGTCACCGTCATCGTGGTGCGCCCGATCTGGGTTTTCCCCGCCACCTACTTCTCGTGGTTCGTCGAAAGCCGCCCCCGCGGCAATCCCAAACCGGCGTGGACCGGTCCCGCGGTGGTGGCGTGGGCCGGGATGCGCGGCGTGGTCACCCTCGCCGCGGCCACCCTGCTGCCCGACGACACCCCGCAGCTGGCGACACTGAAACTGCTCGCCCTCGTCGTGGTCGGCGGAACGCTACTGCTGCAAGGTATTTCGCTGCCCGCGCTGGTGCGGCTGCTGCAACTGCGCGGTCCCAGCCGCGCCGAGGACGCCCTGCAGGAGGCCGCGCTGCTGCAGCAGGCCACCGCCGCCGGACTCGAGGCCCTCGACGACGCGGTCGCCCCCGAAACCCCACCCGAGGTGGTGGCGAGCCTGCGCGACCGGGTCGCGCGGCGCACCCACGCGGCGTGGGAGCAACTCGGGCGCGCGGAATCGGTGCGCGTCACCCCGAGCGGCGAATACCGGCGGCTGCGCCTGGTGATGCTGCACGCCGAACGCGAGGCGGTGCTGCGCGCCCGCGACGGCGGCGGTATCGATCACGAAGTCCTCGAGCAGGTGATGACCACGATCGATCTGGAAGAGTCCACGATCGACCGGATCAGCGAGGCCGACGACGACGAGGCCGCCGGTCCGCTCGCGGCCCCGGTCTCCGGCGGCTGCGAACATCTCGTCGCCGCCCCGCACACCCACACCCCCGACCACCCGGACTACTGTTCCGAATGCGTCGCCGAGGGGTTGACGTGGGTGCATCTGCGCATGTGCCTGACCTGCGGGCATATCGCCTGCTGCGATTCCTCGGTCGGCAATCACGCCACCAGGCACTTCCACGCCACGACGCATCCGGTGATGCGCAGCGTGGAGCCCGGCGAGAAATGGCGCTGGTGTTATGTCGACGAAATCCTGGGCTGAACCCACCCGTTAGGCTCGGGAACGTGCGAACAGGTCAGGACTCCGCCGACAACGACACCCGCATCTGGGGTGGTACCACGCTCACCGAACGCCGCGAGGCGCGCCGGACCGCGTTGCTGGAGGCCGCGTTGGACCTGATCGGCGAGGCCGGCGCGGGCGCGGTCACCATGCGCGCGGTGTGCCGGCGCGCGGGCCTCACCGACCGCTACTTCTACGAAAGCTTCACCGGCCGCGACGATCTGCTCGACGTGCTCTACCGGCAGGTCGCCGACGACTTCCGCGAACCGATGACCTCCTTCGCCGCGGCCGCCGACCCCGACCGCGACCGCGAACTGGCGACGGTGCTGGTCGACAAGGTCCTGGCCGATCCCCGCAAATCGCGGCTGTTTCTGGTCGAACCGTATTCGAGCACCGGATTGGGCCAGACCACCATCGCGGTGATGCCGACGTTCACCCGGCTCATCCAGGATCACCTGTTCACCGATATCGGCGATCCGATGCGGCGGCGGATGGCGGCGGTCACCATGGCCTCGGGCAATGCCGGACTGTTCGCGGCCTGGCTCAACGGCTCCCTGCGCGCCGACCGCGAGCAGGTGGTGAACCATCTGGTCGCGGTGATCGGGGCCTACCGGTCGATGTATCGCGACTGACTCCCGCCCCGGCGCCGATGAATTCCGGGCGCGGCTGCCGTCTGTCTCGGTGAGAGCCGGGTCCGGCGCGAGAGCCGAAGGAGCGAACAGATGGCGACAGTGGTGTGCGGGGCGAGCATGTCCCTCGACGGATATATCGCCGGGCCGGACGAGTCCGGATTCGAGCATCTGTTCGCGTGGTACGAGGCCGGCGACCGAACCTACCCCAGTACCCATCCGGAGGTGCGGTTCTCGCTGACCGACGTCGACTACGACCATGTCAGCGCCTACCTCGACGCGGTCGGCGTGTTCGTGGTCGGGCGCCGGCTGTTCGACCTCACCGACGGCTGGGGCGGCGTGCATCCGTTCGACCGGCCGATAGTCGTTGTCACCCACCACATTCCGCAGGAATGGATCGACTCCCATCCCGGGGCGCCGTTCACCTTCGTCACCGACGGTATCGAGGCCGCCGTCGAGCGCGCCGCCGCCCTCGCCGGCGGCCGGGCGGTGGGCGTCAACGGCGGCACGATGGCGCGCCAGGCGCTCGAGGCCGGACTGCTCGACGAGATCTGGATCGATCTGGTGCCGGTGCTGCTGGGCGGCGGCACACCGATGTTCGATCATCTCGGCGCCGCACCGCAGCTGCTGGAGGATCCGGTCGTCGTGGCGGGCAGCCGGGTCACCCACCTGCGTTATCGGGTGCGCCGCTGAGTGCCGGGGTGCGGCTGCTCGGTATCCGGTGCCGGGCCGGGGCGGCCCAGATCGGCCGTGGGTGCCTCACCCAGGCGCGCGGCCATCCCGTCCAGGACACAGACCAGCCCGAAGTCGAATGCGAGCGCTCGCGCGACTTCCGGATCCTGCGGTAGCGCGTCGCGGTAGTCGGCTCGCAGTTGCGGGTAGTCCGCGGCCAGCTGGTCCATCGAGGCGAGCACCGATTGGTGGTCGACCTCACCGCCGACTGCCTTGCGGTACGTCAACTCCGGAATCACCTGTCCCAGAATGAAACTCATCACCAGGGCGCTGGCCAGATAGACGTCGGTGCCGTCGAATCCGGCCCGCAGGCAGGTGCGGCGCAGCCGGTCGGTGAGCGCGAAGGCGTTGGGGCCGACACTGGGCAGCTGCCCGAGCAGACTCGCCGCCCACGGATGGGAGCGGATCGTGGCGCGCAGGCTGTAGGCGAAGGTGGTGAACACCTCCCGCCAGCTCGTGCGGTCGGGATCGGGGATCTTGACCAGGCCCCAGACCTCGTCGAGCGCCAATTCCAGCAGTTCGTCCTTGTTGGCCACATACCAGTAGAGACTGGTCGCGCCGGCATTGAGGCGGGCGCCGAGTTTGCGCATGCTCAGCGCCTCGAGGCCGTCGGCATCGAGCAGTTCCACAGTGGCCGCGACGATCTGTTCGCGGGTCAGCCCCGACCTCCTGGGCGGGCGGGCCTGCCGCGTCCACACCGAGCTGAACGGTTTGGTCACGGCACCACTGTAATTGCCTCGCACACTGTTCGAGTTTATCGTACGCTGCTCGAGTGGAATCGAACACTGTACGAGAACCCGCGGAGACGACCCCGCGCGATCCCCGCCGCTGGTGGATCCTGGGCGTGCTCTGCCTGTCCCTGCTGGTGCTGATGATCGACGGCACCGTCCTCAACCTGGCCATTCCGTCACTGATCCGGGAACTGGGCGCGAGCCCCTCCGACATCCAGTGGATCCTCGACGCCTATGTCCTCGTCTTCGCCGGACTCCTGCTCACCGCCGGCAGCCTGTCCGACCGGTTCGGCCGCCGCCGCATGCTCATCACCGGACTCGCGGTATTCGGCGCGGCGTCACTGCTGGCCGTCCTGGCCGACGAACCGTGGCAGGTGATCGCCGCCCGCGCCGCCATGGGCGTCGGCGGATCGCTGCTCATGCCCTCGACACTGTCGATCCTGATGACGACCTTCGAGGAGGACGAACGCCGCAAGGCGATGGCCGGCTGGTCCACGGTGTCCATGGTCGGCATCGTGCTCGGCCCCACCCTGGGCGGCTTTCTGCTGCAGCACTTCTGGTGGGGGTCGGTCTTCCTGCTCAACATCCCCGTCGCGATCGTCGCGATCATCGCCGCGGTGGTACTGATGCCCGAAACCTACGGGCAGCAACGCCCCGTCGACCTGGTCGGGGTGCTGCTGTCGATCGCGGCGCTCACCGCGACCGTCTACGTGATCATCGAACGCGAATGGAACATCCCCGTCATCGCACTCGCGGTGGTGGCC
>Ga0164242_10005156_pt1 | contig 14575 bp, 13 predicted proteins | sample OricomgcompostMG_FD_108783 | JGI IMG/M metagenome (GOLD analysis project Ga0164242, IMG submission 108783) | Miracle-Growth compost microbial communities from Emeryville, California, USA - Original compost - Miracle growth compost (MG) ... | reverse complement strand
TGTAAGTATGGGTTATTTATACAGCAGCCGCAACAAGCAAGTAAGTGATGCAAGAGGAAAAGAAAAAAATCGTGGTGATTATGACTTGGAACAATGGAAGTTTTCTTATGTGGGCGAATTAGGACTTGGGCCAGTGCATTTGTATGGTTCTTACAGTCCAAAATCTATTTTTAAAAATGATTTAAATTTTACACCGTATAATATTGGAATACGTTTAAGTAACTGGTAACCTTCTTCTCGTGTGTTTAGTTTTAAATTTAAAAACCTGCATAAAAGTGTGCAGGTTTTTTTGTCAAAGATCAAAGTTGATTTCATAATCGTTGTGCATAGATAGCTTTAAACATTCATACAGGCTTTTAAAAACACTATAATATTTTTGATAAAGCAAATGGTTGTTTAAATCAGGTTCTACAAAAAGATTGCTTTCAGGTTTTAGAGATGAATAATCGTCAATCATATTCAAAGCCTTCATATTAAGCAAAGCCGCTCCGATTGCTGACGAATCTTCTGTTTCAATTACACAAAGCTTTTTCCCTGTAATGTCTGATAAAATTTTCATCCAGCTTTTTGAATGGATAAAGCCCCCACCAACATTTAATTGTACTATTTTTTCAGTTGAAGATTCCACTATTTTCAATACCTGGTACATGGAATAACAGATTCCTTCCAATGTAGCGCGAAGAAAGAATGAATTATCATGTAACGATTTTATTCCGAAAAATAATCCACTTGATTTTTCATCCCAAACCGGTGCTCTTTCTCCAAATAAATAGGGTAAAAAAATCAATCCTTTACTTCCTTCAGGAACAGTATCAATTATTTTAAATAGATTTTTATAATCTGAATCTGAAGGATTTTCAATTTTTAAAATTGCCTTGAAGAGCCATTCCACAACGTTCCCTCCATTATTGACAGGGCCTCCACAAATAAAAGTTGTTTTATCAAGCAAATAATTAAATGACATGGAAGCGAAATCAAAAATCGGTTTTGAAGATGCAACTCTTATAGCTCCGCTCGTCCCGATAGTCAGTGCTGCCGTTCCTTTTTCCAATGCATAACTTCCTACATTTGCTAAACAACCATCACTTGCACCAATACAAAAAGAAGTGTTTGGAGAAATCGACAATAGAGATGTAACAGCAACCTTCGCATCTTTCCTGATAAATTCTGTTGACACAATTTCCGACAATTGAGAAGAATTTATTCCAGCCAACTGCAAAGAAAGAGCGTTCCATTTTAAATTTATTATGTCAAACAAACCTGTTGCAGAAGCGATTGAATAATCAATTTCATAAACGCTGAAAAGTTTGAACCAAATAAATTCTTTAATTGAAATAAATTTAAAAGCCGAAGCAAAATTTTCAGGTTCATTTTCTTTCAACCAAATTATTTTGCACAAAGGAATCATCGAGTGAATCGGCGTTCCGGTCATTTTATAGAGATTTTCTGCTTCTGGTAACTTTCTAATTTTTTGTGCAATATCTCCACTTCTTGTGTCAGCCCAGGTGATTAACGGAGTAATGGGCTGATTGTTTTTATTCATTACCATCAAGCTGTGCATTGCGCTGCTCAAGCTTATGGAAATAGGTTGATATTTCAGGAAACTGATAATTTTTTTTACGCAATCAGCAAATGCCTTCCAGATTATTTCAGGGTCTTGTTCTGAATAACCGGCATGAACACTTTGTGTAGGATAAAAAACCTGGTAATCAGATAATACCTTTCCTTCAACGTCTATTGCTACCGCCTTGGCACTGCCTGTTCCAATATCAATTCCAATTATATATTCAGGATGTTGTTCAATCATTATAAAGAATTATTAAAAGCTTCTTCAAATACTTTATAACAAAGTAATTGAATAATCTAATAATTCAAGAATCAAAATGCAATTAATATCCTCGAACATTTTTGCCTTCCATGTAATTGAGAAATGCAGTATTTACTACACGGTTCCCTCCGGGAGTAGGATAGTTTCCGGTAAAATACCAGTCCCCTAAATTAGTTGGGCAACTGTCGTGTAAATCTTCTATTGTTTGATAAATCACTTCAACGGGAACATTAATTTCGGGAGGGGTAATTAATTCGGCGATTTTTTTATCAATTTCTTCTAAAGAAAAAGGTTTATAAACTTCGCGTACAATGTTTTGAGTATCGAGCTGGTTATTCCTTTTTAATTCTTTACATTTTTCAACCAGTTCTTTAAGCATTGGTTCCATTCCTCTTTCCTTTATCAATTCCATAGCCGCTTTGAAGGCGACAAATTCCCCTAATTTACTCATGTCAATTCCATAACAATCGGGATAACGTATTTGAGGAGCGGAGGAAACGATAATTATTTTTTTGGGTTGAAGTCGAGCCAACATACGAATGATGCTTTCTCGCAAAGTTGTCCCTCTGACGATTGAATCGTCTATAACAACGAGTGTATCAATTCCTTTTCTTACAGTTCCATAAGTTATGTCGTAAACGTGCTGAACCATTTCATTGCGGCTGTTATCTTCAGTAATAAAAGTTCGCAATTTCACATCTTTGATTGCGATTTTTTCCATCCTCACTTTCCGGTTCACCATCTCCTCTAGTTTCGCCTGGTCAAAATCTTTTCCCCAACTTAAAATGCGTTCGATTTTTATTTTATTCAAATAATCTTCCGCCCCTTTTATCATTCCATAAAATGCCGTTTCCGCAGTATTAGGAATAAATGAAAAAATGGTGTTTTTTAAATCATGATCTACCGCTTTCAATACTCTTTCACTCAAATGATAGCCGAGCGCGATCCTTTCACGATAAATTTTTTCATCACTTCCGCGAGAAAAATAAATGCGTTCAAAACTGCATGCTTTTCTTTCCTTCGGTTCTAAAATTTGTTCAAGGGAATATTGTCCATCAGCGGTGGCTATCAAAGCATTTCCTGGCATTAATTCTTTCACTTCATTTTCCGGAACATTAAAAGCAGTACGAATTGCTGCTCGTTCACTCGCCGCAACAATCACTTCGTCATCAATATAATAATAACAAGGGCGAATTCCATGTGCATCTCTGATAACAAAGCCGGTTCCGCTTCCGGTGAGTCCTCCAATTGAAAATCCTCCATCAAAATAAGGAACTGATTTTTTTAAGACCTCCGCAATATTTACTCCTTCAGGCGACACTTCATCTGCCTTTTTTAAAAAATGGTGAATCATGTCCATCATTGCGCCAAGATCACTTTCACGATCCTGCTCACTTCTTGAACTATTTATGATTGAAAATAATTCGTCTTTATTAATAAGATTAAAATTGCCGGCAAGGGCAAGATTTTGAGCGGGAATTGTATTTCTTTTTATAAAAGGATGGCAAAACTCAACATTGTTTTTACCCTGAGTTCCATATCGCAAATGTCCGAGCAATAATTCGCCAAGAAAATCAATATGACCTTTCATAAGCCCGGGATGTTGTTCAATATCAGGATGATATTTTTTTATTTCATTAACCTGGTTTCCTATTTGTGAAAAAAGATCAGCGATTGCCTGGTTGGCCACACTGCGGTTCCTATGAAGAAAAGGATAACCGGGTTCCGTATTTAATTTTATTGATGCAATTCCCGCACCGTCTTGCCCCCGATTGTGCTGTTTTTCCATCAGCAGGTACAGTTTATTTAAACCATACAATACAGTACCATATTTTTGACGGTAATAAGAGAAGGGTTTACGTAGCCTTATAAAAGCAAGGCCACATTCATGTTTTATTTCGTCGCTCATAAATTTGAGAATGCAAAATTACAATTTATCCGAATGAACAGCATGTTATAATCTTGCTATTTTTTCCTAATTTGAAAGCCGTTTAAGCCGTTTTATGTGTAATGCTGATTAGAAAATAAAAAATTATAAAAATTTTTTTTAACAAGATGATTTTTTTGATTTAATTTCACTATTTTATACAGAAAATAATTTAAAACGATATGGCACGACCCGTTAGAAATAATGAAGTTGCAGGCAAGCTGAAAACACTCAAAGAACAATTAGCAGAATACAAAGAGGAATTAAAAACTGTCCATCCTACCTTCAAAATATCCAAGAATGGCCGGCGTTTAAGTAATATCAACGCCACCATTACGAAATTAGAACGGGAAATAGATGAGCTGAAAAAAAGAGGCGAAAAATAATTTCGTTTTAATTTTCCCAGGTTAAAATTATTGGTTATTGGAAGAAGTGCATTTCTCTTAAGGAGAAGTGCATTTCTTGTTTTCAGATAATTTCATAAAAAAGAATCGAGGCAAGTGAAAAATGGCTATAAAAAATATTTTTCATTTTATCCCCGACTGTCTTTCTATATTCAAAAGTTTACCTTTGCAAAAATTTTTCATTCTCCTTTTTTAAGGAATTTTTTATTGAATTTTATGAACAATGAACACCTTTCGGAACAACAGGTTATCCGTCGTGAAAAACTAAAAGAACTTTCTAAACTAGGAATAGATGCGTATCCGGCGGCTTTATTTCCGGTAAACACTACTGTTGCATTTATAAAAAGTAATTATAAAGGAGAAGAAAACAAAAGCGATTTTTCTGATGTCTGCATTGCGGGAAGAATTTTGAGTATTCGTGACATGGGGAAAGCTTCTTTTGCAGTTTTACAGGATGGAAGCGGAAAAATACAATTATACATCAGAAGAGACGATATAGCTCCGGGAGAAGATAAAACGCTTTATAATACCGTTTGGAAAAAATTAGTTGATATAGGCGATATTATTGGTGTAAAAGGTTATGTTTTTACAACTAAAACAGGTGAAACATCGATTCATGTTTCTGAATTGACAATACTTTCAAAATCTTTGAGGCCTTTGCCAGTTGTAAAAGAAAAAGATGGAGAAACTTTTGACGAAGTAACAGACGCAGAATTTAGGTATCGCCAACGATATGCCGATCTTATTGTAAATCCACAAGTGAAAGACATTTTCACGAAACGAACAAAAATGATGAATGCGATCAGGCAGTTTTTGAATGAACATGGAGCGCTTGAAGTTGATACTCCTGTTTTGCAAAATATTCCCGGAGGGGCTGCTGCACGACCTTTCAAAACTCATCACAATGCTTTGGACGTTCCTTTTTATTTGCGCATTGCAAATGAATTGTATTTAAAAAGATTGATTGTCGGCGGATTTGAATGGGTTTATGAGTTTAGCAGAAATTTCAGAAATGAAGGAATGGACCGTACTCACAATCCTGAATTTACCGTTCTTGAATTTTATGTTGCTTATAAAGATTATTTGTGGATGATGGAAACAACAGAACAGTTGTTGGAAAAAACTGCAGTGGCAGTAAACGGAACTACAAAAGTAAATTCCGGAGATAAAGAAATAGATTTTAAAGCGCCGTACAAAAGAATAACAATGTATGATGCCATAAAAGAATTTACAGGTATAGACATTACAGATAAAGATGAAAATGGATTGCGTGAGGTTTGTGGACAATTAGGCATTCATGCAGATAAAACAATGGGAAAAGGGAAATTGATTGATGAAATTTTTTCTGAAAAATGTGAAGATCATTTTATTCAGCCCACATTTATTATTGATTATCCGGTTGAAATGAGCCCGCTTACAAAAAAACATAGAAGCAAAGCCGGACTTGTAGAGCGTTTCGAATTAATAGTAAACGGAAAAGAAATTGCCAACGCATATAGTGAATTAAACGATCCGCTGGAACAAAGAGAACGTTTTGAAGAACAGGCAAAATTAATGGAGCGAGGCGACGATGAAGCAATGTTTATTGACCAGGATTTTTTGCGTGCTCTTGAATATGGAATGCCTCCAACAAGCGGAATCGGTTTCGGAATTGACAGGTTGGTAATGTTATTCACTAATCAGTCTTCTATACAGGATGTTCTCCTGTTTCCACAGATGCGTCCCGAAAAAAGATTTACAGAAGAACAAAAAAACGATAAATAATTAATTTCTATTTCCTTTTTATTAATGGATTGTTCAATCCATTAATAACATTATCAACTACAACAAATCCCGGAAGTTTTGAAAAAAATTGGGTAAGTGTTTTGCATCCATAAGTTCGAACATCAAAACTTGGATCAAGTTTGCGAAGGTTAATTCCTAAAGTAGAAATGTAGGCTTCGTTACTTTCATTAATACTCATGTCATAAGCCTTGTTGATAAGTTTCATGCTCATCGAAGATTTTTCCTTTTTCTTTTTTATGTTTTCTTTCTTTTCGGGGGCTTCAATTTTCGGTTCCAAATTTTCTATGTATGTGAATATTTCACATGATTTTACAAATGCAGCAGGTGTTTTTTGTTCACCAATTCCCATAACAAAAATGCCGGCTTCCCTGATTCGTTTCGCCAGCCCAGTATAATCACTGTCGCTGGAAACAATGCAAAAACCATCAACCAAATCTGCGTGCAAAATATCCATTGCATCAATAATCAGAGCACTGTCAGTAGAATTTTTTCCTGTTGTGTAAGAAAACTTTTGAATCGGGTTAAAAGCCATTTCATTCAGTTGGCTTTTCCAGTGATTCATGTGTTGAGTAGTCCAATCACCATAAACTCTTCTGATCGTAACTTTTCCATATTTTGAAGCTTCTTCCAAAACAAGATCCATCATTTTTGATTGAGCATTGTCGCCATCAACCAACAGGGCAATTTTATTGCTTTTAATTTCCATAAATTATTTTATTATTACAAAAATAGGTTTAAAGATCAATAAACATTTCTTTGTTATTTACTAAAAATTTTTAAAAGGTTTCTTCAAATAATTAAATGATGAGATTAAAGGGATTGAAAAAAAGTACGCAATATTTAATAATTTCTGTGATCGGAATTCCAATCATTTTAATTGGAATTTTTATGCTGATTAATGCCATTAGGGAGGACGACAACAAACAAATTTTAATTAAGTCTGCATTACTTTTTTTCTGGTTACTTCTAACTGTTTCTAATTTCTTTCTTTATAAAAATCAAAAGAGAAAAGAAGAAACAATGTAGTTGCTCCATTTCAAATATTTTCCTTCTACTTTAGCAGGATGAAAAGACCTACAAAAAGAAGTGTAATTATTGGCTGTGTTTTCGTTTTACTTTCTGCGATTAATCTGGTAATGGAATACAAGAAATTAAAGCCTTCCGATTTAATTTTTAAATGGATCATGCTGATTTTCTTTATAATTTTTGCAGTAGTTGCTTTTATTCGTTACAAAAAAGCAACCGCAGAAATTGAAGAAAATGAAAAAACTGAAGCATAAATTTTCTCAATAAAAGATTTCTGTTTTTCGTTTGCCTCTTAATAATTCGTGTACATTTTATTTCTTTTCATTAATGCGAATCTTTTATCTTTGGCACTAAACATTTTTTATGAAGTTCATCGTTTCCTCAACGCAATTACTAAAACACGTTCAACAAATTAGCGGGGTTATCAGTGGCAATACAGTTTTGCCGATTCTTGAAGATTTTCTTTTTGAAATTAATATTAATAAACTTACAATCGTTGCTACAGATCTGGAAACAGTGATGAAAATCCATATGGATATAGAAGCTAAGGATAGTGGTAAAGTATGCATTCCTGCGAAAATTCTTCTTGACACACTTAAAAATCTTCCGGAGCAACCCCTTACTTTTAATATTGATAAAAATTATGCGGTAGAAATTACAAGCGATAATGGAAAATATAAAGTGATGGGCGAAAATCCGGAGAATTTTCCAAAAGAACCAGAAGCCGAAAGTGCCAATACATTCACGATGCCTTCTTCAGCCTTAGTTACTGCCATCAACAAATGTATTTTTGCAACAAGTTCCGATGAACTACGTCCGGCCATGACTGGAATTTTCTTTGAGCTTACGCCAAAGGGAATCACAACAGTTGCTACAGATGCGCATCGTCTTGTACGCTTCAGTCGCAGTGATGTTTCTTCCCCCGAAACTGCAACTTTTGTTGTTCCGAAAAAGCCATTGAATTTATTAAAAAATGTTTTGCCAAATACTGATGCTGAACTTACCATTTCTTATAGTAACAAACATCTTTTTGTGAAACAGGATGGAACAGAATTAGTTTGTCGTTTGATTGATGCCAGGTTTCCGGATTATAAAGTGGTAATACCAGCTGATAATCCTTACAAGCTTACTCTAAATAAGAACGACTTTCAAAATGCATTGAGACGTATTAATGTTTTTAGCAACAAAAGCACCAACCAGGTTGCCCTATCAATCTCTGGTAGCGAATTGCAGCTTTCTGCCCAGGATGTAGATTTTAGTTTTGAAGGAAATGAAAGAATGAGTTGCCAATACGACGGCGAAGATTTACAAATAGCCTTTAATGCAAGATTTCTGATTGAAATGTTGAGTGCTGCTGATACGAACGAAATTGTGATTGAATTAAGCACACCTACAAAAGCAGGAATTATTAAACCAACTGAACAATCTGAAAACGAAGATTTACTGATGCTGGTGATGCCGCTGATGTTGAACAGTTAAACTTAAAATAATTGATAAAAGTTTAATGGAGTTTTAAAACTCCATTTTTTATTTATAACAATGTTATCAATTGCTTTTACTTTTCACATTGACATTTTTGTATTTTTAGAAATAAATTATTCTTCAAAATGGACTTCGTAACTATACGAACTTTTCAAAATTATTTCACTGCGCATATTTTGCTTGGGCGATTCCGGGACTCAGGAATTGAATGTTTTTTGAAGGATGAATTTACGGTTACAGTTGATCCTATTTTGTCGAATGCTGTAGGAGGGATTAAATTAATTGTAAAAAAAGAAGATTACGAAGAGGCAATTTTATTGCTGCAGCAATTTGATGAATCATACCGGCAAAGTGCTGTGTGTCCAAAATGCGGGAGTAAAACGATAGAATTGGTTCCGAAAAAAACACCGGTAAATATGGCTACTGCAATATTAACGTGGCTTTTTGGTAGCTACGCCATATCTGCAAAAAACGTTTATCATTGTACATCCTGTGGATATGAAAGTGAAAATTTACCTGAAACTTTTCACAACGACGAATTCAAATTTGAAGAAGAAAATCTGAATTAAGAATGAAAACAATTGCGTTTATACCAGCCCGTTATGCCTCCACTCGTTTTCCCGGCAAACTGATGGAAATGCTTGGCAACAAAACAATCATTCGTCATACATATGAAAATACAAAAGCAACTTTATTGTTTGATGAAGTAATTGTTGTAACAGACAGCGAAATTATTTTTAATGAAATCATTCATTATGGCGGCTATGCAATTATGAGCAAAAAACCACACGAAAGCGGAAGTGACAGAATTGCTGAAGCCGTTGCTGATATTGAAGTTGACATTGTTGTAAATGTTCAAGGCGATGAACCTTTTGTAAAAAAGGAATTGCTTGAAAATTTATTAACTGCTTTTAAAAATGATTTTACGAACGAAACAAAAGTTGCTTCGCTCATGTATCAGATAACGGATGATGATGCAATTATTAACCCCAATCATGTAAAAGTTGTCGTTGATAAAAATAATAATGCGCTGTATTTTTCACGAAGTGTCATTCCTTTTCAGCGTAACAAAAATCTTGCCCCGGTTTATTATAAACATATTGGCATTTATGCTTTCAGAAAACAGGCATTAATGAGTTTTACCCAGTGGCCGCCTTCCCTTCTGGAAGAGACAGAAAAACTTGAACAACTTCGTTATCTGGAAAATGGTGTAAAAATAAAAATGGTGGTTACCAACGAAAGTCCTGTGTCGATAGACACTCCGGAAGATCTGTTGTTTGCCAAAAAATTTATATGATTTTTTTAAAACAGTTCCATTTATCTTTATTGAACCTTTTTAATCCTTAATTTTTGAAAATGTCTCGGACCAGAAATTCTTTTTTCCCTTTTTTCTTTTGTATTGTTTTTCTTTATGCTTGTAATCAACAGGATAAAATGGAAATAGAAAAAGCGGCATCGGCATTTGATATTAAACAAGGTGAGGCTTCCGTTTTACAAACCAATCAAACGTTTATGAAATCCTTTAAGGCAAAGGATTCAGTTGCAGTTGCTAAATGTTTTACAAGTGACGCTAAAGCAATGGCTCCCAACAGAGCGCCTGTTATAGGTCGCGATGATATCCAGGGCTTTATTGCCGGAATGATTAAAAGCGGTATAATGGATTTCAAATTAAATACTATAAAAATCTGGGGCGATAGCAGCATTCTTGTTGAAGAGGGAACCTACCAACTTTGGGATAATAAAAGCAACCAGGCGGATGTTGGTGAATATATTACTCTTTGGCAATTGGAATCAGGAAACTGGAAGATTTATCGTGATATTTGGACAAGCAGCATTCCTTCTCCGGCAAATAAAATGGATCAAATGGATATGCCAAAGGATTAATTCGTGTTCTGTTTTAAAATTATCTTAATCTTTTTATCATGAGAAACGGAAGAGTCATGTCATTTAAAAATCCTTTGGAAAGCATGATGACAAAAAGGGTTTTGCAGGTAAATCCGACGATTGCTCCGCAAAGAATTGAGCCGGAAAAAACGATCATTTTCGTTTATGAATATAATGCGGCAGAAGTTAATTATGCAGAATTAAACAATGTAGAAGATTGCTATAAATATTTAAACAGTTCGAAAAATACCTGGATCAATTTTGATGGATTAATTAAATCGGATATTGATAAAATCTGCTCCCACTTTGGCATTCATCCACTTATTGCTGAAGATATTTTCAGTTCAGGGCAGCGTCCTAAAATGGATGAGCTCAATCAATTATTGTATTGCTTACTGAACATGCTCTATTTTAATAAAGAAAGAATTTCTGTAGAAAATGAACAATTAAGTATTGTTTTGGGATCTAATTTTGTTTTGAGTTTCCAGGAGGATGCAACACGGGATGTTTTCAATCCGTTACGTGAAAAAATAAAAATAGCAGGAAGTAAAGTGCGTGAAAGCAATGCCGATTATTTATTTTATTCTCTTATTGATCTTGTAGTTGATAATTATTTTGTAACTATGGAACAGCTCGGTGAAAGAATTGAAGATCTTGAAGATGACATAACGCATCATCCGGACACCTACACACTTGCAAAAATCAACATGCTTCGTAAAGAGATGATTTTTTTAAAAAGAAATATTTCACCTGTCCGTGAAATTATTAATGGCATATTGCGAAGCGAAAGCAATTTAATTGAAGAGAAAACTGAAAAATATTTTAAAGACGTTTATGACCACATTGTTCAGGCAAATGAACTTGCAGAAAATTATCGGGATATGATGATCAACCTCCAGGACCTTTATTTGAGTAATGTAAATTTAAAAATGAATGAGGTAATGAAAGTGATGGCTGTGGTTACATGTTTGCTAGCTCCGGCAACGGTTATTGGTGGTATTTTCGGAATGAACTTTAACAGAATTCCGTGGCTTCATAATCCCGATGGATTTTTTATAGCGGTTGGTTTAATGTTGATCATTCCCGTTTGGATGATCTGGATTTTTAAGAGAAGAGGTTGGTTTTGAAATTTTATCTGCATTCAAAATTGTTTTTATCTCTTCGATTGCTTCAACATTATTTTGGCGATGCAATGAAGCATTTACTTCCTTTTTTTCAATCGCAGTTAAATGAAAATTAAGCGGCGCTTCTCCTTCAGGGTTTTTAGGAATGTACATTAACGATACCCGATGAAGTTTATTTCCTAAACTATTTTTCAAATAAGAAATTTCATCATCCTGAAAGTAATCCTGTAGTTTAAACCAATTGTTTTGCATCATTGTAAATGGATTGGTAAAAACGCTTGCAATTCCGGCATTTTTAGACCCGTCATCATCCCAACTCCCTTTTTTCCTTGAACGAATTTGAATAATTAAAACGCCCCTGGTATTTTCATTGATCCAATCTTTAAAGACATTTAAAAACCTCAGGGATGTTTCCTCGCCGGTATTATCACGCAAACCCGCATCCATTACATCTATTACAGGATTTGAAGGAAGCCACACACTTGGTAGAATGTATGGATAAGTGGCATTCATCCTCAAAGCGGTTAACATTCTTAAATTCATAGGATCCATGTTTTTAAACAAGGCGGCAAAGTCAACTGCATCAGGACCTGACATAGCGGAAGTACTGTCTTTATATTCCATTTGCATCAGGAAACTGATTGGTTGTGAGCTAACTAACATTTTTTTAAAATCTCGTGTTATTGTCGAACTTAAAATCATCAGCGGGATTTTTGCATTTCCTTCGTCTTCCTTATAAAATCCAATTGGTTTGTCTAACACATATTTTGTGTTTTCGTTTAATTTTTCTTCAAAAGCATATCCGCGATCTTTTACATATCGGTAATGCCCATAGGAAAACTTTTGAGATGGTGAAATAAGATCTCTGGCAATTAAGGAAGAGAAGACAGGATTTAAAAGATCTTCAGAAATATTATCCAGGTATTTTTTGTCTTCAAGATTGATCCTCGAACCATTCATTTTTAATCTCCCGAGCTCGCGAAAATAAGCTGCAGCAAGCATTCCACCTGATGCCCCAGTCATCAACATCGTCTTTTTCATGATTTCTCCATTCGTTATGCTGTCCAATTCCTGTAAAACATTCATTGAAAAATTTGCACTTCTTACTCCACCACCACTGAAATTAAAAACAATCATTAGTGGTTTATCATCATCCTGTTTTGCTTTCCACTTATTCAAGATAGAAAGCATGTTATTTCTGTCTGAATCAATTTTAGCGGGTGTGTTTAAAGATTGGAGGCTTTGCAAAGAATATTCAGGGCGGTTGGGATTAGAATAATTGAGCCCATAAGCTTTGTTTCTCGGGTCAATAATGTCGTATTTATAAAGTAGGTTCAACGCAACATATACAACAATCATAAATAATAAACTCCAGCTTTTTAAAAAATAGGAAAGTGCTCCAATTACTGCAATCATAATAGCAAAAAATAAAAGAATGCTTGCTGCAGCGGGAATTTGAAAAATCTTATTATCAAGAAAAAAAGCAAGGAAGATCATAAAAACAAAAGCAAGAAAAATAGTCAGTATCGCCGAAAAATGGTGTCTTTTAAAAATAATATCCAAAAAGTTTTGGCTGTAATGTGCTACAGATCTCACTTTCTTAACTTTAAACCTTGTACTCAGATAATTTTTAACCGGCAAACCAAAATCATCAATGATAATTTTTTCTTCCTCTGTTTCCGGGATTTTATTTTCATCAAAATTGATAAGGTCAGGTTGAAAAGCTCTTATAATTCTTTTGTCTGCATTAAAAAAATATAGAAATGAAACAAAAATTAAAATAAAAAACCCAAGTAAAAATCCTGTTACAATAAAAATAAATTGCTCCAATGGAATCAATTCTTTTACACGGTCGAAATAAACAGCCTGAATAAAATAAAGAATTAGAAAAGCAATTGGAATGATCGCATTATTCAAACAATATTTTAAAAATGGTTTTGAGCTGGTAGCAAGAAACCTGAATCGACCGCTGTGCAAAATGAACGTGGTAATGTTCCAGCTCATTATAAAAATCCCTGTGCAAATGCCCACAATTGCGCCGCCTACAGCGTTTACTGTTCCTAAATATTCAGGAGCAAGAAAAAGGGTATTAGCTCCAAAAGTCTCCATGAAATTTCCCGAAATTGTCAAAAATAATATCAGCCATAAAACCAATAGCACCTGTGACTTACGAAAATGAAGTAAGAACAATTGTATTGGAAATGAATAATAAAAATTTTGAGCAAATTTTTTCACAACTAGAGCAGTTTGTTTTAAAAATATCTTTTCTGAATAGCACTTGAGCGGATAAGATACAGCATAAAAATAATCGACATCAAAAATAATATTGCTACAAGTTGATGAGCAACGCCAAACCAAATAAGATTATTTCCATAAGGCGAAAGCAGAACAGTTGTTATTCCTAATGCAACCTGTAATAAAACGAGGATCAAAGGAATAATTTTTGTCTTTGAAAATAAAACGCTGCCAGGACTCTTGACCGCTTTTATAAACCAAATGATTACTAAAATGAAAAGTGTATAAGCAAGTCCCCGGTGAATAAACTGAACAGTAATTTTATTATCAAGAAAATTTTTCCATGCTGGTGAAAGATCATTCATGACACTTGGAATCCACTTTCCATTTATTGTAGGCCATGTTGGAGCAGCGGTAGCAGCATGCAGGCCTGCCATAAAAGCGCCATAAATCAATTGGAAAAATAACACCACCAAAATTATCCACGTTATTTTTTTTAAAGATTTATTTACAACTTTCATGTTAGAAGGAACAGAAATACTGAGGGCAAACCAAAACGTGTAGCACAACAAAACCAGGGCGGTCATAAAATGGGTCGCCAGTTTGATGTGGTCTACAAACATGGCTTGGGGAACCAGTCCGCTTGCCACCATAATCCAACCAATAGCACCCTGTACTGCACCTAACAGAAACAAAATAACAAAAGGGATAATCATGTCTTTTTGAAATTGCTTTTTTATTAAGAAATAAAAAAAGCCAACCAGGAAAACAATTCCCATCAGTCTTGCCCACGTACGATGAAACCATTCCCAGAAAAAAATAAATTTAAAATCGCTCAACGAAAAATCTGAATGAATATATCGAAACTGATCGGTGCCTT
>Ga0164242_10005155_pt1 | contig 14578 bp, 16 predicted proteins | sample OricomgcompostMG_FD_108783 | JGI IMG/M metagenome (GOLD analysis project Ga0164242, IMG submission 108783) | Miracle-Growth compost microbial communities from Emeryville, California, USA - Original compost - Miracle growth compost (MG) ... | reverse complement strand
GCTATCAGGCTTCACCAGGAAGCGCCTCACGCGTCCGAGGGTGCAGGCGGTCATCGAGCTGGTCTGCGGTGCGTGTCTGCTGAGCTTCGGCGGCTTCGCTGTGATCGAAGCCACAAACGTCGTCGGCATCATGGCTTGACGCCACCGCCTCACATTCGACAGGGCTACCTCGTCGTCTTGGTGGGAGCATCCGGCTTCCCAACTCGAGGAGGCGAACATCATCACCGTAATCACCATCATCGTCACCGGCATCACCATCGCGGTCAACACAGCCGCGGCCGTCGCATCCATCGCCCGCGTTCAAGCGCTCATGACCACTTTCGGCGACATCAGGCTGCCAGAGTCGACGATCCCTCTGTGGGCCGGCCTTCAACTCGCCGGCGCCGCCGGGCTGCTGCTCGGCCTTCTCGCTGTCCCCGCCGTCGGGATAGCTGCGGCAATCGGTCTCGTGCTGTTTTTCGTGGGGGCGAGCCTCGTCCACTTGCGCGCGCACGCATACCGCAGCTTGCCCAGCCCCTTGTTCTTTCTCGCACTGGCTATCGCCACGCTCGTGTTGACCGTGCTGCGTTGAGAGCACAACATCCAGGTGGTCGACCAGTGGCGCTAGGGTGAGTCGGTGCGAGTGGATCATCTTGACCACCTTGTTCTCACGGTGGCCGACATCGACAAGACAATTGAGTTCTACACTCACGTACTCGGCATGCGGGCAGTGACCTTCGGATCGGGACGCCGTGCGCTCGAATTCGGAACGAGCAAGATCAATCTGCATTTGGCTGCGCACGAGCTCGAGCCGAAGGCGGCGCGCCCCACTCCGGGGAGTGCTGATCTGTGCCTGATCGTCGACGACTCGATCGAGGCGCTCATCGAACAATTAGGAGCAGCCGGCGTGCCGGTGGAGGAGGGTCCGGTCGATCGCACCGGCGCGACCGGCCCGATTCGCAGTATCTATGTCCGTGATCCGGACGGCAATCTCATCGAATTGAGCAATTACCCGACCGATCCGTCCCGGCCGAGCGTCGAATTCGTGCACGTCGACGTGTTCGCAGACGGCCCATATAGCGGCAACAGTCTTGCGGTGTTGGTTGATCCCGGAACTCTCGACGACGCGCAGATGCTCGCGATCACACAAGAGTTGCGTCATTTCGAGACCATCTTCGTCACATCGACATCCGACCCTTCGATCTGGCGGGCTCGCGTGTTCGATCAGACGCGGGAGCTTCCATTTGCTGGGCACCCAGTGCTCGGCGCGGCCGCCGTTCTACACAGCAGGAGCCGGACGGAGGCCCGGTCACACGAGCGTTCTTGGCAAATGATGCTCCCGGCCAAGACGGTGACTGTGAAGACGCGTGTTGGCACCGCGGTCGCAAACGACGGCTACCTGGCGGACCTGGACCAGGGCACTCCTGAATTTGGCCAGGAGGTGCACGACCGCATCTCGGTTGCGCGTGCGTACGGCCTCGACCTGAGCGACCTGAGTGAAGACCTGCCCCTCCGGGTGGTGAGCACCGGCTTGCGGTACCTGGTCGTCCCCGTTGGCGCGGGCGCGCTGGCCAAGGCTCGGGTGGTGGCAGACCTCACAGCAATCGTGAGGTCCGCCGGGGCAGATTTTGCAGTGTTGTTCGACGAAGCAGCGCTCGAAGTGCGCACCTGGGACAATGACGGCCTCCTGGAAGATATCGCCACGGGCAGCGCAGCCGGGGTCATTGGCGCGTATCGACTCCGCTTCGGGTTGGCGGTTGATGGCGAAACCTTTGACCTTCATCAAGGCCAATATGTCGGGCGCCCGAGCGTGCTGAGAGTGCGCGTTCATGGCACCGTCGACAAAGTCGAGCGTGTCGCCGTGTCTGGGGCTGTCGCGATGGTCGGTCGTGGTGTGGTGCTCGTCCCGTGACCCGCTTTCTACTGTCTCAACACGAAATGCCGCTGACGATCTCGTCGACGGCTAACGCTCCCGATGCTGATAAGCAGGATGCCTAATAGGTATGTCGTCGGCGTGACGAGTTTGAACAGCGTCGAGGTGCCGTCCAGTCGACCCGCGATTTCAAGTGCCACGAGAAGCTCAGTGAGGAAGAACAGCGCCGCGCCGGCACCAGTGCGCCCCTCAAGCGCCAGCGCCGTGACAGCAAGAGCGATGAGTAAAACGAAGTATCCGGCCGCCACCGCGCGGAACGCCGGCCCGAGACTGCCCCATGCAACCACGAGCACCCCGGCCGCGACAGCGACGTAGAGCACCGTCACCCCTAGCATCCACCATCGGCGACCTTGGACGACATCCCGCAATGCACGCACGGCACCGACCCTCATGAGCGAGACGAAGAAGCAGACAGTCGCACCGACATATGCGGCCACGCTGAACATCAGCGCGCTGGGCCCGAGGCCGATCGCCCTCGGATTGCCCAGCATGTCGCCAACCCAACATAAAAGCAGTGCGACGATCAGCACCCACCAACGGCCTACCTGCCACACCCAGACGGCGAGGAGCGGCGCCAACAGCCATGTTGTGATGAGGGATCCGACCGGCACGTGTATGGCGACAAATACCAGGCGAGCTACGCCCACGACCACGAACGCGATCAGCCACAGACGCTTCGTCCGCAACAGTGCCGCACGATCGTCCATGACACCACACGCTATTTCAGATCCACAGCATCCACATCAGACCACAGAATGAGGATGCCCCGCCGGCCGGTGTAGGCGGGGCGACTCGCAAGTATCTGCGTCAGAGATCTGGGCTGATCGTCGGAGCCGTGGTGCCGCGAAAGCAATGCGGCACACAAGCCCATGAGCGAGCAAAGAAGAAGCCCCAGCCAACCAGTAAACACCTGGTCAACGGGACTTTCCCAAAGTGCGCCCGAAGGGATTCGAACCCCCAACCTTCTGATCCGTAGTCAGATGCTCTATCCGTTGAGCTACGGGCGCACGGGCCGCAGTTGGCGAACCGCCCACAAGCCACAGTAGAGACTACAGGAGCGCGCGCCGGCACGCCAATCCTCGTCCTCAACCACGTACGCCTCGCGGTGCGTTTGCGGATCGACGCTTGCGTGGCGAAAGCGTCCGTTCCGGACGAGAGTGTGCGGTGCTGCGGGCGCTCTCGTCCGGAACGGACACTGTCGGGAGTTCGCGGACGATGCGGCGGCCCGCTTACGAGTGCTCGAGGAGCTGGCGCAACCTATTCGGATGCCTCGGCTCCTTCGACGGCGGACGGTGCATATCTTTGCGCCGCAAGCCACCCCAGAACGTCGGCCGCAACCTCGGTCCAGCCGGAATCGATCGTCAATGAGTGGCCCTTGCCTTCATACTCGTGGTACTCGGTGAGGGATGCAGTGTTGTCTGCATAGAGCTTGCTCACTGCGACCGTCACGGACTTCGGCACCGTGTGATCGAGCGTCCCCGATGTCAACAGCAGCGGCCCGCGCGGCGCCGCATGGGTGTCGACCGCTGCAGGCGAATTCCGTTTGAAGTTGGCGGTGGCGTCTTCGAAAAGCGGGCGACCCGGCCCGGGGATCGTCCACTTCTCGAACAACTCGTCCGATTCTTCTTCGCTGATCGCGTTCCCGAACGCGTAGCGGAACTGTGCAGCGTTGAGCGACACCGTTCGGCCCTTGTTCGCCGGGTTGCCGAGCACGGGCAATCCAGAGCGCAGTTGCGCGAACGGAAGAATCTTCACGCCCTTGATCGGGGCAGGGTCGATCGCGACGGCCGCCACGGCGAAGTCGTTCGCAAGCAGCTCCTGAGCGATAAGCCCGCCGAACGAGTGCCCGACCACGATCGGCTTGATGCCCTCGGATGCGAACAACTCGGCATAGTGGTGGCAGATCGCCTCTATGCCGACGTCGTTGAGCGCTTCGGGGTTCTCACGGGTGGCCGCCACAGAGTCACCGTCTCCCGGCCATCCCGGTGCGGATGTTGTATACCCCTTACTTTCGAAAAGGTCCTGCCATGGTGCCCATGCAGAAGAGTGGATCCACAGGCCGTGAATGAACACGACGGGGGCGGTACGGGTTGTGTCTGGCATAGCTGTCTCCTTGGGTGAGTGTTCCTCTTTACAACGTCTTGACCAGCCCGCCGTCGATCAGAAAGTCGGCTCCCGTGACGTTGCCAGCGCGGTTGCTCGCGAGCAATAAGACGAGATCCGCAACCTCAGACGGTTTAGTGAATCGACCGGTCGAAAACCCTCCCTGGCTTTTGACCGCGCGAGCCTTGGCTGTTTCAAAATCAACGCCGTCTTCGTCGGCGAGCGTCTGGGCCACTCCATGGTCACCAAGCCACAAGTCGGTCTCGACCGGACCGGGGCTGATGGTGTTGAAGCGCAGGTTCTGCGGCCCGAACTCTTTCGACAGTGACTTCGACAGGTTCCACACCGCGGCCTTCGCAGCCGAATAGTCGATGACGCCAGGGTCCGGCAGAAAGGCGTTCACCGAGCCGATCGTGACCACGTTGCCACCGCCACGTTCGATCATCCGCGGGATTGCCGCCCGTGTTGCCCGAAGCGCCGCGAAGAAGTCCAGATTCAGAGTGTTATGCCACTGTTCTTCCGAGACCGCAAGAAATCCGTCTAGCCGCATCGATGCGGCTCCGACATTGTTGACCAGAATGTCCAGCCCACCGAGTGCATCCGCGTGCCCGACCAGCTGGGCCGGCGCATCCGCTTCGCCGAGGTCGAGCAGCACCGACGTGGCCGCATGGTCGGCGACAAGTTGATCGAGCTCGGCTGATCCGCTCCGCGACCCTGCAACCACTCGCGCACCCTCGGCAGCCAGCGCCTGGCACACGGCCAGACCGATGCCTTTGCTCGCTCCTGTGACGACAGCGACCTTGCCACTCAGCCCTAGATCCACGGTATCTCCTGACTCGGAGGACGCCGCCTGTGCACTTCGGAACGCGCGGCCTCAGCTATCTGTCGGACGCTGCGACCTGCCCGACAGCAGACGGCCGGGCGACACAGCGTCTCACGACACGGTCTCGCCACGTTCCACGTAAGAAGATGTCTGCGCACGATCTCTTCTCGGGCATGACACCTCCTGTCACCAGCAGGTTATTTTTATACCCGCCGTGGACGCGCGAGCAAGGATTATTTCCGATCAGAGCGCCGAAAACGCGGATGCGATGCGTGCGGCAACGGCATCCGCTTCGGCCTCGTCCGCATATGGATGCCGCGGGCCCAGCCAGAAGCGCAGGCCGTCACCCTTGGTGCGCGGGATCACGTGCAGGTGCAGATGCGGCACCGTCTGGCTGACGATGTTGTTCACGATCAAAAGCGATCCCTGCGAACCCATGGCCGATTGGACGGCACGTTGCAGTCCCTGTGAGACGGCCAGCCACTTCGATGCGAGCGCGGCGGGCAGCTGATCGTACGTGCGGATGTGCGTGGTCGGTACCAGCAGAACATGACCGTGGAACAGCGGTTTCGTGTCGAGAAAGGCAACCAGCTGGTCATCGCGGTACACCTCGTGAGCCGACGCCTCCCCACGCGCGATCGCACAAAACGCGCACGGTTTGCCTCCCCCGGCTGCGGTCTGCGGCATCTCTAGCCGAGCACCTCGTCGAGAAAGCCGACGAGTTCGCGCCAGCTGCGAGCATCCGCAACCGGACGATACCGGTCGCTGCCCGGAACGGTGAATGCGTGCGGCGCACCGCTATAGCTGACCAGCTGCCAGTCCAGGTCGCCTGCCGCGCGCAACTCGGCCTTGAATGCATCGATGGTCTCGTCCGGCACCACCGGGTCGGCCGCACCCGTCAGCACGAGCAGCGGGCCGCGAATGGCGGATGCGTCGCTAGGGTCATGCACGATCAAGCCGCCGTGAAATGAGACGAAACCACGGGCATCCGCACCCGTGCGCGCGAATTCGAGCGTCGCGGAGCCGCCGAAGCAGTACCCGATCACCGCGATGCGGTTCGAATCGACCCGCGGGTCGGCCGCGAGGCGGCGGTAGCCGGCATCCACTCTGGCGCGCAGCAGCGGCAGGTCTTTGTAGAACGTCTGGGCGAGTGCGGATGCGTCGTCGCCGGTCGGTCGGATGCCCTTGCCATAGATGTCGGCCGCGAACGCCACGTAACCCAGCCTGGCGAGCATCTGCGCGCGCATCTCAACGTTGGGGCCGACGCCGGTCCAGTCGTGCACGATCAGCACCGCGGGGAGCGGTTCATCGTGCGAGGCATCGTTCGAGGCGTCGTGCGCCAGGTAACCCTCGAGTTCGAGACCATCGTGCTGATACGGCACGGTTTCGGTCTGAATTCGCGCGCCGTCGCGAAGCGGAACGGATGCGATCAGCTGCTCATGGACCGGGGAAAACGCGGATTCTGGCACGAAATGCTCCTTGATGAAGATTTTCTGATCAGAGTACGCCAGCCGCCATGGCGACAAATCCGAGAGCACCGAGCACGCCGCCGATCAGCGAGAGCACGACGCCCTTGCCGCCGAGTTTCCTTCCGCGCAGCACGCCGAAGACGCAGAAGCCGACGGCGCACAGGTTCAGGATGCCGCCCGCTACCAGCCAGACGAAGAACGGGCCTAGCGTCAACAACGCGCCGCAGCATCCGAGAATCAGCGCAGCCGTCCCTGGCCAGTTGACCATGGATGCCTCGCGCGGCCCAGGTGCCGGCTCGGGTGCCGGCTCGGGCCAGCCTGCTTCACCGAACGGCCGCTCGTCCTCAATCGGTTCGAGCGTCTCTTCGACGATGGCGCCAACGGCAGCGATGCCGCCCGCCGGCTGCCGCGCGGACTCCGGCGCGGCTGTCTGTTGGGCCACCGCAGAGGCATCCGCCCGCACCATGGTTGCCTCTTCGATGCGAGAAGCAGACAGCTTGCGTGCTGCACCACTCCATGACATGCCGTCCCAGTACATCTCCTCACCCGGGTTATGCGGGTTCGGGTACCAGCCAGATGGCACGTTCGTCATGCGTTCGAGGATGCCACGCCGCTCGCGCCCGCACCATGGGGAGGACTTCCCGCATCAAAAGGGCCGCCTCGAGTTGCGTATCGTAATGTCAATGACAACACGCCCGGAACTCATCGGCAGCGTCGGCATGGCCGCATCGACGCACTGGCTCGCATCCGCATCGGCCATGAGCATTCTCGAGCGCGGTGGAAACGCAGCCGACGCAGCGGTGACCGGCGGTTTCGTGCTGCAAGTCGTCGAGCCGCACCTGTGCGGGCCAGGCGGCGATCTTCCGATTCTGGTGTGGTCGGAGTCCGAACAGGAGGTCTCCGTGATCTGCGGACAGGGCGTTTCCCCTGCGGCTGCGACCATCGAGCGGATGCGGCGGCTCGGCCTCGACACGATCCCAGGCACCGGGATGCTGCCCGCGGTCGTGCCTGGCGCCTTCGACGCATGGCTCACCCTGCTTCAGCAGCACGGCACGATGACGATCCGTCAGGTGCTGGAACCCGCGCTGCACTACGCAAGCGACGGGCATCCGCTCCTGGAGCGGGCAGCCGCCACGATCGCTACGGTGTCCGACCTGTTCAGCAGCCAGTGGACGTCGTCTGCTGCGCTGTGGATGCCAGAGGGCCGCGTTCCGCAGGCGGGCGAGCGGTTCAAGAACCCGGTGCTCGCCGATACGTACCGGCGAATCATCGCGGAGGCAGAGAGCGCAGGCAGTAGTCGGGACGCACAGATCGACGCGGCTAGACGTGCCTGGTACCAGGGCTTCGTCGCCGAGCAGATCGATACCTTCGTCGCGAACAACGACGTCATGGATGCGAGCGGCGAACGCCACACCGGTTTGCTCACCGGCGACGATCTCGCCGCATGGCATGCCACGGTCGAAGCCCCAAGCAGCTTCGACTACGGCGAATACACCGTTTTCAAGACCGGGCCGTGGGGGCAAGGACCGGTCTTTCTGCAGCAGCTCGCACTCCTGAAGAACACCGACATCACACACCTGACGCCCGGCTCAGCTGAGTGGGTGCACACCATCGTCGAAGCGGGCAAACTGGCCTTCGCCGACCGGGAGGCCTGGTACGGCGACCCGCACTTCACCGACGTGCCGCTCGACGACCTGCTCTCCCCCGAATACAACACAGAACGCGGCGCGCTGATCCACCAAGAGGCCTCGCTCGAGTTGCGGCCGGGCAACCCGGCAGGGCGAGACGCGCGGATGCCGCGGGTCGAGGCATCCGCTGGCGCCGGCGGCATCACGACCGGGCTTGGCGAGCCGACCGTCGAGAAGTCGGGCCAGACCCGCGGCGACACCTGTCACATCGACGTCGTCGATAAGGACGGCATGATGATCTCGGCGACGCCGAGCGGCGGATGGCTGCAGTCGTCTCCCACGATTCCGTCGCTCGGGTTCTGCCTTGGCACGCGCGGCCAGATGTTCTGGCTCGAGGAAGGCCTGCCGAATTCGCTGCGACCAGGGGCACGGCCGCGCACGACGCTGTCGCCGTCATTCGCGCTGCGCAACGGCGAACCGTGGATGGCGTTCGGAACCCCGGGCGGCGACGGGCAGGACCAGTGGTCGCTGCAGTTCTTCCTGAACGTGGTGCACGGCGGCATGAACCTGCAGGAGGCGATCGACGCGCCAGCGTTCCTGTCGACGCACGCGCCAGACTCGTTCGCGCCGCGCCTGGCGCATCCGGGCGGGCTCACCATCGAAAGCCGAGCCGGGCACGAGACGATTCGCGAGTTGGAGCGCCGCGGGCATCGTGTCGAGGTTGCGCCGCCCTGGTCTCAGGGAAGGCTCAGCGCGGTGGCTCGCGACGGCGGCTGGCTGAAGGCTGCAGCGAACTCGCGTGGCAACCAAGGCTATGCTGTCGGCCGATGAGTCAGAAGAGCGATCAGGATAACGTCGGGACCAAGGTCAACACGCGGATGCTGCTGGTGCTGATGCTCGCGCTCACGTTCTCGACCGGCACCGTCGACGCGGTCGGGTATCTCGGCCTCGACCACGTGTTCACCGGGAACATGACGGGCAACGTCGTGCTGCTCGGCATGGGGTTGGTCGGTGCTGCCCAGATCTCCATCGTCGGATCGATCATCGCCCTCGGCCTGTTCGCGATCGGAGCGATCGCCGCCGGTCGTGTGCTGCGCGGTTCACCCGTCGGCTGGACGACCAGATCGACCTGGCTTTTCGTCAGCGTCGGCATCATCGTCGCCCTCAGCGGCGTCGCCATCCTGCTGGCAGGCGACCACGTGAACTCGGCGCTCACCTATGCAGCGACTGGCGCACTCGGTTTCTCGATGGGTATGCAAGCCGGAACGGCCAGACACCTTGCGGTGAAGGACGTCACCACGGTGGTGATCACCTCGACGCTCGCCGGTCTCGCCTTCGACTCCCGGCTCGGCGGCGGCTCAGGCCAGCAGTGGCCGCGCCGGTTCGCGGCGGTCGCCTTGATCGGACTCGGGGCGTTGGCAGGAGCTCTGTTGTTGCGCATCCACCCGTCGCTCGGGCTGGCCCTGTCAGCGCTGATCAGCCTGGTCGTCGCGGTGCTCGGGCACCGCACGAATCGGCTGCCAAACGACACCGCCGATGCGACCTCGCCCGCGCCGACGGGCGAGTAGCCGACACTGTGACTCCGCGGACACCGGCATTCAGGTGAGACGTGCCACCGAGCGGATAATCCAGCCGACGGACCGTCTCACCTGAATTCGGCTCGGTCGCCGACGACGTCGGACTCAGGCGAGCTGCGTCAAACATGCCTCAGCGGCAACCCACGACAGCATCGCGCATTTGACTCGCATGACGAACTTCGAGACGCCTTGGAAGGCCACGGCGTCACCGAGCACGTCCTCGTCGGGTTCGAGCGTTCCACGGGAGCGCATCAGCTCGCGGAAACTGTCGATCATGGAGCGCACCTCGGCGACGGGTTTGCCCTGAACGAGCTCGGCCAGAACGGATGCTGATGCCATCGAAATGCTGCACCCGGCACCGTGCCAGGCGAGCTCGTCGACGACCCCGCCATCCGCACTGAGGACGAGCTGCACCGTGATCTCGTCGCCGCACGTCGGGTTGCGTTCGTAATGTTCGGCGTCGAAGGCCTGCAGCACCTGGTCACCGGTGCGGCGCTTGGCGTGATCGAGGATGACCTGCTGATAGAGGTCGCCGAGCGGGTCGGATGCTGCGCGCTCCATCACGAGGCAGCCCCGAAGTATGACCGCACACCGGCGACCGAGTCGAGCAGACGATCGACGTCGGCATCCGTCGTGTACAGATACGTGCTTGCGCGTGTGGTTGCCGTCAGCCCGAGTCGGCGGTGCAGCGGTTGCGCGCAGTGGTGTCCGACGCGAACGGCGATGCCTTGCGCGTCGAGCAACTGGCCGACGTCGTGCGCGTGAACGCCGTCGACGTCGAAGCTGACCAAGCCGGCCCGCGGTTCGCCTGCCGCCGGTCCGACGACGCGGATGCCTGGAATGCTCGACAGCCCGTCGACGAGCGTACGTGCCAGGCGGCGCTCGTGCGCTTCGATGCGTTCCGGACCGACAGCATCCAGATAGCGGATCGCCTCGGCGAGCGCGACCGCTTGCGACACAGGCTGGGTGCCGGCTTCGAAGCGTTGCGGTGGCGCGAGAAATTCGGTCTTCTCCATGGTGACGGTCGTGATCATCGAGCCACCGGTGCGCACTGGAGGCAGCGCCTGGAGCAATTCGGAGCGACCGTAAAGAACGCCGATGCCCGTCGGCCCGAGCATCTTGTGCCCAGAGAACGCGGCGAAGTCGACCCCGAGTTCCGCCAGATTCAGGTGGCGATGTGGAGCGGACTGACAGGCGTCGAGCACGGTGATCGCGCCTGCCGCGTGTGCGAGCTCGACGAGTTCGGCGACGGGCGCGACGAACCCGGTCACGTTCGAGATGTGAGCGAACGCGAGGATGCGCACCTTGTCGCTCATCGCGGCCGCGGCATCCTGGGCCGTGTACGTTCCGTCATCGCGCACCGGGATCCAGCGCAGTGTGGCGCCGGTAGCGGCGGCAAGTTCTTGCCACGGAATCAGGTTCGCGTGATGCTCCGCCTCGGTGATGAGAATCTCGTCGCCCGGCTGCAGTGCAAGCCGTTCTGACGCTGGGGCGCCACGGCCCCGGCTCGCATTCGCAATGCCTGACGCGACCAGGTTGAGGGCATCCGTTGCGTTGGCGGTCCAGACGATTTCCTCAGGGCCCGCTCCGACGAAGCGTGCGACGGTTTCGCGGGCTGCCTCGAACTCCTCGGTGGAGAGCGCTGCCAGAGTGTGCGCGCCCCTGTGCACGGCCGCGTTGACAGTTTCGAGGAACCGGCGCTCGGCATCCAGCACGGCCCACGGCCGTTGCGCGGTCGCTCCCGAGTCAAGGTAGGCGAGCGGATGCCCGTTCACGGCTTGGTCGAGCGCCGGGAAGTCCGCGCGGATGCGGGCAACCTCTGCGCTCGATAACGCGCCACCGCTCACGCGAAGATCGGGTTCCGTTGTCAAGGCCTCGGTCGGCGTCACGTCGCTCCTTCTGTGCCCCGGGATGCCACCCGTGTTGGGCTTGCGGGACGCTTGACTTTATCCAACGAACCTTGGCGTAGCCCTATTCCTTTGCGCACTCCGCCCCGTGCCCATCCATCCCGCATCCCCCACTCCGCCCTATGCCCATCCGCCCTATGCCCACCTGCCTGTTTCGTCCCGTGAGTTGCGAGTTTCCGTTGTTCCCAGGCCCTCGGAAGGACGGAAACTCGCAACTCACGGAAGGGGGAGAGGCTCAGCTTGCGGAGGAGGTTGCCCGCTCGTATGCACGCGAAGGAAATTGAGTGGCGAATTTTCCACCACTTACATCGATGAGCGCTCCCGTGATGTAGCTTGCGGCGTCGCTCGACAAGAAGACCAGCAGTTCAGCGACGTCTGCTGGCGAACCCCAGCGCCGCAACGACAGCGTGTCGAGCAGGCGGGCCTGCGCAGCTTCCGGCATCTCGGCGAACCCGTTGATGCTCGTCGGGATCATGCCGGGCGCATACGCATTCACCGTGACATTCCACGGCCCGAGCTCGCCCGCCAGCACCCGCGTGAGCTGCACGACGGCCGCCTTCGACGCTGCATACGCAGCACTCTCGACACTCGGGATGATCGCCGCGAACGAGGCAGCGTTGATGATCCGACCGCTCCCCTGCCGTTTCATCACGGGCGCGACGGCCTTGCACATGCGGAACACGCCACCGACGTTGATGTTGAAGCACCTATCCCACAGCTCGTCGGCGATCTCATCGACCGCTCCGACCGCGTTGATCCCAGCGTTGTTCACCAGCACGTCGATCCGCCCGAACTCGCGCTCGATCGCGTCGACGGTCGCCGACACCGCCGCAGACTCCGATACGTCGCAGACGAATGGATGCGACAACTCGCGCAACGCAGGACTGTCCAGATCCAGCGCGGCTACCACGGCGCCCTCAGTCTCAAACGTTTCCGTGATCGCTCGCCCGATGCCGCGTGCAGCACCGGTCACAACAACGACCTTGCCGCTCAAATCCAGTTCCATCGCCGCTCCCTTGCCACGTGCGCAGCTGCCAGACGCCCCGCCACTCGAAATAAGCATACTATTGAGCACGATGACGAAAGGATGCACATTGGATCGAGTACTTTGGGTCACCGGCGCAGGTAGCGGTATGGGCCGTGCCGCCGCGGTGTCAGCAGCGGCAAACGGATGGCGCGTCGCGCTCAGCGGCCGACGCGAAGACGCGTTGCTAGAAACGGAAAGCCTCATCACGGCCGCTGGCGGCACGGCCATGATCGCGCCGCTCGACGTGCGCGACGGCGACCAGATCGCGAGGGTTCACGCATCCATCACTGCCGCGTGGGGTCAGGTCGCCGGCCTCGTGCTCTCGGCCGGTCTCAACAATCCGCGCCGCGCCTGGCGCGACCAGCAGATGAGCGACTTCAGCGACATCGTCAGCACAAACCTCGTCGCCGTGGCCGCGGTCATTGACGCAGCGCTGCCTGACCTGCGGCAGAACGCCGGGACCGTCGTCGTGATCTCCTCCTTCGCCGGATGGCGCCCGTCGCCGAACGCCGGCGTCGCATACAGCGCGAGCAAGACGGCACTCAGCGCGCTGTGCGACAGTCTCAATGCCCAAGAGGCCGAGCACGGCGTTCGCGCCTGCAACCTCTGCCCTGGCGACGTGGACTCCGACTTCCTTGCGCTGCGACCGACCGTGCCCGACACGGATGCCCGCGCTGTGATGCTGACGCCGGATGACATCGGTCGCGCCGTGCAGTTCGTGCTGGACTCCCCTGCACACGTGCGCATCAACGAACTCGTCATCACACCGACGGCGCAGCACTGAGCGTGGCCATCGCATCCGCCGGCGCATTTCACCGGGTCCGCGACCGCCTCGGTGCCGACATCGTCGGCGGCGTTCTGCCAGAGGGCGCCGTCGTGACCATCGAGGATCTCCAGCACCGCACTGGGACCTCGCGCAGCATCGTGCGCGAAGCCACGCGCGTGCTCGTCTCGCTCGGGATGCTGCGCGCAACCCAGCGGGTCGGCGTGCGTGTGCTCCCTGAACGCGACTGGAACGTGTTCGACCCGCAGGTGATCCGTTGGCGATTGCGATCGGATGCGCGAGGGCTCCAGTTGCGCGAGCTTTTCGAACTGCGGCTCGCCGTCGAGCCTGAGGCTGCCCGTCTTGCGGCAGCCCGCCGCAATGCGGCGCAGGCTGCGGATCTTCTCGAGGCGGCCGGCCGATTGAGCAGCAGCGACGCGAACAGCGGGAATTTTCTCGACGCAGACCTGGGCTTCCACCGTCTCGTGCTGGCGGCATCCGGCAACGCCACATTCGTGCGCCTCGGTGCCGTGATCGACGAAGCGCTGCGTGAGCGGGCGATCGTCGACATGGCGCACACCGCGCCGAACACGCACGATCTGCGCCTGCACGCCGAGGTCGCCAGTGCCGTCGATCGTGGCGACGGCGACTCAGCTGCCGCCGACATGCGCGAGATCGTGGCACGCACGCACCCGTCATGACGCGAGCTCGCTGGTGCGAAAGCGCCGAGATCCTGCACCGGGTCGCACGCTGCCCCTAGTCTGGAGCGCATGACCGCCACACTTCCTGAGGGTTGGCTCGAATTCGGGGTAGCAGCGGCAGGCGCCACCGCGGCGTTGGCCGGCCTGCTGATCGTCGCGATGTCGGTGAACGTCAAGCAGATCCTGGCATCGAAGGCATTGATGCACGGCGCCAGGTCGACGATCGCCTCGCTGGTGCTCGCGATCGTGACAAGCCTGCTGCTGCTCATCCCTGGGCAGTCACTTCTGTTGCTCGGAGTCGAAACGCTTGTTCTGACGCTGCCTGCCGTCGGCATCCAAGTGCAATCGATCCTCACTCAGAGCCGCACGGCTTCTGAGGGGATCACGCCGAGCATCCTTGCGTTCATCATCACGTTCGCCGTCCTGCAATACGCGCCTTTCCTGGTCGGCGGCATCCTGCTTCTGGCCGGAGTCGCGGCTGGCGTCTGGCTGCTGGCGATCGGGGTCGTGATCATCGTGATCGCCTCGCTCGTCAACGCCTGGGTTCTGCTGCTCGAGGTGCAGGCTTAGGAGGCTGCACCTCGAGTTCGCGCTGGCGAGAGTTTCCGTTTCGGACGAGAGTGCCGCGCCGGCGCGGCACTCTCGTCCGAAACGGAAACTCTCGCCAG